>WPCH01116309.1_pt1 | contig 15044 bp, 15 predicted proteins | sample 5399881 | NCBI WGS metagenome assembly WPCH01 (sample SAMN12869468, study PRJNA574797) | sludge metagenome | isolation source: wastewater treatment of pH5 | place: China:Beijing | collected 2019-05-20
CACGCCCCGGCCGTCGTCGGTCGTCGTACGGCGCTCGGCCCAGCCCTGGCGCTCCAGCCCGGTGGTCAGCGCCGACATCGCCGGTCGGCTCACCGCGCTGTAGCGGGCCAGCTCGAAGGCCCGCTGCGGCCCCCGGACGATGGCGTTGAGCGCCCGGTACTGCGGGAGCGTGAGCCCGAGCTCGTCCAGGGCTTGCTGGGCGATCCGGGCCAGGCGGATGACGGTCCGGATGGGGTCCGTGAGGTCGGTCATGCCGGCAGTCGGGCCTCGCGCAGTGCCGAGCGCCGTACCTTGCCGGAGTCGTCCCGCAGGGGCTGGTCGACGAGCTCGATGCTCCGGGGGACCTTGTAGCTGACGAGCAGCTCGCGAACGTGGGCCGCGAGCTCGCTCGGGGTGACGCCGTCGGCCTCGACGATGGCGTGGACGGTGTTGCCGAGATCGTCGTCGGGCAGGCCGATCACCGCGCTCGACCGCACGTTCGGGTGGGCCTCGATGGCGGCTTCGACTTCGGCGGGGAAGATGTTGCGACCACCGCACAGGATCATGTCGCTGCGCCGGTCCCCGAGGTAGAGGTAGCCGTCATTGTCGATCCGGCCCATGTCGCCCACGCTCTCCCAGCCGTCGGCGGTTCGCCGGGAGTCCGCGCCGACGTAGCGGTAGGACGTACCGGGGCCGGTCGGCGGCATCATGAAGACCTCACCCACCTCGCCGGTCGGGACGTCATCGAGGGTCTCGGGATCCAGGATCCGGAGGCGGGAGCCGCCGACGGGCCGCCCCACCGACCCGGGGTGCTCCAGCCACTCGTGGCCGGTGATGTGGGTGCCGCCGATCCGCTCCGTGGAGCCGAACGTCTCGTGCATGACCTCGGGACCGAGCCAGTCGATCCACTGCCGCATGAGCCAGGGCGGACAGGGCGAGCCGGAGGTGAGCACGAACTCGAGGCTCGAGACGTCCCGGGCCAGGCGCTCCTCATCCGGGAGGCGGGCGATGCGCAGCATCATCGTGGGGACGAGGGTCATCTTGTCGGGCCGGTGGCGCTCGACCAGCCGGAGGCACTCGGCGGCGTCGAAGCGGGGCAGCACCACGGCCGTGGCCCCGGCCAGCACCGAGCGCCAGGCCGTGGCGTAGGGGATCCCGTGGTACAGCGGACCGGTCACCATGATCGCCCGGCGGGCGATGAGCATCCCCAGTGGCGACGCCGGATCGAACACCGCAGGCTCCACGCTGCAGATGAGCTTGGGTCGGCCGGTGCTCCCGCCCGAGGCCAGGGCGCGCTCGACCGACGACATGCGGTCGGGCAGGGGGCCGTCATCGAGGGACGGGTCGGGGGCGAAGCCGGCCGCGACCGACGTCCGACCGGCTGCGTCACCCGGGGCCACGCCGACGACCAGGGCGGGATCGGCCCGGTCGAGGATCGCCTGGCGCTCGGCGGCGGGGAGCCGGGGGGACACGAGGTTGGGGATCGCGCCGAGCTTCCAGGTGGCGAGGCAGGCCACGAACCACTCCGGGCTGTTGGGCAGGCCGATCGTGACCATGTCGCCCTCGGTGACCCCCAACTCGGCGTAGGCCCGGGCCATGCGGTTGGCGGTCCGCTCCAACTCCCCGCGGGTGAGTGTGGTCTCACCCCCGTCCCCGTCCCCGTCGTCGCGGCAGATGACCGCGATGGCCTCCGGATCGGCCTCCGCCACCAGGCCGAACGCGGCGGGGAACGAGCGGGCCGTCACCGGTCGAGCCGGAACCCGGGCAGGTTGACCTCGCCCCGGTCGATCCAGGCGACCGTGACCCGGGCCCCGATCTCGAGGCCCGAGTCCGGGTCGTCGGGGTCCACGTCGACGATGTGGGTCATGAGCCGGAACCCCTCGTCGACGTCCACCCAGGACACGACGTAGGGGACCAGGTCCAGGAACGAGGGGTGCAGGCTCCGGCGCACCACGGAGAACGTGTAGATCGTCCCCCGCCCCGCTGAGGTCCGCCAGGTCAGCTCGGTGCTCGTGCAGTGGGTGCAGTGCGCCCGGGGGTAGAACACGACCCCTGCGCAGGCATCGCACACCTGGTAGCGGAGCTCCCGGTCCTTGGTCGCCGCCCAGAACGGCTCGGTGTCGAGCTCGGGGAAGCGGGGGAGCACCCGGCGGGGCTCTTCGGTGGTGTCGGCCATGTCCAGCCCTCCTTCAGTCTCGGCCCAGCACGACGGTGCCGGACGCGTAGCGGCGGTTCAGGGTCCCGCCGGTGCCGTGGGCGATGGCCAGCCGGGCATCGGGCACCTGGGCGGTGGACTGGCCCCGGAGCTGGCGGGCGGCCTCGATCAGCAGGAAGATCCCCCGCTGGCCGGGGTGGTTCGACGACAGGCCGCCGCCGTCGGTGTTGAGGGCCAGGCCAGGCGTGTCGAAGTTCAGGCCACCGGACTCGACCAGGCCGCCGCCCTCCCCCTTGGCGCAGAACCCGAGGTCCTCCAGTGCGCTCATCACCGTGATCGTGAACGAGTCATAGACCATGGCCACGTCGATGTCGGCCGGGGTGACACCGGCCTGACCGAAGGCCGCGGGTCCCGACCGGGTGGCCGCGGTGACGGTGATGTCGGCGCCGTTGATCCGGTGGCCGGTGGCCTCACCCGCCCCGAGCACCCAGATCGGGTCGGTGCGGCAGTCGCGGGCCACGTCCTCGGTGGCCAGGATCACCGCCCCGCCGCCGTCGGAGATGATGCAGCAGTCGAGATGGTGGAGCGGGTCGGCGATCATGGTCGAGGCCAGCACGTCGTCGACGGTGATCTCGTTCGGGCCGTGGCGGAGGCCGAGGTCCTCGATCGCCTGGACGGCCGCGGGGTTGCGCACCGCATGGTGCCGGGCCGTGACGGCGATCTCGGCCAGCTGCTCGCTCGTCGTGCCGTGCTGGTGCATGTAGCGGCGGGCGAACTGGGCGTAGTCGGCCACCAGGGTCGTCCCCCAGCAGTCCTCCATGTTGGAGATGGGGTTCGGTGGGCCGAGCTCGCTGTAGCGGGCGCCGGTGCCGATGTCCGAGGCGCTGCTCTTGGCCACGGCCCCGTAGGTGAGGAGGGCCACGGTGGCCGCCCCCGAGCTGAGCGCCCGGGTGGCGTGGGCCACCTGGAACTCGAACGAGCTGCCCCCGACGGTGGTGGTGTCGACGACCTTCAGCTCGTCCAGACCGAAGTACTCGGGCATGTGCAGGCCCGGCCAGAGGATCCCGTCCCCGTCGTCGTAGAGAGCATCGACGTCCTTCCAGGTCAGCCCGGCGTCCTCGAGGGCCCGGGCGGCCGAGTGGGACTTGATGTGCAGGGCCGTGGCGGTGCCGTGGGTGTGGCGGGACGGGTACTCGTGGATCCCGACGATGGCGACTCGTGAGGAGGCCATCAGCCGGCCTCGTCCAGTCGTCGCCGGCCTTCGACGGTCGGTTGGAACGAGCGGGGCATCAGCGTGAACACGTCGTCGAGGTCCCACGGCTCGGCAGAGACCAGCTGACGTTGGATCTCGGGATTGCTCCAGAGTGAGATGCGGTACTCCTGCAGGCCGAGGATGCGCCCGGTCAGCCAACCGGACTCGGCACTGGCCAGGTAGACGATCGCCGGGACGATGGCGTCGGGCGAACGCCGGGGGTCGTCGTCGTCCAGGCGGCCGCCCGAGGCCTTCAGCTCGGCCACCGCCTCGTCGGGGAGGGTGGCGGTCATGCGGGTCGCCGCGCCGGGCGAGATGCAGTTGGCGGTGACGCCGTACTTGGCCAGGGCGTTGGCGCAGGAGAAGGTGAACCCGACGATGCCCATCTTGGCTGCGGCGTAGTTCGGTTGGGACGGGGCGCCGTGGAGTCCGGCGATCGAGGTGAAGTTGATCAGTCGGTAGTCACCGGCCCGGGCGTCGCGCCAGTACGCCGAGGCGAACCGGGTGGTGTTGAAGCAGCCCTTGAGGTGGACGTCGATGACGGCGTCCCACTCCTCCTCGGCCATGTTGAAGACCATCCGGTCGCGGAGGATCCCGGCGGCGTTGACCAGGATGTCGAGCCGTCCGTAGGTGTCGACGGTGAAGTCCACCAGGTCGGCACAGCCCTGGTGGTCGGTCACGTCGACGGCTCGGGCCACCGCGCTGCCTCCGGCGGCGAAGATGTCGCCCACCACGGCTCGGGCCGGCTCGGGATCGCCCCCGCTGCCGTCGAGGCCCACACCGAGGTCGGCGACGACCACCTGTGCCCCCTCAGCCGCCAGCCGCCGGGCGGTCGCCGCGCCGATGCCCTGCCCGGCGCCGGTGATGATCGCCACCCGCCCGTCCAGTCGTCCCATCGTGGTGCTCCTCAAAAGTAGTTCCAGACTCGAATCAATATCCCGCTCCGGTCACGCCCGGTCAAGGGCCCGCACCGCTAAGGCGGCCCGTTCGGTCACGGATACGGCGAACGCGTCGACGGTCTCGTCCGGGGCGTGACCGAGGGCGCCATCGCGGGCTCGGGTGACGACGCCCTGCATGATGCAGGCGAACCGCCAGTGGTTGAAGGCCAGGTACCAACCGAGGCGGGTCAGGTCCCGCCCGGAGCGGAGGGCATAGGCCTCGGCCAGGGCGTCGGCGTCGGGGAAGCCCTCCGCCATCGTCGGCGCGGTGGTGGCTTCGCTCAGGCGCCCGACATCGGAGCCCGGCCGGGCCCAGGTCACGAGGAGGAACCCGAGGTCAGCCAGGGGGTCACCCAGGGTGGAGATCTCCCAGTCGACGACGGCGGCGATGTGACCGTCGTCGTCGACGATGACGTTGCCGAGGCGGAAGTCCCCGTGGACCACGACCGTGTCGTTCTCGGGCGGCAGGTGGTCCCGGAGGCGGGTGACGGCAGCGTCCATGTCGGTCAGCGCCGAGGGGGTGGTCGCCCGGTACTGCTCGTCCCACCGGTCGAGCTGGCGCTCGAGGTAGCGGCCCCGGCGGCCGTGGGACTCGAGCCCGGTGGCCCGGGGATCGAGGGCGTGGAGATCGGCGAGCACATCGACCACGGACCGGGCGAGGGTGCCCCGCTGCGCCGGGGTCGAGCCCGCCTCCGTCGTGGGGAGGTCGTGGTGGACGAGGCCCTCCACGAAGGCGGTGACGAAGAAGGGGGCGCCGATGACGGTCGGGTCCTCGCAGAACCCGACGGTCGGGGGCACCGGGACCGCCGTGGACTGCAGGGCGGCGATGGCCCGCCATTCCCGGCCCATGTCGTTGGCCGTGGCCAGCACGCCGTGCAGGGGCGGCCGACGGACCACGAACCGCCGGCCGCCGGCGTCGGTGACCAGGTAGGTGAGGTTGGAGTTCCCGCCGGTGAGCCGCTCGGCGAAGAGCGGGGGGCGGGCGTCGGCCACGTTCGCGGTGAACCAGGCTTCGAGCCCGGCCTCATCCAGGCCGACAGAATTCATACGTATAGATCATACTATTGACATGAGTACCGGGCCACTTCTACCGTGGTCGGATGCACGCAGGCCTGGGCCTCTACTTCCAGAACCTCGAACACGCCCACACCGACGCCGAGGTGTTCCGCCACCAACTGGCGCTGGCGACCCGGGCCGAGGACGTCGGCTTCCAGTCGGTCTGGACCCCCGAACACCACTTCGCCGACTACATGCTGACCCCGAACCCACCGCAGTTCCTGTCCTGGCTCGCTGGGCGGACGAGCACGGTCAAGCTCGGGACGATGGTCACGGTCCTGCCATGGCACGAGCCGATCCGGGTGGCCGAGAACTTCACCCTGCTCGACCACCTCTCCGACGGTCGGGCCGTGCTCGGGCTGGGCCGGGGCCTCGGGCGGATCGAGTTCGAGGGGTTCCGGGCCGAGATGGGTGAGTCCCGTCAGCGCTTCACCGAGTACACCGAGGCGATCCTCGCCGCCCTCGAGTCGGGCGTCATGGCGTACGAGGGCGACCTCTACCGGCAGCCGGCGGTCCCGATCCGCCCCGAGCCCTACGCCTCGTTCCGCAACCGGACCTTCGCCTCCGCCATCTCCCCGGCGTCGATGGACCTCATGGCCCGGCTCGGGGTCGGGCTCATGGTCATCGCCCAGAAGCCGTGGGAGACCGTGGAACAGGAGCTGGCCCTCTACCGCGACCGCTTCCGCGAGCTCAACGGTTCGGAGGCCCCCAAGCCGATCCTCTGCGTCATGGTGGGGGTGAGCCACGACCGGGCCGAGGCGGAGCGCTTCCGGACCGAGTACCTCCAGACCTACGCCCGCTCGACGGTGGATCACTACGAGTTCACCAACACCGGCCTCGCGGACATCGAGGGCTATGAGTACTACGGCGCCCTGGCCAAGAACATCGAGAAGAACGGCATCGAGAAGTTCAACGGCTTCCTCGCCGACCTCCAGGTCTGGGGGACCCCCGACGAGGTCACCGAGCGGATCCTCGAGTACGTGAAGCGCACCGATGCCGGCGCCGTCCTGGCCACGCTCGGGTTCGGGGGCATGCCCCACGACGTGGCCGATGCCAACTTCGATCTCTACGCCACGGAGGTCCTGCCCAACCTCCTGGCCCACGACGTCGGCGGCGATCTCGGCATGACCCACGAGCCGGTCGGCGCATGACGACGGCCTTGCAGGACATCCCCGTCGTCGACACCGACTCCCATGTCATCGAGCCCGCCGACCTCTGGACCTCCCGCATCGCATCGAAGTGGGGCGACGCCATCCCGCAGGTCATGGCCCGACCGGGTGGCAGCGGCCGGGAGCGCTGGCGGGTGGGTGACCACTGGCTGCACATGCCCGGCATCTTCGGCGTGGTCGGGTGGCCCGAGTACCCGCCGAGCACCCCGACGACCTACGACGACATCGACCCCGGCGGCTACGACCCCCACGTCCGTCTCCAGCGGCTGGACGAGTACGGACTCCAGGCCCAGGTCCTCTACCCGAACATCATCGGCTTCGAGACCCACGCCTTCCTGGACCTCGATCCCGAGCTCTCGCTGCTCTGCACCCGGGCCTACAACGACTTCCTCGTCGACTTCGCCTCGGTCGACCCGGACCGCCTCCTACCGATCGGCATGGTTCCGTTCTGGGACCTCGAGGCCGCCGTCGCCGAGATCCAGCGGTGCGCGGCGATCGGCCACCGGGGGGTCCTGTTCGCCAACCAGTACGAGAAGATCGGCCTGCCGGCCTTCTATGACCCGTACTGGGACCCGGTCTACGCCGCCTGCCAGGACGCCGCGCTCTCCGTCAACTTCCACATCGGCTTCTCGACCGGCGCCGCCCTGCTGGCGCCGAAGCGGCCGCCGTACGTCGGGCAGGCCGATGACGATCCCGACGCGCCCTCCGTCGACGTGACCTGGACGGCGAAGCGCAACGCGATGCTGATGATCATGAGCAACGGCGACTCGATCGCCAACATCTGCACCACTGGCGTCGCCGACCGGTTCCCTCGCCTGAAGTTCGTCTCGGTCGAGAGCGGCATGGGCTTCATCCCCTATCTGCTCGAGAACCTCGACTGGCACTGGAAGGCCCACGGCGCGACTCGTTACGCGGACCTGCTCCCCAGCGAGATCTTCCGCCGCCAGTGCTACGGCACGTTCTGGTTCGAGACCGGCACCCTCCCCCTGCTGAAGGACTACCCCGACAACTTCATGTTCGAGACCGACTACCCCCATAACACGAGCCTGATCCCCAGCCCGATCTCGCCCGCCGAGCACCCCCGGGTGCACATCGACAAGCACTTCGCCGACCTGCCCCTCGACGTCGCCGAGAAGGCGCTCTGGGGCAACGCCGCCGACGTGTACCACCTCGAGCCATGACGGCCGGCCCGACGCTCGCCCTCCTGCGTGACGACCCGCAGGGCTGGGACGCCGACCTCACCGATGACGGGGTCCTGCACCTCCAGTTCGCCAACCCGCCGGTCAACGCCATCAAGACGGCCATGTTCCGCCAGCTCCAGGCCGCGGTGACCTCGATCCGGGACGACGAGACGGTCCGGGCGGTCGTGCTCACCGGGGAGCACCCGAAGGTGTTCAGCGCCGGGATCGACTTCAAGGAGCTCGTCGAAGGTGACGAGGGCGTGTATGGCACCGCCGGTGACCGCCGCATCTTCGTGCGCCACGCGCTCGAGGCCTGGTACCAGGCCCCCGTGCCGACGGTGGTCGGCGTCAAGGGCGCTGCGTTCGGTGCGGGAGCGGTCCTGCCCTGCCTGGCTGACCTCGTGGTCGGCGGACCGGGCACCGTCTTCACCGCCGCCGAGATCGACCGGGGGATCGTCGGTGGCAGCCGGTTCTTCGCCCGGCTGGTGGGCGAGCCGCTCATGCGCAAGATGATGCTGCTCGGCCTGTCGGTGGACGGCGAGGAGCTGCACCGCGTGGGCGCCCTGGCCGAGTACGTCGAGGACGACGCCATCAACGCCACCGCCCTCGAGCTGGGTCACCGCCTTGCCGAGAAGCACCCGCTGGTCATGCGGATGATGAAGCAGGCCCACACCGAGGTCGAGTACCTGCCGGTGATGGAGGGCTACGCCGTCGAGCAGAAGTGGTCGGTCATCGTGCCGCCCGAGGTCCGCGAGAGCCTCGTGCCCAAGAAGAAGGGTTGAGGTGAAGGTCGCCCGCATCGCCCTCGCCGACGGGCGGGTGACGGTGGCGGAGGTCACCGAGGACGGCTTCCGGCCCGTCACCGACGACGCGCCGGGCGCCGTCCTCGGGGTGCTCGCGGACCGTCCCGCCCCCGACGCCGGGATCATCCCGGCCGCGGAGGTGTCCGTCCTGAACCCGCTGCCCGACCCACCGTCGGTGCGGGACTTCATGATCTTCGAGGACCACGTCCGCAACGCCCGGGTCGGTACCGGCACCGAGGTGCCGAAGGCCTGGTACGCCGCGCCGGTCTTCTACTTCACCAACCCGGCCGCCCTCCTGGGCTCGGGGGAGTCAGTCGTCGTTCCGGGGGGGTGTCGGGCCCTGGACTTCGAACTGGAGGTGGCCTGTGTCATCGGACAGGAGGCCCGCGACCTCGACCCCGACGATCCCGGGTCCTGCGACGTCATCGCCGGCTTCGTCCTGATGAACGACTGGTCGGCACGAGACCTGCAGATGCGGGAGATGGACGCCGGGCTGGGGCCGGCGAAGGGCAAGGACTTCGCTACCTCCCTCGGGCCCTGGATCGTCACGCCCGACGAGCTGGCCGCCGCACCCGGTCACTTCGCCTGCCCCCTCGAGGTCCGGGTCAACGGGGTGAGGAAGGGCGGCGGCGATCTCGGCGACGCGCACTGGACGTGGTCACAGGTCCTGGCTCACGCCTCGGCCAACACCCGGCTGCGCCCCGGCGACGTGATCGGTTCCGGCACGGTCGGCACCGGCTGCCTGCTCGAGCTCCGGGCCCTCGGCCCGAAGGACGACCACCCGTGGCTGCGGTCCGGCGACGAGGTCGAGCTGCGCGGCAGCCCGCTCGGGACGCTCGCCAACCCGATCGCCTGACTGGTCAGACCCGGTCCTGGCCGTGGATGTCGGCGTTGGGGCGGGCCCGGGCGGCGAGGTCACGGGCCACGGCGTCGATGGCCTCGGGGTCGAGGATCGGCTCCGTCGTGGGTCCCCGATGCCAGCTCTCGGCCACGGCGAACGCCGCACCGGTCGACTCGAAGATCCGCCCGGTGATGCCCGCGGACCGGGTCGAGGCGAGCCACACGCAGACCGGGGCCACGAAGGCGGGGGACATACCGGCCCGCTGCTCCTCGGTGAGGTTCTCGACCCCACCCATGCCGAGGAGCTTGGACATACGGGTGAGCCCACCCGGAGCGATGGCGTTCACCGTCACGCCGTACCGGGCCAGTTCGTCGGCGGCGATGATCGTGAACCCGGCGACCCCCATCTTCGCTGCGCCGTAGTTGGTCTGGCCCACGTTCCCGTACAGGCCGGACACCGAGGTGGTGTTGATGAGGCGGGCGTCGACCTCCTCGCCGGCCTTGACCCGCTCGCGCCAGTGCGCGGCGGCGTGACGCGCCGGAGCGAAGGTGCCCTTCAGGTGGACCCGAATGACGGCGTCCCACTCCTCCTCGGACATGTTGACCAGCATCCGGTCCCGCAGGATCCCGGCGTTGTTCACCAGGACGTCGAGCCGTCCGTAGGTGTCGACGGCCTGCTGGACCAGCCGCTGGGCCCCGTCCCACGACGAGACGTCGTCGGTGTTGGCCACCGCGTCGCCCCCGGCCTCGGTGATCTCGCGGACCACCTCGTTGGCCGGACCGTCGGAGGTGCCGTCGCCGTCGAGCGCGGTCCCGATGTCGTTGACGACCACGCGGGCGCCGTGCTCGGCCAACAGGAGGGCGTACTCCCGCCCGATGCCGCCGCCCCCACCGGTGACGATGCAGACGCGGCCTTCACAGAGTCGTGCCATGCCGCTCATCTTCGCACAGTATCTCTGCGCATGATAACATTGGATACGTGAACAGCTGGACGGACACCCTCGACGACGTACGGATCATCGACTGCGATTCACACCTCACCGAGCCGACCGATCTCTGGACGTCACGGGTGTCGGCGTCGATGGCCGACCGGGTGCCGGTGCAGAAGACCGTCGACGGCAGGACGGCGTGGTTCCTCAACGGCGAGGGCTGGGCCAGCATCGGCGGGAACACGATCGGCGCCGGCGGCAAGAAGCACCTCGGCACCCACATGGTGCAGCCCTTCGAGGACATCGACCCGGCGGCGTGGTCGGTCGACGAACGCCTCGCCCTTCTCGACGAGGTCGGCATCTGGGCCCAGATCCTCTATCCGAACGGGATCGGGTTCTCGTCGAACCACGTGTTCGCGATCGAGGACGAGGCCCAGCGCCTCATGGTCCTGCAGACCTACAACGACTTCCTCGTCGAGACCCAACAGGCCTCCGGTGGGCGGCTCCTCCCCCAGGCGATGCTGCCCTTCTGGGACATGGACCTCACGGTCAAGGAGATGACCCGCCTGCTCGACCAGGGGATCACGGGGTTCACCATCTCCGACAAGCCCGAGATGATCGGCCTGCCCGAACTCCCCGAGCCCTTCTTCGCCCCCATGTGGGACCTGTTCAACGAGTCCGGTGCCGTGGCCAACTTCCACATCGGCTCCGGCAGCCGGCGGGAGGACGTCGAGGCGGCCCGGGCGTCGTCGAGCGCGCCAGCCGCCGAGCTCCCCCCCCAGGAGGGCGGACGTCCGATCCCCGTCGTCGCGCCGACCACGTGGCGCACGTTCGGCCCCCAACGGGGCTTCGCCGCCATGGCCAGCCAGATGTACATGAGCAACGTCCGCATCATCGTGAACCTCTGCATGAGCGACCTGTTCGACCGGTACCCGAAGCTCCAGGTCGTCTCCGCCGAGAGCGGGATCGGCTGGATCCCGTTCATCCTCGAGGCCATGGAGTTCCAGCTCGACGAGATGGTGTCCCTCCCCGAGGAGGTGGGCCATCAGCAGCGTCGGCCCACCGACTACTTCCGGGACCACTTGTACGTCATGTTCTGGTTCGAGCAGAACGCGCCCGAGAAGCTCATCGAGGACATCGGCGTCGGCAACGTGCTCATCGAGACCGACATCCCGCATCCGACCTGCCTGTACCCCGAACCCCGCCGACACTTCTCGAACGTCCTGGGCGACCTGGCCCCCTCGACACGCCGGCGGGTCCTCCAAGACAACGCCGCGGAGCTCTATGGCGTCACGTTCGTATGATCCGCTGAGATTCGGTCGTCAGGTACGGTAGGCAACCACATGCCGAGTCGAGCCCGTACGCCAGGGGAGCCGCCGGCCGTCGTGGGACCCCGGCGGACCGAGAAGCTGTCCGAGGTCCTCGCCCGCGAGATCGTCCGCGACCTCCGCGACCTGGAGCCGGCGACGATGCTGCCCTCCGAGGCGGTCATGCTCGAGAAGTACCGGGTCGGTAGAGCCTCCCTCCGGGAGGCGCTTCGCCTCTTGGAGGTCCAGGGCCTGATCGTCATCCGTCCCGGTCCCGGCGGCGGTCCGATGGCGGCCCAAGCCGACAGCCTCCACTACGGCCGCACGTCGTCGCTCTACTACCACATGCTTGGTGCGACCTACCACGACGTGGTGGCCGCCCGGGCCGTTATCGAGCCTGCTCTCGCCCGGGTGGTGGCCGAGAAGCAGGAGCCCGAGCACCTGGCCGCGCTCGAGGCGTTCCTCGAGCAGCAGAAGGCGAACACCGCCGAGCCGGGGACCGATGAGGACTACCAGCGCTACGTCGCGGAGTCCTCGGGCTTTCACGCCATGCTCGCAGGGCTGGCCGGCAACGCCGTCTTGAGCCTGGCGGCCCACTCCCTCCAGGACATCCTGCTCGACCGGGTGCACGGTCTCTTCCCCCCGGAGGACCGCAAGCGGGTGGAGGATGATCACGGCAGGATCGCCAAGGCGATCCTGAAGGGTGACGCCAACGGCGTGGAGAAGATGATGCGGGTCCACATGCTCGAGTACGTCCACCACGCAGAGGACCGTCACCCGGGGATGATGGACGACATCGTCGACTGGCACTGAGGCCGCGGCGAGTCAGATCGCAGGGGCGATGGTGCTCCCGCCGTCGACGACGAGTGTCTGGCCAGTGACGAACGAGCCGGCGGCTGAGGCCAGGAACACCGCCGCGCCGGCGATCTCGTCGGGCTCGGCGATCCGGCGGAGGGGTGTGCGGTCGGTGGTCCGCTGCAGGGTCGCGGGGTCCTCCCAGAGCAGGCGGGCGAAGTCGGTGCGGACCATGCCGGGGGCGATCGTGTTGGCCCGGATGTTGTCCGGACCGTGCTCCACCGCGAGGTTGCGCGCCAACTGCATCTCGGCGGCCTTGGACACGGCATAGGCCCCGAGCACGTCGGTGCCGATGAGCCCGCCGATCGACGAGATGAAGGTGATCGAACCCCCACCCCGGGCCTTCATGCCCGGCACGACGAGGTTCGCCAGCCAGTGGTTCGACCGGATGTTGGTGGCCATCACCTTGTCGAACGCCGTGTCCGGGATCTCGGCCATCGGCCCGGCCCAGGGGTTGACGGCGGCGTTGGCCACCAGCGCATCAACCGGGCCGAGCGTCGATGTCACCTGCTCGACGAGTGCCTTCAGCTCGTCCTTCTTCCCGATGTGACACGGGATGGCGGTGGCCGCGCCGGGGAAGGCACGGTTGATCTCCGCCGCGGTCTCGTCACACGCGGCCGGCGTGCGGCTCGAGACGACGACCTTGGCTCCGTGCTCGGCGAAGCGGTGGGCGATGGCCCGGCCGATGCCCCGGGTGGAGCCCGTCACCACGGCGACCCGGCCGCCCAACTCGAACAAATTCACTAGAATCATAGTAATGGATCTCGTGATAGACGGTGTCGTGGTCGATGCCGCGGCGCTCATCGGTGAGCTGTCGGACGAGACCCTGACTGCCTGCCGGGCGCAGATGGCCGAAGCGAGCGCAGCCTTCCCGCTCTCTGATGCGGTGGCTCGCACCGACCACGAGGTCGCGGGCGGGCCTGTGGTCCGGGTCCATCGACCGGTCGAGGCCGAGGGACAACTGCCGGGCGTGCTCTGGCTCCACGGCGGCGGCCTCGTCATGGGCGATCGCTTCCAGGACGACGCCCGCTTCGACCGCTGGTGCCTTCGCCACGGGATGATCGCGGTGACCGTGGACCATCGTCTCGCACCGGAATCGCCGTACCCGGCGGCGCTGGAGGACGGCCACCGCGCGTTGGTCTGGGTACGTGAACAGGCCGACGCCCTCGGCCTCGATCCCCGGCGGCTCGGCATCGGTGGCGACAGCGCGGGCGGTGGGTTGGCTGCCGCCGTCGCCCTCCTCGCCCGCGACCGGCGGACCGTGCCCCTGGCCTTCCAGCTGTTGATCTACCCCATGCTCGATGACCGAGGGGTCACCCGATCGAGTCGCCGACCGGTACCGGTCTGGCCCCCCGAGGCCAACGCCTACGGCTGGCGGTGCTACCTCGGCGATCGCGTCGGGGCGCCGGACCTCGAGGCGTACGCCGCTCCGGCTCGGGCCGAGAACCTGGTGGACCTGCCGCCGACCTACCTCACCGTCGGCACCGAGGAGGGTTTCGTCGACGAAGGCGTCGAGTTCGCCAGCCGGTTGATCGCTGCCGGTGTCCCGGTCGATCTCCGCATTCATGCCGGACTGCCCCACGGGTTCGACGTCCTCGCGCCCCAGGCGCCGGCCTCCCGTCAGGCGATGCGCGATCTGCACGACTGGCTCGGCCGGCGGCTGAGCCCGAGGCTTTGACCCGAGCCGTCGACCGCCTCAGCCGTGGGCGGTCAGGAGGCGGTCGACCTTCTGGGTGATGGCGGACCAGTCGTCGCCCCGGCGGGCGGCGATGCCCGCCAGCACGGTGGTGATGCGGGACTCGAAGGACTCGAGCGGGGTGACGGCGGCTTCGGCCAGCAGGGCGCGGAGATGGGGGAGCGATGCGGGGTCCCGGTCGGCCAGGATCCGCTCGAACTCCTCGATCGCCGGGTGCCCCGCGGCCACCGCTCGTCGTTCCCGGATGGCGTGCACGGCCGAGCCGAGCGCACAGGAGGTCACCAGCTGGTACGCGGCCTGGGCCTCGCTCACGCCGAAGCCCTGGGCCACCATCGGGGCGAGCATGGCGTCGGTGTTGTCGACGATCACCTCCGCGGTGATGGCGCCGTCGAGGTACTGGCCGAGAAGGGCGGGCTCGGCCACGAAGGAGTCCCGGTTGTGGATCGACCACTCCAGGAGCCAGACGGCCCAGTGCTGGCCCTCGTCGCGGGGGACCTGTCGGCGGGCCGCGCCGTACTCGGCGGCCAGGCGCAGCAGGTCGTCCTTGCCGTCGACGTGGTGGTAGAGGCTGGCGATGCTCACCCCGAGCCGGTCGGCCACGGCTTTGAGCGTGAGGTCCGACAGGCCGATCTCGAAGGCCGCCTCGGCGATCGCCTCCCGGCTGATCCGTGCCGGCCTCCCCACCTTTGCCACGCCGAGAGCGTACGACGGCTTGACAGGGCGGCGGTTCTGGGGTTTTCTATAGAGGTTCGGAAAATGGGGGACCAGCCAGGATGCAGGACCTGACAGGACGCGTCGCCGTCATCACCGGCGGCGCGGGTGGCATCGGCCGGGCACTGGCCGAAGAGCTCGTGGCCGAGGGCATGAAGGTCGTCGTGGCCGAC
>WPCH01011357.1_pt1 | contig 15041 bp, 17 predicted proteins | sample 5399881 | NCBI WGS metagenome assembly WPCH01 (sample SAMN12869468, study PRJNA574797) | sludge metagenome | isolation source: wastewater treatment of pH5 | place: China:Beijing | collected 2019-05-20
CGCGACGTCGTGACCTATATCGAGATGGAGTACAACAGCTGCCGGCTCCACTCGACCCTTGGCTACCACACGCCGAGGGAGATCGAGAAAATCGCGGAAGCAGCTTAATAAAAGTGTCCGCTACGACTTGACCAGAACATCCGTGAGTTCAATCCGCCAGGCCAAGGTCACGCTCCACGTCGTCCAGGCTGTGGGTCGTCATCTCACCCCGACGCACTTGCTCCAGGGTCTTCTCGGCCAGGTAGATGTCCTCGAGGTCGTCCAGGTGCTCCAGGATAGCCTCACGGGCATAGAAGCTCTTGGTACGGCCGGTCGCCTTGGCCAGGGCCTCAAGACGCTCCTCAATTTCGCTAGGTAGGCGTAACGCCAACATGCTCAAGCCCTCCAACAGGCAATTTGCTATACAAGTATAGCACGCCGCGCCCAAGCCAGTAGCACCGGACTGTGCGGGATGACCTCGCACGATTGACGTGTCACGTTTTTACGACTTTACTGAAAAGCGTATTTACAGCTTTAAGGAAAACTCGTGATCATCGGAGTGCTCAACCAGAAGGGTGGCGTCGGCAAGACAACGCTCGCCGTCAATATCGCCGCGGCACTGGCACGCACGGGAAAGCGCGTGCTGCTGATCGATGCCGACCCGCAGGGCAGCGCCCTGGATTGGGCGGCAGCTCGAGAAGGCGACCCTCTGTTCGCTGTCGTCGGCCTACCCAAGCCCAGCATCCACAAGGAGCTTGCCCTGGTGGGCGAAGGCTATGACGTCGTGGTGATCGATGGCCCACCCCGCGTCACGGATCTCGCTCGCTCCGCCATCATGGCCAGCGACATCGTGTTGATCCCGGTGCAGCCGTCGCCCTACGACATCTGGGCCGCCGACGAAGTGGTGAAGCTCATCCAGGAAGCTTCTGTATTTAAAGAAAACTTGAAATCTGTATTTGTAATTAACCGTAAAATTGCCAATACCGCCATCGGGCGCGATGTCCGCGAGGCCCTGGAGGCTTACGACCTTCCGACCCTCGAAGCCAGCATCGTGCAACGTGTGGCCTTCGCTGAGGCGGCCGCTGTCGGCAAGGCCATCTATGAGCAGGACCGGGATGGCGTGGCCTCACAGGAGATCGAGGCAGTGGTGAGTGAGCTACAGGAGCGTTTCGCATGAGCAGCAAGAAGGTCTCTATCGGGGGCAAGCCCTCCGCCAAGAAAACCGCTGACGATACCGCCGTGGATGCCTGGGTTGGCTCCAGGGGCCAAGAGGCTCCCAAAGAGCCGATGAAGCGACTGACCATCGACATCCCAGCCGAGCTGCATGCCAAGCTCAAGGCCGACTGTGCGATGCGCGGCCGCAAGATGGCCGATGAGGTCAGGGAGCTGCTGATGGAGAAATACGGAAAGTCGTAAAAGCATAAATACAGAAATAAGCCTATCATTTCTGAGGGGCGAGATATCACACCTCCTCACCAAGGAGGACTTCTATCGTCTCCCAACGCGGGCATTCAACTTTGCCAGCAGGTCGGAGAACAAATGAGCGGGTGCCTCGTCGTGGCGGTATCTTTCGTCAGAATGCGGGGCCAGTTGAAGTTCACCAGTGGCAGCTCGAGCTGGTGAGATCCCAGCGAACCGGTGCGAGGTGACACCGGGCCTAGGTGCCGCCATGCTGTGCTGACGCAACAGACGCAACGCAACAGGATGCGGCACCTTGCAACAGACCATATCTCAGGCGGCCAAGCTCTACGGAAAGGCCCGCTCTACCATCCATCGTGCTATCGACGCAGGCCGCCTGTCATGCAGCGTGCGGGGCGATGGCGTGAGGGTGATCGCCCTGTCTGAGTTGATTCGATTGTGGGGTGAACCACCCAACGCGCCGCCCGAAACGCAACAGAACGCAACGCCTCCTGACGACACCGCGCAACAGCCGCAACAGGCCCTCCTGGACGAGCTTCGACGGCAAACCGCGATCATCGAGCAGATGAGCCAGCGCATCGAGCGGCTAGAGTCAGCTCTGCGCGCTCTGCCGGCTCCGCCCAGGGTGGACGAGGTGAACACGGTAGACACCCCTCGACATCACCCGGAGAAGCCGCAGGAGCCGCGAAAGGACGACACCCCAGCCGACGACACCGTCCCGAACTGGCGAAGCCTGGTGGACGCTCTACGGCGGCAGGAGAAGTAGCCCTGAGTCAGGGCCAGGTTCCTCTTCATCATTTTCATAAGGCGACTACACGGCATGTCAGGAGTCGGCTGCACTGTGGTCTGAGGCATCGGACTGGCTGGCCTTCAAGGCGGCGTAAAGAGCCGTCTTGCTGACCTTGATGCGTGTGGCGGCTTCACGGACGTTTAGCCCATTGGCCAGGTGCTCCCTTGCCCGCTTCAGCTTGTCGTCGGTGACGACGGGCTTGCGTCCCCCCTTGCGGCCACGGGCGGCGGCAGCGGCCAGCCCCGCCTTGGTACGATCCCGGATCAGGTCGCGCTCGAACTGCCCCAGGGCGCCGAACACGTGGAAAATCAGCCTTCCCCCCGGCGTGGTGGTATCGATGGCTTCGGTCAGCGACCGGAAGCCAACACCACGCGCCTCCAGGGTGCTGACTACCTCGATCAGATGCGGCAGCGAGCGGCCCAGCCGATCCAGTCGCCATACCACCAGCACATCCCCATCGCGTAGAAATTCCAGGGCGGCCGTCAGGCCGGGGCGCTCTGCCTTGGCACCAGAAACGATGTCATCGAAGATCCGCTCGCATCCTTCCTTGAGTAACGCATCGGCCTGCAAGGCGGTGTCCTGCTCCGCCGTCGAGACCCGCGCATAGCCGATCAGTGCCATGAACTGCCCTTTTGTCCGTCAATCCGTCCGCCTATCTTATTGTCCGACAACCCATCAAGCAAGGCTATTCTCGGACAATGTCCGGCTTGGCCGTCTAATGATCGTTTTCTGGACACCCTTCGTTGCATGTAACATGATGCGCCTTTTTTTGCTGTTACATGCAACGCCAATTTTGGAGTATTTTACCCTTATCGTAGTGCTTCACACATGTGTATTTAAGCTCGTATTCGGCCTTGCCTTAACTGGAATACGTCTTAATTTTGGGCTGAAATATATTTGTAAACGTCAGAGAGTAATTCGTTATTCTCTGATGTTATCCAGATATCATTTGCAGCTAAAGGACTTACAACAAGGCTAGGGCCAGAAACGGTTTCGCCGTTAAAAATGAGGGTTACTTCCTCACCAATATGGCTTTGAATCCAAGAGTCTAGCTCGCCATAACAATCTTCTGTCTCAATGATTCCGACCCTTATGAACTCTCTTTCCTTGAGATCTTTTTCCATTGAGACGTTCTGTAGGCAGTTCGGCTCTATGACTAGTTCACTGGTTCCAGATGAGTAATACAGCGCCTGCTGCGTTGTACTACTACAGGCGCTGAGTAAGAGAGTGGCCGCGCCAAGCGTTAGGCACGTAAAAACATGGGCTGTACGCATATTATGGGCTACGAGTATACGAATTGAATAAGTTGGCCTTGAGGGCCATGGCTTTGAAACCGTATACGATCAGTTCCTACTCCGCCACCAGACTCGATACCTGAATCCGTGAGACCGGCCCCCAGGAATGCTTCTAACCTACTGAACTGCATGGCAATATAGCGAATATCGCCATTCACCCAGACAGTGCCATGCCCAACGTCAAATTCCGCGCCAGTCGCCGCACCCTCACCAGCCACGCCGGGCTGTCCATCATCGGGCAATGCTTCGAGATCGCTGGCGTCGACAGCATCGACAGCCGCTTCCCCACCACGCTGGGCATGCGCACCAGTGACGTGATCAAGAGCTACCTGGGCCTGCTGTGTCTGGGCATGAGCGACTATGACGCCATCGAGAACTTCCGCCGCGACAAGCCCTTCCAACAACTGCTGACCCTGCAGAAGGTGCCGAGCGCGGCGACGCTGCGACAGCGGCTGGAGAAACTTGCCGCCAACGACCTGCAGGCGCGCACCGCCACCTGGTCCACGACCCTGCTGTCACTGATCGAAGCACCGATCACCGCCGAGACGACGCACGTCTGCCTGGACATCGACACCTTCGTCATGGACAACAGCAACTCGAAGAAGGAAGGCGTCTCGCGGACCTACCAGAAGGTCGATGGCTACACCCCGATCGCCGCCTATCTGGGCAACGAAGGGTGGTGCCTGGGTCTGGAACTGCGGCCTGGCAAGCAGCACACCATGAAGGAGAGCAACGCCTTCCTGGAGCGGGTACTGCCTCGCGCCCAAGGCCTGACCAAGCAACCGATCCTGTTACGCGAGGACAGCGGCTTCGACAGCCAGGCGCACCTGGCGCTTCTCGAACAGCAGCGCCAGGTCTTTGCCGACGAGGGGCGCCGGCTCGACTATGTCGTCAAATGGAACCCGCGCGGCTCGGCCACGGCGGATCAGGATACCTGGTTGGCTGTGGCGGCGGACTACTGGGAAGAGCTGCGTCCTGGCAAGCGCCAGGCGCTGTGGACGCAGGCCGTCTCGATCCACGACGACAACAAGACCGAATACGTCGTCCAACGCGTGATGCGCCTGGTCGAGCGCACCGCCGATCGCGATGGCCAGTTGCTGCTCGAACCGGACTATGAGTTGGAAGGCTGGTGGACCAGCCTGGACGAGGCGCCGGAGGCGGTGATCAAACGCTACCAGGCGCATGCCACCCACGAGCAATTCCACAGTGAGATCAAGACCGATCTCGACCTGGAGCGGCTGCCGTCGGGCAAGTTCGCCACCAACGATCTGATCCTGCATCTCGCCCAGCTGGCCTACAACATCCTGCGGCTGATGGGGCAGCTGGGCATGACCGGCGAGCTGAGCCCGGTGCGCCATCCCGCCAAGCGGCGGCGGATCCGCACCGTGCTACAAGAGCTGGTGCATCGTGCGGCGCTCGTGATTCACAAGGCGCGGCAGATCATCCTCGACTTCGGGCAGGACATCGGACGCATGACGGTGTTGAACACCTTGCGAAGCCGCCTGCGCTATCCCCGAGGCACGCCATGCTGATCGTTTCCTGGACACCCTTCGTTGCATGTAACGGAAGGGCGCGCTACCCTGTTACATGAAACAGGACGGAGGATTCGCCATGGTAGCAACCGACAACGTGAACAACCGGGTGAAGAGACACCGCGCCGCCTTACGTGCGGCCGGCCTGCGCCCGATCCAGATCTGGGTACCGGATACCCGCCAACCCGGCTTCGCCGAAGAGGCCCGCCGCCAGTGCGCTGCCGTCGCGGCTGCCGACGCCGGAGATCAGGAGCTGCAGGACTTCATGGATGCCGCCCTCCTGGACCTGGACGACGACGAGTGTGACGCATGAGGCGTGGCGACCTGGTGACCATTGCCCTGTCGGGTGACTTCGGGAAGCCGCGTCCCGCCCTCATCATCCAGTCGGATCAGTTTGCCGGAACCGGCAGTGTGACGGTGCTGTTGCTCTCCAGCACCCGGGTCGATGCCCCACTGATCCGCCTTGATGTGGAGCCCACCCCCGAGAATGGTCTGCAGCGACGCTCCCAGATCATGGTGGACAAGCCCATGACGGTGAAGCGAGAGAGGGTGGGAGAGGCCTTCGGCCACCTCGATGACAGCACCATGGTCGCCGTCAACAGAGCGCTGGCCGTCTTTCTGGGCTTCGCGTGAGCGAGGCTCACCATCGCTGCCCCATGCCTTCCTGAGACCGACCCAATGCTCAGCCTCGCCCCCTCACAGCGGGGGGGGGAGAAGGCCCGTTTTTTGTGCGCCCAAGGTTTACGTGGCTTCTTTACGCACGCCGACCGCCCCTCCAGGGCCTCCTGGAGGGGCGGTCGGCGTGCGTAAAGAAAACGACCGAATTTAGAACGACGGTAGCCGGGTTCACTTCGCGGTCAGGTGCAGCTGCACACTGTCTGGGTTTCGGTGACTGGGCCCGGAGTGAGGTTCGGGGGCGACCCTGCATCGAGGAATGGCCTAGCGTCCTCCCGGGCCGGGGGACTGCCCAGCTTTTGGTTAGAACCCGGACAGTGTACGCCGCTGCCTGCCCCACTCCGATACCACTAAAACCCAACCGGTTAGGTTTATGCTAAACTGCCTCCATGCCAACCATTCTCCGTTTCGATGGCCTGAGAGCTGTCATCTACCCCAACGACCATCGACCGGCGCATGTGCATGTCATCGGCAAAGGCGGTGAAGCGGTGTTTATCCTGCACTGCCCGAGTGGGCCGCCCGAGCTGCGCGAGAGCTACCGCTTTAACTCGCCGGACCTCAACCGTATCGCGTCGGCACTGTCGGAAGAGCTGTTGGCGTTATGTGCCAAATGGAGGGAGATTCATGGCCATTACTGATGATGTCATCCAGAAGGCAGAAGCCCGCATGACCGCCGAACGCGACCATGCCCATGCCGTTGCCGCCCGCTATGATCGCCGCGCCAACCGGGTGGTCGTACGCCTGCACTCAGGGCTCGAGCTCGCCATTCCTCCGCATCTCGTCGAAGGGCTCGCCGACGCCACGCCGGATGCCTTGGCCGAGATCGAGATCTCACCCTCCGGGCTTGGCCTGCACTGGCCTCAGCTCGATGCCGATCTCTACGTTCCCGCCCTCCTGGAAGGCCAGTTCGGCTCCAAACAGTGGATGGCTCGCCAACTGGGTGCCGCCGGAGGCCGTAGCCGTAGCCAGGCCAAACGCAATGCTGCCAAGGCGAATGGCGCCAAAGGGGGGCGACCACGCAAGATACAGGCGTAGATTTTTCAAGAGGACCCAGTGGCCAGGCTACCCAGCTGGCCACCACGCCCTGACTGACCTACTGCCTCGCTACCCACATGAACGCCAGAAACGGCACCCACAGCACCAGAAGCGGTATCGCAGCCTGCCAATAGGGCATCGTCACCGTGTATTCCCTCCCGTATCTCCGCTGGTATCTCTTGCCAGGCCTCCTGTAGCCCTGTCTGTAGCCCTTCGCGGCCCCATCCCATGGGCCTTATCCCCCTTCCTGTAGCCATTGGGGGCTACAGGGAATTTTTGCCGGCTTCCCGAAAACCCACCAATCATGCGGCCTACAGCGCACCCAGGAGGTGCGTATGGTGTATAGCCCATTTAAGGGCCATTTTGGCCCTTAGAGCGTCCCAATCTCGTCCACGCCTGCGGCAGCAGGCGGTGAGGTACAGAAAAGGTACAGTCCCAGTACATTTCAGGTGCATTCAAGGTACACCTCAGTACGCCCTTAGTACGTCCACAGTACATTCCCAGTACGTCCATTTCTCGCGGACTCACAGGGCCTTCACGCCAAGTGAGAGGGCCTACGGATCACCGAGAGCTATCGACCAGGGTACCCCAGCACAGAAGCATAGCGTGGCTTCGCCCCCCCCCCCCCTTTCCTTCACGCAGAATGGCTTACAGAGTTTCTTTACGCGAAACCGCCCCTCCAGGGCCTCCTGGAGGGGCGGTCGGCATGCGTACAGAAAACGACCGTTATGATTTCATTCTTCGCTAGGGGCCTTGGCAACTCCGTCTTCTTCTTCGTCAGGCGGCTCAGTACCTGACACAAAAAAGTGGTGATCGCCGACATCATTTAAATAAGAAGCAAGATTTTCTCTTGCTTTTGCCACCGTTCGAAAGTAATTCCTGAACTCTAGTGAAGCATCGTCACCTATTTCTTTAGAATCAGGAATAGGGATAGATATCTCCAAATATCTTTTCCCAACATCCTCTCTGTTTGTTTGCATAAAAACCACTCGACGCCACTGATCCCTTACCACCTTTAGCGTCATGGCCCACAAAAGATAAAAAGAATCAAAATTAGCCTTTTCTCCAGGCCTCAAGACGATTATTTCTTTTGTCAGGAGAACCTGCTCTTGCCCCGGCATAAGCACGCAGAAGTCACCAATATTTTTACTTGTTCTCTCAGGGCAAAGTATATCGAACGCTTGAAGATCAGGCTTTCCTCCTTTCCAAAATTTTTGTGCAACTTGATAAGGAACTCTATTGGTTGGATTTATATTAACCAACCCTGCTCTAAGGTCAGATACTTTTATATAAGGAACCTCTCCCACCCTTTGATCCGCAGAAGGAGATCCATGGCCATTCTGAACCTCAATAAGCCCATCCCGAACGAGATCACCAATAGTAGAAGAGGAAAAGCCTTCGAACCTCTCCGTATCCATTGCACGGTGAAATGCTTCGTCAAACCTCCTATCATAGTATATAGGAACTGCAGCTCTCAATGAAATTTCGCTCCTTGGTATGAAGCGGAGCGTATCTGTTGTACCCCCCCTTACAAGCGCCTCTACATCGTTCAAAAGACGGTCATTTACCGCATCCACCATGCCTCCCGTCTCTGGGTCTACAACCTTGACACGGTTACCAGTTTTCCTATCAATCAATGGAAGCAGTCGACCACCTTTAGTGAGGCCGCAAGTGGGAGCTGTGCTTACCATTACGCTATCTTCAGAGAACCACCATGGTTTATGAATGGCCATTTACTCCCCCTCCTCTTCAGAATTTCCGTAACCGACTTTCTCGAAAATATAAAAATTAGTCTTGGCGCGACAAAATTCCTCAAATGCTTCCATAGGAATATTCATCATGCCTCTGAGCTCAAAGCGGCCTTCAAGCCACTCAGGCAACCACCTATATTTATGAGAAAAGAAATAGGTTTCAGGAAGGACAATTCCAACACGCCCCCCCACCTGAAGAAGCCGGTGTGAAAGCTCTAAATAAACCAAACCAATTTCCAAGTCTACGTGCTCTTTCTTGCTAGACCTTGATGCTGAGGCCGCCGCTTTTGTAATTGTGTACCCTGACGCCCTAGCATCAGATGCACGCACCTTCAAATTTTCACCAAAAGGAGGATTGGTAAGAACAACCGTGAACTGCTCTGCAATCCCGTAATCTTTTCCAGGGTCACCAAGCTCTTGCTCTAAATGCGGAAACTGACTTTTCCATAGATGACGCCTAACCATATCCCCAACAAGAGTATGGGTAGAACCATCTTGCATTGCAATCATCATGGCCTTGGTTAACTTGACACCAAGAGGGTCCATGTCGGCGCCATAGAGGCCATCATTAGCAAACTTTACAAGCCTCCAAGTGTCTCCGTCCTGGAACTCCCTATCTTGAACTTGACGAAGCGCCTCGATTAAAAAACCACCGCTCCCACAAGCCGGATCGATAACCTTATCTTCAGACGTTACGTCCATAGCCATAACGCATGGCCTGATGATTCTCTGAGGGGTCAGAAACTGCCCCTCCCCTGATTTCATAGCTTGCGTTCTAAATATCTGAAAAGCTTTTGCCAGAAGATCCACTTTATCGCCAAGAATCTTCCACGAAGCCAGAGTATCAACAACAGAAAAAATCGTTTCATCTGTCAGACGTATTTCATCAACATCGTCCCGATGAAAGACTCTTGTTCTCTGCTTATTAAAATATTCTTTAAACTGACCTTGAATAGATTCTGCAGTCAGCTTAACCATCGTAGCCTTGTCGCCATATATGCGAAATTTAACCGACTTGTCTACATTGCTTTTTATGCTGGCAACATTGTCGCTCTCGACTTTAACCAAAAGAACATGCAGCAATTCTTTTAACTGCTCCTCACGACGCACGGACCTTGAGTCGCTTGATACAGTTGTGGCTACAAGACGCTTCAAGGCAGTCGAAAGCTGGGCTTCTGTAGGATCACGAAGGTCATTCCAGGTTGGTGGATGCTCCGGCGGAGCGGTAAAGTCATCTCCAGGGTGTGGCAAAGGAGCGTTCTTTACTTCAATCCAGTCGTTCGTATGCGACTTATAAACTGCTAAACTATTAGTTCCATTTGTCCAAAAACCCATGCGAACAACTGGCTCGCTTGCCAGGTATCGTATGAGTTGATCCCTTCCTTTATCAATTGTCGGCTCTTTGAACTCAAAGATAACCTGTAGAGCGTGAGGCTGCCCGGAATCATCTGCAAATGCCACCAAGTCAGCTCGCCCACACGCCTTAAAAGACTGGTTCCGCTCACGCTTTGTTAAGTCATGTGGTGTATCCGGAACTCTCCACTCAGGTGACCATTGCAGGCGAGACTCTTTCCAGCCAAGTCGTTTCAATTGAGCCACGACGTTTTGTCTCACAACCTCTTCGGGCCCTACCTGCTTTTGCTTTGCCGCCACGGTGCACCTCCTGACATTAGATAATCCAGGAGGATGCTACCATATGCGAAAAAAGGAGCCACCCTTTTTTGCATTAAAACAAGGGAAAATCTCACCTAAATAACATAAGCTATTGATTTAAATATACTTATTAAATTTAGTGAGCAGCTCTTTTTTGGGAATAATGCGAGTTGAGGTCTCGGAATTTCCGGACGAGGGGCATTCGCTCGCGAAACGAAGGCCAGCGGGCAATCAAGGTTATGGCGCTTCTCTTGAATGCAGGAGCACCAAGGTCGCCAACAGATAGGGCGGTCAATGGGTTGGTACGGCCCGCAGCGAGGGACGAGCGAGGACACGACCCCTTTACCGTCCGCAGGCGCCCCCAGCCTCCCGGCGCCTCGCGCCGGGGAACCAGGGAGCCGAGCGCTATAGGGCTTTTGTTATAGGAAAAACTACAGGAAGAACCTTACAGGTTTAGGGGGGGGGTCGGATTTAACGGAGCAGGGGGGGCGGATTTAACGAGGATAACTCGTTGATTCCACAGGGTTATGAACAGGTGTCCGTAAAAAGCGCGTGCAAGGCTGGCACAAAAAACCCGGCGGGCCGGGCCGGGTCGTGACTCGATCATCCTTTGTAGGGCACTGGCGGGGGGGGGGCTGGCCATCAGCAACAAGCCGCCTGTCACCTGCTTGACCTTAGTGTCTGGGTAGACCATCAAGGCGTTGTAGAAGCTGTCGGACAAGCGCAGGGTGCCAGGCCAAAGCGGGCGCTGGTTGCTGTCCCGTTCGCTCAGCCAAGCGTCGAACCTCTCTACTGGCTGGGCGTTGTTGTTGTAGGTGCGGCCCTTGAAGCCCATTTGAAGGCGGCAAGCAGCGAGGGGGCATCTGGGCGCGGAGGGTCTTGTATCGCGCCAACAGATCTCTGGCGCCTCACTCTGCCCTACCTCGTTTCCTATGCCCTCCCCCACCCCATTTGCATCCAAAATGCGTCCTTTTTGCGTCCTTTTTGAATCCCATGCGTCCTTTTTGCGTCCTTTTTGCGTCCTCCCTGGCCCTACTCCTTCCCCACTGCTCACCCTTTGCTCGCACTTTGCTTCCCTTTTGCTCTCTTTTTGCTACCCACTGCTTCCTTTTTGCTACTTTTTTGCTTCCTCCCTGGCCGCTTCGCGTCCAGGGGCCCGATGAGGAACGCTTCAAGGGCCAAAAATGGCCCTTAACGAGCGATACACCATACGCAATGCTTCGCATGGCTAAGCTACTGATTTTGCAGATTTTTGTAGTTTTTGCCAGGTCAGCGATGTCAGACCAGCGTCTGACATATAGGCTTGAAAACCCCTTTAAATGGGGTATTTTTTGTCTGACACATGTCAGACAAGGAGTAGGAAAGATGCCACGCCACACACTCAGGCTCACAGAAGCCCAGCTCGCCGAGCTGGAAGCCCTCTCAGGAGGAAACATCTCGGAGTACATTCGCCGCCGCCTGTTCGGTGAGCGCGCCGGCTTGGAGGCCGTGCTGGACAGAATCGATCACCTGGCTGACGACATAGCTGAGGGGCGTTTGCTGCCCGAAACCAGCCCCGGCAGAGGGGCGGACATTGAATCACTGAAACCCATGCTGGCGGAGCTGGTGTTAATGTTCAGGAACATCGCCAAACCTGAAACGCTGCGGGCGACTCGCGCTGAAATGAAGCGCCGCGGGATAACGCTGTGGGGCGATGAGTAAACCGGTGGGTGTCATCGGTCAGACGCTCCCCCTACCCCTGAGAGCCGATCGCTACGCACCAGGCCACCGTCTATTAGGAACCGGAAAGCCTAGAACCGGCTCCCCGCTGTTCTGACGGGGAAGACCAGCCTCGCTTCATCACTGCCTTACCCGACAAAGCGTTATCCACGTGCAATCGGTCAGATACCCCAACAGTCAGTGACTTGCAGTGACTTGTCAGGTGCGTGTCATCGGTGAGACGCCCCCTACCCCTGAGGGCCGATCGCTACGCACCAGGCCACCGTCTATTAGGAACCGGGATGCATTTGACCTCCCGCATCGTCTTACCTAATCGCCTTCCCCCCCCCGCTACGGCGGGGTTTTTCGTGCCTGGCCACCGGCGATACGCCCCGCTGCCGGGATATTTTGTAGCGGATGCGTATTTTGTATTGTATTTTGTACTGTATAACATATAATATGAAATACGATATACGATACAGGCGAGAGGAATACGATATGGCACGCACCGGGATCACCTACGAGCAGGTCGCCACCGCCGCCGATGCCCTGGTGGGGCAGGGCGAGAAGCCCAGCATCCAGCGCATCCGCGAGCAGCTGGGCACCGGCAGCCCCAACACCATCCACCGCCACCTCAAGGCGTGGCGGGCCACCCAGGCACCGGCCGAGCGCCGTGCCGCCCGCCTCCCGGACGAGCTGACCGCCGCCCTGGCCGAGGAGCTGGAACGTCAGGCCGCCGCGGCCCGCGCCGAAGCGGAATCCGAAGCCCTGGAGGCGCAGCACACCGCCGACGAGCTGGCCGCCACCGGCGAACAGCTGGAGGAACAGGTCGAGGAACTGAGCGGCCAGGTGGAAACCCTGGAGAGTGAACGGGATCGCGTGACCGGCGAGCGCGACGAGGCACGCAGCGCCCTGGCAGAGTTCCGTGAGCGTGTTCGTGAGCTGGAAGCCCAGCGCGACGACGCCCGGCAACAGCTGGCCGAGGCCCGCAACCGTTGTCAGACCCTCGAGGAGCAGCGCAACGAGGAGCGCCAGGCCCGTATCGAGGCACAGCGTGAGGCCAAGCAAGCCGATCAGGCCCGCATCGAGGCCGAGCGCGCCCTGGCCGTGGCCGAGACTCGCACCGAGGCCGCGCAACAGCAGGCCGAGGAGCGGGCCAAGACGCTCCAGGAGGAGCGGCAGGCTCGTCAGCAGGACGCCCAGGCGCACCGCCAAGCCCTGGTTGAACAACGCGAGGAATACCGTGAACGCCTGACAGCCGTAGAGAAACAGGCTCAGGAAGCTCGCCAAACGGCGCAGGAGGCGGTTCAGGGACGTACCAAGGCAGAGACCCGCGCCGAGGCCCTGGCAGCTCGCCTGGAGGCGCTGGAAAGCCAAGGTAGGCAACGTGACCAAGATCAGGGATCACTGCCCCTGTCCTGATAGGGAGCCCCGGCACTGGCCGGGGGCTGCCCCCCTCACTGCTAAACAACGGGCGCGAAGCGCCCAACGTTCCCGCAGGGCATTGGGGTGGCGGCCACCGTGGCTGGATTCTTTAGCGGCCAGGCCGCCCGCTGGGCAGCGCAGGCGCGAAGCGCCTCGAAGCTGCCCAACTGCTGCGCCTCTGGCGCACCCTCATCAGGCCCGCGAAGCGGGGGCGGAGGGAGCGAAGCGACCGGAGGGTAGGCGAGCGCGTAGCGCTCACGCGCATCAGCGCGCCTTTTCTGTTCCTTTTCTCCTTTTCCTTTTAGGGCCGTGCAACTATCTGAAAGTAAAGGTAAATCAAGGGTTAAAGGGGAGGGATTTGGGGTCAAGGAGGGAGGGATTTGGGGTCAAGGAGGGAGGGGTTTGGGGTTGCTAGGGGGAGGGATTTGGGGCATAAAGGGAGAAAATAATATCCTCCCCTAATATAGGAGCGCGTCGTGCCACAACAGCAAGGAAGCTTACCGGTTTATAAGAGCAACGCCCTCATTGAAGCCTCATACAGGCTTACGCCAGCAGAACAGCGCATCATGTTGGTCTGCATCTCCCAGGTACGAAGGGATCAGCCGATCACCGATGAAGTGCTGTACAGCGTCAGTGCTGACGACATCACAGCGCTGACAGGTAGCACCTCTCACACGGTCTATGACGAACTAGCTAAGGCCGCACTTCGCCTCAAGCGCCGCGAGGTCTGGATCACTGAGCGTCCAAACGGGGCAGGCACCCACGAAGAAACACTTGTCACAGGCTGGGTGCAATCGATTCGCTACCGAAAAGCTGAAGGCCGGGTAGAACTACGCTTCACCAAAGACATGCTGCCCTACTTAACTCAGTTGACAGAACAGTTCACTCGCTATGCGTTAGCCGATGTAGCGAAAATGACCAGCGCTCACGCCATTAGACTCTACGAACTACTATGCCAGTGGCGAGACTTAGGCGAGCGTGTAGTCACCATAGAGTGGTTACGAGAAGCATTCCAATTAAGTGACAAGTACCCTGCCATAAAGGATTTTAAGCGTTGGGTAGTCCAGCCTGCCGTAGAGCAGATCAACGAGCACAGCCCATTCTGGGTTGAATGGCGTCAGCGAAAGACTGGGCGACGTGTCAGCCATTTCGTCTTCACGTTCGGAGAGAAGACCGACAAGAAGGCGTCAGGTATCACTGACAAGCGGCGTAAGCCCAAACGCACAGCATCCGCGGATCAGGGCAGCCAAGGCGTACTGTTCGGCATTCCCCGCCATCTCATCGAGCAGCAGGCGCGCCCTGGTGAGAGCTATGAGGATGCAGCACTACGTCTCCTCCAGAAGAAGCGTGATCAGGCAGTGGAGGCTGAACAAGCCTGACCCAACAGCAGCGGGCTCCTCCCCCGCTGCTACCGGTACACCTTGCTACGGTGGCCAATCCGCACGACGAGAACACGGATCTCCTCATCCTCGATGCTGGCAATGAGACGGTAGTTGCCTACCCGGTATCGCCACAGCTCGCCAAGCTGACCGGTCAGCGGCTTACCGAGCTGACGAGGGTCTTCCAGGGGCTGGATACGGCCACGCAGGTAGTCGCGGATGCGCTTGGCATCCGCATGACCGATCTTCTTGAGCTGCTTGACCGCTTCACTGTTGGGACAATGCGGTCATGGAGCGCTTCTTCGGCTCTCTGAAGAGCGAATGGCTGGAGGGACAGCGGTATTGGACCCGCCAGTCAGCGAGGCGCGACGTCGTGACCTATATCGAGATGGAGTACAACAGCTGCCGGC
>WPCH01302659.1_pt1 | contig 15041 bp, 11 predicted proteins | sample 5399881 | NCBI WGS metagenome assembly WPCH01 (sample SAMN12869468, study PRJNA574797) | sludge metagenome | isolation source: wastewater treatment of pH5 | place: China:Beijing | collected 2019-05-20
TGCACATGCCTTAAGGAATCGGGAAAGGTTAAACAAAGTTTGCGTGCAAACGGAAGACTGATTTTATTGGCTAAGCCAGGCGTCAAATCCGATTCATGGAGAACAACGGGAATTCTAAGGGACCAAGCGGCGATGGTTACAGGAACCGAAACAAAACCACCTTTACTGAAGACAACTTGTGGTTTAACCTTCCTTAACACCTTGTGAGCCTCAGAAATGCCTTTTAAAACTCGAAATGGATCACTTAGGTTCTTAAGATCAAAATAGCGTCTGAATTTTCCAGCGCTAATGGGGTAGTAAGGAAGTTCATCTTCCATCAGCTCCCTTTCGATTCCATCATGGGTGCCGACATAGTGAATCTCCCAACCGTTTTTCTTCAAGTGAGGTATGAGTGCGAAATGAGGCGTGACATGTCCAGCACTACCGCCCCCTGTTAAAACTATGGTCTTCATCAAAAACCCTCCTGTCCGGGCAGGTATTTTATTAATAAGGTGGAAATAACTTCTATGGAAACTTACGAGGTGATTTTATGTATCCAATTGCATTTAGCCTAGGTTCTATAGACATCTATTGGTATGGAATCTTAATGGCTCTCACATTTGTGTCAGCCTTCTTCATTATCCGTTATTTTGCTCGCCTCCATGGTGTTGAAGTTGAGATCATGGAGAACCTTTTTTATATTGGAGCTATTGCAGGTCTGATCGGAAGCCGCTTAGGAGCCATTTTGCCATATTGGCGCTACTTTCTAGAAAACCCCTTGGAGATCTTCTCCCGGGCTGGCATGGCATCACATGGTGCAATTATTGCCATTATGATCGTGGGGTACTTTTTTGTCCGAAAACATAAGCTAAACTATTGGCAGATCGCAGACTTTGCTGCCCCTGTTCTTCCTGTGGGACATACTTTCATCCGTTTAGGCAACTTCCTCAGTGGCGAATTGTATGGTCCACCCTCTGATCTTCCGTGGGCTGTTGAGTTTCCAGATAGCTTTGGGCGAGTACATCCGTCCCAGCTTTATGAGGTCCTGGCGTCCTTAATTATCTTACCCTTCGCTTGGAAATGGGCGAAAAATCCTCGCTATCCAGGCTATGCCTTTTTGCGTGTACTTTTTGTACACTCTGTGGTGAGGTTTTTCCTTGACTTTATTCGCCAACATAGTGAACTTTATGGTCCTTTTGTCCTCAGCCAAATTTTAGCTCTCGCAATCTGCTTGGTGACTTTACCCGCTATTCTAGTCTTGGATCGTCGCCATAAGAGAAGTTAGTTCTGCACTTAAAAATGGCGTAAAAGGTCTGAGTATTTCAGCGAGGCCCAACACCTCTGTTCTACCTAAAACCGATCTATGCTTAAGATACCCCATAATGGCCGCCAAGGCTATGTGGGGTTTTCTCTGCAGTACCCGGGCTTTTACTTGCGACTTTAGTTCTAGAACTTCCTGGGTCGCTAATTGGGTCTTTGTTGTTAGTCCAAAACCGTTTAAGCCTAGCTGCCAAACCCTCTGTATAAATCGGTGAGCACTTACAAGTCCATGCCAATTGAAGACATAGTCCCTCTCAGGAGGACCCATGTATAAAAAATAGACCCGCAGAGCGTCGGCTCCAAAATCGTAGAATACTTCAGCCAGAGAGCAGGTCTCAAGAAGGCGTCCGGGGCAAAAAGTCTCCGCCACGGTTCGCTGTCCTAGCCCAGAAGTATAGTCCCGGGGAATAACTCCGAAATCGTAGGTTGCAGAGTCATCTAAATCACTTGTTGCTACGAGCCCCAGCCCACCAACACTTTCAGGCCAATGTTCTTTTGCACCTAGGCAGATAATGTGGGGCTTCTCTCCTAACGCCAAGGCGGCAAAAAAGTCTGTTAAGACTAAGAGACGAGCATTCTCTAGATCTAGTTCATCGCTCTCTTTGGGAACTAGAACGGTACAAACCCTCTTCTTTGTATCGTCAAATTTATGGCTTACTCGCCATTTACGTTCTACTACTCCATGATTATATCGTGCCATAAATTCTACTCACTCACTTTTACGGTAGATTCAAAAGACCGTCGGAATTTATAAGATTGCCTTGCCCTGTAAAATACCAAGTGGGAACCTTCCCTATTATCACTTCTTCCAAAATAGGAACCTGTGTGGAGACTATAATTTCCTCAGCCATCAATGGAACCGCAACCCGCATGGTCACTTGAATATCTAGAAGCACACGATGCCAAGTTTGGTTAATCCCGGCGCTATCAAAACTTGCCACAGGTGTGGTCGTCAAACCACCCACAGGGATCATCCGAACTGGAATGCCAGGCCCCCAAGAAGCCAGAAAATCAAGACCTGTCAGTTGGCCTAAGGGAATAGGAAAAATCTCTTCACCCATATTGTTGAGGGTTTGGAGAATTTTGTGCGTAGCCTGACTGCTCACTCGATTGACTTCGCCCATATCATACTGAATGAACCGTAAACTACCATCACCATCATGTATTAAATGGGCCATGGTGGTGCTACTTAGACTCACAGCCATCATCTCTTCTACCGCCACATTAATGGCCCGGGTTGCCAAACTCATGGCCCTTGTTTGAGCCCATGTTCGCAATACCGGAGCTAGACGCCCCTCGGCAATCATGAGCGTTATGACAGAGAAAAGCAAGATAATAAAAAGGACCAAGCCCACATAGGTACGCCAACTAAATCTTACCACGGAAGATCGCCTCCTACAAGTTTTCAGAACTTTGAGCCTAACAACCCTAGGTGATCGAGACTATGTGGCGAAGTTATATGTTATAATATGATCATGTAAATATCCCTCGGGGGTGTCTTAGTGAAGAAAAAGACCATACTTATCTACATAATAGTAATTTTAGGTTCTGTATTGCTCGGAGCCGGTGCCGGTGTTTTATCAGCCTACTTAAAAAGTGCTCCAAGCCTTGATCAAGTGAACATTCATCAAAACTTTACTACTTACATTTATGATATCAATGGGCGATTAATCACGGATTTGTATAGGGAAAACCGAATTCCTGCAGATATTAATGAGCTTCCTGACCATGTGAAAAATGCTGTTGTGGCCATCGAAGATGACCGATTTTATGACCATCATGGAATAAACTTCATTGCCTTCGGTCGCGCTATTCTAGTCAATCTGCGGGATTGGAATTTTAGCCAAGGTGGCGGTACTATCACTATGCAATTGGCCCGCAACGAGTTTTTGACCCAAAAGAAAACCATCATGCGGAAGCTTGAAGAGTTTTTATGGGCCGTGCAGATTGAGCGAAAATACTCCAAAGATGAAATCCTCGAAGCCTATCTTAATGTGTTTTATCTGAACCATGGGGCCTACGGGATTGAAGCAGGGGCCCGAACTTTTTTTGGAAAGGCGGCAAAAGACCTTACAGTTAGCGAGGCTGCCCTGATTGCCGGTGTGATTCGCTGGCCAACCCGTTATTCTCCTTTTGTTAATCCAGATATCGCCATCGATAGGCGTAATTTTGTTTTGAGTCGTATGCAAGAAGTTGGCTTCTTAACCGAAACAGAGGCAAATCGTGCGAAGGAAGAACCGTTAGTTCTAGCCGAAAGAAAAGCTAGGGTTGTGGAAGCCAGTTATTTTGTAGACCATGTCATTGCACAACTTGTAGAACGTTATGGTGAGGCTGCGGTCTTTAGTGGCGGTCTTAGAGTTTATACCACCCTCGACCTAGATATGCAAAGGGCAGCAGAGAAAGCCTTGGCTGAAGGTTTGCCAAAGAACAACCAGAGCGAAGGTTCATTAATTCAGCCCCAGGGAGCAATTTTATCGTTGGTGCCCCAAACAGGTGAAATTCGGGTCATGGTTGGCGGTCGCGGTGAAGATAGTTTTAACCGTAGCGTTCAGGCTCTGCGCTCGCCTGGCTCGGCCATTAAGATTTTTCCTTATACTGCAGCTATCGATCAAGGTATAACGGCAGCAGATGTGTACATGGATGAGCCCACTGAGTTTACTTTAATTACGGGAGAAACATGGAGTCCCCAAAACTACTACCTCACCTTTGCAGGTGAAGTAACAGTCCGGAAAGCTTTAGAAGATTCCTTGAACGTTATTGCAGCTCAGATCGTTGATGAGCTGGGACCCCAAACTGTCATTGATTATGGCAAGAAGATGGGTATTACCACCTTTGTAGAACAGGGTCGTGTCAATGATGTAGGGCTGGCCCCCTTGGCTCTTGGGGGCATGACTAAAGGAGTGTCACTCTTAGAAATAGCCACAGCGTACGGTGTCTTGGCCAATCAAGGGATCAAGACCGAGCCCTTTTCCATCCTTAAGGTCACTGATTCTAACGGCAAGATTCTAGAACAAAACAATCCCCGTTTAGAGCTTGTGTTGTCGGAGCAAACAAGCTATTTGATGACCGACCTCCTTCGAGGAGCTGTTGAGCGCGGTACCGGTAAGAACGCTAATATTGGTCGTCCCGCAGCAGGCAAGACTGGTACGCATTCAGACTATCAAGATGCTTGGTTCGTGGGTTATACACCTGACCTGGTAAGTGTGGTCTGGTTCGGTGAAGATACGCCCAAGCGTATGGTTTATCAAGGTGTTCGCTATGGTTCGTGGAATGCTGCTACCATCTGGGGTAAGTTTATGCGAGAGGCATTAAAAAACACACCAATCTCCGACTTTCCAAAACCAAGTGGTCTCATCGAGGGCGTGCTGATTGATACTAAGACAGGTCTTCTAGTTTCTGATGACTGCAATCTACCGCCAGAAGAAACTCGCCGGGAGATCTTTATTGCAGGGACTGAACCCACCGAGACTTCACCGAGATGCTCGCGTCCTTGGTGGCAAAGTATCCCATTCTTACAACGATAACGTAAAAGAGGAAACTGACAACGTGTGCAGCTTCCTCTTTTCTGTCTAAGGTAAACCAATTCTGTTTAAGGGCCAATATCGAAAGAGGGCTCGTCCTACGATGTTTTCAACGGGTAAGAACCCCACTGTTCCCCTACTATCATTACTCCTAGGCCTGTTATCTCCCATGACCCAAACGTGACCTTCAGGAACCAAAAACGGACCCCAATTCATATTGGTCTTGTTCGTAACATAGGCTTCGTCAATAGGTGTTCCATTCACAGAAACAATACCTTGTCGCTCTTGGATAATGTCCCCTCCAACAGCAATCACACGCTTGATAAACCGACTACCGGGCACATTGAGCACAATGATTTCACCGTGGCGCGCGCTTCTAAAACGATATGTGACTTTATCCACCATTACCCGCTCGCCATGGAACAATGTGTTTTCCATAGAAATCCCGTCCACTCGATAGGACTGAGCCACAAACAAAATGATAAAACCAGCTAGGATCACGGCACTACCTAAAGGGCGTATCCATTCCTTCCATAACCATGACCAATTCATCCTTTTCCACCTCTATCTCGATGATGCATTATTTCATATCATTCGCACCGTCGCAGAAAAACTTGGGCAATTCTGGTTTTAGCTTGGTGGATGAATGTCCACCACTGTCACACCATGGCCACCTTCATTAGGGGCACCGTAGCGAAAGCCTTGTACATGGGGATGCGAAGCCAAGTACTGCTGGATGGCATCACCTAAGGCACCAGTACCTTTGCCGTGGATCAACTGGACCCGGCCTAAGGAGGACAGGAAAGCGTCATCTAGATACTTATCCACAAAGGCGAGCCCTTCTTCCACCGTTTTTCCCCTTAGGTCAATCTCACTACGGATACTGCTGCTCTTGGCCAGATTGCTTCTGGTGGATCCTCCACTTTTACGAGTTGCTTTGGTCTTGACTCCTTCTGATTGAATCCGTTCCACATCTTCAAGTTTGACCGTGATTTTCATAATGCCAGCCTGAATCAGTACATCACCGCTTGAGCTAGGCGGCTCCAGGATGAATCCTTTTTGTCGCAGGCTCTTGATGCGCACTTCTTCCCCAGGCTTGAGATTGGTTGGACCTTTTGCTTTGGGCTTTTCTTTTCGTAACTTGCTTAAGGATTCGCTCTTGGCTACAATGTCTTCTCGATACTCTTTTACAGTCGCCTCTAACTCGTCCTTGCCCATGCGGCGCACTTGGCCCAAAATGGTATTCACTTCTGCTTGGGTTTGTTCCAAGAGAAGCTGGGCTTCGCCTCTAGCTTGATCTAAGATCTCACTACGCCCCTCTTCAAAATCTTGGAGCTTCCTCTCATACCTGGCCTTTAGATCCTCGTACTCACTACGTAGATTTTGGGCTGTTACTCTTGCTTGTTCCGCTTGTCTGCGATTGGATTCCATCTCGCCAATCATGTCTTCCACCTGCATATGCTCTGAGGAGAGTAGTGCCTGGGCTTGCCCAATAATATTATCACTGAGCCCAAGCCGCTTGGAGATGGCAAAGGCATTACTCTTGCCAGGAATTCCAATGGACAAGCGATAGGTCGGTCTAAGGGTCTTGAGATCAAACTCCACACTAGCATTTTCCACCCCATCATTGGTATAAGCGTAACTCTTTAGGTCTGAATAATGGGTCGTGGCAATTGTGTGAATATTCATGCGCCGAAGATGTTCTAAAATCGCGGTAGCTAAAGCAGCGCCCTCGGTTGGATCGGTGCCGGCACCGAGCTCATCTAAGAGGACCAGAGAGTTCTCCTGAAGATCGTTTAGAATTCCCACAATAGTTGTCATGTGGGATGAAAAGGTGCTCAGGCTTTGTTCAATACTTTGCTCATCGCCAATGTCCGCATACACACCGTCAAAAACGGCAAGTTGTGATCCTGCATCAGCTGGGATATGTAGGCCTGCTTGGGCCATAATGGAAAACAAGCCCACCGTTTTTAGAGTGACAGTTTTTCCACCGGTATTGGGTCCTGTAATGACCAAGACATGAAAGTCATCTCCTAACCAAACATCAATGGGCACCACATTACCCTTAAGCAAAGGGTGCCTTCCTCGCTTGATTAAAATGCGTCCTTCATTATTCATTACAGGCTCTGTACCATCAATGGCTCGACTATAACGAGCCTTAGCAAAGATGCAATCTAACTCTGTAATCGTTTGCAGACTGTTTAGAAGTTCAAAACTGTTTTCAGCAACAAATCCGCTCAAGCGTTTTAGAATTCTGTGAACCTCTGCCTGTTCTTCTTGCTGGGCAACATTGAGATCATTATTGAGTTCCACGCCAAAAGCTGGTTCCATAAACAGGGTTGCACCGCTACCGGATTGATCATGGACAATTCCCTGAAATTTGCTGCGATACTCTGCTTTTACCGGGACTACATAGCGCCCGTTCCTAACAGTAATAATCGGCTCCTGGAGAATCTTCTGCATGGCCGTGGAATGAACCATGGCATCAAGACGTTCTCGAATGCGATTGGCTAAGGTACGCATTTTGCTTCGGATCCTACCTAGCTCAGGCGATGCTGAGTCTTTAACCGTTCCTTCGTGATCGATACAACGCTCAATCTCTGCCCTCAAGCTTGGGATCGTGACCAATGCAGTGCCAAATTCGGCCAACAAACCTTCTTCACCGGCGAGGAACTTCTTTAGATTTGCAACACAATACAATAAATCTCCGATAGGCAAGAGTTGATCGGGATCTAAGATGCCACCGAGTCGAGCCCTGTCCACCACGGCGCGAATATCACTGGCGCCTCCAAAGGGAGCCTCCCCATGTTTCCAAAGTAGGCGTACACCTTCAGCCGTTAGGGCTAGTTCTTTGGTTACCTCAGTTAGTTTGGTCTTAGGAGCGAGCTCGTTGATTAACTCTCGGCTGAGAGAGAAACTCGTTCGATTCGCCACCTCTTCTCGAACTTTAGGCCATTCGAGAACCCTTAAACTCTTCTCATTCATACTTTCACCAACCCCACTACAAGACACCACGAAAGTAGTGACCTTTAGTAAATTCTCCTTGCATCTCCACATGTTTCCCTGCGAGACCCTGCCTATAGAGCTCAACTACATTCTTGATCCAGGCTGGGTCTTTCGTACGTCCTTCGATCCGCAAGTAACGAATCCCGCTTTGCTTCACCTGGTTTAGATGTTGTAACAAAGACAATTCCCTAGAATTAAAGATATGCATATGGCACCAGCGATCAAAGTAAATAGGAAAGGTAAAACCCTTCTTATCTTCTAGCTGTAGCGGTGCCTGGCTCTGGCATTGGTACTTGCAGCCCTGGTCCCTAAAAACACAATGTTTCGTCACCATGGATTCAAGTGGTCCTTGGACCACAATACTCATGGGAACGTCCCCAACCAATTGACTGATCTGACTAAGTTGCAATTCCAAAGAAGCGGTCACCAGGGAGGCCCCCTCGCGAGCTAGAAAGTCTGTCGCCGCAGAATTGAAGACATTAAAAGACCAATCTGCATGAACAGGACGTTCTCCCACAAGGTCTCTAAGTAGTTCCCAGCTTCCGAAGTTGCCCACTAAAAGACCATCAAATGAATGGTGCGTCAAGAGTCTTTTAACATCTGGCAATACATGATTTTCGGTAATTCTCTCTAGATGAGCAAAGATAGGAACACCGGCCCTTTGACCAAATTCCCAGGTCTTGGTTAACTCATGGAACCAATCCTGAGGTGCCCGTTTGTACACCTGTCCAGAGAAATAAATGAGCTTCGCTCCCCCATCTAAAGCAGACCTGGCCGATTCGTAATTAGAAACGGTCACTGCAAGTTCAGGCTCCACCGATTCCATCCTTTTCTCCCGAATGACAGGATCGACTTGAACGGCGGACACTTGGCGACTTTTATAAGGTGCAAGGCGCTCCTTTTCCCAAAGAGAGACTAATTGGCGACGGACTTGATTCAGCTCACTTACGGGGAGATGGAGACCTTGTTCTAGTTCCACTTTGAACTCCACAATCTCCAAAGGATCATTGCCTAAACGAAGGAGTTTATCCTGGAGCAGCTCTGTACTTAGTCCCTCACCATGGGAAGGAGCTGCCTCAACACTACCCATCGTCTGCACATGGTAACCATCCTCATCTAGGAGGTTCAATTCTAAAGCTTCTCCTAAACGGAGCCTGGCCCAAAGATGAGCCTTCACCTTGCGAAAAGCTTTAGACGAACTATAGGTTTCTACTGCACTTCCCACCCGTTCTTCTTTAACCGGCGGGGTATAGGTAATCAGATTTGAAGTTTCGCCGTCCTTGAGGTATGCGGTTGTGAACCCTCGATTAAAGACGGTACTCAGCTCCTGTCTCCGGTACGGTAGACCATCTAAAGCTGCCCGATAGGTCCGAACCACAACGCCCACGTAATCAGGGTTCTTGAGTCTTCCTTCAATCTTAAGGGACAAGACACCTGCATCCTTCAGCGCATCCAGGTGTTCATTTAAGGATAGATCCTTCGGCGATAGCACATATTCGCCGGGAACAGTTAACCCCTGAAGATTATAAGGTTGGCGGCAGGGCTGTGCACATTGTCCTCGATTGCCACTTCTTCCCCCAATTAAGCTACTCATCAAGCATTGGCCAGAATAGCAAATGCACAAAGCACCGTGAACAAAAACCTCAAGCTCTAGGGGTGTTTGTTCCTTAATTTCCTTGATGGCGCCAGATCCCAGTTCACGAGCTAAGACAACTCTAGTAATCCCTAGACGCTCAAGGACTTTAAGATCCAAGGCATTGTGTAAGGTCATCTGGGTGCTAGCATGGAGTTCAAGTTCGGGTATCTCTTGCCTTGCCCTTTTGATCAGCCCCAAGTCTTGCACGATTACTGCGTCCACACCCCATCGATATAAGTCGGAGAGATAGGATACGGCTCCCGAAAGCTCATCCTCACGCAAGAGAGTGTTAGCAGTAACAAACACGCGCACTCCACGTATATGACAATAGTCTAAAGCAGCCTGGAGTTCTTCAGGGGAAAAATTGGCAGCCGAGGCCCTAGCACTATATGATTTTCCACCTAAATAGACTGCATCTGCCCCATTCTCAACCGCCGCCCGTAGGGCGTCAAACGACCCGGCTGGTGCCAATAACTCCACAGAACTTCCTCCTTAAAACGCTTGACCGAAATACGCATTAATGCCTGTAAAAAGCCCTAGGGCCACTTCAATCCGATAACTTGGTTTGGCCAGAAGACTTGCATCAATAGAATTGCTTAAGAACCCAATTTCCACCAATGCTGCCGGCATGGTTGTGTTTCGGAGCACATAAAAATTGCTTCGCTTGACGCCTAAATCCACAGCTTTTGTTTGCCCTACCAGTGACTTTTGCAGGGCTTCTGCCAGGGCCAAGTCCTGACTTTTATAATAATGAACCATTGTTCCCCGAACGCTAGGATTATCATTCCAATCATTATGCAGTGAAATATAGATCTGACCTCGACTACGGTTTGCCGTGGCTACCCGAGCCGCTAATTGTCCATTTTGAGCTCCCGCAAACTGGGTTCCCTGTGCTGGACTCGTATCCGTTTGCCTTGTCATTATTACCTGGGCACCAGCTTGTTCCAGCATGCCTTTGAGTTCCCAGGCAATGGCCAGTACATTCTCTGCTTCGGTGGTGGCTCCCACCCCCACTGTTCCGGGATCGCTCCCTCCATGCCCTGGATCAAGGACCACCACTTTGCCCTGCAAGTGTTTAGCCCTGGAAAGGGTTTCTCTGGTCCCAAGATAGGGTGCAGGTGTACCCCTCATACTGGAAAAAACCAATAAGGACAACATCAACAAAGTAGCCCACATATTAGAGTATAAAATAATAGGTTTTCTCACCAACGTACCCCCTTCTTCGTCATAATTTCTTTGAAGGAGGTGTGTTCTCCTTTAGGCAAGTATAGGAGAGCTTCCCAAGAAAACCCCGTCTAATGCACGGGGTTTAGGTCTGGAAACAGCCACAAAGGCCGCTGCAATTGTTCCGGCCAATAAAGATCTAAATAGTCATACACAAAGGGAAGTAGTACCCCAATTTGCTGCACGACCACAGATTCAGAAAGGAGGGTATGGACAAAGTCCATATTAACTGCCCCCAAAAAGATCAGTACAATTAAGACTACCACTGCCACCTTGGCAACGCCAAAGGCGGCGCCTCCAATGTGGTCTAGTACCGAAAAAGGGGTAAAGCTTAGGGCCTTCGACCAGATGTAGCCAAAGAAAGCACCAAGTAAGCTAATACCCATAAGCAGGGCCACAAAGGAAATCGCTTGGGCCTGCCAGGTAGTCAGTTGATAGTTTTCTAGCAAAACTGTAGCTAGGCTTTGATAACTATGGAATGCAATGATAATGGCCAAAACGGCCCCCATTAAGCTAAAGAGTTCACGGACCAAACCTCTCTTAAATCCCTTCAGTAAACCGAGGGCTAAAAACACTAAGATAACGAGGTCTATCCACTTTCCGATCATCGAAAGCCCCCCACTCAGTTGGCTTCTTCTATTAGAGCCAATAAGTCTTCATACTCCGCCGTCAGCTTTTCTAGCTCACTAGCGAGATTAATAGCCACTAAGATGGCAACGCGATGGCGGGGAAGCAGGGGGTTACTTTCTTGCACTTCTTGTAATCGTTTATCGACCAAGGAGGCTAAGTTCTCCATGTATCCTTCTGTAGCTTGACCCTTAATAATGTGCTCCTCACCTAAAATCTGAACTCGCACTGATCGCACTTCTGTCTCTACGCTCATACCCGTCCCTCCCTCGCCTTTTCAATTCTACTTGTTCTACGCATTTCCTCCTAGCGGATTTCTGCACCGAACTTGAGGTGTAAGCCCTGGACACACCTCTCCATAATGACATTGATTTCATCATCCGTTAAGGTGCGATCACCCTGGAACCGTAGGGAGAATGCAACGCTCTTCTTACCTTCAGCAATGGATTTTCCCTCATAGACATCAAAGATAGTGATGTCCTGCAAGAGTTCGCCGCCAAGTTCTTTGAGGTGTTCCATGAGATCACCAACTCCTTGGCTCTTATCTACAACGAAGGCTAAATCCCTATCGACGCCAGGATACTTGGGCAGACTGCGGAAACTCGGTGTGGATATGAACAAATCTACGATCTGCTCCAACTTTATCTCGGCAGCATACACCCTGCCAGAAATTTTAAAGTTCCTTAGTACGCCGGGATGTACTTCTCCGTAGACTACTACCTCCTGGTCTCCTAGGCGAACACTTCCCTGACGACCTGGATGGTAAGATGGGTTCTCGCCCTTTTTCCAGACTAATTCTGATTGGGGCAACAGAAGTTCCAGAATTCCCTTCAAATCATAAAAATCATAGTCTTCTTCAGCTAAACCCCAGCTCATTGGGTTACGCTGCCCCCAAAGAGCCAGTGATAGCTGCATTTCTTCTAGGGGTTGCTTCGTAACCGGTACTGGCCCAACATAATTCGCTCCAATTTCAAACAAGGCTACCCGCGTTTGTTGACGACTTGCATTGAGGCCTATGGCAGTCAGGAGCCCTGGCAAAAGACTGTGGCGTAGGCCAGCTAAGTCTTCAGAGATCGGATTTTGCACCATCATCATGGGCTGGTTGAAGCGTAAGAGTCGATCATTATTGTCACTTCGCCCAAAGCTATAGGTTAAAGCCTCTTGAATGCCGGCACCCACCAGAACACTTCGGATCTGATCGGCGACAGTAGCACGTGTGCTTTGACCGCCCGAGCTTGATGTATCGGCAGGAAGAGTACTAGGCAGATTCTCTAACCCCCAGATGCGAACGATTTCTTCAATCAGATCAGCTGCAACTTTCACATCTGGACGATGGGAAGGCACTCTCACTCTCCAAAGCTCAGGACTTACTGGCTCCACAACAAACTCGAGACGCTCCATAATTTCTCGACTGTTTTTTTGGGGAACGGCAACACCCAAGAGTCGGTCTACCTCTTCTAGCGGTAGATCAATAATGGTTGGCTCTTTGCTACTAGAGTCAACATCAATATGACCAGCATAAACCCTGACCTGTGCTAATTTTTGCAGGAGGTGAATGGCCCGCTTACTAGCAAAGAGAGTGCCGCTAGGATCGATTCCTTTTTCAAAGCGAGCAGAAGACTCCGAGCTGAGCCCCAACGCTCTACTGGTCCTACGAATATTCAAAGAAGCAAAATTCGCAGTTTCCAAAAGTATGGTTGTCGTCTGCTCGGTTACTTCACTATCGAGCCCACCCATGACGCCTGCAACACACTTAGGATCCTGTGCGTCACATATCAAAAGCATCTCAGGAGAGAGCTCCCGTTCTACTTCATCCAGGGTCTGCATCTTCTCTCCTGGCTTAGCCTTGCGGATGACCAAACGCCCCTCAGCGAGCTGTTCAAAGTCAAAGGCATGTAAGGGCTGGCCTGTTTCTAACATAACGTAATTGGTAATATCCACCACGTTGTTAATGGGGCGCATGCCTGCACCTTTTAGTCTAAGTTGCATCCAAAGAGGTGATTCCCCTAGGCTAACGCCTTCAAGTAGGGCTGCGGTATAGCGAGGACAAAGTTGGGAATCCTCCACCGTAACATTTGTCCGTTCCGTGACCGGTGTGTCAATTTCAACATAATCCACTTGGGGCATTCTTAACTCGCCGCCTGTAAGTGCAGCGACTTCTCTTGCTACACCGAGTACACTCATGCAATCAGGACGATTAGCGTATACCGAAACATCTAGAATCACATCGTCCAGATCTAGCGCGGAAACGATGGGTTGACCTGGCATAAGTCCCTCTGGCAAAACCCAAATCCCATCATGATCATCACTTATTCCCAGCTCTTCCTGGGAACAAATCATCCCTTTGGAGAGGACTCCTCGAATCTCGGTAGGCTTAATCTCCAGACCCCCAGGAAGCTTAGCTCCTTCTAGAGCCACAGCCACCGTCTGCCCCTTTGCCACGTTCGGAGCTCCACAGACTATGCTATATGTACCCTGCTGGCCCACATCCACGGAGCAGAGCTTGAGGCTATCTGCATTTGGATGCTGTTCTGCCTCTACAACCAGCCCCACGTAGACCCCCGCTAAATCTGGAGCAAGGGGTGAAATCCCCTCTACTTCGAGCCCAGACATGGTTAGGCGGCTGGCCAACTCTTCTGGGTCCCACGGGATATGCACGTAATCTTGTAACCATTTATAACTAACTAACATAAAGGATCCCCCTAGCTGTCGAATTGTTGTAAAAAGCGTACATCGTTTTCAAACAACAAACGAATGTCAGAAATTCCGTATTTTAGCATCGCCATTCGTTCTACTCCGACCCCAAAGGCAAAGCCACTCACCTCTGCGGGGTCGTATCCCACCTGTTTCAGTACCCTGGGATGTACCATACCCGATCCAAGAATCTCCAACCATCCTGTATCCTTGCAAACCCGGCAACCTGACCCAGCACAGATAATACAGGAAACATCTACCTCGGCACTAGGTTCAGTAAAGGGAAAGTAACTAGGACGTAGACGAATTTTTGTATCAGATCCAAACATACGCTCAGCAAAGAGCTGTAGTGTTCCCTTTAAGTCGGCAAAGGTTATTCCTTTATCCACTACCAACCCTTCAATTTGATGAAACATGGGAGAGTGCGTGATGTCCGAATCGGCTCGGTACACTTTCCCAGGTGCTAACATGCGAATAGGGGGCTCTTTGGCCTCCATGGTATGGATCTGCACGGGAGACGTCTGGCTCCTCAGTAGAAGCTCCTTCGTGAGAAAGAAGGTGTCTTGCATATCTCTAGCTGGATGATCTGGCGGAATATTCAAGGCCTCAAAATTGTAATAATCCAACTCCACTTCAGGACCTTCCACAATTTCATAGCCCATTTGCATGAAAATGGTCTTAGCTTCGTCGATAATTTGGGTTATTGGGTGGATTGTTCCCCGTTTGATGGTGCGCCCAGGTAAGGTTATATCCAGACCTTCAGCCAAGAGACGCTGCTGTTCTTCCGCGTGGGACAGTTCTTGTTCTCTCACATCCCAGGCTACTTCGAGTTCATCCCGCACCTCGTTGACCAATTTTCCGAACAATGGCCTCTCTTCGTTCGACAGCTTACCCATGCTACGCAAGATAAGGGTTAATTCCCCCTTCTTGCCTAAAAATTTTACTTTCGCTTCATTCAATTGTTGTACAGTTGCAGCCTGCTCACAGGCTTGAAGTGCACTTGATCTTATTTCTGCCACTTTACTTTGCACATA
>WPCH01028447.1_pt1 | contig 15026 bp, 16 predicted proteins | sample 5399881 | NCBI WGS metagenome assembly WPCH01 (sample SAMN12869468, study PRJNA574797) | sludge metagenome | isolation source: wastewater treatment of pH5 | place: China:Beijing | collected 2019-05-20
CCCATCGCCTCGAGCTGCTGGGCGGCGCGGGTGGGCTCACCATGATCGGCCTCGGCGTGGGCCTCGCCGCGTCCGGGGGCCGCCGGACCTGATCCGGGCGCCTCGCGAGTGGCGAACTGGCTACGTTCGCGGGGTCCCACCTCGGAGGTAGCACCCATGCCCGACGGCAGCACGATCTCGTTCCCGGTCAACGGCACGGAGGCCGCCGGCTACCTGGCCGCCCCCGACGGCGGTGGGCCGGGCGTGCTCGTGATCCAGGAGTGGTGGGGGTTGGACCCCGCGCTCAAGGCCACCTGTGACCGCCTGGCGGGTGAGGGTTTCGTCGCCCTGGCGCCGGACCTGTACCACGGCGACCTGGCCGAGCACACCGAGATGGACAAGGCGGGCGAGCTGATGAACAGCCTGCCGCCGGACCGGGCCGCCCGGGACATGTCCGGCGCCATCGACCACCTCCTCGGGCGGGACGACGTCCGGGGCGACGCCGTCGGCGTGGTCGGCTTCTGCATGGGGGGCCTGTTGTCCCTGGTCATCGCCAGCATCGAGGGTGACCGGGTGGTCGCGGTGGTGCCGTTCTACGGGGCGCCGCTCGGGGAGGGTGAGCCGGACTGGTCGGGCCTGACCGCCAAGGTGTCCGGCCACTTCGCCGAGAACGACGATTTCTTCCCTCCCGAGGCCGTGACCGAGCTCGGCGAGCGGTTGCGGGCGATGGGCAAGGACGTCGAGTTCCGGGTGTACCCCGGCACCGGCCACGCCTTCGCCAGTGGCCATGACGCCCTGGGCACCCAGGACGACGAGGCCTCGGCCGCCGCCTTCTCGGCGGCCATCGCGTTCCTGCGGACCAACCTGGCCGGCTGAGGGCTGCCTGCCCAACGGTTGGCCCTTCCCCTGAGACGACCCGCTCGGGTCAGGTGGCGCCCCGCGGCGCCGGGGGGAAGTGGCAGGCGACGGTGTGGCCCGGCTCGGTCTCGGTGATCGCCGGTTCCTGGTCGTGGCAGGCCGAGACGTCCTCGCCGGCCGCCTCGAGCTCGGCCCGGCGCCAGCACCGGGTGCGGAAACGGCAGCCCGACGGCGGGTCGGCGGGGCTGGGGACATCGCCCTCCAGGATGATCCGGCGGCGCTGACGCTCCTCGATGGGATCCGGGAGGGGCACCGCCGACAGCAGGGCCTGGGTGTAGGGGTGGACGGCCCGTTCGTAGAGCGTGGCCCGATCGGCCAGCTCGACCAGCTTGCCGAGGTACATGACCGCCACCCGGTGGGAGATGTGGCGCACCACCGACAGGTCGTGGGCGATGAAGACGTAGGCCACCCCGAGGTCGGCCTGCAGCTTGCTCAGCAGGTTGACCACCCCGGCCTGGATGGACACGTCGAGGGCCGACACCGGTTCGTCGAGGACGATCAGGTCGGGCTCGAGGGCCAGGGCCCGGGCGATGCCGACCCGCTGGCGTTGGCCGCCGGAGAACTCGTGCGGGAAGCGGTTGGCGTGCTCGGGTGAGAGCCCGACGATCTCCAGCAGCTCCGAGACCCGCTCCAGGCGCTTGGCGCTGTCCCAGCCGTGGTGGACCTTCAGCGGCTCGGCCAGGATCGCCCCGACCGTCATCCGGGGGTTGAGGGCCGAGTAGGGGTCCTGGAACACGATCTGGAAGCGACGCCGGGCTTCGGCCAGCTTCTTGCCCCGCAGGTCCCCGAGACGGTCGCCGTCGAAGGTGACCTCGCCGGAGGTGGGGCGCAGGAGGTGCAGGAGCAGACGGCCGGTGGTGGACTTGCCACAGCCCGACTCCCCGACCAGCCCGAGGGTCTCGCCCGGGCGCACCTCCAGGGACACCCCGGCCACGGCCGAGACGTAGCCGACGGTGCGGGCGAACACGCCGCCCCGGATGGGGAAGTCCTTGACCAGGTCCGTGGCCACGAGCAGCGGCTCGGTCGCGGTCGGGTCCGTCCCCGTGGGTTCCACGGTGGTGTCGGTCATGGTGCGTCCACCACCACGTCCTCGACGAGGAGGTCGTCCTCGTCGGCCTGGGCCCGGAGCTCGTCCACGGTGACCCCTTCCAGGTCGTCGGAGCGGTGGCAGGAAGCGAGGTGGGTGCCCCGCACCGACACGGGCTCGGGCACGATCTCGTTGCACGGCCCCGGTAGCTCGGCGAACCGGCACCGAGGATGGAAGGCACAGCCCGAGGGCCGGTTGATCAGGGAGGGCGGGGACCCCGGGATCGGCAACAGGGGCTCACCGCCCATGTCGTCCAAGCGGGGCATGCTGGCCAGCAGGCCCAGGGTGTAGGGGTGGCGGCTCTCGTAGAAGATCTCGTCGGTGGTGCCGAGCTCGGCCTGGCGGCCGGCGTACATGACCATGACGTTGTCGGCCAGGCCCGCCACCACACCGAGGTCGTGGGTGATGAGCATGATGGCCGAGTCGATCTCGTCCTTGATGTCGATCAGGACCTGGAGGACCTGGGCCTGCACGGTCACGTCGAGGGCGGTCGTGGGCTCGTCGGCGATGAGCAGATCGGGCTTGTTGGTGATGGCCATGGCGATCATGGCCCGCTGGCGCATGCCGCCGGAGAACTCGTGGGGGTACATCTCGGCCCGCTTGCGGGGCTCGGGGATGCCGACCAGGTCGAGCATCTCCACCGCCCGCTCCAGCGCCAGGCGCTTGGGGATCTCCTGGTGGATGGTGGCCATCTCCGCGATCTGCTTGCCCACCTTGTGGACCGGGTTCAGCGCGCTGAGCGGGTCCTGGAAGATCATGGCGATCTCCCCACCCCGCAGCGACTGTTGACGCTTCTCGTCGGCCAGGAGGAGGTCCTCGCCCTTCCAGAGGATCTCCCCCTCGTCGATCTCCAGGGTGGGCAGCAGCCCCATGATGGCCAGGGCCGTCACCGACTTGCCCGAGCCGGACTCGCCCACGACGGCGAACACCTCGCCCCGGTTGATGTCATAGGAGATGCCGTCGATGGGCCGCACCACCCCGTCGGGCGTGTCGAAGTGGGCCTTGAGGCCCCGGATGGACAGCAGGCTCTTCTGGTTCACGGTGCTCACTTGAGCTTGGGGTCGAGGGCGTCGCGCAGGCCGTCGCCGATGAAGACGAAGGACAGCACGGTGAGGAAGATCGCCATGCCGGGGAAGAACAGCATGTGGGGCGCCACCGCGAGGGTGGACTTGGCCTCCGACACCATCAGGCCCCAGGCCGGGGTCGGGAACACCGGCCCCACTCCGAGGAAGGACAGGGCGGCCTCGGCCAGGATGATGCTGCCGATGCCGATGGTGGCGTAGACGATGATCGGCTGCAGGGCGTTGGGGAGCATGTGCCGGAAGATGATGCGCGTCTTGCCGAACCCGAGGGCCCGGGCGGCCTCCACGTACTCCAGACGGCTCAGGGCCAGGAAGCTGGCCCGCACGATGCGGCAGATCCCGAGCCACCCGGTGAGCCCCAGCACCAGGATCACCGAGTTCACGCTCTGGCCGAAGATCGTGGCCACCGCGATGGCCAGGATGATGTACGGGATGGCCAGGAAGATGTCGGTGAAGCGCATGATCAGGTTGTCGGTGCGCCCGCCGGTGAAGCCGGCGATGGCCCCCAGGACGAGCCCGATGATCACCGCCATGATCGTGGCCACGAAGCCGACCTTCAGGGAGATGCGGGCGCCGTAGACCACCCGGGAGAAGACGTCGAGGCCGATGGTGTCGGTGCCGAACCAGTGGTCCATGGACGGTCCCTCGCGGAACGCACCGGACGTGCGCTCGTCGAAGCCGTACGGGGCGATCCAGGGGGCGAAGATCGCCACCAGCACCAGCAGGCCCAGGAAGATCAGGCCCGCCATGGCCAGGCGGTTCTTGCGGAAGCGGCGCCAGACGTCGGCCCGCAAGGGCCGCGGGGCCACGAAGCTGGCCTGCTCCGCTCCGGCCAGACCGGCGGCGATGCCCCCGACCGGGCGCTCGGCCTCGGCATCGACGGGGGCGGCCGGGTCAACGGCGGTGTAGATCGAGGGATCGGCCTTGAAATCGGCGTCGCTCATGCGGAGGCCTCCTCGCCGAGTCGGATGCGGGGGTCGAACCAGGCGTAGGACAGGTCCACCAGCAGGTTGGTCAGGGAGAACGCGATCGTCACGGCCAGCGTGAGGCCCAGCAGGACCGGGAGGTCGCGGTCGGTGATGGCGTTGGCGATCTCGGAGCCGAGGCCCGGCCAGGAGTAGACGGTCTCGGTGAGCACCGCGGCGCCGATGACGGTGCCGAAGTCGATGCCGATCAGGGTGATCACGGGCAGCATGGCGTTACGCAGGCCATGGCCGTAGATGACCTGGCGCTCACCGAGGCCCTTGGCCCTGGCTGTGCGCATGTAGTCGGCCCGCAGCACCTCGAGCATGGAGCCCCGGGTCATGCGGGCGGCCAGCGCCGTGGACACGCACGCGAGGGTGACCGCAGGAAGGATCAGGTAGCGCCACTGCTCGCCGGTGGGGATGAAGAAGAGCGTCCAGGTGTCCGGGCCCAGCCCCGATGTCCGGAGCTTGGTCCAGTCGGGCCAGCCCTGTTTGTTCGGGTAGACCGCGAACACGTACTGGAGGATGAACCCGAGCACGAAGACCGGTACGGCCGAGAGCGCGGCCGTGCCCACGGTGGTGAGCTTGTCGGCCAGCGAATAGCGCCGGACCGCCGAGAGCACCCCGACGGAGATCCCGACGACGATCTCGATGAGGATGGCCCAGAACGCCAGGCGCAGGCTGTTGACGGCCTTCTCGCCGAGGATCTCGTTGACGCTCTGGCGGTCCGAGAAGGACTCACCGAGGTCCCACTGCACGGTCCGGACCCAGTAGTCCTTGAACTGCACGATGAGGGGGTCGTTGAGGCCGTAGCGCTCCTCGACCTGCTCGATGACGATCGGATCCGGGTTGCGGTCCCCGCCCCCCGCGATCAGGTTCGCCGGGTCCCCCGGCAGCGCGAAGAAGAGCAGGAACAGGAACGACAGCGCGAAGAACACCGTCGGGATGACCAGCAGCAGCCGGCGGATCGTGTAGCTGAGCATGAACGGGCGAATACCTCTCCGTGGTGGTGGATGAGAGGACGAAAGGGGTGCGACCCGCCGTCATGGCGGGCCGCACCCCTTCCGGTACATCACGTCACGGGATCAGGCCGCGAGCGTCACCTGCTCCCAGAGGATCAGACCGAAGTTGGTCTGCGGGAAGTTGGCGATGCGGTCGGCGTTGTAGGCGTAGTCGCCCCGGTACCAGTTGATCGGAATGGCACCGATCTGCTGGTTCAGCAGGATGTCCTCGGCCTCCTGGAACAGCTCGGCCTGGGCATCACGGTCGACGGTCTGCTTGCCCTCGTCCACGAGGGCGTCGAAGTCGTCGTCGATGAAGCCGAAGTTGTTGCCGTTCAGCGCGTCGCTGTGGAACAGGTCGTACATGAAGTTGTCGTAGGTCGGGTAGTCGGCGAACCAACCGGCCCGACAGATCACGCACTCGCCGTCGGCCAGCTCCGTGAAGTAGGTCTCGGCGTCGCGACCGTCGGCCACGGCGTCGATCCCGATGGCGGCGAGGTTGTCGATCATGATCTGAACGACGGGCTCGTGGCCGGAGTCACGGTTGAACTGGATCGGGATGGGCTCGGTGAGCTCGCCCCCCTCCTCGGTCCACTGGTCGAACGCGGCCTGAGCGGCCTCCGGGTCATAGGCGCAGTAGTCACAGATGTCCGGGGCGAAGCCGGGGATGCCGCTGGGCGTGATGCCCGTGGAGGTGTTCCGGCTGCCGTCGTAGACCGCCTGGTTGATCTCCTCACGGTCGATGGCCTGGCTGATGGCCTGGCGCAGGAGGAGGTTCTCGTCGCCCCCGACCTGTTCGGCGCGCTCGTTGAACAGGAAGTGGTACGAGCCCAGGATGTCGACGTCCAGGGTGGTCCCGTAGGTGTCCTGGGCCTCCTGGGTCCGGGCCGGCGGGATGTTGGCGTTGTCGCCCTCCCCGGCCTCGAACGCGTTGTAGGAGGTGTCGGGATCCGCGGTCACCCGGAAGGTGATCGTCTCCAGGCGGTCCGGCCAGGTCTCGCCGTTGAAGTCGCCCGACCAGTCGTCGTTGCGGGTGAGGACGATCTCCTCGTCGGTGCGGGGCTCGGCCATGAGGTACGGCCCGTTGCCGATCATGATGCCGTTCTCCCAGTCGGCCTGGCTCTCCAGGTCCTCGACGGCGGACGGCATCGGGAAGAACAGCTGGAACCCGGCGACGGCGTCGAAGTTCGAGTACGGGGCGTCGAGGGTGACCGTGAGGGTCATGGCCTCGTCGTCGGCCTCGATGCCCGAGATGGTGTCGGCGGAGCCGTCCAGCTTCTCGGCGCCGCCGTCGATGAAGGTCATCAGGTAGGAGTAGTCACCGGCGAACTCCGGATCCGACGCCCGCTCCCAGGCCCGCTGGAACGACGTGGGCACGACCTGCTCGCCGTCGGAGAAGTACTGGTCGTCCTTGATCGTGAACGTCCACACCGTGGCGTCCTCGTTGGCCTCGTAGGACTCGGCGACATGCGGCACGATGACCGGGTTGGCCGGGTCGGTGGCGTCCACGTCGGTCAGGCCGTCGTAGAGGGCGTTGATCACCTGGTAGGCGTCCAGGGTCGAGTTCAGGGCCGGGTCGATGTGCTCCGGCGGGTCACCGACGAAGGTACCGAGGTCGACGAACTCACCACCGGCCTGTGTCTCGACGTCGCTACCGGAGGCGTCATCGCCGCCGCTGCCGCTGTCACCGCTGTCATCACCACATGCCGCTGCAATCAGCATGAAGGCGAGGAGCACGGCGGCCACGCGGCCTACCGATCTCTTCAAAGTCACCGAGACACTCTCCCTATCTCGTCGGATGGTTGTCGGGCATCCGCAGATGCCCGTCGCGCAACGTAGCAGCGAAGTGGCGTGCGAGCAGCGGCGGGTCAAACGATTGATGAACCCGACACACATCGGCGGGCGCGGGTGGCAGGATCGGCCCATGCCCGCACTGATCACCGAACCGACCACCATCCCCGCGGCCGGCGAGCCCCCGAAGATCATCGAGGAGTTCGTCGGCCGGATCAACTCCGGGTCCTCCTCGGTGTCCCTGGCCCTCATGACCAGCCCGTCCGGCTGGGCCGAGCCCGGCCAGACCCCGGCGTTCGACGAGTACACCCTCGTCCTGGACGGTGAGCTGCTCGTGGAGAGCATCGGTGGTCGGTCCCTCACGGTCCGCTCGGGCCAGGCCGTCCACGTGCCCCCGGGCGAGTGGGTGCGCTACTCCTCACCGGGCCCCGACGGCGCCCGGTATGTGGCCGTCTGCCTGCCCGCGTTCAGCCCCGACCTCGTCCATCGGGACGAGTAGGCGGACGGCACGCATGACCTCGACGTCACGCTGACAGACTTCGAGGATGGATCTCACCTTCGGCGTGTTCGTCCCCCAGGGCTGGAAGATGGAGCTGAGCACCATCCCCGACCCGGTCGCCAAGTGGCAGAAGGCCGTCGAGGTCGCCGAGTTGGCCGAGGCCCTCGGGTACGACTCCCTGTGGGTCTATGACCACTTCCACAACGTGCCGGTGCCGGCGCACGAGACGATGTTCGAGTGCTGGACGACGTTGGCGGCGATCTCCCAGCGCACCGAGCGGATCAAGCTCGGCCAGATGGTCGGGTGTTCGCCGTACCGGAACCCGGGCCTCCTCGCCAAGATCACCGCGAACATCGACGTCATCTCGGGGGGCCGGCTCATCTGGGGCATCGGCGCCGGGTGGTACGAGCACGAGTTCACCGGGTACGGCTACGAGTTCCTCTCCGCCGCCGAGCGCATCCGGGTCCTCCGGGAGACCGTGGAGATCGTCACCGCCATGTGGACCGAGCCCGACGTGAGCTATCAGGGGCGCCACTTCACCCTCGACGGAGCGCAGTGCGACCCGAAGCCCCTCCAGTCGCCCCGCCCGCAGGTCCTGATCGGCGGTGGCGGTGAGCAACTCACGCTCCGGGTGGTCGCCCGCCTCGCCGACGCGTCGAACTTCGGTGGCAAGCCCCACGAGTTCACCCACAAGTGCGAGGTCCTCCAGCAGCACTGTGAAGACGTGGGCCGGGACTACGACGAGATCCAGAAGACCTGGTCGCCGGAGGTGTTCATCCGGGAGGACGAGCAGGAGATCGTCGACGGCGGCACCCGCTCCTTCGTCGGCGAGGCCTACGACTCCTGGCGGGCGGGCAACCTGGTCGGTACTCCGGAGCAGGTGGCCGAGAAGATCCAGACCTACATCGACCTCGGCTGCACGGGTTTCTACCCGTGGTGCAGCGACTACCCCGAGACCGAGACCCTGAGCCTGCTGGCCGAGAAGGTCATGCCCGAGGTGCGCCGGGCCAACGCCTGAGGAGGCGTCATCGTGAGCGACACCCAGGTGGTGCCGGCCCGGGCCGCCGTCCTGGCCGCCAGCCTCCTCGCCCGCAACCAGGACTCGGCGAGCAACACCCTGGTGTCGGCCACCGCGTCGCACCACATGGGCGCGGTCCTCGTGCTGTTGCCCCCCGGCGTCTCGGCCCCAGCCCTCGGCCTGAGCGCGCTGATCCCCGGCACCGCCGGCTGGCGGGAGGCCGGCCTGGGCGAGAAGCAGTCGGTCGACTTCCATGCACCGGTCTGGACCTACGAGCTCCTCTTCTGGGCGGGTCGGCCGCGGGCCACTGGGACGACGCCGGAGGTGCCGGGGCCGATCGACATCCCGGTCTGGGTCATCCCCGACACCGGAGCCGTCCATGCCGTCGACGTCGACACCATGGTCGCGGAGCTCGAGCCGCAGGTCGAGCTCGGTAGGGCCATCTTCAAGGAGGAGGACGGGATGCTCGCCGGGGTGCGCACCGTGGTCAAGGCGCCGAAGATGGCCAAGGGTTTCCTGAAGTCCTTCAGGAACGAGGTGGCTGATCTCGTCAACGACATCAAGGGCATCGGCGACACCGGTCAGCCCCCGGGGCGCCCTCGGCCGACCGAGGCCGGCCATCCCGCGATCGAGAGCGTCGACTACCGGACGTGGGTCAGCGTCAAGGCGGGCCTCGAGCGCGACCGGGTGCACGCCACCCACCTCGACCAGTATCTCGGCCACCGCGGCGTGCCCGCCGGTCGCTGGCCGGCGATCGATGCCGCGTGGCAGGCCCGGGTGGACGCCGACCCACCGCTCGCGGAGTGGGCCGACTTCGACCTGCGCCGGATGCGCATGACCGGCGCGGTCTGGGGCTGACCGTGGGCGACGAACCGGGCGCTGGTCCCGACTATCGGCCGGCGGGGTGGGACTACGCCGCCGGAGATGTGCGGCCCGTCGGGTTCGTCACCGATCAGCCCGGGGTGACGGTCCGGCGCTCTCGACGGCCGGGCCTGCTGGTGCTCGGGGTCGCCCTGCTCCTGGGCGGTGCCGTCGCTCTCGGCCTGAGCATCCTCACCGCCGTGCGGGACGCCGGCCCGGATCCCGACGATGTCGTGGCCGAGGGTACCGTGGCCGCACTGGAGGGCTCGCCCACCGAGCCGGCGTCCTTCACGGCCGGCGGCGACGATCCCTTCACCGTGTGGATCGAGATCGACGACTTCAACGACGAGAACGACGACACGATCGTCGCGTCGACGGCCTGCACCGCCGTCCTGGCCGGCGCCGAGACCGCCGACTTCCAGGGCAACCGCCAAGGCAACGCCATCACGGTGAACGACCAGTCGACGGTCGGATGGTTCACGGCCCGCGAGGGCACCGTCGAGGTCGCCTGCGAGCACGTCCCGTTCGGACGGGCCGGCCGCCGGGGCCTGCTCCGGGAGGAACACGACTTCCTCGTCGTGCGGGGCAAGCCCGCCCCGCTGACCAGCGTGTTCGTCCTGATGCCCATCGGGATCCTCGCCCTGATCGTCGGCTTCGTCGTGCTGGGCCGTTGGGCGCCCGGGCGCATCCGCCGCACCTGAACCGGTTTCCGGGGCGAGCCCGGCCGTTGGGTACTGTCCCCCGGATATGTCGGACTACGAGATCCCCAAGCCCGAGCCCAAAGAGATCGACGGCGTCAAGTGGCTGGAGTGGAAGGACGTCATGGATCGGGCGACCCTGAAGGGGCACCCGATGCAGGAGGAGCGCTGCGACAACTGCCTCTACTACCTCGACCCGACCGAGGAGATCTCCTACTGCTGGCACCAGCAGCTGCGGATCCTGGTCGGCGGCGAGTGGTGGTGCCAGTGGTGGGAGAAGATCGAAGAAGAGGACTGACGCCCGTCAGGCTCAGCCGGTGACGTGGGCCTCGAGGCGGCGGAGGCCCTTCTCGAAGTCCGGCCCGATCATCTTGTCCATGCTGGTGAAGACGCCCATGACCTTGGTCATGAACGTCTTCGGCCCCACCATCGTCCAGGTCACCTTGGTGGCATCGCCTTCGGCGGCCAGCGTGAAGGTCGTGGTGTTGTGGGCCTTGAACGGCTTCAGGAACTGCAGGTCGACGACGACTGACGTCGGGGTGACGCCGGTGACCTCCATACGGCCCGCCCCCGCCTTGCGATTCCCCTTCCATTCCATGACCGCCCCGACTCCGGCGTCAGGGCCGGTGTAGGTCTGCTCCATGTCCGGGTCGACGTCCTGCCACGGCGACCAGTGCTCCCACTCGTGGAAGTCGACCAGCGCTCCGTGGAGCGCCTCCTGAGACGCCGGGATCACCGCCGTCCGTTCGACCGTGTAGGTGTCCGCCATGGGTGCCTCCTCGTGCCTCGTATCCCGGACGGTAACCGTCCGTCCGCCGGTCGTCAGGGGATCACGAGGATCTTGCCGTGCTGGTCGGGGTCGGCGAGCGCGGCGAAGGCTCCGGCGACACCGGCCTGATCGACCTCGCCGCCAGACCGACGGGACCACAGCCGGCGGCGCCATCTGCCAGTGTCTGTCGCCATGAGCATCCGCGAGATCGCCGACCGGTACGTCGACGCCTACGCCGCTGTCGACCCCGTTCGGGCGTCACGATCGATGGGGATCGGGCGCGACGCGACTCACCTGACCGATTACTCCCCCGACGGCCAGGCCGCCATCGCCGACGTCCTGGCCGCGACGCTCCGCGACCTGGGGGCGACCGAGGCCACCGACGAAGCGGAGCGGCTGGGCCAGGGGCATCTCGAGGACTCCTGCCGCTCGCAGCTGGCGTTGATCGAGGCGGGTGAGACCGGCAGCCTGGTCAGTGCTCTGGCCGGCCCACCCGCCATGGTGCGCATGTCCTTCGACGTCATGGCCACCGACGGGGACCAGGCGTGGGCGCGCATCGCCTCGAGGCTGGAGGATGTTCCCCGGGCCATGGCCGGCTATCGGGCGTCGCTGACGGCCGCCGCCGCGGCCGGACGGGTCCCGTCGACCCGACTGGTCGACGTCGTCGCCCGCCAGTGCGCCACGTGGGCCGACACGTGGTTCTCGACGTTCGTTCGTGGCTACGGCGGCGATGCCTTGCGGGACCGCCTCGACCGGGCAGCCGGGACCGCCGCAGAGGCGTACGCTGGGCTGGCGTCCTGGTTCCGGGAGGACCTCGCCCCTGCGGCTTCGTCGGTCGACGGTGTCGGCGTCGACCGGTATCGGCTCTGGGGCACCTACATGCTGGGCGCCGAGCTGGACCTCGACGAGGCCTACGACTGGGCGGTCGAGGACCTGGCCCGCCTCGAACGGGAGAAGGCGGTCGAGTGCGGGCGGATCCGGCCCGGTGCGACCTTCGAGGAGGTCCGTGACCAACTCGACGCAGACCCGGCCGGAGTCGTCGAGGGCGCTGACGCCTATCGGGCGGCACTCCAGGACATCGTGGACACGGCCATCGAGGGGCTCCTGGACGTGGAGTTCGACATCGTCCCCGAGCTGCGTCAGTGCACGGTGGGCATCCCGCCCGAGGGCACCGCATTGGCGCCCTACTACTCCCCACCCAGCGAAGACCTGAGCCAGCCGGGCACGACCTGGTTCCCCACGGGCGGCCAGGACCGCTTCCCCCTCTGGGAGCAGTACACGACCGCCTATCACGAAGCCGTTCCGGGCCATCACCTGCAGCTGGGCCTCACCCGGGTCCTCCCGCTGGTGCGGTCACAGCGGGTCGGCGGCAACATCGCCCACCTCGAGGGCTGGGCGCTCTACGCCGAGCGCCTCATGGACGAGCTGGGCTGGTTCCGGACCCCCGCCACCCGCCTTGGCTTCCTGTGCATGCAGGCCTTCAGGGCGGCCCGCGTGATCGTCGACATCGGGCTCCACACCGGCCGGGACGGCTGGACCTACGAACGGGCCGTCGAGAAGATGGTCACCTCCGGGGGCCAGCACCGGGCCTTCGCCGAGAGCGAGGTCCTGCGCTACCTGTCCTGGCCCGCCCAGGCCCCGTCCTACAAGCTGGGCGAGCGGGCCTGGCTTGCCGGCCGCTCACTGGCGATGACCGCCCAGGGACCGGCCTTCGATCGCAAGACCTGGCATTCGCGGGTCCTCGCGCTCGGCCCCCTCGGCCTCGACCGCCTCGGCGAGGAGTTGGCGACCATCGCGGCCGATCCGACCTGACCCCGGCCTCAGGCGAGGGTGCAGCGCTCCGCGAGCAGTTCGAGCACGCCGATGCTCGGCTTGCCGGTGCCCCGGCTCTGGATCTCGAAGGCCAGATGGCGGCCGTCGGCCAAGTCGAGATCCGCCTTGAGGGACGCCTTGCCCGGTGTCAGGACGGTGGCGGTCACCTCCGTGTAGGCGATCTGGGCCAGTGGGTCGCCCGTGGGCTTGCCCATCGCGCTGGCTTTGGTCAGCGTGAAGCGTTCCGGACCGAGGCCCAGCCAGGCGAACTGGGGAACCTCGATGTCGGACGGTCCGGACCCCCCGCCGGAAGCCAGGCCGGCGCCCACCGCGCCACCCACTGCTCCACCGATGCGTCCGGCCGTCCCGCCGGAGTGGGTGATGGGACAGGCGGCATCGATCGGCTCCCCGACGTGGCTCGCCATCCGATCCGCGTACTTCGACTTCCCGGCCATGGGACCCCCCCGTCAGCTGCTGGACGGGACGCTAGGCGTTTGCCCGGCGGCGTGCCCGTACGCGAACACGGGATCCTCCGGGATCGAGACGGGAGTCCGCAGTCGGCTCCCGAACGCGCAACCTACTGTTCGGCCGTCGTGGTGGCTGGCGGATCGTCGTCGTCGCCGTCGAAGAGTCCGGTGCAGGCCCCGGTGCCCACGACGATCAGGACGATCAGGAACAGCACGCCCAGCACACAACCCCAGCCCGGAACATCCTCGTCACCGGTGGGCAGGTCCAACTCCGGGGCCACACCGTCCACCGGCCAGACGGGCTCGGGCGGGAGCTCCTCTTCGGGCTCCGGGCCCGGCTCGCCGACATCGGACACCTCCGCAAGCTAGGCGGCGCGCGCCCGGGCCGAGTCGAAGGAAACGTTCAGCGGAAGGTTTTCGGGCTGTGGCAGGGTGAGGACATCCAACTCAACCCGCGGTACGACAGCGAACCCCTCATTCGACTCGATGGCCCACCGTCGTCGATCCTCGAGCCCACCGTGCGCCAACGACAGCGCCTCGTCGCGGCCCTGGCCGAGCTCTCCGACGAGCAGTGGGCCCACCCCAGCCGGTGTGAGGGCTGGTCGAACCGGGACGTCATCGTCCACCTCGACAGCACCAACACCTTCTGGGCCTTCTCCATCGCCCAGGGGTTGAAGGGCGAGCCGACCCGGTTCCTGGCCACCTTCGACCCCGTCGCCTCCCCCGCCGAGCTCGTCGCCGGCATCCAGGACCTCTCGGCGGCCGACGTGCTCGAGCAGTTCACGGCGTCGGCCACGGCACTGACCGACCTGCTGAGCGGCCTGGCCGACCAGGACTGGACCGCCGTCGCCGAGGCGCCCCCGGGCCACCTGACCGTCAGCGCCCTCGCCCACCACGCCCTCTGGGATGCCTGGGTCCACGAACGGGACATCCTGCTGCCCCTCGGCCTGCCCGCCGACGAGGAGCCCGACGAGATCGTCGCCTGCCTGCGCTATGGCGCCGCCCTCGCCCCGGCCTTCGCGGTCACCAACGGTGATGCGGACACAGGGGTCTTGGCGGTAGCCGTCGTCGACCCCGCCGTCGAGTTCGTCGTGACCATCGGCGACGAGGTCGAGGTCCGCTCCGGCGGTTCCGCCGAAGCGGACCTGCAGCTCACCGGCGACGCCGTCGAGGTGCTCGAGGCCCTCAGCATCCGCCGCCCCCTCGACCAGGAGATCGACCCCGGCGCGGCCTGGATGGTCAACGGCCTCGCTGCTCAGTTCGACGCCCCCCGGACCTGAACGGGCCTCAGGCGACCTGCGCTTCGGTGAAACCATCGCGCCTCGGCCGCCGCCAGATGGGAGGCGAGGCGCACACAGCTCGTCCCCCAACGTGGTGGGCACGGCGCTGTGGGAGCGCCAAGCCCTGATCGAGATAGCCGCTCACCTCCGCCTCGTCGGCGAGGAGAACGACGAACCGCGGCGCTTGGCTACCGCCGCCGGTGGCCGATGGGGAACGATGGTCTCGCCGGTGGTCACCGTCAACGGCACTGCCCCGGATCAGCCATCGCCGATCATCGAAGGCCCGGCCCGGCGACACCCGGCGCTGGCCGGGGCTCTGCTCCTCGGTGTCTACCTGGTGCTGTCGTGCTTCATGAGCCCGGGCGGGTTCCTCGGCACCGACACCGGCGGCAAGGTGGCGACGGTCCAGGTGATGAGCGAGCGGGGCGACTTCGACCCCGATGTCGGCTATTGGGCGGCACCGTGGGACCCCGATGGGCGGGTGCACGGCCTGTACTACACGAGCCGGCTCGGCGACCGGTACCTGCAGGTCACCTCGTTGCCGATGGTCCTCTTGGCCCGCCCCCTGTGGGATCTGGGCGGGTACCGCGCCACGTTGCTGTTGCCGATGCTCGGGGGGGTGGCGACGGCGTTCGCGGCCCGGGCCCTCGCCCGGCGGCTCGCGCCCGGCGAGGGATGGACGGCGTTCTGGGTCATCGGGCTCGCCTCGCCCGTGGCGGTGTATGCCCTCGACCTGTGGGAGCACAGCCTCGGGCTGGCGCTCATGGGGTGGGCCGGGGTCGCGCTCTTCGACGCGGTC
>WPCH01307639.1_pt1 | contig 15014 bp, 8 predicted proteins | sample 5399881 | NCBI WGS metagenome assembly WPCH01 (sample SAMN12869468, study PRJNA574797) | sludge metagenome | isolation source: wastewater treatment of pH5 | place: China:Beijing | collected 2019-05-20
AGCAGCGGGTCGCCCCCGGGCGCGCCGGGGTTGCGCGGGTCGCGGAAGTGGCTGGCGGCTTCGATGAGGCGGGCGCGGATGCGGTCGGACAGCTCGCGGGTGGCGGCGCGGGTGAAGGTCATCACCAGGATTTCGGCAGGCAGCAGCGGCCGGGAGAAGGCGCTGCCGGGGGCGCCATGGCCGAGCACCAGGCGCAGGTACAGCGCGGCAATCGTCCACGTTTTGCCGGTGCCCGCGCTGGCCTCGATGAGCCGGCTGCCGTGCAGCGGGAAGGTTTCGATGTCGAGTTCGGGGGTGTGGCTCATTGCGCGGCGTCCTTGTCGGTCGGGGCTCCGGATCCGGTGGCGGGGGCATGCGGGTGGACTTCGACATGATCCTGCACCCAGGCGAGTAGCGGGGCGTACAGGGTGTGGGCCAGGGCTTCGAGGCGGCCATCGGCGCCGAGCGCCTCGAAGTCAGGATAACAGCGGGCGAGATAGGGGTCGCTGACCTCGCCCTGGTTGTAGTCGCTGTGGTTGCCGTCGTAGTGCGTGGCCGGATCGCGCTCGTTGAGCAGTGCGAAGGCCGTGCCCGGGGCCACCGGCAGTGGGGTGTTGAGCCCTTCTTGCCAGACTTCGATCAGCCCGCCGAGGATGTGGCGTGCGCTGTCCTGCGCCATCGGCCGGATGTGCAGGCTGGCGTCGCGGCCGATCAGCAGGCCCGCGTCGCCGGCGCCCCCGCTGGCCGCGAGCAGGGCGAGCACCCACTCGTGGAACAGCTTGTCCGGGCGGAGGGTCTGCTTTTTGTCGAGCAGGCGGCTGGCGGTGAAGCGCATCCACTGTGGGGTGTCTGGAGCGTTGGGGGCGGCGATGCGCGGGGCGAGCCAGTCTTCCATCGTGGTGCCGGCGTGGGTGAGCTGCAGCGGCAGGTGCGGCAGGTCCAGTGAGTGGGTGCAGCGGGCTTGCCGCCACGCCTGCATCATCGGCAGCACGCTGTGCGACAGCAACCGGCTCTGGCGTGTGCCCAGCCCGCCCATGGGCAGGCGACCGCTGCGGGCGATGCGCTGCAGGTGCTCATCCACCGCGCGGTCGAGTGCCCGTTGCGGCAGTTCGGCAGGGGGCAGGGCGGCAAGGTCGGCGAGCAGGGCGCTGGAGACTTCGTTGACCAGTCCGTATTCCTCCAGCCCGGCGAGGCTGAAGCTTTCATCGTCGGGCAGGGCTTCGTCGGCCTCGCCGAAGTCCACACCCAGACGCTGCTGGAAGAAGTGCTTTACCGGATTGCGCAGGAAGCGGGCGAGCTGGGCGACGCTGAGTGCCCCCTCCTGGCGCAGGGTGGGGGGGCGGGCGGTGCCGGCGGCTGCGGCAGCATCGGGCGTGGCGCTGTCGTCTTCCGTGTGTGCTGCGCGCCATTCACGCGCCCAGGTGCGCAAGGCGGTGCCGGTTTCGAAATAGCGCCGGCTGAAAGGTTGCAGCGGGTGTTCGGTGGTGCGGGTGGCGACCACCTCGGGCGACCAGCCTGCAGCCAGATAGTCGCGCAGTTGGGCGACCAGCACGGACGGGGGCTGCTCGCTGTTGTCGCGCACGCTGCGGCCGCACCAGCTCACATGCAGCACGCGGCGGGCAGAGAGCAGGGCTTCGAGCATGAGCTGGCGGTCGTCGTCGCGGCGGGCGCGGTCGCCCGGGCGTTGCTGGCCGGGCAGGGCCATCAGGTCGAAATCGCTGCGCGGGGTGCGGCGCGGGTAGTCGCCGTCGTTCATGCCGAGCAGGCACACCACTTCGAAGGGGATGGCCCGCATCGGCATGAGGGTGCAGAAGGTCACGCCGCCGGCGCGGAAGCGGCGCTCCAGCGCCGGCGTGTCGAGGGTGGCGAGCCAGGCATCGGCGGCCACTTCGAGCGGCAGGGGCTGGTCGAAGCCGGCGTCGTCGCAGGCGCTGACCCAGTGCTCCAGTGCGCTGTGCAGGGCGGCCAGGGTTTGCCGGTCGGTGTCGTCCCGGGGCAGCACGAGTGCCGCGAGCAGGGCGCGCAGGCGGGTGGCCCAGTCGGCGGGCGGCACGGGCTGGCGGGAGGTGTGCTGCCAGTCGATCAGGCGGTCGAGCAGGTTGGCCAGCGCGCCGGCCAGTTCGGCATCCAGCCCGCCGACTTCGTCGTAGGGTTCGATGCCGGCGTACGGGCGGGCGGGGTCTTCGGGCTGACCCACAGCGTAGCCCATGAGCATGCGACGCAGGCCGAACAGGGCGCTGTTCTGCTCGCCGCAGGTTTCCAGGGCGAGGCCGGTGCGGTGGCTGGCGTCCAGCCCCCAGCGAATGCCGGCACCGCGCATCCAGTGCGCCAGACGGGGCACGCCGTCCTCGTCGATTGCAAAGCGGGCGGCGATGGCCGGCACGTCGAGCAGGCCGCACAGTTCGGACAGCCGGCAGCGGTCGTGCGGCAGGCGCAGCAGCCATTCGACTGCGGCCAGCAGCGGGGTGCCGGCGCGGGCCGAGAGGTCGGCGATGTCGAAGGGAATGTGGCGCGGGTCATGTCGGCCGTATTGCCCGAACACGGCGCGGATGGCCGGAGCGAACTGGTCGATGGCGGGCACCATGACGACGATGTCGCGTGGGTGCAGCGGCTGCCCCCCGGGCGGGGCGGCGAGAAGATCGAGCAGCTGGTCGTGCAGGATTTCCAGCTCGCGCACCGGGCTGTGGGCGATGTGAAAGACGATGGAGCGGTCTTCGGCCGGAATGGTGGAGCGGGGATGCTCGCCAAGCGGCAGCAGGTCGCGGATGTGGCGCTGCACCTGCAGCAGCAGGGGCGCGGTGTCGGCGGGTTCGTCGTCGAACAGGTCGATGCGGGCCAGCGGAAAATGGGCGCGGGTCTGTTCGACATCGTCGAAGTGGTCGAGCTGGCGTACGAAGTCGCGCGCCTGCCGGCCCCAGGCGGCCAGCAGCGGGTGGGCATGCAGGTGCATGGCTTCGAGCTCGATCTGCTGCAGGTCGTGCCCGTCGCGCAGCGGCTGGCGGCGGCGCGCGATGCGCAGCCATTCGCGGCCGTCCATGATGTCGGCCCAGTGGTAGCGGCAGGGGTTGGGAATGGCGAGCAGGACCTGGCTGTGCTGCGACAGGGCCGAGAGCAACTCGAGCATCGGCAGCGGGACATGCGTCATGCCGAAGAGCACGACGCGCCGGGGCAGGCCGGGGCAGGCGGCAGGGGCTTCGGCGGGCGACAGGGCGGTGAGCCGGTCGAGCACCCGGCGATGCAGTTGCGGACGGATCAGGGCGATCTGCTGCGCGTCCAGTTCGTCGAGCAGGCGCAGCCACAGGCGCGCCTGCCAGCGCTGGTCGTCGGGCATCGGGCAGGGGTGGGCGCCGGCGTCGCGCAACTGCTCCTCGCCGTTGGCCCAGCCCTCCAGCCAGTCCGGGCGGTGGACCTGATACTGGTCGTACAGGTCGGCGATGCGCTGTGCAAGCTGAAAGCGCCGGCCGGGGCTGTCATCGGTCAGCCAGGCGGCAATCGGCGCAAAGCCGGGGGCGTCGATGAGGCTGGGGAGCAGGTGCATGAGTCGCCAGGCGAGCGTGGTCTTGTCCAGCGGCGAGCGGGCCGGCACTTGGGCGCGGCCCAGAACCTGGCGGTAGGTGTGCCACTGGAAGCGCGCCGGCAGCTGCACCCGGGCGGCGGCGCAGATGCCGTTCTGGCGGGCGAGCGCCATCTTCACCCATTCGGCCATGCCGTTGCTCTGCACCAGAACGATCTCCGGTTCCAGCGGCGCCAGCGGGTGCGCTGCCAGCCAGCCGGCGACGGTGTCGAGCAGGGTTTCGGTGCGGTTGCCGTGCAGGGCGATGAAGCCGGTGGGTAGGGGGGCGGTGGGTAGGGAGACGGTGTCGGCAGGGGGGGAGAGGCGGTCAGTCATGATGGGCCGGGTCGTGGGGCTCTGGGGCGGGGATGGGGGTACATGATATATGCGTTGCCAGCCCTTTCAAGCGCTGGGGCAGAAAGCAGAAAACCCGACCACTGCGCGGGCATGCGCAGCGGTCGGGCTGTGGTCGGGTGGGGCTGGCCGGGAGGCACTGGCCCGCTGGAAGGCGGTCAGGCCAGATCGAAGCGGTCGGCGTTCATCACCTTGGTCCAGGCGGCGACGAAGTCGCGCACGAACTTCTCGCGGTTGTCGTCCTGGGCATACACCTCGGCGTAAGCGCGCAACACCGAGTTGGAGCCGAACACCAGGTCAACCCGGGTGGCGGTCCATCGGGTGGCGCCGCTCTTGCGCTCCACGATGGCGTAGCTGTTGCGGCCCGTGGGCTTCCAGCTATAGGCCATGTCGGTGAGATTCACGAAGAAGTCGTTGGTCAGGGCCCCGACCCGGTCGGTGAACACACCATGCTGGCTGCCGCCGTGGTTGGTGCCCAGCACCCGCAGGCCGCCGATGAGTACCGTCATCTCGTGGGCGGTCAGGCCGAGCAGTTGCGCCCGGTCGAGCAGCATTTCCTCGGGCTGCACCACGTAGTCCTTCTTCTGCCAGTTGCGGAAGCCGTCGGCCAGGGGTTCGAGGACTTCGAAGGACTCCACATCGGTCTGTTCCTCGTGGGCATCGCCCCGACCGGGAGCGAAAGGCACGTCCACCTTGAAACCGGCGGCCTGGATGGCCTGCTCCAGCCCTACGTTGCCGCCCAGCACGATCACGTCGGCGACGCTGGCGCCGGTGTCGGCAGCGATCTTTTCATACACGGCCAGCACCTTGGCCAGCCGTGCCGGTTCGTTGCCTTCCCAGTCCTTCTGGGGCGCCAGGCGGATGCGGGCGCCATTGGCGCCGCCGCGCTTGTCGGAGCCCCGGAAGGTGCGGGCGCTGTCCCAGGCGGTGGCTACCATCTCGCCGACGGAAAGACCGGCAGCGGCGATCTTCGCCTTGACCGCAGCGACGTCGTAGCCGGTGTTGCCGGCGGGCACCGGATCCTGCCAGATCAGGTCTTCGGCGGGCACATAGGGGCCGATGTAGCGGGCCTTGGGGCCCATGTCGCGGTGGGTGAGCTTGAACCAGGCGCGGGCGAAAACTTCCTCGAAATAGGCCTGATCGTCGCGGAAACGCTCGGCAATCTTGCGGTATTCCGGGTCGAACTTGAGCGCCATGTCGGCGTCGGTCATGATCGGCTTGCGGCGGATGGAGGGGTCTTCCACATCCACCGGCATGTCTTCTTCCTTGATGTTGACCGGCTCCCACTGCCAGGCACCGGCCGGAGACTTCTGCAGCCACCAGTCGTGCTTGAAGAGCATGTCGAAGTAGCCGTTGTCCCACTTCGTCGGATTCGAGGTCCAGGCCCCTTCGATGCCGCTGGTCACGGTGTCGCGGCCAATGCCCCGGCTGGTGTGGTTCATCCAGCCCAGACCCTGTTCTTCCAGCTCGGCGCCTTCGGGGGCTGCACCGAGGTTGGCCGCATTGCCATTGCCATGACACTTGCCGACCGTATGACCACCGGCCGTCAGCGCTACGGTTTCCTCGTCATTCATCGCCATGCGGGCAAAGGTCACGCGTACGTCATGGGCGGTCTTGAGCGGGTCGGGCTTGCCGTCGACACCTTCGGGGTTGACGTAAATCAGGCCCATCATCACCGCCGCGAGCGGGTTTTCCAGATCGCGTTCGCCGGAGTAGCGGGAGCCCTCGCTGCCGCTGGGGGCGAGCCACTCCTTCTCCGAACCCCAGTAGGTGTCCTGCTCCGGATGCCAGATGTCTTCGCGGCCAAAGGCGAAGCCAAAGGTCTTCAGGCCCATGGATTCATACGCCACATTGCCGGCCAGCACGATGAGGTCGGCCCAGGACAGCTTGTTGCCGTATTTCTTCTTGATCGGCCAGAGCAGGCGGCGCGCCTTGTCCAGGTTGGCATTGTCGGGCCAGGAGTTGAGCGGGGCAAAGCGCTGGTTGCCGGTGCCGGCCCCGCCCCGGCCATCGGCGATGCGGTAGGTGCCGGCGGCGTGCCAGGCCATGCGGATCATCAGGCCGCCGTAGTGGCCCCAGTCGGCCGGCCACCAATCCTGGCTGTCGGTCATGAGGGCGGCGAGGTCCTTTTTCACGGCCTCGTAATCGAGCGACTTGACCGCTTCGCGGTAGTTGAAATCGGCGCCGAGCGGATTGGTCTTGCTGTCGTGCTGGTGCAGGATGTCCAGATTCAGTGCCTTGGGCCACCATTCCATGACCGAGTTGCCGGCAGCGGTGTTGCCGCCGTGCATGACGGGGCATTTGCCGGGGGCGTTGGTGTCGCTTGCGCTCATGTTCATCTCCTTCCTTTGGTGGGAATGTCTGCTCAGGGTTCGCGAACCGCGTGCGTGAAATCTGGCCTTGCCGCTGTCCGGTCACGAATTTCAGTCTAACAAAGGCTCACGAAATGCCAAGCAATCAGCATCATAGTGTAAATTCATTATTATGTTTTTTTTGTTTTAATTTCTCTATTATAAGAGGTGCTGTACGCCGCTATCGGTGCTCTGCGGCCGGACAGCATGCGAGTACTGCGGGCTAGCCTGCATCGCCGGAGGCCGGCTGCTGGTCGAGAAAGGCTTCGAAGGCCTCGGCCGGGCAGGCTCGGCCAATCAGCCAGCCTTGCATCAGTTCGCAGCCGTGGGCAGCCAGAAAGTCGCGCTGTGCGCTGGTTTCGACGCCTTCGGCCAGCGTCACCATGCCCAGGCTTTGTCCGAGCTGGATGATGGCGCCGATGATGGCCTCGTCGTCCGGGTCATGGCCGATGTCGCGAACGAAGCTCTGGTCGATTTTCACCTTGTTGAAGCCCAGGCGGCGAAGGTAGCTCATCGATGAGTAACCGGTGCCGAAATCGTCGATCGCCAGACTCACGCCGAGCGTGTGCAGGGCTTGCATGGTGCGGATGGCGGCTTCCGGGTCGCCCATGGTCAGCGATTCTGTGACTTCCAGTTCCAGCTCGCAGGCGGGCAGGCCATGCACAGTCAGTATCTGGGCCACCCGGTCGATGAACTCGGGATGGCGGAACTGGATGGCCGACACGTTCACCGCCACCTTCAGGTGCCGGCCTGCGGCGTGCCACTGGCTGGCTTGCCTGACGGCCTGATCGAGCACCCAGTCGCCCAGGCGGATGATCTGGCCACCGCTCTCCGCCACTGGAATGAACTCGGCTGGAGACACCATGCCCAGCTGTGGCGTGCTCCAGCGCAGCAGGGCTTCCGCGCCATGCACCGCACCATCGAGTACGCGAACGATGGGCTGGTAGTGCAGGGCCACCTCCTCGCGCTCCAGCGCAAAGGCCAGGGCGTTCGATAGGGTCAGTACGCGCTCGGACCGGGCTTGCATCTCGTGGGTGAAGAAGCGGGTCATGTTGCGCCCTTCGGCCTTGGCCTGGTACATCGCTGCATCGGATTTGCTCAGCAGGGTGTCGATGTCCGTACCGTCGTCCGGATACATCGCGATGCCGATGGAGGCGGTGATGCTGACCCGGTGCTCACCAATGCTGAAGGCGGGCTGGACGGCCTGATGCAGACGTGCTGCAACGTGGGCTGCGCCATCCGGGTCGGTTTCCGGCAGCACCAGCACGAATTCGTCACCACCCATGCGGCAGGCGATATCCGATTCGCGCAGGCACTGCTCGATGCGCCCGGCCACCAGCACCAGCAGGCTGTCGCCCCGGGCGTGGCCGAGTGAGTCGTTGAGGTGCTTGAAGTGGTCCAGGTCCATGAACAGCAGGGCCACCGGCTTTTCATGGCGATGCGACAGCGAGATGGCCTGCTGGAACAGCTGATGCAGGGTGATGCGGTTGGGCAGGCCGGTGAGGTGGTCGTTGTCGGCGAGATGCTGGATGCGTTGCTGGGCCTGCATCCGTTCGGTGATGTCGCGCGACAGGATGAGCAGCCGCGCCGGGTCGCCGGGCAGGCTTTCCTTGCGGGCGGCCGACAATTCGAACCAGCGCGTCTCGCCACGGATGGGCAACTCGATTACCGTGCCGTGTGCGTGCCCGTCGCGCAAGGTGGTGTTCACCACCTGGTGCACCTGTTGCGCAGCGGCTTCGGGCAGCACGTCGTCCACCAGGGCGCCTTCAAGTACTTGGCGTGGCGCCGTGAGTGCGTCATCGCGGCTGGTGTGGATGGCGATGTAGCGTCCGTCCTGGTCCATTTCGAACAACAGGTCGGGAATCGCCCTCAGGGTGGCGTTCAGGCGGGTGTTCAGGGTGTGCAGTTCGGCCACGGCGTGACGCACGCGACGGCGCAGCCACCATACATTGACGGCCAGCAGCAGGCCGGCCAGCGAAATCCCGATGAAGGCAGAGATGAAGGTCCGGGAGACCGGCACCTGCGGGGTGGGTGCCCCCCAGCGGTTCAGGATGCGAAAGTAGGATGAGTCTTCTGTCTTCAACCAGTCGTCGAGATGGCGGTCTATGGCGGCGAGCACCTCGTCCTGCTCGCCCAGCGGGGCAGCGAAGAACAGCCTGGCGGGGAAAAACATCACCGGCGTGGGCCTCAGGTCGTATTCCACGGCCTTGTAGCCACCGAAAAAATGATTCACCGCCACCACATCGACTTCCCCTGCGGCGGCCTGCTGGAAGGATTCTTCCATCGAGCGGGTGGCGACCAGCTCGGCATCGATGCCGAAACTCTCCAGCATCTGCGCGAGTAGCACCGACTGCACGCCGCTGGAGAGCACGCCGATGCGCAACCCTTCCAGATCGAGCAGCGAGCCGACCGTCAATTCCTTGCGCCGATACACCTGCGACCAGCTGTGCAGGGCAGGGGTGCGGTGAAACGCGAAGCGGTCGTCGCGCGCATCGGTGAAGGCCACGTCCGGCATCAGGTCGAGTTCGCCGTTTTCGAGCCGGTTGAGGCACATTTCCCACTCGCAGCGCTCGAAGCTCAGCCGCCAGCCTTCTGCCCGCGCGATCTCCTGGAGGATCTCCACCAGAATGCCGCGTGGCATGCCGGATGCATCGGTGAATATCTTGGGGGGTGACTCATACAGGCCGATGCGCAGGGCGTGCGTGGCATGCCCGGTGAGCGGAAGGAGTGCCAGCAACAACAGCAGCCAGCAGCCGGAAAGCGTGCGTCTCAACAAGTGCGTCTCCACTTGTGCCTGAGTCTCGGTGGCTCATGGTAGCGTGTTCCGGGGCTGCCCGGTGAGCTTGTTCACAGCCCGGCAGCATGCCCTGAGCGTGCGAAGTGGCGCATCGAAAAGGCCACCCGTTGTTCGACGCTGCGCCCTGCGGGCTGGGCCTCGATCAGGTCGAGCCGGCGGCGCAGCCCTTCGCCGTTGGCCATCTGTATGGCCAGGCCCGGCCGGGCATTGAGTTCGAGCAGCATCGGTCCGATATTGCGATCCAGTGCGAGATCGACCCCGAGATAGCCCAGCCCGACCATCTCGTGGCAGCGGGCGGCAAGATGCAGCAGCCCTGCCCAGTCGGGCACACGCAGCGAGGACAGTGGATGCCCGGTGTCCGGGTGGGTGGTGCGCGGGCGGTCGAACTGCACCGCCTTTACCGCGCAGCCGCTTCCGATGTCCAGCCCGACACCCACCGCGCCCTGGTGCAGGTTGGCCTTGCCATCGGAGGCGGCGGTAGACAGCCGCATCATCGACATCACCGGGTAGCCCCTGAAGACGATCACCCGGATGTCGGGCACGCCCTCGTAGGTGTATGCGGAAAAGCGTTCGTCGAACAGGATCAATGTTTCGATCAATGCCACATCGGGCGAGCCGGCCAGCGAGTACAGGCCGGACAGGATGTTCGAGACATGGCGCTCGATGTCCGTGCGGTCGATGTGCTGGCCGCTCGGTTTCACATAGGCGTCACCGTCGCGCTTTTCGATCACTAAAATGCCTTTTCCGCCGCTGCCTTTGGCAGGTTTGATGACAAAGCCCTCGTGTGCGGAGACCAGTCGTGCGACCTGCTTTACTTCGAATTGCGAACGCACCGTGCCAATCAGTGCCGGTGAGGTGATGCCATGCTGTGCGGCCAGCAGCTTGGTCTGGAGCTTGTCATCGACCAGCGGGTAGTGGCGCCGGTCGTTGTAGCGTGCAATATAGCGGATGTTGCGCTGGTTCATGCCGATCACGCCCCGCTCGTGCAGGCCCCATGGACTCGCCCACATGCTTCAGCGTTCCATGATCGGCCTGAACCGGCGCAGTTCCAGCAGCCGGTAGCCGGTGTAGTTGCCGATCATCAGGATCAGCGCCATGAGGATGAACTGCACGCCGAGAAAATTGAAGGTGATGTGGCGCACCCACGGGTTGGTCATTGCCAGATAGGCGAGGATCGCGGTCAGCAGGCTACCACCGCCCTGGATCAGCACTTCCTTCCAGCCTTCTTCCTCCCACAGGATGGACATGCGCTCGATGGTCCACGACAGGATGATCATCGGGAAGAAGGTGATGGTCAGCCCCGCGTTGAGTCCGAAGCGGTAGGACAGCACCGAAAACACCGAGATGATCCCGATCACCGTGATGATCACCGCCGACACCCGGGCGACCAGCAGCAGGTTGAGGTGAGACAGGTAGCTGCGGATGACCAGCCCGACCGACACCACCAGCAGAAAGCCGATCAGGCCGGTGAGCAGCGAGGTCTGGATGAAGGCCAGCGCAATGAGCACCGGCATGAAGGTGCCCGAGGTGCGAATGCCCACCAGAATCCGCAGCAGCACCACGATCAGCGCCCCGATCGGGATCAGCAGGATGGTGCGGAACAGTGCCTGTTCCTCCAGCGGCAGGCTGTGAATGGAGAAGTTGAGCAGGGTGCCGTCGGCCAGAGGGTGGGTGAAGGCGGCGCTCACCGGTTGGCTGTGGCGCAGCATCGAGAAACTCACCCGCGAGTCGCTGCCGCCCTCCACCTGCAGCACCGGCCCGGAATGGCGCTTCCATAGCAGCATGTTCTCGGGCTTGCCCTCGCGTCCGTCATGCGGATTGAACAGGCGGCTGTCCTCCCCGTCGAATACTTCCAGCCAGGCGGTGAGGGTTTGACGCCGGCGTCCGTCCTCGAGCATCAGGCCGTTGACCTCACGGGCGGCGATGCCCGCATGGTTGAGCAGGCGCACCAGCAGCGGCACAGGCTGGAACTGAGTGAGCAGCAGGCGTGCATTCTCGCCCTGCGTGTCGCCGGAAATGTCGCGAATCAGTTCATGCGTGAAGGTGAAGGCATCGGACGAGCGCTGATGCGCACGTGCGATCACCGCATCGGCTGCCGTGCCGTAGGGACTTTCCCACAACACCTCCGGCGGCAGGCTGGGGGGCGCGGCCGGCAGGCCACGTTCGTTGGGCGCCACCAGAACCTGTGCGGAGTAATACAGTTGCTGGTTGCCGCTCGCCTGTCGTATGGACCAGCGCGCAATGCGGCGTGCAGCCTCTTCCAGAAAAGCCAGACCGTAGCCCGATGAAGCGGTATGTTCGGTGAGCAGGCGAAAGCCCGGTTGGTCGGCGGGTAGGGCCAGCTCGACCCGCACCGGTCCACCGGCGGCAAAGAGATTCACCTGCGCCTCGATTTCCCACACTTCACGCTGCTCCCCCGGTGTCCAGGGGATTTCGTGGGCCACATGACGATGCACGCTGAGCGCAATGCCGGCCACGAGCAGGAAGCCGACAATCAGATAAAACCAGAGACGGGACATCGGCGGGGCTCAGTCTTCAGTGTTGCCAGGCGTAGCAGGACCGGAGGAGGCATTTTCCCGTCCCTGGTCCCGGGCTGCCATCGCCGGTAGCACATTGTTCGGATAGCGCGGGCGGGCATGCAGGTAACGCTGGCTCACATCGACCACCGCCATGTCCATCAGGAAACGCCGGCCAAGCAGCACCGGATAGGTGAGCTGACTGCGGTCGCTCAGGGTGAATTCGGCGGACTGTTCGATGCGGCCCAGCTTCACCGGAAGCCGGATTACCGGCCGGCTTTCGCTGCCTGCGGCCTGAATGATGCGCGCCCGGCGTACCACCGGCGCTTCCAGCCAGATGCTGTGCAGGTGTTCACCGACTTCGTCCTCTTCAGTCAGTGCAAGCTGAAAGCGGACCCAGTTCTGGCCGTCGCGCTCGAAGCGGGTGATCTCGTGCGCGGTGAGCGACGACGACGTGGCCCCGGTGTCGACCCGCGCTTTCAGCGCGGTGCCCAGCGATGGCAGGCCGATCCATTCGACCTCGCCCACGATTTCCTTGCCGCCAATACGGTCGTCGACCGGTGGCGGGCATTCTCGGGTAATCGTGCGTTGTTGATCGAGTGCGCGCAACGCGCCCTGGATGCGCTGCAGCATGTCGAGCGAGGTATGGATGGCCGCGAGCTGCGCTTCGTCGCGTGCCTGATCGAGACTGCATGCCTGCGTGAAGCCTTGCTCCAGCAGCTTGCGCTGCGTTTCGAGGTCGTCCCGGGTGGCGAAACTGTCTGGAGACAGCCAAGCGGTCTGTTCATCCTGCGGCTGCAGCATGGTACACCCTCCCGACATCATGAGCGCGCCCAGCAGGCTGATCAGGGCGCGGGCGGAAAGCCTTGGTGACATGTGATTTGAATTTCCTTTTTTGTGCTGGCACCGCTTCATTCCGGTTTCATGAAAAAGTTTACCGTTCAGGCCCTTGGGTGACAAGCGCTGGACCGGTCAGCTGACTGGTAGAGCGGTGTGCTGTGGCGTCCTGAAAGGGCTTCAACCGGGTCCAGGGCTTACAATGACGTTCCGAAAACCATCCATGGAACATGACAATGAGTCGTTTGCCCCCCTGCCCGAAGTGCGCTTCGCCCTACGCCTATGAAGAAGGGGACATGCTGGTGTGCCCGGAATGCGGTCACGAATGGAATCCGGCCACGGCCCCCGCTGTGGAAGAGGGGGCGGGCCGGGTCGTGCGCGATGCTGTGGGTAATGTGTTGCAGGATGGTGACAGTGTCACGGTGATCAAGGATTTGAAGGTGAAGGGGGCTTCATCGGTTGTGAAGGTTGGCACCAAGGTGAAGAACATTCGTCTGGTGGAAGGCGATCACGACATCGACTGTCGCATCGACGGCTTCGGCGCCATGTCACTGAAGTCGGAGTTCGTGAAAAAGGTTTGAGAGAACGACCTTTCAGAGGGAGTTGCGCGCATGCACCGCAAGTCACTGCCCATCGGCATCCAGAACCTGAAGGAAATCCGCACCGGCGGTTTTTACTATGTCGACAAGACCCGCTTTGCCTGCCGGCTGGCGTCGGAGGGCAAGTACTTCTTCCTCTCCCGCCCGCGTCGCTTCGGCAAGAGCCTGTTCCTGGACACGCTCAAGGAATTGTTCGAGTGCAACCGTGCGCTGTTCGCCGGTCTGTACGCTGACACCCACTGGGACTGGAGCACGCCCGGCCCGGTGATCCGGATCAGCTTCGGCAGCGGCGTGGTGCGCGGGCGCGAAGAACTCGACCGGCGCATTCGTCAGCAGCTCATCGACATCCGCCGCGAACTGTCCCTGGCCGAACCGGATGCGCCCGCCGAGGACATCGCCGGCACCTTCACCCACCTGATCCGCGATGCAGCGGCGCAGTACGGCCAGCGCGCGGTGGTCCTGATCGACGAGTACGACAAACCGATTCTGGACAACCTGAGCGCACCGGAAGCGGCCATCGAGGCGCGCGAAGGGCTGAAGAACCTGTATTCGGTACTCAAGGATGCCGACCCCTGGCTGCGCTTCGTGTTTCTCACCGGCGTGAGCAAGGTCAGCAAGGTCAGTCTGTTCTCCGGGCTGAACAACCTGCGCGACATCACGCTGTTGTCGGAGTACTCCGACATTTGCGGCTACACCGATTCGGACGTGGACACGGTGTTCGCCCCCGAACTACCGGGACTGGACCGTGATGAGGTGCGCCGCTGGTACAACGGTTACAACTGGGGCGGCGAACCGGTGTACAACCCTTTCGCCCTGTTGCTGATGTTCAAGAACCGCGCGTTCAAGCCGTATTGGTTCGAGACGGCCACGCCGAGCTTTCTGGTGAAGCTGCTCGCCGAGCGACAGTTCTTCACGCCCGATCTCGATACGCTGGTGACCAACGAAACCCTGCTGGGCCGCTTCGACGTGCAGGACATCAGCACCGAGGCGCTGCTGTTTCAGGCCGGCTACCTGACCATCCGCGACATTCAGGAACTGGTGCGCGGCAAGCACCTGTACAGCCTGACCTACCCGAACCTGGAAGTGCAGATCAGCCTGAACGAAGCCCTGCTGCCAGCCCTCGGGTTGGCCGGGGACGTGGCGCTGCTTAACGGGGTGAAGCTGCTCGCGGCGCTGCGTGAGGCCGACCTGCCCGCGCTGCACACGCACCTGCAGGCGCTGTTCGCGGCGATCCCGCACGACTGGCACCGCAACAACCCGATTGCACAGTACGAGGGCTACTACGCCAGCGTGTTCTACAGCCACTTTGCCGCGCTGGGCTTGTCGGTGACGGTGGAGGAGGCAAGCCGCCAGGGCCGGGTGGACATGGTGCTCGCGCACGCAGGCCATGTGTACCTGTTCGAGTTCAAGACCGTGGCCGATACCGCACAGGGGCACGCCCTGCAGCAGATCATTGCGCGCGGCTATGCGGACAAGTACCGTGGCCGGGGCGACACGGTGCATCTGATCGGCGTGGAGTTCTCGCGCAGCCAGCGGCAGGTGGTGGGCTTCGAGACGCTGACGCTGTAACGCAGACGCTGTGCGCCAGACAACAGAGAAAGAGGGAACGGCCCGATGGAACACAAGACCCTGCCAATCGGCATCCAGAGCTTCGAGAAGATTCGCAGCGGACAGTATTACTATGTGGACAAGACGCGCTTTGCCTGCCGGCTGGTGTCGGAGGGCACCTACTTCTTCCTCTCCCGCCCGCGTCGCTTCGGCAAGAGCCTGTTCCTGGACACACTAAAGGAATTGTTCGAGTGCAAGCGCGCGCTGTTCGCCGGCTTGTACGCCGACAGCCACTGGGACTGGAGCACGCCCAGCCCGGTGATCCGCATCAGCTTCGGCAGCGGCGTGGTGCGCGGGCGCGAAGAGCTCGACCGGCGCATTCGTCAGCAACTCATCGACATCCGCCGCGAGCTCTCCCTGCCCGAACCGGAAGCACCCGCCGAGGACATCGCCGGCAGCTTCACCCACCTGATCCGCGAT
>WPCH01086857.1_pt1 | contig 14959 bp, 17 predicted proteins | sample 5399881 | NCBI WGS metagenome assembly WPCH01 (sample SAMN12869468, study PRJNA574797) | sludge metagenome | isolation source: wastewater treatment of pH5 | place: China:Beijing | collected 2019-05-20
TTTTTCCAGTCAGAATCTTTCATCATCTCTTCTGTTACTTTATATGGCTCACGCTTTTGAATCGTTACTTCAACAGCACCTGCTTGATTTAATAATTCTTTAACCGTTTCATTTACACGTTCTTCTGAATAAGCAGCAACAATCTCTTCCACTACTTCTTTCCCAATTTCTTCAAAATTACCGTAACGTGTACTTTGTTCTACCCATTTACGCTCTTTTACAACGTTTGGTGCAGACATTTGCACTTTCATAATTGATTCTTTAAAACGATCTGGTAAGCCAACACGTTCTTCCGATGTTCCATCTGTTAACTTTACTTGCATTGGAATTGTAAAGAACATTTGAACAAACACTTTCACTTCTCCAAAATGAGACAGTTGTTGTTCTTCACTTTCTTCCAATACTTCTTCGCCGAAAACAGCACGAACTTGTTGTAATAAAACTTTCCAGTCATACTTCGCATTTCGCTCCACTGCTAAAAAGTCGGCTACATGATATACACCTTTAATGCCTTCAATTTTCAAAATTTCTTGCACTTGTATTGGTGCTTGTTCTTTATTTTCATTTGTATAATTATTACGTGCTCCTGATGGTAATACTTCATTCAAAATAACTTTCATTGTATTTGGACTTGGCGTCGGTTCAATTGCTTTAATCTTCACGTAAAAAACTCTCCTTTATTGCATGTTCTTAGCTGTATTGTAACATGTTATCACTCTATACTCCTACTCGGATGCTTAATTTTACTACTTTCTTCCCGCTACCATACTATTTCATTCTTTTTACATTTTAAATTAGGAACGGGATTTTAAAAGCTTTCGTTTCCGATGATTTTTATTTTTTATCCATTAAGTTTATTAAAATACTTTCCACAATTTTTTCCGAAGCTATTACTTAAAATCACCTTTTATTACAATGCCCCCTCCCGCCTTCTCTCCAAAAAGGTAATACTCTCAATCACAACTTCAGTTCTATATATTCTCTTGCCTTGTTCATTATCGTAATTACTAGTCTGAATACGCCCTGTAATCCCAACGAGCGACCCCTTCTTACAATATTCAGTTACATTCTCAGCCGATTTGCGCCAAACGACACAATTAATAAAATCGACTTGTTGTTCACCTAAACTATTTCGAAATCCTCTATTCACCGCAACACATATTCGTGCATAAGCGACGCCTTGTTTTGTGTAGTATAATTCTGGCTCCTTTGTCAATCTACCGATTAATACAACTCGATTCATCATAAGTTATACCACCTCACATGTTTTTCTTCATTGTAAGGAGAAATGTTTGAATGGTAAAAAGCACAAAATGATATATCCGTAAGTAAAAAGTATTATTTTAGACCTTACAAAACAAAAAAAGAAACCATACATAGTTCAAACATGTATGGTTTCAAAATTTATTACACTTCAGTACAAGATATGTAATATCCTCCGCGAGCCATCTTTATTTCAGCACGGTACATTGCATTTTCTAAGTAGAAAGTAATCGGTTTAACTTTACTCTCAAATTTTAGTCTTTCATTGCATTCAGTTGCATATCCTTCAATCGCTGAAGTAATAACTTTTGATGATGGATACGTTAAAGCTTCATCTAGTTCTATGAAAAAACTTTTAGAAAATAGTTTTTTCATAATCCCCTTCTTCTCTTTCATCATATTCCATCTCCTTCACTTCAAGTTGCTATCATCCATATTATACCATACATTCAATATATCTTTGAAAATAAAAAAATCCTGCATTTTTCATGCAGGATTTTTTTATTAGTCATTTTTCGTAAAGTACGAAACGAAACGAAGAATTTCTAAGTATAACCATACTAATGTAAGCATTAATCCCATCGCAGTATACCACTCCATATATTTCGGAGCTTGACTACGTACACCATTTTCGATTAAATCGAAATCTAGTAATAAGTTTAATGCAGCAACTACAATAACAACTGCACTAATAATAATACCGATTGTACCACCTTGGTGAATGTATGGAACAGTTACACCAAACATATTTAGTAGAAATACGACTAAATACATAACCATAATTCCAAGTGTTGCTGCCATCACGCCTGTACGGAATTTATCCGTTACTTTTACTACGCGTGTTGCATATAACACTAACATTGCAAATAGAATTGAGATTGTTAGTAATACAGCATTTAAAACGATAGAATCGCCAAATTTCATTGTATAAACTGCTGAAATACTTCCTAACACAACCCCTTCTACCGCTGCATAGATTGGTGCACCAAAAGGTGAAATACGCGGGAAGAACATAGACGCAAATGCGATGATTGCCGCAACGATTAAAGCACCAATTAATACTGGCATCTTCATCGTCCCCTGCATCATCTGTATGTATGAATAGACAGACGTTGCAAGTAGCAAGATAAGCATAATGAACGTTTTGCCTACTGTTCCGCCAATCGTCATCGCAGAAGCACTTGCTCCCTCTTTACGGAATGCCTCTTTTTTCAACATTGGATTAGATGTTCTCATTTTTTCCCTCCTAAAATAGGTTCTACCAATAGTGTAAAGTTTTTCTCTTTACTTTTCAATATATGCAGCTTGTTTTTATTTTAATCCTTCAACGATGTCTGATAGTTCACTCCATCTTTCCATCTTTTTTTCTAGCTCTTCTTCTGTTTTCTGCTGTGCTTCAGATAATTCTTGTGCCTTTGTGAAGTCAGATCCAACTTTCGCAAGTTCTTCTCCAATTGACTCAATTTTCTCTTCAAGTTCGGCAATTGTATCTTCAATCGTTTCCCATTCACGCTGTTCATTGTATGAAAGTTTACGTTTACGTTGTTGTTTTGGAGCTTCTTCTACAACTTTTTTCTCTTTTTGAACTTCCGCTTTCTCCATAAGTTCTCTCGTTTTTTCCATTTCTAAATAATCTGTATAACTACCTAGAAACTCACGCACTTCGCCTCCGCCAGTAAAGATGAACAGTTCATCTACTACTTTATCTAAGAAGTAACGGTCATGCGATACAGTTAAAACGACACCTGGGAAATCTTCTAAATAATCTTCTAGTACTGTTAATGTTTGTGTATCTAGATCGTTCGTAGGTTCATCAAGTAAAAGTACGTTTGGTTCTCCCATTAAAATACGTAATAAATATAAACGTCTTCTTTCACCACCAGATAGTTTACCAAGTGGTGTACCATGTGAATGCGTCGGGAATAAGAAACGTTCTAACATTTGAGATGCACCAATTACTTTTCCATCTGTCGTATGAATAACTTCTGCAATCTCTTTAATGTATTCAATCATACGCTGATTTAAATTCATCTCTTCATTTTCTTGCGTATAATAAGCAACTTTTACAGTTTGTCCTACTTCCACTTCACCACTATCAGGAGATAACTTACCTGCAAGCATATTTAATAGGGAAGATTTCCCACTTCCATTCGCCCCAATAATTCCGATACGATCACCCGGTTTCACAATATGATTAAAATTATGTAATACCGTCTTATCGCCAAATTTTTTCGTTACATCTTTTAACTCAAGTACTTTCTTTCCTAGACGACTTCCGCTTAGTGCAATATCAACTGACTGTTTTGCAGCTGGTCCTTCTTGTGCCTTTAGCTCATCAAAACGCTGAATACGCGCCTTTTGTTTCGTAGAACGGGCTTTTGCACCACGACGAATCCAAGCAAGTTCACGACGATATAAATTTTGGCGTTTCGATTCTTGTGCCAATTCTTGCTCTTCACGAAGTGCTTTCGCTTCTAAAAATGTACTATAGTTTCCTTCGTAGCTATATAGTTTACCATTATCTAATTCAAAAATACGATTCGTCACACGATCTAAGAAATAACGATCATGGGTTACAAGTAATACCGAACCTGTATATCTCGCTAAATATTCTTCTAACCATTCAACTGTCTCATGGTCAAGATGGTTCGTAGGCTCGTCTAAAATTAATAAATCCGGTGTTTCAATAAAACATTGTGCCATTGCAATACGTTTTTTCTGTCCACCAGATAAATTCCCAACAATTGCAGTGAAGTCCGTAATTCCTAATTTCGTTAAAAGAGACTTCGCATTTGCATTTGCTTCCCATGCACTCATTGCATCCATACGTTGCTGCACTGCAAATAATTGTTCCTGTACTTTTTCATTACTTGGATCTTTTTCAATATTTAATAGTGCTTTTTCATAATCACGAAGAAGACGAATTAAAGGTGTATCACCATGGAACACTTGCTCTAATACTGTCAGTTTTTCATCAAACTCTGGTTGCTGTGATAAATAACTAATTGTATACCCACGTGAATGCGTCATATCACCTGTATCAGGAGCTTCTAATCCTGCAATAATTTTTAATAATGTCGATTTACCAGTTCCGTTTACACCAATAATTCCGACACGTTGTCCTTCTGTAATACTACATGATAATCCATCAAATAACGGCTTTTCTCCATATGATTTTGATAAGTTCTCCACAGTTAACATTTTCATATTTGTGCATTCCACTCTTTCATAAATTGTTCAATAAACTGTTCCATATAACGATGACGAATTTCAGCCTCTTGTTTTGCTGCATTCGTATTCATTAAATCTTTTAATTTCAAAAGTTTTTCATAAAAATGATTTAAAGATGGATCATTATTTTTTCTATACTCTTCTTTCGTCATTTCTTCACGCGGCGGAATAGTTGGGTCATACATTAATCTCCCTTTCGCCCCACCATATGCAAATGTACGAGCAATTCCTATTGCACCAAGAGCATCTAAACGATCCGCATCTTGAACAATTTTCCCTTCAAGTGACTCTACTGTGCCGCCATGGCCACCTTTATAAGACATATTGGCGATGATATGAAGAATATGTTTACTTTCCTCTTCTTCAACACGTAGCTCTTCTAACCAATCAGAAACTTTTTTCATTCCTGCTTCTTCACTTTCATTTAGCTTTTCATCTGCCACATCGTGAAGTAATGCTGCCATTTCAATTATAAAACGATTTCCACCTTCTTGCTCAGATAAAGAAATCGCCATTTTATGTACACGTTCAATATGATACCAATCATGCCCACTCGCATCTTTTTCTAAAATATGTTTTACAAAAGTAATTGTTTTTTGAATTTTTTCTTGTTTTGTCATTTTATCTTCACCCAGTTACTTATTGTAACACGCCCGCATTTTTTCATCACATATTTTCTTGTCCGCCCATACACTAGGTGGTAGGCATCATCATGAAGGAGGAATAAACATGTTCTATAATAATCAACCGCCTTATCCAAGGCAACCATTGTATCCTCAACAACAAGAACAGAGATACACAGAACAATACGAAGAACAAGAGTTACAACAGCAAGAGCAACAATATGACGAAAACCCATATGCAACAACGCAAAACCAAGAAACTGAATTTCAACAAAATCCATATGACACACGTCCAAATTATGAATATCCTCAAAATCCATATGCAGCACCACAAAATCAAGAACAGCGATATCCTCAAAATCCATATGTAATACCACAAAACCAAGAACAACAATATCAACAAAATCCATATGCAGCACCACAAAACCCATACACAACTCAACCACAACAACCGCAATATCAACAACAAATGTATCAACCAAACTACGACGCACGTGTCTCACCACCTAAACCACCAACAATAGATCCAACTCAGCCACAAATTTTACCGCCCGGACCAACACTAGACATTACACAACCACAAATCTTACCACCTGGACCAATTACTGAACCAACACAACAACAAATTCAACAAGTTGTCGGTACACAATTTTTACCTTTCAAGAAACCTGTACTAGATTTCGTAAAACCATGGGTAGATTACGGTTTAAATGAAGCAAAACATACATCACACGAACACGCATTAACAGAAGTTGCTGCGATTATGTTTTTAGTTGGTAAAGGCTTCAATCCGACGATTGCACATTATATCGTTGAATCTTGGGAGAAGAATGAGCAGTTTTAGGGTTGTTTATTTGATAAAATATAAAAAACACAAAAGTGCCAAACCCCTTATACCACAAGGGTTTCGGCACTTTTTAATATCTAAAACAAATTTTATTGAAATAATTATTTTTATAGATTTTCATACTTTTTTATATAGTACGTGAACATATACAGTACAAAAATACACCTTTGTATACACATTTTTAGAAACATCTTACGTTTATCAAACAATAACCAAAAGACGTACCTGCAACCTCATCATATAAATAATAGATATTAAAAAGAGGACACTATAAGCGCCCTCTTCCTTAGGTTTTAAATATGTTCTCCATGATCCATAAACACTTCAATTGCTTCGTTTTGTGGTATGTCTTTTGCATTAGTAAGACCAAAAGTAAAAACAGCGGATAACATCATCATTAATAAGATTGCTTTTTTCATTTTAGCGCCCTTCTTTCTATGCTCTTTTTGTCTGCATCTAAAGCGATGTGCAAATACTTGCTTGCTTTTCTGTGATTTTCTGAACCATAGAATATTTCACCTAAAAGAGAAGCATATTCTTTTACCCAATCATATAATTCTTCTTTTTCAAAATACGAAATACCTTCTATAACCACATTTTCTAATTCTTCTTGCGGTACATAGTTATGTACTGCTTTTAAAATTCGGAAATGATGACGATAACATAAGTCGCTAATCTTATAGCCATTCTCAATATATTCATTAGCGATATGACTATAACCTAACTTAAAATGTTCTCTTGCTAAAAGAAACATAGTTTTAGCGTTATTTTCTAATGAATCCTCTAAGTGTTTAATTGCTAACTCTGGCATGTTTTGACTTGCGTATAAAAGTCCTAAATTATGCTTAACTCGTTTAATAAGAAGTTCATCATTAGATTTTTGGAAGGTACCTAGTGCTGAAAGTAAATATTCCTCTGCACTTTCGAATTCATTTAGTCGAATGTGTGCCATTCCTAAAGTATTTAAGCATGCTGCAGTTTTTAATTCATACCCTGGACTAATTGAAAATACTTCATTCGCCTTTGTAGCAAATTGAACTGCTAGGATCGGTTTTAATACGTGATAGTAATGGACTGCAAGCCAATAATTAAATTCAGCTTTTTCAATTTCATCATGCATGTACTCTAAAAACGTTTCAGCTTTTTCAAATTGCATTCTTGCTTCACTATGGTTTGCTTTATTAATAGCGTAAATTGCTTTAAATAAATGATGATAGTACTCTAAAAATGTTTCTGTAGACTCTGGTAAAGGCTCGATTTTGTCCAGAATATCTTTTGTACTATCCATATCCCGAATTAGCAGTTTATACCGTGCATTCAATAAAGCGTAGTAGACTAATATTGTTTGGTCTTCCTTAATATTATTGATTTTATTTGCAATATCTTCTTTTATTTTCTGAGACTGTAATACACGTTGTGAAATCATAGCTTGATACCAGTCGTTTAATAATTTTGTGATTTCTTCTTTAGAAATAATGTCAACACTCATCTACTTCTACCCCCTTTTGTTAAATGTTATCATGACATGCTTGTTTGCATAAATAAGTTTTTGAATATTCTAACTTGAAAAAATTATTTTTGAATATTCATGTTAACAAAATGGTCCCATTTCAAACCAAAAAAGAACACACGTTTGTTTGTAGTGGAGTTAAAAAAACAAACGTGATGTATTACATCATGGAATATAACGGCTTTCCTGTAGTACGTGGAAGATGTATGGTGAAATGGAATCCGTTTGCTTCAATACCGGAGCAATACGAGGAAATACATAGAATGTTTGAGGAACAATATAAAGTACCTAAACCTTTTTTAACACAAGATACTATGGAACGAATAGAAAGAGCGTTAATGCAATCTTTTCACGAGGAAGAAGAAATACATATCTCATACTATCGTGATGGAATGGTGCAAGACATGTACATAAATGTATTACATATTGAACCGATGACGAAAACTATATATTGTACAGATGCTTTTGGTTTGAATACTAAGTTTAAGTTTGATGAATTGGTGAATATAAATTAAAAGAAGCCGCCCGACAGGACTGAAGTGCACCCCAATTGTTAGACACAGCCTAACAATTGGGGTGCACTTCACATATATAGGTGGCTTTTGTACGACAAAAAAAGAGCTCTGCTATACAGCAGAGCAAAAGAAAAATATATAACCCTATAAAAATAATACAAATTATTGATACTTTCAAAAGACGAAATTTAAATTTCCATCACAATAATACCTATGTTTAAGTATGAAACATTCTACCTTCCCTATAGCTATGAATATTCTTATTTTAGAATTCCATAGTATCCAAATAGCTCTTTGAGAAATACCTCAATACCGAACTTCTTCAAAGAATCTTTTCTTTATTCAAAGAGAAGTTCTAAAACTTTTTTCTTATCTTTGTCTCTTCCATAATGAATCAACCTATGACAGTTCGGACATATACTAACTATATTTCCAACAACATCTAAACTATTTTCAAAATCATGTTGCATTCTTAACGGTATTAGATGATGGGCCTCCATATAATTTTTTCGCTGGCTTCCGATACAAATGTTTCATGTGTGTCATCTATTTCACATTTAAATTCTGCCTGTTTAATAGCTTGTTTAGCTTTTTTCGGATCACGAGGCCATACTTCCCTACCAGATTCCATTTTAGTTTTTTTTCGATTTTCCGATTTCTCTTCTTCTGCAATCTTTACTTTACTAAAATCCGAATCAATATTAGTAAATCCTTGTGGTGTATGGTTCAATTTGTAGCCAAAGAAAGCTGCGAATTCGATTGCTTTAATGTTTACAGGTTTTAGGTCCTTAATAAAATAGATGTATTCCCAAGTTTCATCCTTATCGTTTGTTTTCTAAATTTTTCTAGCCACATCTGGGTTATGAGTCTTAGCAAAAATTGTCCCGAAAAACTTAAATTCCCCTTTAGAATATGCTAAAATCCCGTCACCCTCTTTTAACTTTTCCCATCTATCAACATTTGAAGAACCAGGAGTTGCTCCCCACATACATACATTCTCATGTAATTCATTATCTTTAAGTTTAGTTACTGTATCGGCATCTAAATCTGCTAAACATGTAGAAATAGGATATATTTTTTCAATAGTAGCTTCCAAATTTTTTATAGCACTATCATTACTTGCAGTAAAAAGATACAACATATTTAATTCCACCTTTTTTAAATTTCATTATATTTCTTTTTAGAGTCTCGAGATTTCTCTACTGGATATTTTTTATTATTTTTTCTATTTTGTTTATAATAATCTCTTCTAAGTCAATATCCAATTGATCTGCCAACTCATCTTTCATGTCTTCTTTTTTTGTTTCTACAGCTTCCTCACTGCTTTTCCACTGAAAATTCTTCAACAACTCACTCGCCTCTAAAGAAAGAGAAATAGCTAAATCTTTAGGATTGTGGGACTGCTTCCAGTTCCTATCATCCCGAAATTTTAGGACTTTCTCTAAAATAGTTTGATTCATTTTTTGAATCCCCCAGTTACTTTTCATTGGTAAACTCTTCTATTTATCAGGTAAACTATCATAAAAACGTTCAATGGCCGCTACTAAAACTAAATCTTCTAAATGAGCAGTTTTAGGGTTGTTTATTTTTAAAAACATCAAAAATGCCAAATCCCTTATGTCACAAAGGATTTGGCATTTTTAAGTATCTAGAACACTCGCTAAGTTTAAGGAAAACTTAACAGACATGCGTCCGGCATAATGCCATGTCCACACCCAAGGATCGGTTACATAAAATAACGTATCTAACATGGGAAGTCTATTGGTCTTTTCCCCTTATAGTAACACTCTCTTCTACTAAGACCTTTTCTTTCTAGGACCTACAATTAATTTAATCGCTGTTCTATCTTCATTATTGATAGAAATCTCTTGAAATGCTGGTACGAAGGCTAAGTCAATACCACTTGGAGCGACGAACCCTCTTGCAATCGCAATTGCTTTAATCGCTTGATTTATAGCTCCAGCCCCAATCGCTTGAATTTCCACATTACCACTTGTTCTTAGTACACCCGCTATTGCACCCGCGACTGAATTTGGGCTCGATTTTGAAGATACCTTTAATATATTTTCCATGTAAGTTGCTCCCTCTATTATTTAATCTCTCTTTCGTTACAATTTTAAATATTTTAGCGTATCTTTAATTACTATTCACACCAAAAACAAACGATGCTTCATATGTACATTATTCTATATTTTCTGACTTCTTCCTGCTCAGCTACGCAAATAAAAAAATAAACTGAATAACCTAATATACATACAGTTAAATGCCATAACTTCACCAAATGATAACATCCATACAGCGAAAGATAATATTGCTGTTTGTCAGACGAAATTAATATAGTAAAGTGAAACTTTAATGAGTGGGGGTTTTGTTCATCCCCACCTAACTTCTTTGCTTTCGCTGAATTTTGAGATGGGAGTCTTACTGCTCGGAAAATAGCGGGATAAACGTTTCCTCGTTACTTCAATCTATTTAGAAATTCCATTTATTTTTCTATCAAATTATGAACCTTATCATCTTCAAAAGGTGTTACAGGTAATACCCAAATACTACATTTCATCATTTGACCACTTTATATTCCACATCTATCTCCTTTTATAGTACAAGCATACACGCCAATTGTGATTCACCTTCATAAACTACTATGTGGTTTAAATTTATTAAGAATAGGAGGTAATATATTGGGTTCATACTATCATTCTTCAAACTCGTATAAAAAATGCTCATGCAAATCTTCTTCCAGTTCAAATAAAAAATGTTCATGTGACCATTCACATAAACGCAGCTGTCCTGCATACGGAACTTTTTGGCAAACTGAATTTATAACTGTTCCTTTTGGCGATCCTTTTCCATTTAATCACGTTGGACCTTTAGCAGGAGGCGTTTCCTTACTAAATCCTACTACTATACACTTTAGACAATTTGGTGATTATAGAGTTTCGTTCATTTCCAGTATTAATACTACTTTAAATCCTGTATTTCCACATATCCCAGTCATAACTATATTTTTAAATAACAATTCACTTGCTAATAGTCAAGGTGACTTCGCTATTCAAATGAATACTTCATCAAATAACGAATGTCTTCAACTCGTTGGCGAAACGATTGTTACAGTGCCTGCTAATTCAACTCTTCAACTTAGAAATAATAGTGGTTTTAATCGTCAAAGTATTGTAACTTGTGACAATGGTATAAATTCAGTTGAATTAACAGTTACAAAACTAAGTTAATATTATTTCTTTACATTCAGATGCTATTTCAGCATCTTTTTTTATTGAATAACAGTTTTCTTCGACTTTTATTATCTTTCATCACGCAAAAAAAGTGCAGAATTCTTTCTAACACAAGATTTCTGCACTTTTTTATTATACTTATTTATTCTTCCTTATTTCTCTACATAAACCGACTTAACAATCGTACGATTATATGATTTCCCTTCTTTATTCATCCCTTTTATATCCATCGTAACGTTATATACTCCCGGTTGTTTTATATCTTTCAAAGCACCTGTAAATGTATTCGTATTAACATTTTGTAATTCATTAAATTCAGAGACTAACTTACCTTCTTTATTAACGACTCTTACTGTTATGGAAAGATCCCCTTTCATTTCAGGTGCTACAGGTGATTTTTTCAGTTTATACTCAGGTTTATTTACTTTAACTTTTGTAGGCATTTGAAGAACAAATGGCGCGCCATCCTTGTAATCGCTTACAACTAAATATGCATCTTTCGACTGCTTCGCCATCATTTTGATTTTCCATTCGCCTACTTCCAATTTATCAAACTTAAATGTTCTAATTGTCGCCCCATTAAAAAAAGATTCGCCTTCACTAGTAGTTATAGCGCTATCTTTATTTGCATAGATTTTTCCTTTTGGAGATACCATTTGTACTTCAACATCAGAAGAAGCAGTTAGTACAGAAACTATTCCTTCAGCCTTTTTATCAACAGAAATACTTTGCTCTATCCACTGATTTTGTGGTAATTCGCCTCCTAAAATATTTTGATTTGAAGTTGTATTTAATTGTTCTAGATTTTCATTTGAACTAGTGCTAGATGCTACTAAAGCTGGTAATCCCACATTTGTCGTACGTAAATATGGTTCAATTCGTGCAAAAACAGCTGATCCTTTTCTTATATTGTCATGATCAAATCTGGAATCTGTAAATAAATGTGTACCGTACGATAGCTTGGCACTCCATTCATTTACTAGTCCATCATTTGAACCGTACGATGATAAATATAACCCACCCATAGATAATGCAGAAAATGTTGGCCCCCAGCTAGTTCCAGTAGCCGTATAGTAACGGTTTAATTTAGCTGCTGGGTTGTTATCTATTATTGAACGAAACTTTGCCATTTCACCTATTTGTAACGAGTACGTACCATCATCTTTTTGACCTAATATAGAAGCAAGCCACCCTGCCCACCAACTATATGACAAATCTGCTAAATTTGAGCCGTGATGCGGTGTAGCAAGTGTAATAACATTTCCAACAAATCGATTCGCACCATATTCAACTAATGCGGCTTGTGTATCAATACCACCTTTACTATGCGCTACAATATTAACTTTTTTACCGAAATGATTATATATTTCTTCCAGTTTTTGTGCTAACAATTTTCCGTTATCCCACTGACTAGCCGAACCTTTCCCCGCAGCATCATACAATTGTATAAACACTGTTTGATAGCCTGCTTTTAAAGCATAATCATACATATCATTTATATCATGATATACTGTCTTTCCATACCAACTATCAGCATTACCATTTCTTCCTTGTACAAAGAGAATTGGCGGTTTATTCTCATCATAATTAGCAGGTTTTTGGCCTAAAAACCATTCTCCAGGTGTGAATACTTCTGTATCAGGAAACCCCTTTCCAAGCTCTTTTACAACTTCTGCCTGTACATTTGTGCTAATCGTTGGAGCCATGATAAAAAATACAATTAGTAAGGCCACACATCTTCTCATCAGTCGCATATTACTCCCCCTATTTTTTTGAAAGAAGGTGTTCTTTATAATATTTTATATTTTCCCTTCCTTAATAATAGCTAATCTTTTATTTTAAAAAGATGTTAGCCCTATTTTTAGAAGGTTACTAGTTGTATACCCTCTTTCTTAACTCTCGTTATTCTCTTTGTTTCTACCTCTTCCTTTTGATAGAATACGACAAAAAATTTTCTCAATAATTGTTAACTTAGCTACATCCAGATATTTTTTAAATCAATATTGTTTATATAAAGCATACAAATCTTGAAAAAATTTTAGTAAAAAAACATTTTATTACTAGTTAGTTATTTAAAAATATAATAAAGATCTGTACTTTCTTTTCATTAAATACAAACTAATTTTAAAGGAGCTTATATTATAAGACTTTCCTACGATTAAAAATTAAACTGAAATTTCAGAAAAAACAATCACATTTCCAGAAACATATATTATGATAATTTCCGCGCACTTGAATTAACTTTTTAGAAGTACTAACCTATCGGTGAGCAGAAGAAAATTCTGTAAAAAGAAAGGAGAATACTTTATGATGACCAATTTACAAAAGGAGTTTTTTAAACGCTTAAAAATTCCTGCAAAAGAAATAACATTTGATGATTTAGATGAAATTCTCTTAAAAATGGGAATGATTCTCCCCTATGAAAATCTTGATATTATGGCTGGTACTATTAAAAATATCTCAAAAGATAACTTAATAGAAAAGTTACTTATTCAAAAACGAGGTGGACTTTGTTATGAATTAAACTCCTTATTGTATTATTTTTTAATTGATTGTGGGTTTCAAGTATACAAAGTAGCCGGTACTGTTTATGATCTGTACGATAATAAATGGAAACCCGATGATGGTCATGTCATTATCATATTAAGTCATGAGGGTAAAGATTATGTTGTGGATGCAGGTTTTGCATCTCATCTCCCTTTACATCCAGTCCCTTTTAACGGAGAAGTCATCTCCTCTCAAACAGGAGAATATCGAATTCGTAAGCGAAATACTCGAAAAGGTACTCATATTTTAGAAATGAGAAAAGGAGCTAACGGAGAATCTACAAGTTTCTTACAATCTGAACCTTCAAACGAATGGAAAATAGGCTATGCTTTCACTGTAGATCCAATAGATGAGAAAAAAGTGAATAACATTCAAAAAGTGATTGTAGAGCATAAAGAATCTCCTTTTAATAAAGGGGCTATCACTTGTAAATTAACTACTTATGGTCACATATCATTAACAAATAAAAATTATACAGAAACCTTTAAAGGCACTAAAAATAAACGACCAATAGAATCTAAAGATTATGCTCGCATTCTTCGTGAATCTTTTGGAATAACGCAAGTAAAATATGTAGGAAAAACACTTGAAAGAGGATAGTTGATTAGAAGTATTTCATAATAAAGCAGATTCCATATTTAGAATCTGCTTTATTTTATATTTTGTTATAAAGAAATTTGTTTTGCTCTTACCCTTTAATTTTCAATGATATACTCATCATCATATTTATCGTATTGGAGCCCTGACCCTATTTTTGATTCCGTAACTTGATCTCTTAAAAACGGTGCAGCTTCCATTTTGCTAGTTGCAATTTCAATTCCATATTTCTTCGTTAAATGGGCTAATTCTATTAAAAACCACTCTCTTCGCAATGTAACTGGAATATCAAATGTCCTTCTTTTCATATATAATAGCACCTCTTTAATTTTCATAACTTAAAAATATCACTGCATGCACGTATGAAAACTAGTTTTCATCACTAACAGCCAATGAAACATTATAGTATATGCATGTCCATTTTAAACGTGCTATTAAAAAAAGAACACTTCAGTTTACATAAAATAATTATGTATTAGTAGAAAGAGGCTTGTCCTCCTCTTTCTACTGTAGAGATTTAAATTAAGAACATCTTGGTACACCTAAAGCTAAGAATAAACCTGCTACTCCCGCAGTAATCGGTACTTTTAACG
>WPCH01107259.1_pt1 | contig 14954 bp, 16 predicted proteins | sample 5399881 | NCBI WGS metagenome assembly WPCH01 (sample SAMN12869468, study PRJNA574797) | sludge metagenome | isolation source: wastewater treatment of pH5 | place: China:Beijing | collected 2019-05-20
GCCGTCGCCGCGCAGCCGATGGACAGCGCCAGGATCGACAGCATGGACTCCACCGGCACGCGCACGTTGCCGCCATCGGCCAGCAGGAACACGAAGCGCGCGCCCAGCCCGCACAGCCCGGCCACCACCAGCCAGCGGCCAGACCCGGACAGCCGCGACTCGGTGATCACGCGGTCGCGCGCCACGGCAAACTGAAGCACGGCGGCAATCCAGATGGCGGCCGTCACAAGCATGTCCAACAGGGTGTCAATCATTTCGGCGCTCCGCCGCCGCGCAAGGCTTGCCAGATGCGCAGCGCAAGGTTGACCGGGTCCGACCGGAACTGCTGCGCGAAGGCGGCAAGCGTCACCAACAGATCGCGCGCGAAGAAGGCCGCGAGGATGATCCAGAACGCGGTGCGCGCTTCGGTCAGGCCCTCGTCGGCCATGTAGTGATAGGCCGCCCACGCCACCAGCATGGACGCGACGACATAGCCCAGCAGCGCCTTCAGCCCGCCCTCGCGGTCGCCGACCATCCAGCGGGCGACTGCTGCGGCCATGCCGTAGGTGGTCGGGTGCGCGGCGATCTCGTTCAACAGGGAGCGTAGTTCGTCTTTCATCACAGGTCGTTCTCGGCCGCCGAGTTGAAGTACAGCTCGATGCCATGCAGCCGCGCATCCACGTTCAGCGTGTCGCTGCCGTTTGCCGGTGCGCGGGCCAGGCGGAAGAATACGACATCGCCAGCGGCAGGACTGCCGGCCACCGTGATGGCCGCAGACTCGGGGCCGACATAGACATCGTTCGTGGTGCCGCCGGTGTCGGTGCTGCCGACCGCTGTCCCGTAGGCCACGGCGATGGTGTCGTCATTGCTGACCGCCACGGCTTGCAGCTCCCACACCACGCCGAAGGTTGCGGCAGCGGCGTGCGACCAGACGGGCGCGAAGGTCACGGCTCCGCGATCCCAGCGCTTTGGCATCAGGATGGCGAACTGCGCGAATTCCTGCGACGAAGCATCGAAGTCGAGCGTCTGGATGTCCGGCTGATTCGCCGCGCTGGCGATGGTGGCCAGGGCCGCGCAGCCGCCTGACGCCGAAGGGCTCATGTCGCGGGCCGGAATCCAGCGCGCTGTGCGCCCGTAGCTGTTCCCGGCGAACGGGCCGAAGGGCCCGGCGCGATGGTCCTGCGTCGCCGTCACCACACTGCCGGCTGTCGTCAGTTGGTAAAGCCGCGCGTACAGCGCTGTGTTGTTCCAGTTGGTGATGGCCGTGCTCACGCTCACGGCGCCAGTGCTGCGCAACACAACCACGTAGTTCGTCGCTGCATTGGTGAGCGTGACCGTGCCGGCAGTGATGGATGTTCCGCCCCAGCGCCCGCCGTTGTATCCCCAGGTCAGCCCGGTGCTTGTGGCGTGGGCCTTGCCGAACACGCCCACATGGTCAAGGCCCTCGAAGTTCTCATTGATGATGACTTCAGGGTTCGCCTGATTGGCGGCCAGTTGCTGCAGTGCCATTTAAGCGGCCTCCTGTGTGGTTGCGGCCGTCAGAGTGACCGTGCTTGCGATGACCGTCGCGCTGTACGTGAACGGCACGTTGTTGGTGGCGTGCGTGATCGTGATGACCGCGCCGACAGCGCTGGCCAGATAGTCGGCATGGGCATCGATGACGCCGGCCAGCCCGGTAGCGACCAGCGCCATCGTGGTGTCGCCGCCGGTCGCGGTGTAGTCCAGATTCACCCCACCCAGCGTGGCGCGGTACACGTTGCCGGTTACTGGCGTGCCGGCTAGCGTCAGAGTGACGATCTGCGGGCGCAGCGTTGCCGGCGTGACGCCGCTTCCGATGTTCCCCACCAAGCCCGAGACATTCGCGTCCGAGGCGATGGCCTGCACGGTCCAGTTGTACGGCTCGCTTGCCGGGGTGAACAGGCTGAGCGTGCTGGTGCCGGCATCGCTCAGCGTCATCGTCAGGCCATAGGCCGCGCTGTCCCCCGATGCCGCAAACGCGCTCAGGATGGCCGACGCGGCAATTGGCAGAACCTCGTAGTTCGTGCGCCCCGATGGGGTCGTCACGTACTGGTAGAACAGGTTAAGCGGCGGGTCAATGCGCTGCACCACGGCCGAGAATGTCATTCCCAGCGGGTAGGCATTGGCGCCGCCAGGATTGCCCAAGTTCATCCAGCGGAACGTCAGTTGGTTGCTGACCCCGGCGACAGTGGCACTTGCGGTCTGCGTCAACGCCCATGTCGTCGTGTTGTCGCCCGCCGAAACACCAGCCACCACCGGGAAGGCTGTGGAGACTGCGCCGGTCACGGTGATGACCGAACCCACGGCGACAGCGGTGTAGGCCGCCGCCGCATCGATGACGGCCGCGAAGCTGGTGGCGATGCCGTCGAGGTTCGTGTCCCCGCCGACGCTGGTGTAGTTGTACGTGACCCCGCCCAGCGTGGCATAGAGCGCGGCCCCGGTTGCAAAGCTGCCGCCCACGGTCAACGTGGTGATCTGCGGCAGCGGCGTGACGGCGCCAGCTGTCGTCAAGCTGGCCACGTAGCCGCGTCCGACAACCGCGCTCATTTGGTACACGTCGAAACGAATCGGCGTGCTGGCCCCGATGCCGTCTGCCGTCTGCATGGCGGCGGTGTAGATGGCGCTTGCGCTGGTGACCGACAGCGTGCGCTTGAGCACTGACCCGGCAATCAGCACCACGTCGACTTCGTAGGCTTCTGTCAGCTCGCCAAGCGGCACAGAGATACCCGCAGCACCCGTGAACGTGCATGCCAGCCGCGTGCGGCGGTTCCACGTCACGGTGATCTGATTCGCGGTGCCAACGGTACGGCGCAAGTTCACAGGCGCCAGCGGCCTCAGGCTCACGCCTTCGCAGGTAAACGATTCTCCCGTGACGCTGGCCAGGCTCTTGCCCAGCGTCACGCCCTTGTAGAAGCGCTCCGCAGACAAGCTCGGCAGGTCGATTGCCACGTAGCGGATGCCGGCCGTCTGAATCAGCGCCACCACATCCGCCGACGTGTGCCCGGCCATTGCCCATTCCGTGCCCTTCTGGCCGCGCAGAAGGCCGCTCAGGGTGTAGATGCCGTCATCAACAAATGTGGCGGTCCTGAAGCGCACCAGCTCGGCGCCGATCATGATGTTGTTGATCGACGCATCGGCCAGCAGACCGGCTCTTGTGCTGCTGCTGAGCGTGCCGTAGCTCAGGCTGACCGTGACGGTGTTGCGCTCATCGAACCCAACGCCTGTGTAGTTGCCGAGTGTCGTCGTCGTCACGCCAAGAATCGCGCGCTCGCTCACGCGGGCCGCTTCGGCATACTCCACATCATCGAGGCTGCGGCTGATGCTTGCGCCCGGCCAGGTGGTGCCAGAGCTGGTCGCTGCCACGTAGTGCCCGAGCGTGTTTTCGGCGTCGCGCATCAGCGGCACGTCGAGCAGTTCCATGATCGTGTCGCCGGGCAGCGCAACACCAACGGTCGGCGTGTAGTCTTCGCTGGTGATACCGGCCGATTCGATGGCTGTTGCGTCGTCTAGCACCCACTCGAATTTCAGCAGCGGGCCTTCATCGGTGCGGCGCACGATGCGCACGCGCAGAAGGTTGCCGTCCGGGTCCGGCACGGTCAAAACATCGGTCGGCACCAACTCTGCGTACCCCAGCGGCACAGAGAAGGTGCCGGTCACGCGGCTGGCATAGCCGTCGATGAGGATGGCGTCTGCGATGCCCTTCGCCTCGGCCGCCGTGAAGCCCATCGGCAACTGCACGGCGCTGGTGCTCACCTGACCTGACAACAGGCGATCGCTGTGCTCTGCGGCAGTGGTGTAGTCGGCGTCGACGTTGGAATAGGACAGCGACACCTGTGCCGGGATTTCCAAGTCACTACCAACTTGCGTCGGCAGGGTTTCATCTTCCGGCGACTCGATGCCGGCGCCCATGTCGTCGGCATCGATGGTGTCGAGCACACTGCCGGCGCGCGGCACGAAGTAGAGCTTGTCAGTGACGTAGCCCTCGAAGAAGTAGGCCGACATCAGCTGCTCGATGGCGCTGCGCGTTGTTGCCACCTGAGACAGCACGAAGGCGCGCACAGGCTTGGTGATGGCGGCCAGCGCCGTCGCGTCATAGGCGCCGACCGGCATGCCGGCCCCCTCGCACAGCGCCTCTACAGTGTCCTGCAGCGTGGCGTCGTTGATGTCGTAGGTCGCGGTGAACGGCCCCAACTCTGTCGGCGGCGTGAAGTCTTCGCTGTAAAGCTCCTGTTTCGTGACTCGCACGTCGTAGTAGCTGTTCAGGGTCTGCTGGCCGGATTGCCCAGTTCCACCGAGCAGGAGCGTCCCGGAATTGATGTTGTCGCCTGGGTTGCTGTTTCCGCTTGGCGTGACCTTGCGGCCGTGCAGGTAGTAGTCGTAAGTGCCAGAAGCCTTGAAGACGATGGCGAAGTGATACGGATAGCCCTTTGCTTCGATGTTGTCAGTGACAGAGAAAAAGGCGCCGCTGGGCGGCTCGACCTCAACTTTGTTTGAGCCTCCGAAGAAGCCGGTAACGCCGATCTTGAAACTGTTCCCAGGGTTCGCGCTGTCCGCGATGTACTTGGCGACTTGAACAAACCCGGTGGGCGGCACAGGCACGATGCTGTCGATGCGGAAGATCATCTCTACCGTCAACGGCTGCGACTGAACCTTGAGGCCGGGCGCTGTCCAAGAGATGTGGGTGTCCTCTGAGACCTTCTGCGTGTAGCTGAACACCCCATCCGCGAAGTTGTGCGGGCCTGGCCCAGATTGGTTAGCCGCGCCGATCAAGTACGGCGAAACGTCATCCGTGCTGCCTTCGTCGAAGTTGCACAGCAACTGCATGGTTCCGGGAGTCTGCGCAGCATCGGTGACAGCCTCGAATGTCAGGTTTGGTATGACCCCGCTGGCCCCGAGTTGCAGGCCCTCAATGAACACCGTGGCCCGGCCGCGATACGCCGGAGCATTGGATACGGCCGCCTCGTAGGTAGGGTCTGGCAGTTGCGATGCGCTGCCGGTGTAGACCGTCAACCGCTCCCAATTTGGGTTGTCCGCGCTCTGCGCCAGGCTTGCGTCGTCGGAGTCGCCAAGCACCGTGTAGATGAGCTTGCCGTTCAGCCAGATTCGCGTGACCGCCTCGATCTGCACATTCAGCAGCCCGTAGAGGATGTCCACCTCGTAGGTGTAGGACGTGGATTCAGCCCCGCCGCCGCCCTTGCCCTGACTCGTCGTGGTGCTGATTTCCCGGCGCGGGCTGGCCCACCAGACCTGACCTGGGATGCGCGGGTGCCCGGCGGCCCACGGGATCGTCTGACCGTATTCGCTGCCCGTGACCTTCAGGTCTTCCAGCCTCGGTCCGTAGCTCTTTTGCTTCGGGCCGAACTGCGCGCCGACGATGCTGCCGATGGCCCAGCCGACACCAGGCCCCAGCCCGACCGCCGTTGACGCGACAGCACCGACAGCAGCAATCGCAAGCTGCGCCATCAGGCCACCCCGCGCAGCGCGTAGGCGCAGCGGAACTTCTGGTTGCTGGCGAACATCAGCCGCGTTTCGACAACGCGACCCGCCCTGTTCGTGGCATGGATCAGGCTCAGCCCGCCGTGCCGGTAGTCGCCAATGAACCCCATGTGCTGCGGGTCGTGCTCAGTCGCCATCACCAGCACGTCGCCTGGCTGCATGGCGTTGCGGTCGATGCGGTCCATGTGCTGGTCGCACACATCAAGCAAGGTGCCGTCAGGCATGCGGCTGTAGCCCGTGATATCGAAGTCAGCAGGCAACAAGCCAAGGTCGCGCGCTACGCAGATGATGAGCCCGGCGCAATCGACGCCTTGGCCCTTGGCGCGGTGCTGGTGCAACCATTTCGTGCCCAGCCATGTGCGGGCCTCGGCCACCACATCGGCGCGCTTCATACGTTGACCGCGGGCGCAGATGTCAATTCGTCAACGGTCGGCCTGTGCGGCTCGCCTTGGAAGTTCAGCTCGTTGCCGAACTTCGTGGCGCAGTCTTCATCCAGCCGCTTCCTGCAACCGGCAATCACGCTGTAGGTGTCGCCCACCTGCACGTTGAAGATCATCGGCAGCGACAGCGTGAAGGTGTCGCTCGCGTAGGTCTTCACCTTCTGCGACAAGCCGGTGTTCAGACCGCCCGTCCATGTGAGGATGCCTTCGCCGAAGTAGTCGTCAGCTTCGGTGCGTGATGTGTCGGTGAAGACCTGTTTGCTGGTGACGCCGGTAATAGCCCCAGTCTCAGTCCACGGCCCAAGGTCGACCATGCACATGGCATCGCCCAATCGTGCTCGGCAGGTCTTGGTGCTGGCCGCGCCGACCGGCTGCTGCAGGTACTGCCGCAGATCACGCAGTTCAACCACGTAGTGCCCGGCGCGGGGCGTGACTTCCCCCAGGCGGCCGGCGCTGATCGGCTCGACGCCGTCGCTCGGGCTCGCCCAGTTGTACCGGAACAGCGCGAACTCGGCGTTGTTCCACCGGCCCGCCAGGATGTCGGCGCGCGTGATCGTGTCGTCTTCGTGCAGGATGCGCAGTTCGGTGTTGCCCACCTCCAGGCCGGCGCTGGCCGCCCAACTGGCCACATCCAGCCCAGGCGCGGCGCGGTACAACACAGAGTCGCCGATGTCGTCGGTGTCGATGTCTGCGCTGGTCCACCCGAAAACCTCGGCATCGGTGCGCGTGATGCGCAGCCCGAATGCCGTGGTCGGCGTGTCGCTGGCATAGTTCGCCAGCAGTGGGACCGGGATGGTCTTAGGCATTCGGCGCGTACTCGATGATTGGGATGGAGTCCCACTGGTGCAGCAGGCCGGACTTGTTTCGCGCGGCAATGCGTCCGTCGAGCTTGTCGGTGTCGAAGCGCATCGGCACGTCGAACTCGCCGGCCCACGTGACATTGGCTGCGCTCGGCGCGCTGCCGATGGTGACAATGCCCGTGGCTGTGTCGAGCGTGTGTGCGGTGTCCACCGTCGACACCTTGACGACGATGGCGCCGCCGTGCACGGGCTTGTAGATGGGCCGGCCCTGCGTGCTACTGCCGCTTGTGTAGCGCTTGAACAGCTGGAAGGTGGTTGACGTGAGCGCCATCACGTAGCCGTCGGCATGCGTGGCGGCGTAGTCTGTCCAGTCCTTGAACCGCCACCCATGCTGCCGCCCGCGCGCGATCATGAAGAAGGCGCGCAGCGTGGCGAAGTCGGCCGCGTTGTTTATGCCCTGGCTCACATCCCATGCGTGCCGCGGGTAGGCCCATGCTCCGTTGCGCGTTTCTCGGCCTGACGCACTGACGACAAGCTCGGTTCGGAACATTGGCCCGCCGACAGCGCCGTAGGCGATGCGGTCGGGGAAGCGCGGGGTTTCCAGGAATGCCATGGTCAGTTGTTCCGCGAGCTGGCGCGCTGCAGGCCGCGCGCTGCGGCTGCGCCGACCTGTTGCTCGGTGCTGCGGCTTACGGGCGCGGAGAAGCTGAAGTGCTGGTGCACCGTCATGCCGCCGGCCGGCTGCACGGTCAGGCCAGTGCGCCCGCCGAAGATGGGCTCTGGCCCGCGCTCGCCGGCCATGCCCCATTTGCCTGGCGGTAGGAAGCCGCCGTCGGCGAAGAAGCCGGAGAACAGGCCGGAGAACTTGCTGCCGATCTCCGTCAGAAAGCCGCCGATGCCGCCGCTCGTGCCGCCTTTGGTGAGCGAGCCAAGGAAGTCCGTGGTCGCGCCGGCAAGCGGCTCGGTCACCAGCTTGCGCGTGACGATGCGAAGGATGTCCTTTTCCAGCCCCTTCAGCACTTCGGACAGCTTGCCGCCTTCGACGATGGCATCTTCGAATGCGCTGCTGAAGGTCATGCCCAGTTCGCGCGCCGCATCGATGCCCTTCTCGGTCTCCTCCTTGATGTCCTTGCCACCACCGAAGCGATCGGTCGCGCGATCCAAGGCCTCTGCCCATTGGTCGATGTTGATCTTCCCGTCGGCGAACTGCTTGTTGATGAACTCGACCTCTTCGTTCAGCGCGTCGAGCTTGCCGCTCGGCGTGTCGGCCAGGATGGCGTTCAGCCGGGCCTGATCGTCGGCCAGCTTCTTCAGCGCTTCGTCGGCGGCACGCGTGGCCGGCTCGAGAGCGGTGATTTCCGTGGCGATCGCCGCGAATGCGCTGTCAGGCACCGCAACGCCGGATTGCGCGATCGTCAGCAGCTGCGCCAGCTCTTCGCGCAGCCGCGCGAGCTTGACCTCGTCGGCCTGTTCCAGCCGCTTCAGCGCGGCGGCCAGGGCGTCGGGCAGCTGCGGGCCGACGAAGGGCTCTTCGACCTTCTTTGCCTTTGGCTTTGGCGTCTTGCTGCCCTTGTCGCCGCCCAGCGTGGAAGGAAGTGAAGGCCTCTCAGGCGCAGTGCGGCGGCCTTCGTTGCCGTAGTTGGCTGGGTTCTCGGCGTCCGCTTGCGCCTTGGACAAGGCAATGCGGCCACGCAACGCAGCGCGCTCGGATTCCAGCGCAGGCGCCTGCCCGATCGACAGCCCGAGCCGGCGGTTTGTGTCGAGCAGGCTGTTCAGCTCGGCCATGCGAGCGTTCATCTTCTGCAGCTCGCTCTCCGGCGTCTTCCCGAGGAACTGGCTGATGAGGCCACCCTGCAAGCTGCGCGAATCGTTGATCAGGCGGTTCCACAGCACCAACAGCTTGGCCGTGCCGCCCTCGGCCTTGTCCACCTCTTCGGCCATGCGGTTGAAACCCTGCACGACCGGCCCGAGCAGCAGGCGCGACAGGTCTTGCAGGTTCTTCTGAACCTGGAAGATGCTCTTGTTGAACTTCTCCGCCTCGGCCGCCTGTTCCGCTGTCACCTTGGCCTGCAGCGTGCCGGCCTCGGCCACATCCTTCAGCAGCGGCGCCACGTCCTTCAGGCTCTTGCCGAACAGCTCCTGTGTGAGCCGCGCCTTGTTCGCGTCGTCGGCGAAGCCGCTCAGCGCGATGGCCACGCGCTGGAATGCCTGCACCGGATCCAGGCGCTTCAGTTCGGCGACATCCAGATTCAGCGCCTTGAACGCCGCGCCGATGTCGTTGTCCGGCTTCGCGTCGGCCAGCGCCTTGTTCAGCTTGATGACGGCATCGCCGGCCGTGTCCATGCTGGTGCCGGTGCGGGCGGCGATGTCCTCCAGCGCGCTCAGGTTCTCCACGCTGGCGCCGGTGGCGTCTGCCAGGTCGTTCAGCGCGTCCAGGCCGTCCACAGTGGCGCTCACCCATCGGGTGATGACCGACACCGAGAACGCCGCGGCGATGGCGCCGCCGGCCGCGGTAAGCGCCTTGCTGGCACCGGAGAAGGCGCGCTGCATGCGCTCGGCCTGTCGCTCGGCCAGAAGCCCGGCCTTGTCCAGCCCGGCCTGCAGATTGGCAAGCCTGGCCTCCAGGTCGATGCTGAGCTTTGCGAGTCCCATTGGTTCAGCCTTCTTCGGTGGCGCCGGGCCGGTGCAGCTTGATGACCGTCAGGCGGTGCAGGAACATCTCGAGATCCGTCACGCCCAGAAGTTCGGCCACCAGCGGCAGCCCAGCCCAATCGAGCCCGCCCATGCCGTTTGCGAGCAGGGCATACGCGCGGCTGGCCGCGATGTCATCGACGCTTGCGGCCGGCGTTTCCTCGTCTTCCCACTCGATGCCGGCCGCATGGTCGAGCAGGTGCTTCAGTTTCCCGAGACGGTCTCGGCAGCGGCAGCGCGGGCCAGCGTGGCGGCGCCGTAGGCGTCGACGACGCGCACAATCCACGGCTCGTTCAGGTCGAGCAGCAGTTCCCACACCTCGGCGCTGAACGGCATCGGGGCGTCACCCGTCAGCAGCGCATCGGCCTGGGTGAAGCCGCGCCACGCATCAACGCGCGCCATGAGCGCCTGCAGGAACTCCAGCCGCGGCATGGTGGCCATGCGTGCGCGCTCCTGCCATCCAGGCAGCGGCAGGCGCACCGCACGGCACGGCGGGTCGTCGAGTTCGACCCACAGCTCGCGCGCGGCGCGCAGCCGCGCCACTGCATCGGCGACGGCGTCAGACATTCGGCTTCAGCACGTAGGCCGGGCAGATCAGGTTGAAGCTGCCGGTGCCAAGGCCGCCCACGTCGACCTGCTCGCCGTAGGTGCTGGGCACGCCGTAGGCGACGCGCACGATGCGCGTGCCCTTGGTGATCTTCACCAGGATGCTTGTGCCGTTGCGAGCGGCGGCCGTGACGAAAGCCAGCGCCGCGCCCTCGACCTCTGGGGTCTTCAGGTTGATGGTGACGTCTTCCGCGGCGTTCAGGCCGGCGATGTTGCGGCGCTTCGCCAGGTGCAGGCGGCTGTCGTCGAGTTGGTCGGCCGCGCCACCACCGACTGCGTAGCCGCCGGCCTCATCAAGCAATCCCCACGTGGCGGCGAGCGTCAGGTTGCCGGCGCTGAAGGTGCTGTACAGGGACGCGTCCAGGCCGTTCATCGTGAACGTGTTGGCGTCGGTGTCGGTGCAGAACACCGCCTGGCCGTCCAGTTCGACCATGCCGGCGGCAACGGTCCAGTAACCGACATCTCCTGTATCGACGGTGTGGCTCGTGAGCGTGCCCACGGCCGGAGAAGCCTTTGTCACCGCGGTGGGCGAGATGGGCGAATCGAAGGTGAGCGCGACTTCGATCTTGCAGTTGCGCCCGACGATGGTGGTCATGGTGATGCTCCTTGTCGGGCGGCGCCCGAAACGAAAAAGCCCGCACAGCGGCGGGCAGGTTGTGAAAAAGAAAAGGCCCGCCGAAGCGGGCCATGGGGAAGGTCTAGCGGGTCACTCCCACCAGTCGAAAATCAGTTCCTCGCCGTCGAGCCCCAGCTCTTCGTCGAAGGTGGTGGAACGCGCCGTGCACACCACGGCCACCGCCAACAGCGCGGCGACGGCTTCGTCGGCAATGGCGCTGGCTGCAGCTGCGGTACCGGCCCAGCACTGCACGGTGAACTGCACGTTCGTCGCGCCGACCGAGTTGTCGAGGTGGAAGTCGGGGATGCGCGTCGAGCCGTAGACCAATGTCGAAGCGGCGTTGCCATCGGCCGCCGCGTTCTGCGCGATGCGCGCGGCAGGCACCAGCGCCAGCAGCGGGGCGTGCGCCAGCAGCGCGGCACGGAATTCGGTTTCTGCGCTCATGGTGCCGGCGCCTTCGGGCGGTTCAGCTTCTCGATCGCCGGGCCGATCTTGGCCAGGAACACGCCCAGCGCTGCGGGCAGCATGTCGGCGCCGCGCTGCAGGAACTTGTAGGCCTTGGTGGCGCCGGTGTTCTTGCGGTGGCGCCGCGTCTTCAGCCGGCCGCGCACGATGGACTGCGAGCGCTCGCCCTTGCGCCGCGGCTTGGTGCCGAACTCGATGAACCGCCAGTAGAACGGATCGTTCGGGTTCTTCGCCCCGCGGTTGCCCTGCTTCGCCGGCCGGACGTTCACGAACACGCCGACATCCCCGGCGCGGCGCGCGGCCTTGCTGGTGCGCACGCTGATTGCCTTCTGCACCGTGCCGGGCTTGCGGTAGCCCTTGCGCACCGCCAGCGCGCCGGGGTTGATGATGGGCGTGGCGTTGCGCGCGGCCTTCTGCACCACGCGCGCACCGGCGCGCAGCGCATTGGCCAGAGCGCGCACCCGCAGCTTTGGCACGATGCCGCGCAGCGCTTCGCGCAGATCGGGGATGCCGACGATCTTGGCTTCGATCATCGACCGTCCCTCAAGCCGGTTGCGGCCAGCAGCTGCAGCCACGTCTTCTGCCCGTCGATGTCGATCGGCTGGCCGATGATGTCGTGCGGCACGCCGCGCCACAGCACGCGCCAGGTGCTGGCCACGTCGGCGCGGTAGTTGATGGTGAACTCGACATCCGTGATGTTCTGGATGGCGCCAGCTGCGAACAGCTCGCGGCTGCGCAGCGGACGGGCCTTGCCCCACACCGTCGTGACGGTGGCCCACGATCCGCTCGGCTGGCCCAGCAGGTCGACGCCAGCATTGCGCTGCTGAAGCGTGAGCCGCTGGTCAAGGTCGGCCGCCGAGATGCGCTGCGTAGCTCCGGTGCTCATCCCACAAAGCTCCGATAGGGGTCGAGCAGCCGATCGGTGAAGCGGTTGGGCAGGCTGGCCACACTGACGCCCACCACCTGATCTTTGCTGTGCTCGTACATCGTGCCGACCGCCATCAAGATCCAGTGCTTGATGGCCGCCGGCACATTGGCTGCGGCGTCCCACTCGCCGCACAGCACGCGCACGCTCACGGCATTGGCGCTGTCGGCCACGTCGGATGGCCAGGCAGCTCCGGCGGTCGGGAACACGTAGCCCGGCATGTTGTGCCGGTCCAGGTCATAGTAGAGCGGGTCGACCGTCTGCACCACGCCCGAGGTGTCGAGGTACTTGATGTGGCCGATGCTGTGCGGCTTGATCAGGTCGGCCGGCAGGCGGATCGATTCGCCATCGCACGGGAAGGCATCGATGACGAAGTCCCAGGTCTGCCGGATCAGCCGGCGGCCCAGCTCGTGCTCTGCGCTCTGCCGCGCGGCGGCGATCATGACCTGAATGCGCGCGTCGAAGGCGGTGTTGTCGTCATCGATGCGCAGATGCGCGCGCGCTTCCGCCAGGCTCACGGGTTCTTCGGTCGGCGCGGTGATCAGCTGCGGCTCGGCCATGTGGCGGACTCCAAAAGAAACAGCCCGCCGGGTGGCGGGCTCTTGTCGGTGCGGCAGGTGCGCTTTTCAGCGACCCCTTGCGGGAAGGTTGCTCGGCCGGTACGCGGCCGACAGATTGGCCGGGCGCGAGGCACCGGCGGTCAGGGCGCGGCGCGGCGGCGCGGTGATGACGAGGAAGCCGTCAATCAGCACCGCCACGTACTCATCCATGGCTGTGGCGCCTTCTTCAATGTCCGCTTCGATCGTGCCGTCGGCCAGCACGGCCACGGTGTCGACCGCGCTGGCCGGCTCGGTCAGCAGCGAGACGATCTGCATTGCGCTGGCCACGGCATCGGCCGCGGCGCCGGCTTCCAGCACGCCGACGCCTGCGCTCAAGATGACCGTCGGCACGTCGTCAGCATTGCCAGCCTCGGACATTCCGGCCAGCGCCACCATCGCGGCGGCCACCGCATCCTGCAGCGAGCCGGCCTCTGCGACTTCGACCGAGTAGAACGCGCCGCCCCAGTCGACGACATCCTCGGCGTCGACATCCTCGGCCTGAGCCGCGCCGTACACAGCAGTGACAGTCAAAGCTTCGGCGGCCGACAGGGCTTCACTGACCGCGGCCACCATCGACGCAATCGCGGCCACAGCATCGGAGGCGCTGGCAGCTTCTGTCACACTCACGTCATAGCCGGCAGCGGTGGCGCTCACCTCGTCGCCTGCGCTGCCGCTTTCGGACAGCACGGCCACCAGCACAGCCAGGTCGGTTTGCGCATCGGCCGCGCTGGCGCTTTCTGTCGTGGCTGCGGCCATGGCGTGCACAGCTGCCTGGCTGTCGGCTGCCGATGCGGATTCGGCCACGGCGCGCGCAAAAGCTCCGGCCGCAGACTGCGCATCGGCCGCGCTGGCGGATTCGGCGTGGTCCAGATGTACGAACATGCCGCTGGCCTGCGGCGTGCCTCCGTTGCTGCTGGTCGAGCCGTCATCAACGATGGCCCACAGCTTGTACGCCGTGCCCGCCGACAGCACAGCGCCCAGGCTGCCGGCCTCGTCGCCGTCATTGCTGCGGATCGTGCCGTCAGTGACGTTGGCAACATAGCCCGTCGCCTGCCAGCCGTTGCGCCCGTTGCCGAGATTGGCGCGGCTCCACGTCACCCCGCTGGTGGCGGCGGTGTAGACGGCGACGTAGAGGGTGTTAGCCATCACTCAGGCGTAGTCGAGTGTGACGCGGTAGTCCGCGCTGGTGGCGAGGATGTTTTCTGCGCCTACGAATGTGATGGTGGGGACTGCGCCACCGCCAGACGCCACCGGCACCCAGATACTCTGAGGCTCGAATAGCGCCCACGGCGCGGCGTATTGTGCGTACATCTCGCCTAGGCTCTGACCGCGTCTCCACACACGCGCAAACGCGACCTGTCCGATCAGCGGAGAGCCGCCCGATGCACCTATCTGGATTGGCACGGTCGTGCTGTTGATGACGCTGCAGTTGCCGCTAACGACGCTCAGCGTCTTGCGCACGCCGTTGATGAGTATTTCGGCCGAGCCACCACCGTACCAAGCGGCCTGCACGCGATACCAGCCAGCGACCGGGAAAGCGCTGCCCAGGTCAAATCTAGATCTGCTGCTGCCGTCACCGTTGGTATCGCCAGCAACCCAAATCAGATTGCCGCCTCCGACCTCTAGCAACCAGCGCTGCCCAGCGTCGTCCCACTGCGAGAATAATTTAGCGCTCGGACTCGAATTGGTGAAGTAGATGAGGATGTCCACCGTTGATTCGGTGGCCCCCGCTAGGCCATTGAAAGCCGCCGTCGATGCGAGCGACAAATTTGCCTGCGATCCCGAGAAGGCCGTGACGATGCCTGGCGCACCGGCCGACTGCGAGATCCCCGACGCCGAAATCGTCAGTGGTGTAGTGCCGGTGACATCGCTCCGGGTCGGCGCCTCATAGTCGAATACGAGTCCGTCCGCCCACGGGTTCGACCTGTCAAGCGGCACCGCCTCCTGCGGCTGCTGCGTCCAGGGCAGCGCGATCTCACGGATGCGCGCCATGCTCGCTCAGGAGTAGGCGTAGGTGTCGCCGGTGCACTCGACGGTCACGGCCTGGCCGGTGTTGCCCGTGAACTCGACCTGCACGTAGGCGACCTCTGGGCCGAATGCGTATGCGCCGCGCGTGCTGGCGCTGGCCGTCGTGCCGCCGCCCATCACGTACACCTGTTTCCAGCCGTCATCGCCCGTGCCCTCGGCGCCCGCGGCCGGCATGCTGGTCTGCTTGCGCGCGACCATGATGCGCGCCTCGCATTGCGCTGTCGGGCCGGTGCCGCCGTTGGTGATGCGCCAGCGGATCTGCCCGCCGTCCGCGCTGCTGCAGTCGAGCCG
>WPCH01162836.1_pt1 | contig 14834 bp, 13 predicted proteins | sample 5399881 | NCBI WGS metagenome assembly WPCH01 (sample SAMN12869468, study PRJNA574797) | sludge metagenome | isolation source: wastewater treatment of pH5 | place: China:Beijing | collected 2019-05-20
CCATGACAAGGAAAACTTCGACCAATGTCGAATTCTACCAGAATAAGTGGGGTGGCCAGCATGAGAAACTTTATTCGAAGGGTTTACCTTCTGGGACTCGTGTTTGTAATCGTGGGTGGACTGAGTACCTTCGCAGGCATTCGGCACCTGGAAGAACAGCTCCAGCGTCATGTGGAGCAAACGATATCATTTAAACTCGATTATGTCATGGGTGAGGTTAGCCTGGGTTTGCTCAACGTGGAACGCATGCTAGATGCCGCGGCGGTTGTTCTGGACATGGAGACTGAGGACGACAGGATCACTAATTTTTTCCATCAGGTTTTAGCTGATAACAGCTCCTTTCTTGCCATGTACTGGGGCCGACCAGACGGCCATGTGCTTTACGCCAATGACGACTTTATCTGGCAGCCATCAGACCCCAGAATCCGCCCCTGGTACCAAGCCGCTGTGGCAGAGGGGAGACTTGTTTTTACCCAGCCATATATAGATGCAGCGATGGATCGCTGGATTATCACGACAGCTAAGCCTGTTTATGACGGACGGAATCAATTACTTGGTGTCATCGGGATCGATGAATCCTTGTTGGGCATGTTAACAACGTTAGACGAGGCCAAACCATCGGCTAATGGCCATGTGTTTGCCCTTAATGGACGGGGACAAGCCTTGCTTTTGAATCCCATGGATAGGGATAACCACGCATTTCTAGGGGACGAACTGACAGTCCAGGTACTATCTGAACCTCAGGGCATTATCTTCACCTCCGTTAATGGCCAAGACGGTTATCTGCGCTGGCAAGTGGTGGGCGGGTCTGGAATTGTCCTGGGATTATTTGCACCTATTACTGACTTTCTCGACTATCGAGTCCTAGTGACACAGGTCGTGGGGACAACTGCTATATTCCTTGGCGTGTTAGCGCTGGTACTATTTGTATTTCAACGCCGTTATATTACGCGTCCTATGTCTGAGTTAGACCGCGATATCATGGCTATTGCTTTGGATACAGATGTATCCTACAGACTTCCGCAACGCAAGAACAGTCCCTTTGAGACGCTAAGATTCTCTATCAACAGAAGCCTAGACAGGGTGCAAGAGCACTTTGAGAGCATCATCCAGCACCAAGAGGAACTTGCAGCTGCCTACGGTCAACTTGTTGCCCACGAGAAGCAGCTTCAGGAGCAATATGGGGAAATCAGGGCGGATGAGGAGCACATACTTTTTTTAGCGGATCATGACATCTTGACTGGCCTATCTAATCGGCGCAAGTTTGATGAGGATATGGATAAGCTTCTGGATGACGGGGAAACGGGGTCGATGTTGCTATTTGATATTGACAATTTTAAGGATATCAACGACACCCTAGGACATGTCTATGGTGATGCAGTCCTTCAAGATTTGGCCACAGTGTTGAAGAATGATCTTGATTCTAGATCTACAGCATATCGTTTCGGCAGTGATGAGTTCTTAGTTGTCGTCAGAGAGGTGGTGGATCCGGAAGAACTTAAGCCCATAGTAGAGGGTTTATTGCAGAGCTTGAGTCGGTTGCATATAGTTGAGGGAAGGCAAAATCATCTCACTGCGAGTATTGGGGTTGTCCGTTTTCCCTATGATGGTACAAGTATAGAACAACTCTTAGTAAAGGTTGATCTAGCTTTGCACAGTGCGAAAAGCAGGGGGCGCAACCGCTACGTTCTTTTCGAAGCGAGCATGTCGGCTAGTTTTGCTGAGCATGCCTACATGCAACACATTTTGCGGGAGGCTGTTCAAAGTGGAGGTTTTCGATTGTTGTACCAGCCGATTGTGGACGCGGCGACTGGGGATGTTGCTTATCTAGAAGCCCTGATTCGTTTACAGGGGCATGATCTGTCGCCTGCTGTATTCATTCCTGCTGCTGAAGAATCGGATCTGATTCAGTCTATTGGCCGGTGGGTGATCAAAGAGGCTATCGGGCAGCTTGTCGCCTGGCGAGAGGCGGAAAGAGAGCTCAAACCCATTTCTATCAACCTGTCGCCAAAACAGTTTTATGACGAAGGCCTAGTGGACTTTCTAGCAGACGAACTTCGTACGCACAATGTTGATCCATCCCTGATTGAAATGGAGATCACAGAAACCGTCCTCATTGATAGTGCTCCTAGAGCAGTTCGAATTATAAATAGCATTCGCGAGCTTGGTATCACGGTTGCCTTAGATGATTTCGGAACAGGCTACTTGTCCATCAAGTATATCGTTGATCTCCCTGTTGACCACATTAAGCTCGATCGTAGTTTGACCCAAGGCCTTCCGGGAACCCTACCGGTGGTACAGGGTTTGATTACTATTGCCCACGGTCTAGGTATGGACGTAGTGGCCGAAGGCATAGAAAAGGTGGAACAAGCTCACCTTTTCGTGCAAGCAAATTGCGACTATCTCCAGGGTTTTCTTTTGGGTAGGCCGGTTTCCGCTGATAAGGCCGAATTAATGCTCGGGGCGAACTTGGCCGAACTATTAGATAGAAAGGCGTGATGATATGGGTATACGGAACATCAGGAGAATTGTTGAGGGCAAACCATCGGTGGACGGTGCGGGAGTGAAGCTCGTTCGCGTGTTTTCACGGGATGACGCCGCGGATTTTGACCCACCCAGAGGGTGAGGAGTGGGTTGATCAGAGACAAGCTATTCTGTTCGATCATGGTGATACTCTTTGGCTCAAAGCTGGTGCCGCAGGAATCCGTTTTGTTCTCCTGTCGGGCAAACCGCTCCGGGAACCGATTGCCTGGGGTGGCCCCGTCGTTATGAATACGGAACAGGAATTGCGATTGGCTTTTGAGGAATATAGAAACAACACCTTTATCAATTAGTGTTTAGGGAGCCTAGAGGGCGGTTGGATCATGAGAAAGTTTATAAGAAACGTTTACACTCTAGGATTAGTCTTTGCTCTTATTGCGGGTCTCAATGCTTACTTAGGTTTGAGCTATGTTGCCGCTCCAGTTCAGCGCGAGCTGGAACGGAAGATGGAGGCAGAACTAGACTATGTCATCGGGGGGATCACCTCTACCTTCACAAGCATCGAGCAAGTATTGGCGACAGCCGGATATTACATCGCCATGGAGTCTGACACTGACAAAATAATGCGTTTCTTGGAGGAACTCAAGAACCATAGCTCTTCTTATCTCGCTATCTATCTCGGAACGCCCAATGAGGACAGTTCAGCACCTTGGTATACGGCTGCTGTCGCCCAGAAAGGGGCCGTAGCTTATACCACAAACTACCTTGATAAGAATATTATAACTGTATCTAGGTCTGCCCTCGGCTTGACCCAAGAGGCATTAGGGGTCGTGGCCGTTGATGTCTCAATTGGCAATCTGATGGCATCCGTGGATGCAGGCCAAGCGGATCAGAATGTGCATTTCTTGCTCCTGGCTGATGATGGTCGTTTCCTCGATAACCAGGGCTACAGTAATCTGGATCTGGGACTCTTCGAGGGACCCACAGGTATGACCAGCCTCAAGCTAGGCGACACTAGGGGATATCTTCGGTGGAAAACTGTAGATGAGTCTGGCTTCACTGTAGCTATTTTTGAGCCTGAGGGGAAACTTTTTGACCGTGAGGCTCAAACCCAGCGCTTCATGGTCGTCGTCATCCTATCCCTCGCAGGGGTTTCGCTCTTAGTCTTTGTCTTCTTGCGCATGCATATTGTGATCCCCATGCGTAAACTAGGAGATGACCTGCTCGCCATCTCCCTAGACCGCGATGCAGGCTATCGCTTGCCCGTGGATAGGAGTGGTACTCTTGGCGTGTTTAGGCAAACTCTTAACGTAAGTCTCCAGAAGGCACAGGAACACCATGAGCATATGATTGGCCAGCGGCAGGAGCTTTTTGAAGCTTATAATCGGCTCAAGGAAAATGAGGAAACATTACAGACGCAGTTTACGCAAATCAAGGAAAACGAAGAAAAGATTCGATTTCTGGCAGAATGTGATTCCTTGACAAAACTGCCCAATCGCAGACGATTCCAGGAAGACTTGAAGAAGACTTTGGATGAGGGTGGTTCAGGGGCTGTTTTTCTGCTGGATGTTGATGATTTTAAAAACATCAATGACACACAAGGCCACAGCTTTGGGGATCATGTGTTGCTGTCCATAGCTGGGGTACTTAAAAAAGGTATACCTGCGGGTGCTTCCGTTTACCGATTTGGTGGAGATGAGTTCGTGATCATCGTTCGTCACAAGTTTGCCATGGAACGAGTCCAAGTCTATGTGACGGAGCTTGCAGAGACATTACGATCGATCGTTCTCAAGGAAGGAAAAAGGAGTGATATCACATGCAGTCTAGGTATTGTTCGTTACCCCCTAGACGGCAATACGTTGGATGAGCTCTTGATTAAGGCGGATGTCGCGCTCCACCACGCCAAGAACACTGGGAAAGATCGTTTCTGCTTCTTTGAAGACCATATGGCGGAGATGTTTAACAAAAGGATCCACCTGGAAGGGTTATTGGCAGAAGCGGTTCGCAATGATCGTTTTTACTTGGTCTACCAGCCAATTGTCGAGATCGGCAGTGGACAAGTCGTCTCCCTCGAAGCGTTGGTTCGCCTGGAGGACCATGACATTTCACCTAGTGTTTTTATTCCCATTGCCGAAGAACTAGACTTGATCATACCCCTAGGGTATTGGGTGATCAAAGAAGTGATGCAACAGCTAGCAAGGTGGCAACAGGAAGGTCACGCCCCTAAAGCGGTTTCAGTGAATCTATCACCCAAACAGTTCCATGACCCTTACCTCGTTGACTATCTGCGTGGGCAATTGGCTGCTACGGGGATTGATCCCACCTTATTAAGGATGGAGTTTCCTGAAGGGGTACTTCTTGGCGATGCAGAGAAAGCTCTGCGCACTATGGAACAGATTAAGTCTTTAGGGATAGCTCAGTCTTTGGACAACTACGGAACGGGATATTCGTTCGTAAATTACATGACCAAGATACCGGTGGATTTTTTGAAAATCCACGGAACTCTCCTAAAGAATATTGAGGAGAACCCTGGCGTGATGGATGGGTTGGTTGCCATCGCCCATGGTCTTCAAATGGAGGTTGTTGCTGTCCAAGTGGAGCGGGCAGAAGAAGCTCGAGGTCTCGCCCAGATCAACTGCGACTATCTTCAGGGATTTCTGGTGAGCGGACCGATTCGCGCAGAGGCAGCCGCCCTTATGTTTGAGTCGGACCAGAGGGGTACTCTTGGCATAAAGAAATGAAAAGAAGAGCTAAGTGACTAGCTCTTCTTGCAGGCTACTAGAACCAGAATTCTAGGTTTACTGTTGCCCCGACTTCTACTTCGCCTGGGCTAATGGTGGTTCCCATTGCGGAATCAGCCCGCAGAGCCATTGTACTCACCATCGGCGCATAGGAACTGTAGTTTTCATTTATTGAAGCGAGCCCCCCAAGGGTGACTCCGGCGCTCTGGGCCATGACTTTGGCTTTGGCCATGCCTTGCTCAACTGCGTTTGAAAGGGCCTTTAACTGCATTGCTTGTTTATCCTCAATATCAAAGCGCACGCCCTGAACTTGGTTTGCTCCCGCTGTCACGGCAGCATCAATGATATGACCGACACCGTTCAATTCTTTAGTGGTGACGATGATGCGGTTTTGTACATGATACGTTGTAGAGGTAACTTCTTGTTCTGTTCCTCGGTTTTGTACTTGGCTGGAGCTGTAGACATTGTAGCCGCTCGTGGTGAGCTCTTTGTCGGTGAGCCCTAAAGCTTTGAGGGCAGCGAACACCCTGTCCATGCGGTTAGCGTTATCTTCTGCGGCAACCTCGGCTGAAGGATCCCTCGTCTCCACACCTATGGTGATGTAAGCGATATCGGGATCGCCTGTCACTACAGCATTGCCCGTAACGTGCAAACTCCCCCGTTCTGACAAACCAGCTTGGACCGCTACGCCTCCCCCTAGACTTAACAGTAGTATGGTTAAGATTCCAATTCTCAAATGTAACCTACGCATGATCATCTTCCTTTCTTGTTATGTTGTTTGATGAATACTTTCACTTTATATATCCTTCCAGGGAAGCAAAAGTTGATCGATTTGCCGAAAAAAATCCCCCAGCCAACAAATTTGTTGTAACAAGGCTTATGTCTTGATATGATACAGGGAGAAAGTTGGGAATGTCTATGGAAAAGCGTAAAAATCTGATCATTAATGTTATCTATTTCGCTCTTCTGATCGCTATTTTCTATGTGATCGTCAAGCATCTGCTAGGGCTAGTAGCCCCCTTTATCACGGGGTTTTTGGTGGCCGCGATATTGCAGAAGACGATTCTCTTTCTATCGAGGAGGCTACGGGTGCCCAAGAAGTTGGCGGCCGTTCTGAGCGTCTTGTTATTTTACGTTGTCATTGGTCTTCTTCTATTCATGCTCGGTGTGGGGGTTTTTGCTTGGGTTAAGGATGTTGTAGTGCGGCTTCCGTCCATCTACTTCAATGACATTGAACCGGTTCTCAGTCAGGTTTTTGAGTACATGGAAACCGTCATGGCCCGATTTGATTTGACTTTAGTGGAGCTGCTTGAGGAGTTTCATGTCTCCCTCTCCCAATCCCTGAGCAAGGTTGTCTCCGACGTTTCGTCGGTGGCCATCGTTGCCATTACATCCACAGTATCGTGGGTACCTCGGTTGTTCTTGGGTATAGTCCTGGCTATTATCTCGTCCGTGTTCTTTGCAGTGGATTATGGGGTGATCATCGAGTTTCTTTCTAACCTATTTCCCCAAAATCGCAGAGGTCTCCTCGATGAGGTGAAAACCTTAGTGGGGGAAGTTGGCGCGAAATATGTCAAGGCATACTCATTCTTGATGCTCATCACCTTCACGGAGATGGCCATTGGCTTGTCGATTCTCCGGGTAGAAGGCGCCCTTCCTATTGCAGCCTTTACGGCAGTTGTGGACATTCTCCCTGTCCTGGGTACAGGTGGTGTGGTGGTTCCCTGGGCCATCTTTCACTTGATCAAGGGAAATTTGCCCTTGGGCCTAGGCTTACTCGTGCTTTATTTTGTGATCACCGTGGTTCGCCAAGTATTAGAACCAAAAGTTGTAGGAGAGCAAATTGGACTCCACCCCATTGTGATTTTGCTTTGCATGTATGTTGGGGTGCAGATTTTTGGCATCATCGGTTTGTTTGCCCTTCCCTTTACTATTCTCGTCATCAAACATCTCTATAACGCTGGCAAACTAGGTTCGTGAGCATGTGGGGTGACAAAAGATATCATACCCTTGATTGGGAACTGAAGAATACCTTTGGTGAGAAGGTCATCAAACTTTCCTTAGATGGGGGGTTTACTTGTCCGAATCGGGATGGAACTTTGGGTATTAGGGGTTGCGTTTTTTGTGGTGAAAATGGTGCAGGCGATTTTGCTGGTTCGCCCACTCTTTCTATACAAGAGCAAATTTTGCAGCAAAAAAAGTTGCTAGCATCAAAGTGGCCGAGGGGGAAATACCTCGCCTACTTTCAAAACTTCACCAACACTTATGCACCGGTTAGTCGTCTTGATGAGCTTTACCAAGATGCCCTGCTAGGAGACGATATTGTTGGGATCGCCATAGCCACAAGGCCCGACTGTCTCCCAGGAGAGACCCTCGATCTCCTGGAAGCATACGCTAACAGGACTTACTTGTGGGTGGAGCTCGGTTTGCAGACGATCAAACCATCTACTGCAACCGTAATTCGGCGAGGTTTTGACTTAGAATGCTTCAAGAAGGCCGTCAACGCTTTGCAGTCTCGAGGTATTCCCGTGGTAGTTCACCTCATTTTTGGCCTCCCGGGTGAATCGAGGGAGGATTACTTGGATTCGGTGCGCTTTGTAGCAGGGCTTGGTGTTTGGGGAGTCAAACTGCATATGCTGCATGTTCAGAGGGACACTGATCTATCCCAGTTCTATCAGGAGAAACCTTTTCCGCTACTGGGACGTGATCAATATATTGATGTAGTTTGCGATGCACTCGAGATTTTATCACCTGATGTGGTTATCCACCGAGTAACCGGTGATGGTAAGCGAGAGCTCTTGGAGGTACCAAGATGGAGTCTGGATAAGCTACGGGTGTTATCCGGTATAGATAGAGAGCTGCGTGAACGAGGTAGCATCCAGGGAAAAAAATATCCCAGCCCCTAGGCGTACACCTAGGACTGGGATTTTGTTCGCTTTAGGCACCAGGTAGAATTGCTGCAATCGTCTTTGTAAGAGACTCTCCTGTAATTGCGTCTTCTACTAAAGTGGCCACTACTTCACCCTTATGGAAGAATACGATGGTGGGATTCTGTGTCACATTATAGCGCTTGGCCACCCTCTGATTGCGGTAGGTATCCATTTTTACCGCCTTCAGCCTGCCGGCGTAACGGTCCAATGTGGTTTCGATCATGGGGGACATTTCCACAGCTTTTTCTACCATGGGTGACCAGAAGGTAACTGCTACCGGCAGTGCTTCGTCGAGGACGGAGCTCTTGAAGCCTTCTTCTTCAACCATGTATTTCTCTGCTGCGAATGCAGCTATGGCACCATCAGCAGCTGCTGTAACAACCTGACGGAGGTATTTGACCCGGGCATCTCCCACACCATAGACACCATCAATATTAGTCTCCATTTGCTCATTGGTCACGATATAGCCGCGACTGTCCAGTTCAAGGCCAGTATCTTTCAAAAAGCCTGTTTGGGGCACGGTCCCCACATAGATGAAGACGCCGTCGATGGGCATTTCCTTGAGCTCGTTGGTCTTGATGTTCTTGACCACAACGCCGTTGACGAGGGCTTCGCCCTTGATCTCAGCTAATGTAGAGTTCCAGATCCATTTGATCTTGGTATTCTTGAAAGCTCTTTCCTGGAGCATGGGAGCGGCATCGAGTATCCCTTCGTCATGGATGACAACGATTGTCACGCTATTTGCAAACTTTGTAAGATATCCAGCCTCTTCTACCGCTGCATCGCCATTGCCTAGTACGATTACATCTAAATCTTCATAGAAATCGGCATCGCAGGTGGCACAGTATGATACACCTTTACCGGTGAAAGCAGCCTCGCCTGGGATACCGAGCTTGCGAGGCACCGCGCCTGGGGAGAGTATAATGGTCTTACCTTCATATGTTTCTCCTGCTTTGGTCTGAACCACTTTGTTTTTCATGTCAATTTTCGTCACATCGCCACGGACGATTTCGGCACCGAAGGACTTAGCATGATCGGCAAATGCCTGCATGAGGTCTGGCCCGGTCGTTCCCCGTGCAAAACCTGGATAGTTCTCCATGTCCTCAGTTGTGGCCGCTTGGCCCCCGGGGGCTCCCTTTTCAATGAGGAGTGTACTCAAACGCGAACGTGCACCATAGATGGCAGCGGCTAGACCGCCGGGACCGCCACCGACAATAATAACATCATAAACTCTCTGGGTCATATAATACTTCCTCCTTTGGATGATCATCGTCGCAGCGACGGTGTGGCTTCAGTCGCCGGCGCATGCTTTAATAAACAAAAAGGCAGAACACCAAAACACTACAAGTGCCTCTTGCCTCTGACTTCTATCACCTGATATGGGCTTGAGTGTTCTATGTTAGCATATCATTAAAACAATGGAGTTGGCAACAGAATTTGTGAATTAAGATACAAATACGGGCCAATCTGAAGCGCACACGCGTCTAGTGCCTACTAGATGGGTAGAGGATTCGTTTTTTGGATGTCGAAGATAGGTGGCATGGAAGACTCGATGGGGTGAAGATATGAGCACAAAGACACGTAGCTTCGGTTCTTCAAGCCGTGAAAGTCATGATTCATCGCGGTTTTATAATCGCCGGCTGTACAAAGCGGTAACGGAAGAAAGAACTACAATAGCGAAACTGAATAACGTACCGGACCAATACCTAAACCAAATTCTTCACGGGGATTCTAGAAATCTCTCCTTCCTCCCCTCAAACTCAATTCCGCTCATGATAACATCACCCCCCTATAATGTGGGGAAGGATTATGACGAAGATCTAACTCAAGAGGAATACTTGAGTTTAGTCTATGATGCAATGAAAGAGGTCTATCGCGTTTTGATCCCTGGAGGGCGGGCTTGTGTTAATGTCGCCAATTTAGGCCGAAAGCCCTATCTGCCACTGAATCACCTGATTAACCAGATTATGTTGGAGCTTGGTTTTTTTATGCGGGGGGAGATTATCTGGGACAAAGGGGCCAGTGCGGGGAGCTCTTGCGCCTGGGGCAGTTGGCAATCTGCGTCCAATCCTGTGCTGCGTGATGTCCACGAGTACATCATGGTTTACTCAAAAGAGTCCTTTGGTAGGAAAGACAAAGAAAGTAAGGTCAGGGAGGACACCATCACTCGAGATGAGTTCCTGGAGTATACGAAGAGTATTTGGACCTTTGGGGCAGAATCTGCGAAAAGGGTAAAACACCCCGCACCGTTCCCTGTGGAGCTTCCTTATCGTTTGATCCAGCTCTACTCGTTTCTGGATGACATCGTCATTGATCCCTTCTGCGGAAGTGGAACTACTTGTCTTGCCGCACTCCAGACTGGAAGGCGGTTTATCGGGGTAGATCTTGATGATGGCTATGTAGAGGTGGCCAGGGAGAGGATCGCAGTCTATCGTAAGCAGCCAGCCCTCTTGTGGAAGGCGTCCGACTTCGATTAAAACAGCAGGAGGGTGGTAGGGTATGACAGAATGGTTACTCAGGCGTTTTGTGAAGAACCACAGCGACATCAAAAACCCTGAAGTACGCCAGTCGGTGGGGAGCTTTGCCGGTTGGGTAGGAATTCTCATCAACTTGGTACTTGTCGCGGGCAAAGTTACTGTGGGATTGGTCGCAGGGAGTATTGCGGTGGTGGCCGACGGTCTCAATAATTTGATGGATGCCGCCGGGTCCATTATTACCATAGTGGGTTTCAAAATGGCAGCCAAAAAGGCCGACGAAGAGCATCCCCATGGGCATGGACGCTATGAATATATTGCTGGATTGGCCGTTGCTATCTTGGTGATTGTGGTAGGAATTGAACTGGCGAAGGCAGGAATCTCTGAAGTCTTAGAGCCCAGTTTCGTCGACTACGGTCCGGCGGTCTTGGTAGTTCTGGTTGTATCCGTTGTTGTAAAAATTTGGATGGCGGTGTTCTATCGAGCCCTCAGTGTGCGAATCGACTCATCTCCCCTGAAGGCGGTAGCTGTGGACAGTAGAAACGATGCTTTGGCTACAGGTGCAGTACTCTTCGGTGCGATGGTTTCCCGGTTGGCCGGCTTCCACCTGGACGGCTGGGCCGGATTAGGTGTTGCCATTTTCATTATCTACAACGGCATCGGGCTCGTGCGAGACACCATCAGCCCCCTGGTGGGTGAAGCTCCTACAGAGGAGTTCGTGGACTATCTTTCGGAGAGAATTGCCTCATACGATGGGGTGCTTGGCATTCATGATCTAATCATTCATGATTATGGTCCTGATCAGCGCTACGTCAGCGCCCATGTGGAGATGCCCTCGGATTGGGATCCCTTAGTCAGCCATGAAATTATTGACAACATTGAACGCGAACTCTTTGAGGAGGACAGAATACATCTCATCATCCACTACGACCCGGTTGTAACTGAAGAAGGAGGCGTTGAATAGCTATGCCTCGAACGATGTGAGCAGCAAAATGTGGCGATTAACAGGTTCGCAGCCGAACAGGATGAAGCCGGTTATAGTTACACGCGGGAGATTTTCCGGATTAAGTGGGGTAGCGATGTTGATTTTTCCCTTCTGGGCACGATTATCGACTTTAATCTGCAAGATAAGGCGGATTGCACAACGTTTTGGCGGAAGTAGGCTAAGCCGTGGTGAAGCCGAATAGGTAGGAGCATCAGTCAGAATATGAGTAATTATGGAAGTTAGGCAGAAGGATTCAAATTATACTACAGGCGTAATCTATGCCGTGGCAGCTTTTCTACTCTGGTCGATTCTTCCGCTGTATTGGAAGAAACTTGGATCTGCAGGGGCTCTAGAAATACTGATGCATCGCATCCTGTGGTCCTTTGTTTTCTCTGGTGCGATTGTCTTGTACCGTAAACAGTGGCGAGAAGCCCGCGCAGTTTTTCTAGACCGAAAGAAACGTAGGGCAATCATCCTCGGGGCCATCTTGATCGGTTCGAACTGGGGAATTTATATATGGGCAATAAATTCCAACCATGTCGTAGACACAAGTCTGGGCTATTATATCAATCCACTCCTTAGCGTGCTCTTGGGAATCATCGCGTTTAGGGAACGGCTCAACTTCTGGCAGTTAGTATCTTTTGCCTCAGCGCTAGTCGGGGTATTGGTGATAACCTTTAGCTATGGTCGGATTCCCTGGATCTCTCTGTCGTTGGCCCTTTGCTTTGCCTTGTATGGACTAATCAAGAAGAGCTCAGAAGTTGAGTCTGCTTTAGGGTTAATGCTCGAGACGGGTGTCCTGCTACCCGTTGTCCTTGTTTATCTAGGTTACCTGGAGTTTCAAGGAATAGCGTCCTTTGGACATGTTTCCCCGCTCATGACGTCACTCATGCTTGGAGCGGGCGTTCTCACTGCTGCGCCGCTATTGTGGTTTTCTGAGGCCACGAAGAGAATCCCCTTGTCGACAGTGGGGTTCACGCAATACCTCACCCCAACAGGAATGCTCATAATAGGTGTTGTACTTTATCATGAGCCATTTACCAGGGGGCATTTGTTTGGATTTGCCTGTATCTGGATTGCGTTAGCAATCTTTTCTTTATCGCAGTTTTCCTGGATTCACCGCTTTGCGCCACGGTGGTTTCGAGCGAAAAGGCCATAATTTAGACCACGTCTAGATTAACGGGTTCCCAAGGGAGCCCGTTTTTGATTGTTAGTCTTTACACAGACTTGATGTTCGTCGGTAGTGGCCTTTACACACTCCCTTTATACTGAAGACGAAAAGACAAGAATAAAGGGAGGAAAATAAAAAGTGAAGAAGTCGTTTGTGACGCCATCCCTTCTCTTTCTTGGTGAAGTTTCTCGTGATTGCTTCCGCCCTGCTTACGCTCGGTGCCCTACTCTTTCTGCTCGTCTACATTGTTAGCAATGGTGTGCCGCATCTCAAACCGTCCTTGTTTGCCTGGGAGTACAATAGCAGCAATGTCTCTCTAATGCCTGCTCTGATTAATACGCTGATCATTGTTGGTATTTCCCTTATTGTAACGGTTCCTATTGGCGTGTTTTCCGCCATCTACCTGTGTGAATATGCCAAAAAGGGAAACAAAGTAGTAGAAGTAGTGCGCGTTACAGCGGAGACGCTTTCGGGCATTCCTTCCATCGTCTATGGCTTATTTGGGATGCTATTTTTCGTCATCTACCTTGGTTGGGGCTTTTCCATCTTAGCGGGTTCTACGACGCTGTCCATCATGATCTTACCCCTCATCATGCGTACGGCAGAAGAGGCGCTCCTGTCTATTCCCAGTAGTTATCGCGAAGCGAGTCTTGCTTTGGGGGCCGGCAAGGTTCGCACTGTGTTCCGCATTGTCTTGCCCCCGGCTACCCCTGGCATTCTGTCTGGGGTTGTTCTAGGGGTTGGTCGCATCGTGGGTGAAGGCACTGATCGAGCAGGACAAACAGCTAGCCCAAAAGACGATTGACTTTGATGAGCAGATTAACCAAAAGGAAAAAGATATTGAAGCGCTCTGCCTTAAGTTAATCTTACAACAGCAACCGGTGGCCAAAGATCTCAGAACAGTCTCGGCCGCTTTGAAGATGATCACGGATATGGAAAGAATTGGCGATCAAGCTGCCGACATTTCTGAGATAGCTTTACTCCTAGCCGACAGCCCCTATATCAAGAAATTAGAGCACATTAGTCTGATGGCCGCAGAAACCGCGAAAATGGTGACAGACGCCGTGGACGCCTACGTACAGAAGGATCTGAGAAAAGCCCGCACAGTCATTGATGCCGATGATGTTGTGGACAACTACTTTGATGCTGTCAAAGATGATTTGATCGCGATGATCTCTAAGAATGTTAGCAATGGTGGCCAGGCTCTCGATCTACTAATGATAGCTAAATACTTTGAACGAATTGGTGACCACGCGGTTAACATCGCCGAGAGGGTTGAGTTTTCTATTACTGGTGTACATCGCCAGAATTTGTAGTCTCACGAGGTGGTGGGGTGATGAACTTAATTTACTATGTTGAGGATGACGAAGCGATTCGAACTGCTGTGGTCTACGCCCTTACTGCTACAGGATTTCAAGTCAAAGGTTTTGAGGGTGGTACCGAATTTTGGCAGGTTTGGGCCGAACGAAAGCCTGATTTAGTCATGCTGGATATCATGCTACCAGGGGAGGATGGCATTCGGATTCTACGAAAAATCCGTTCCCAAGCAGAAACAGCAAAGATGCCCGTGATCCTGATTACGGCAAAGGGCAACGAGTTCGAAAAGGTAATTGGTCTCGATAGTGGTGCCGATGATTATGTCGCTAAACCCTTTGGCGTGATGGAGTTGATCTCACGGGTCAAAGCGCTTTTGAGGAGGGCCTCGGCTGATGATGGCAACGAAGAGGTCTTACTGACAAGTGGTGGCATTACCATTGATGTGTCCAAGCATGTTGTCACAGTCGATGGCCAAGAGGTAGCCTTCGCCCTCAAAGAGTTTGGAGTGCTGCACACCCTCATGAAGAGCGAGGAGCGAGTGTATACCCGCGATGAACTCCTCAATTTGATTTGGGGTTATGATAGCGAAGTTGAAACCAGGACGGTGGACGTTCATGTGGCCACCATCAGGCAGAAGCTTGGTGATTATGGAAGTTGTATCAAGACGGTGCGAGGACTTGGTTACAAGTTTGTTGGAAAAGGTGTGTAACTCATGAAAGAGACCATTTTGCGAAG
>WPCH01184913.1_pt1 | contig 14810 bp, 11 predicted proteins | sample 5399881 | NCBI WGS metagenome assembly WPCH01 (sample SAMN12869468, study PRJNA574797) | sludge metagenome | isolation source: wastewater treatment of pH5 | place: China:Beijing | collected 2019-05-20
CGGCTCTTGGCGCCTTTTCAAGTTAATGTAATCTACGAGCACAATGGCGTTATTAACTACAATCCCAGCCAAGACAATGATACCAATGATGGACATAATCCCAAGATTGCCGCCTACCAGCCACAAACCTACTAAAGAACCAATAAGGGCAAGTGGGATGGTGAACATGATAATGAAGGGTTGCGTGAAAGACTCAAACTGGGCCGCCATAACAAGGTACACTAACGCAACTGCCAAGACCAAAGCCAGCACTAGATCGTCGATGGACTCCTCAATGATGGCCTGTAGCCCTTCTATGGATATGTGATAACCTGAAGGGATGTCCATCCTATTAATAATCTTTCTACTTTCCGCTACTGCTTGGGTGAGGGATATATCGCCTAGGATTCCGATTATTTTCGTTACTGGCAAGCGGTTAGAACGCTGTGCTAGGGCTAGGGTTGCTTGAACTTCAGGTGTAACGACTTCACTTAATAAGATGGGGTCAGACCCCAGGCCCGCGATTTGAACAGGCGAGGTGATTCTTGTGTTCAGCAAATCTTCCACCGAGTCAATGGCCGAGCTTGGTCTCAGGACCACGGGAAGAACCCTATTTCCAATTTGTAGGTCTGTGGCTTTGATGCCAGCCGTGGCATAACGCATTCCTAATCCCACTTGTCCTGCCGTAAAGCCTCCTAAAATGCTTCGGGAGGTATCTACATTTAAGTAGAGATCTTGGGCAGGGAGGAAACCTGAGTCCTGAATATCGCGGAAACCTGGGACCTTATTGAGTTCTGCCATCAACTCTTGTGATAAGGTATTCAAGACCGTCATATCCTCACCGCGAAGCACGATGTTCAGGTTGGGAGTGAGGAGTGTACTAGCTGAGGAGCCAAACAGCGAAGAATCAGAGATATTGGTCCTGATAGCCCCATGCTGAGTCATGATGTCTTGAATTTCATCGGTCAAATTTTTCCCCGTACGCTGACGTTGTTCATGGGGTACCAAAGTTATGGAGAACATGGCGGTATCGAGTCCGGTTCCTGTCAGAAGGCTCACGACATCCATTTCACCTTGATCGCCCGATTGCACAGCTACCGTAGCGACCTCAGGAATGGCTAGTAAGTCTTTCTCGATGGCCATGATTAACTCTCGTGTGTTCTCTAAGGGTAAACCTGACGGTAACATAGTTTGTACGCCGAGAAAGCCCTCATCGAAACTGGGCAAGAATTCTTTTTCTAGTGTGGGATAGGTGAGCACGGCAATAACTAGGAGTACCGCAACTAAAGCAAAGGTCAGAGGCTTAGTGTTTAGTACCTTTTCTAAAAGCTTAGCGTAGTTGGCCCTTAACTTTTCAAACCTTGAATTCGGCTTAGGAGCAATAACCTTATCCTTCTTTAACAGTTTCGAAGCCAGCATAGGCAATAGAGTTAGGGATACTAATAGGGAGGCAATCAACGAGTATGATATGGTTAGCCCAAATTCTTTTAATAATTGCCCTGCAAAGCTACCTAGAAAAATAATGGGGAGAAACACCACTACCGTTGTTGCTGTGGAGGCAATGAGGGCACCCGTGATTTCTCTAGCTCCGTTTTCTGCAGCTGTCTTTACATTTGGTTGTTCTGTGAGATGACGATAAATATTCTCTAAAACTACGATGGATGAGTCCACTAACATACCTACACCCAATGCCATTCCGCCTAGACTCATGAGATTGAGGGATAGATTGGAAAAATACACTAAGACAAAACTGGCAATAATGGATACAGGAATGGATAAACCTACAATCAATAGGCTTGAGAAATTTCTAAGGAAAAACCAAAGCACGCCGATGGCTAAAATACCACCAATGAAGCCGCTGGAGGCTAAAGAACCAATACTTTGATTGATGAACAAAGATTGATCCGTAATGGTAGCAAAGTGAAGATGAGGATGATCAATCTGGATTTTCTCTAAGGCCTTTTTGAGTTCCTCGGCTACTCGTACTGCATTGGCACCAGTTTGGCGCATTACTTGGATTAAGACCGTGTCTTGGGCATTGTAACGAGTGATACCGTCCCTGGGTTCAATATGGGTAGTTACTTCGGCAATGTCGCTTAGGTAGGTTAACGAGGGTAAAAGACCCCCTAAGCCCAGGATTCCACTACCTTGTTTCATGCCAACAATTATATTTTCGAGTTCTTCTACACTGTTGATTGTGCTACCGGCCCTAGTTGTATAGCGGGTTCCGTCTGCGGTAACGGCTCCGCCCGGCACTACAATATTTTGATAAGCAATCAGTTGTTGCAAAATAACTGGGGATAGCCCCATGTCATTAAGATACTCTGGATCAAAGAGCACCTGAACTTCTTCGTCACTTGTGCCAAACAAGCTTACCTGAGCTACACCCCTTAATTGCTCCAGTTGCGGCTTAATCCGCTTGAGTTCTTCTGAAAGCTGAACTGGGGAGAGGTTATCTGCACTAACCCCGACAAGCATTAAAGGGAATGCATTAGGATCAACCTGAACCACAATTGGAGCTTGGGCGCCCTCGGGTAATGTTAAAGCTACCTGTGCTAGATTGTTTCTTATTTGGTCTACAGCGCTGATCAGATCAGTGCCCCAATCGAACTGAAGGACAAGGGCAGAAATATTCTCAATACTATAGGAATCCTGTGTGCGTAGGCCACTGATGCCGGATAGGGCTCCTTCAATAGGGATGGTGACATCTTGCTCTACGGCTTGAGCTGCACTACCAGGATAGGCCGTTACGACCACTGCAACCGGTAGATTTAAATTAGGTAAAAGATCAATGCCAATCCTCTGTATTGCTATAGTTCCAAACATGAGGATAATAATAACAAAGACAGTTATGGCAATAGGGCGATGTACGGCTAGTTTTGATAAATGCATAGAAATCCTCCTTAAGGGTGCAAGGCAGGTGTATCCTGCCCAATACTAATGGTATAGGTTCTGGATCTGGCGTTGTTATCCTGCCTTTTTAGGATATAGAGGGAGCGGAAAGATTATGGGCAAATTTGTTAATCGACTTTGGCCCTTAGGGGCTGTGGTCGTCATAGGCTTGCTTGGTTATCTCTGGTGGAATCAAGGAGAAAGGCCTCCATCCCATCTTCAAGGGCAAGAACAGGAATTAGAGAAAGTTAAGAGCTGGCGACAGAGTTTTTCTGATTCAGATCTGGATCTCTTGGCGCGGGTAGTGAGGGCTGAAGCCCAAGGCGAACCCTATGATGGGCAAGTGGCCGTGGCGGCCGTTATCTTAAATAGGATCAATCACCCGGAGTTTCCCAATACCATCCCTGGTGTTGTTTATGAGCCCTTGGCCTTTTCGGTTGTGGCCAATGGAGAAGTAAATAAACCGGCCAATGACAGTGCGGTGCAGGCAGCTCATTGTGCATTAAACGGTTTGGATCCATCCGGGGGCGCTCTTTACTTTTATAATCCAGCCAAGGCAAGAAGTAGCTGGATTTATAGCCGTCCGGTGATCAAAACCATAGGCGATCACGTCTTTGCTAGTTAGGGGTCTGAACTCATGTCCAAGGGTTTGATACGTAAGCTCATAGCCATACTTTTCGCAATCGGCCTGTTAGGTATGGGGTTTGCCGGAGGACAATATTATCTCCATCGCATGTATCAAAGACAAGTGGAGGTAAGTTATCGCAGGGCTCTAGGTGAATTTGGCACCCACTTTCGAGAAATAGCCACTGAATTGGGACGGGCCAGGCTTGCAGTGAGCCCGAAACAGCGAAACCTCATCGGTGCTAATTTGCGGAGGTTAATTTATGCTGCCCAAAGCAATATGGGTGAGTTGCCCTTGGGAGAAATCCATCTGGAGCGAATCTCTCACCTTTTGGGTAGTATTTATGATCAAACCTATTCTTACGTTCAGGGCGAAGTAGATCCGGCATCCCTTAAGGATCTCCATGGCCAGATTGAATATGTCAGCCATGAGCTAGGTCAAATCCTTGTCAGTAAGGATCTGGAGTTCCCTTGGGTATCTTGGCATGAATATCTTTCCGCCTCAGTGGTTGTGCCTGAATTTATGCAGGCTTTGACAGTGATCAATGATGGGCTAGAGGAGTTCAAAGCTCCACTGCGTAGGGGAGAAATCATAGGTGACGCCATTAAGCAAGAACAAGCTATCGAAGCTGCTCGAACCTTTAGTGGTCGGAGCAACTTGATTTTCCAAGTTACGAATGAAACAAAGGGTGATCTTCCCTCCTATACGGTGGAGGCCACGGACGGGCAGGAGCGGATCGTTGTGGAAGTCTCTCAAAGGGGTGGAATGGTTTTGTGGATGTCAGTGGCATCTATAGCGCCGACAGAGTCGGCAAACCCAAGACCGGCAGAGAATAAGCTGAACATGGAAGAGATGTTGGCACGTGGGTCTGAATTTTTGGAGCAAAATGGGTTTGCTTCTTTACACATCACAGATGTGCAAGTGCTACAAAATAGGGCCACATTGACGTTTGTCCCCAACAGGGATGGTGTTTTACGCTATGGCGAACCCTTAAGAGTCCAAGTTAGTGCTTTTGATGGTAGCATTTTGGGTTTTTGGGGGACCCCGTTTTTCCTCGCACAGAGCAGAGCTAAACCAGAAATGATGCAAGCTGGAGAGACTGCTTGGAATGTGGAAGATAAGGTGCAAGCGGGCGTTAAGGTTTTAGACCAAAAAATGGCCCTGATCCAGAATGAACGGGAAGAAGAGATCTTCACGACTCGGCTTGGCGTGGAATATGAAGAAGACTATTACTTGATTTACCTGAACTTAGAGACTGGCGATGAAGAACAGATTGTGCAGGTCAGTTCGCCCCAGTACTTTTAGCGTAGGGCTTTTATGCGTGTTGCAATGATACTGGCCCTTTCCTTTGAATCGCGCCTGGAGAGCTCTCCTGTTACAAGCAGTAAAGGCTCATTAAAAATGGTCTTGGCATATCTTTTATAGATGTCTTCAAAGATGGTGACATCGATCAGCCCGTATTCATCTTCTAAGGTCAAAAAGACCACCGTCTTACCACTCTTCGTAGGGGGCCGGTGGGGGCGTATGACAAGACCAGCGGTTTGCAAAGCACCCTTCGTGCGCAGTATTGCTTCTGTGCTTGGGAGCACCCCTTTGGGGAGTTTTGGGCGGAAGAATTCCATCACATGCCTTTGAGCTGAAAGGCTGAGGACAGCATACTCCCTGAGCCAACGATCAAAGGGAGAAAAGTCTGGGACAGTATTCATGCTGGGAGTTTCTAAGAAAAGACTCCCTTGTTTTGTTTGATAGTGCTTAGGCAAATCCCAGAGCAAGGCTCGCCGATTGGGCGAAAACCAGTCAAAGGCTCCCCCTAGAATCAAATTTTCTGTTACATCTTTATTGATATTGGTGCGATGAACAAAATCTTGTACGGATCGAAAACCCTGTTCCCTTCGGGCCTCTACAATGGAATCAAGAAAGGCTACCTCCATCCCTTTCACTTGTTTGAGCCCAATACGAATGGAGCGATTATCAGCAGTAAATTCCACATCGCTTTCATTAATATTGAGGGAACGGATTGTGATCCCGCGGCTTCTAGCCTGGACGCAAAGTGTGTTCGGTGGATAAAAGCCCATGGGCTGCTGGTTCAAAAGCGCGGCATAGAACTGGGCTGGATAATGTTCCAATAAATAGGCGGTACGGTACGCCGTGTCTGCGAAGGCTGCGGCATGGGCTTCACAAAAACCATAACCTGCATAACTTTGAATATAAGAGAAGATCACTTTAGCCGTTTCGTTTTCTATGCCCTGGGCTATGGCTTTATTAATGAAGTCCTCCCCGATTTGTTCCATTTCGGCATGGGATCGAAACTTGGTCATCACTTTGCGCAAGCGGTCCGATTCTCCAGGGGTAAATCCAGCGATCTCGGTAGCTATTTCAATCACTTGCTCCTGGTATAAGACAACGCCATAGGTGGGGGCAAGGATCTTCTCGAGCTTTGGGTGGATGTAGGTGATTTCTTCGTGCCCATGTCTGCGGGCAATAAAAGGGTCCACCATATTGCCCTTAATGGGACCAGGTCGAATTAAAGCCACACTGGCCACAATGTCTTCAAAACGATCTGCCTGCAAGCGTGATTGGAGGCTCCGCTGGGCGGGGCTTTCTAGTTGAAAGACGCCCACCGTATCTCCTCTTTGCAATCTGGCAAAAGTAGCCCCGTCATCGGTGGGAATTTCGTTGTAGTTTAGCTTAGGTCCAACTTCTTGCACCATATTAGAAACGGCTGAGAGGGTTCGCAAAGAAAGAAGATCAATTTTAATGAGGCCTAAGTCTTCGATGGTGTTTTTGTCAAACTGGGTGATCAAAACGCCCTTGGCAGAAGGTTGAAGGGGGGTAACGGTTGTTAAGGGCTCACCGCTCACCACCAACCCTCCTAAATGGGTGCCAATTTGCCTTGGAAAAGTATTAATGGCTGCACAATACTCTAAGAGCTTAGAGTACTTTGCCTGATGCAAGGGATGGTTTTTTAGTTCAGGGAGCCTGTTTAATAAAGAGCGAATCCCATCGGCTGGAATGCTCGTAATGTTTTTTGTCAATTGTCCTAATTCCGCAAGTGAAAAACCCAAGGCCTTACCTAGATCCCTAAGGGCGGAGCGGGCATGATAGGTTTGAAAAGTGCAGACTGAAGCCACATTTTCGGAGCCATAGCGTGCATAGACATATTCAGCCATTTGGTCCCGGTAGCGGGCATCAAAGTCAATGTCAATATCAGGCTTTTGAGCCCGTTCCAAACTTAAAAAACGTTCAAAAAGAAGCCCCCTTGTAAAGGCATCTACATTAGTAATTTCTAAGCAATAGACTACGACTGAATCGGCTGCAGATCCCCTACCGGCATAGCGAATGTTTTGCTTTTGAGCGTATTGAACTAAATCCCACACAGTCAAAAAGTAATCGGCCACATCGAGCTGTTCAATGATTTGGAGTTCGTGTTCAATGCGCTCCCTTAAAGGAGCGGAAATATGGGTATAGCGCCTTTTAGCCCCTGCCCAGGTTAAGTCATGCAAGCGTTGAATGGATTTTTGGCGTTCTTCACCAGGGAAATAGCGGGGGAAAAGGTTTCTCCCCAAATCTAAAGCCACCTCACAGCGCTGGGCAATTTCCAGTGTATTTTTAATGGCTTCAGGAAAAGCGGCAAAGCGTTTTTTCATTTCTTCTGGTGGGGCCAAGTAGTTTTCGCCATTAAGGGGACGTTCGGAGTGGATGTCTCCGAGCTTTGTTTGAGTTCGAGTGCACACTAATAGATCATGGATCCGAAAGTCATCTTTCTCTACATAATGTACATTGTTGGTGGCAACGAGTGGAATGTGCAGTTCTTCATGGAGTTTATACATCTCGCCAAGGAGACGCTTTGTGAAAGGTAGGTAACTATGAATCATCTCTAGGTATACTTGATCCGCTCCAAATATTTCCACAAGACGTAGGGCCTCTGCTTTCGCCTGTGGATAATCCTTGGCCAAGAGGGCCTTGGCAACACCAGAGCGATGGCAGCCACTTAAAACAATCAATCCTTGGTTGTTTTCTCTCAACGCCTGCCAAGGTACTAAGGCTTGGTGTCGGGATCCATGGGCGTAACCTGCTGTTATGATGCGGCATAAGGCACTGTAGCCCTCCTTGTTTTCGGCTAAAAGGGTGAGATGTGTTCCATCCTCTGAGGTGATTTCCGCACCTTGAATGGGTTTGATCCCTAGGTTCAGAGCAATTTTTTGAAACTCCACGGCACCACTTACGTTGCCATGGTCTGTTAGTGCTAAAGCTGGCATGTTCCATTTAACGGCTTGGTTAAGTAAAGTCTCCAATGAGGAGGCACCATCCAAGAATGAATAAGGAGAATGAACATGTAAATGGACAAACACAAAACCAACCTCCACCTAATCGGTCAACCGATACAAAATCCATTGTTCTTTGCTGGGGAAAAAATGCAGTTCGCAGCGGCAACGATTGGTGCTTACTTCATAGACGAAGAGTTCTGATTCACCAAGCCACCACTGACCAGCTTCACGCCAATGTTTTAAGATATACTTGATGGCAAATTTTTGCCCAAAGAAAAAGGAAAGGGGAAAATCGCCTGCTGTTTTAAGTTCGATGGGTTGATTGATGAGCTTGCTCATGAAAAACACTCCTCCCAGAGAATTAAAAGACGTTCTCGCCTCGAAAGTTCTACACCGATTTGGGCTACGCCCTGGATTTGATCAGGGAGTTCTTCGCTGATTAGTTTTGGTGTTTCAGGATCCCAGAACATTGTTAATTGGGCTAAGGGGGATGCTTCTAATTGATAGGCAATAACATTGATTTGAGCAATAGGAGCCCCGGGAAGGAGACTTTTTACGGAGCGCTTTAGGATTTCAGGTTCATTTGTTGCCTGTTTGAGCTGGCGCTTTTTCTTGAAATGACTTCCTTCGGCTAACTGGACCTCTAGTTTAATTTGACCAGCTACTTTGTGCTGGTCCTTTAGGGTTGAAGCGAGTTTTTCCATACCTTGGTTCAAGTATGGTTTAAGTTCATGGGATTCAAGGGGTCTTAGAAAACCGTCGAGTGTGGTACAATCCAAGGTCCAACTGTATTCTAAGGTCTGCCTGGTTTGAAAAGGCACTACATCTTCACCGCGACCTAGCCTTTGTAAAATAGCAGCCCTTTGCCCAAATTGGTTACGAAGCTCTATGGTTGGAATGTTCGCTAGTTCGCCAAGTGTTTTTATGCCTAGTTTTTCTAGGGTAGTAAGTTCAGGTAAGGGTAAGCGCTCTATGGGGATTTGATCGAGAAAAGACTTGGTTCGCTCTGGAGGAACAATTCGCTCAGAGCCCTTAAGGTTATGGGCAGCTAATTTCGCCACCAATTTGCTTTGGCCAGCACCCCAAATGCCCCCTTCTTTCTCTTTTTGTAGTTTGGTACGTAAGTCGGTAATGAATTGTTTAAAAATGGCCCCATGTTTAAAACGCAAGTACCAAGCATGGGGGTACTCTACTTCTAGTTCGTTTGTGTACCCAAGGGAAAAGGTATGCCAGTCCTCGGCAAAGGGAGCGAAGTCATTTAAAATAATGGGAACCTTGAGTGCCTGCTGGGGTGTGATTTTGAGTTCGGGGGAAAAGTCCCAGATCTCTTTGTTGTGTGTTAAAATATAAGGAGTACCATCTTGCTGTGGTTTAAAATGGCGGATGTAAAAGTGGCGCAAGCCACAGTAGATAATCATCTTAGCAATACGCCTCCTTGGGAACAGTTGTTCGATTCGATTATAATACAGAACAAAGGTTCTAGTCAAGAAGGGAAAGGATGCCATTATGGAAATCACATTTTTAGGAACCGGCACATCCCATGGCATACCAGTACTAACCTGTGATTGTACGGTCTGCACAAGTAATAATCCGAAAAATAGACGTACTCGCAGTTCTCTTTGGGTGCGTCATAAAGGGACGAGTCTTTTAATTGATACGGCCACAGAATTTCGAATGCAAGCTATCCAAGCTAACATTCAGCAGGTGGACGGGGTGCTTTATACCCATTGTCATGCTGATCATGTCTTTGGTTTTGATGACCTAAGAGTTTTCAGTAAGCTGACGAACAAAAGTATTCCCATCTATGGTAACGAGCCTACAATGGCAGAATTTAGGGACGTCTTTTCCTATGTTTTCCGCAGAACCCAAGAGGGCGGGGGAAAACCACAAGTAGAAACCATTGTGGTGGAGGATCCTTTTCAAGTTCAAGACGTGGTGGTCCAGCCCATTCCAATTTTTCATGGACTCTTGCCTATTTTGGGTTACCGTATTGATAAACTGGCCTACATCACCGATTGCAGCTATATTCCTCCTGCTTCCTTGGAGTTATTACAAGGTCTCGATGTCTTGATTTTGGGAGTTGTTCGGTACAAGCCCCATCCCACCCATATGCATGTGGAGCAAGCCCTATACTTAGCGGAAACGCTTAAAGCAAAGCACACGTATTTCACCCATATTTCCCATTTGCTTGATCACGAAGAAGTCAGCAAATCCTTGCCTGAAGGTGTTTTTGTGGCCTACGATGGCCTAACCATTCAGGTTTAGGGATCAAAGGGAGAGAATTCTTACCCGACAATTGCATATAGTGTAGTGATCTTCTTTGGCAAGGAGGGGCAAGATGGTCATACACAAAGAACATGCTTTGCGTCGTTTCTGTGAGGTCCCCCTAAAACATGAACTGAGCAAGGAGCTGTTAGAAAAAATCTGTGCGCATCCAGCCTTGCTTAAAAAGTTAGTCTTTGTCACTACCCGGGATTTTTTGTCGAATACCATGGTTATCTCCCAAGTGGGAACAGGTGAGATTGGCTTTGAACTGCAGTTAGGAAGTGATTCTGAACAGCTAACCTTAGTCAATGGCGGTTTGCACAGAGAAAAACAAAAAACTAGGGAAGTGCCGATTCAAGACCCCATGAAGGCCTGGGAAGTCTTGCAAAACTTTTCTGGAATTCTCCATGTGCAGCTTGTATTTAAAGAAAGCATTCCTGATTGGTATGAGGAAATAGCGGTACCGAACGAAGCCATTCCTCCCGTTGCGTTGGCCCCTGGCTATGCTGCCTTTGTCCGGGAGCAAGTGGATTTAATCCTGTGGGGAATTACATTAAAGGAGCAAATTGATGAGGCTTTGCGTATCCGGAACGAAGAGCTATTCAAAGAGTCGGTTCGGCTGTATAAAGAGGTTTGCCATTCTTGTTTCTGGAAGCTTTGACGCGGGTATTGTTTCCATCTTGGCTAAATGTAAACAGGCAGGATTTGCGGCAGTAAACGTGGAAGAGTGTAGGGACATGTTACAAGTCCATACTTTTGGAGGTAGACAGCTTGAGACCAGAACTTCGCAAACCGAAAAGCCAAATTCGAGAGCTCTTTGAAACGGTGGGTTCGGCAGTCCTCATTGCCGCTTTCATCATGATTTTTATCGCCAGAGCCTATACTGTCAATGGAGATTCCATGCTTCCCACCTTACACCATGGTGAGCGGCTTCTGGTCGATAAGATTTCGTATCGCTTTGTTGAACCATCCCGAGGGGAAATTATTGTTTTCAAGAACCCCGCAGATACGAGCGAGCAATTTGTGAAACGAGTGATTGGTCTACCTGGGGATAAGGTTGCAATCCTACAGGGCGTTGTGTATGTTAATGATCAGGCTATTGCCGAGGACTATACATTTGCACCTGCTCGAATTGGTTTTCCTCCCCAAATTGTTCCTGAAGATACTTACTTTGTTTTAGGTGATAATCGTAATAATAGTGAGGATAGTCGTTTCGGCCGGGTGGGCTTTTTGCCTAGAAAACTCATTGTTGGCAGGGCGATTTGGCGCTATTGGCCACTGAATCAAGTGGATTTAATTTTTAGGCCCGATGTTTTCAAGGAGCTAGCCTTATAATAGATTCAGCCCATTGGTAGACATGTTTCCGTTCCCTAGTTAAACCTGTCTACCAATGATTTGTTTGACTACTCCTATAGCAAGAATTAACAGAATAGTGGGAATTAATTTTTTGTTATCGAGTGTGACCAAGCTAAAGAATAGTACATACACATATGATTACACCGAATAACAGTCCCACCCCTTCTCCACTTATCGCAGCAAGCTTCCCATAATCTGTATACTATGGATTTGAGGAGGACGTCTTGTGAAAAATAAACTTGGTTTCGTTTTATCGGGGGGCAGTGTACGGGCTGCCGCCCATGTTGGAGTTTTGAAAGCTCTCGAGGAATATGCCCTAGAACCCGATGTGGTGGTGGGAACATCAGGGGGTTCCATTGTGGCCGCACTCTACGCCACAGGTTTAACTGCTCACCAATTATACGAGCTTTTTATGGATTACAGCAAGGCTAAGGGGAAGATTGTGGATTTCAATTGGCCAGGGGCTATTCTGGCTTTACTCACCTTAGACATTAAGCGTTTTACAGGGGTGGTTAGAGGGGCTTCTATAGAGAAGATTATCGCGCAAAGTTTGCCTATCAAACGTTTCCACGACTTGAAAAAGTGCCAGCTCTTGATTCCTGCGGTGAATCTCAACAATGGTCAACAGACTGTTTTTTGTGATTACAAAACCATGGGCCTCACCTTAGATCGCAACGGCAAGTGTGAAGAATACCCCCTGCGGGATGATCTTACGATTGCCCAGGCAGTACGGGCGAGTATTAGTATTCCTGGGGTCTTTGTTCCCGCTGCATTTGAGGATGATCAAAGCCCCGATTGCTATGTGGATGGTGCCCTCAGGGATGGCTATCCCATCAATATTGCCGTTCGGCTTGGGAAGGCCACAAGAATCTTGGGAGTGAATTTGGGTTATGCCGGTATGCGCCGGGATACAATCTTAGAGGATGGTCCCATGGAGATTTTCAGCCAGTCTTTGGATATCATGATGCGGGCTCAATATCGGGATCGCTTGCAAGATCGGGCCTTAACTGGGAGTAGGATCATGACCATTAATCCTTTGATCTATGATATTGGTACCTTCGAGGTAGAATATATTCCCCAAATGATTGAAAGGGGCTATGAGGTGGCAACGAGACTTTTTAGAGAGCGGGGGTTGGAGCCAGGAAGGGTCGAGAATAGGGAGCGCTTCTTCCGGATGATTCGAGATCCACAGAGCTTTCCTGCAGAGAATAGCCCTTATTTTGCCTATCTCTTGGAACATCAGATTAAGAAGAAGCATGTAGCCATGTAGAACGGCACAATGATTTCCACCCCCAAACGCAGTTTAATTTCTGCTGATTTAGGCGCAAAACGGCACTCTGCGAAGCAGGACTGCACATTGCACCCAGCGAAACGTCACTTAAGAGCCCGCTGCAAATCGACTTTGATTTATGCTAAGGGCTCCAGCCCGCCCTGAAGCGGGCTGGAAGGGAATTAACTTAGGGTTAGAATTCAATGTCGTGACTTAAATATCCTTCCTCCAAATCCATTGCTGTCAAACTAGCCATCATGATGTAGTGCGCTAAGGCATCTAAGATATCACCATCAGGGATGACTATCACTAGAGCGGTTGCACAGCAGTTGCCTAGCATTATTTTTGTAGTGGTTGCACGCTTGTCAACTTGGATCTCATTTAAGTCTTCTATGTGAATTTCGTGAATCATTGTCTACGGCTCCTTCTAGCCTAAAGCAAGATTATTGGTTGCTGCCAGTACAATCTCGGTATCAATGGTTTTCTTTTCAAGCTGAGCTCCAAGCAGCAGTGCATTGCTCATCACGGAGTTGATGATCCGTGGGGTCCCGTTGGAGTATCCTGCAATAGCATGAATTGCGGCCTCATCGATGATTGACTGGGCTCCACCAGCGGCCTCAATGCGGCTGTATACGTAGTCTGTTGTCTCTTCTTTGGTTAAGCCTTGGTAGTTGTAATTGACAGTAACACGTTGTGCTAGTGCCTCGTGTATCGGCTTTGCCAGGATATTGTTCACATGAGGTAAGCCAACAAGGATCAAAGAGAAGCAATCCATGGAGTCGTAATCTTGGTTCGTTAGCATCTTTAGGTCTCTAAGTATCTTAGTATCCAAGTACTGGCACTCGTCGATAGCGATCAAAATAGTCTTTTTTTTTTCCTTAAGCAAGTAGCGAACTCGTTCTTGAATAGCTTTGAACATATCTGCCTTACGAGAGGCGGGCTCTAGGCCTAGCTCTATGCAAAGCTGACGATAGAACTCATTGATACTAACCGTTGAAAGGCAAACGTAGCTGAGCTCAGCAGCATTAGGATTCAAAGTTTCAGCAAAGCAACGTAGGGCATAGGTTTTACCCATGCCCGGGGATGCGGTGAATATTCCGATGCCCCTGGTTTTCTGCAGATATTTCAACCTATCAATCATGTTCTTATGATCTTTTGAGCCAAAGGCGTGCTTTACTGCCAGTGTCTTGTCAAATGGGTTTAAGGTAAGACCGTAGAAGTGTTTAAACATCTGTGTCATCTCCGCTCCTAGAGTAATCAATTGCTGGAGGGTTGTTTCTTTTGGTTCTAGAATTCTCAACCTTGTTGGTAACGCGAATTGGGTAACGCTGACCATCGTAGAGTATGTAAGCGTTTTGCATGTCAACAGGCAAAAAGCGCACCTCTACCTTCATGGCAATAAAATGCATGGGCACATCATAGGAGACGGAGTCTATCGAAATTGTGGAATCATTTCTCACCTTGCGGTGAACTCTATTAGTAAAGCACTCATCCAGCCATTCTTGGCTTTTGACTTGCCGTATGCGGTCTAGGCGCCTTGAATAGCGTTCTAAGGGAGTTTCATCAATGTCCCGATTGACAGTAGTGTTACGCATCCGAACATAGTCCGCCAGTAGCTGGTTGAGTTCCTCAAGTGAGCTAACGGTGGATGAATCAAAACCATTGAGCCACGTGTCTTTAGTCGTGCGAAACGCCCTTTCAACCTTGCCCTTGGCTGCACCATCTCTTATTGGAGCGTGAATTTTAATGATTCCTAAGGAGCCCAAAATCAGCTTGAGTTGGCCGTTAGCATACGGAGCCCCGGAATCGACATAGAGTTTAGTGCAGATTCCATGCCTAGCAACAGCTTCCTTTAACACTTGCTGGAAGTTGTAGGCGTTATCGGCATAGAAAAAGCGTGCTCCCACAATCATGCGGGAATGATCATCCACGATATAGAACAGATAAGTCTTCCGGCGTTGGCCATCTTCGGTAATATAGATGCTATGACAGGTATCTGCTTGATACATATTGCCAGGAAACTCTTCTTCAAAGGCCTTTCTATCCTTGGCGTTGGGCGTTCTACCGGATTTGATGGCATTTTTCTTGATGAACCGCTGTACAGAGGACAAAGACGCCTCAGATTTTTTAATAAAGCCATCAGCAATGAGTTTAT
>WPCH01117239.1_pt1 | contig 14782 bp, 14 predicted proteins | sample 5399881 | NCBI WGS metagenome assembly WPCH01 (sample SAMN12869468, study PRJNA574797) | sludge metagenome | isolation source: wastewater treatment of pH5 | place: China:Beijing | collected 2019-05-20
AAGACTAGGGCCACCGCTACGCCGGACACCGTTCCCAAGCCTTTCCAGATCAAGAGCCCTAAACCAACCAAACCGGCAAGGAACATCGCAAAATGGGTTAGTGCGTTCACGGGTTCCTTAATCTTCATTCGCCTCACCTCCTGGGCTACTCTTCATCTTCTGGCGAGAAAAGTCCTGCTTTTGTATAGTCCTCGAGAAGGACAAATTTCCCCAGCTTCGAATACTACCTTAAGTCAGCAAAAAAGGAGCTGAGTGTCATGGGTGACCTTACCCTCACTTTATGGGCACAGGATTGTGGGCTAGTTTGGGTGCCCCCTGGATCTTCACCAAGCTACGTCTCTTCAGGAGAACTGTTACCCAGACCCTGTAACAAGAAAGTGAGTGATTTTTATCTTGAAACGTTATTATTCGGAGCCCTGGTTGCAGCAACTTGCCACCAGGATAGTCTCCCAACACAGTGAGGGTGATCGCCACTTGGTCATTCTCAAAGAAACTATTTTTTACCCCACAGGCGGAGGCCAACCCCATGATCTCGGTTCGATCAGCGGGGTGCCCCTCATCGATGTCTTCGAAGAGGACGGGGTAGTCGTTCACGTCCTAGAGACCCCCGTGCAGGGTGATGATGTTGTCTGTGTACTTGATTGGCACCGACGGCTCGACCATATGCAACAACACAGCGGCCAGCATTTGCTATCTGCCGTGTTTCACGATGGCTATAGTTATCGCACCGAGAGCTTTCATCTAGGCGAGGACTATTGCAGCATAGACATTTCCACACCTGCATTATCACAAGAGGAACAGATGGCGGTAGAGGACAAAGCCAACGGCGTAATCTTTTCCAATCTACCCGTACACGCATATACACTTCATCCGGACGACAGAGGAAAGATTCCCCTGCGCAAAATTCCAGACCTAGACGGTGATCTCCGTATTGTGGAGATTGCAGGGTTCGACTATTCGCCCTGTTCAGGCACGCACGTGGACAGCACGGGTCAAATCGGCTTGTTAAAGATTATAAAATGGGAGAAGTACAAGGGCATGACACGGGTATACTTTCTGTGCGGCCAGCGTGCGCTACGGGATTACGGGCGCAAACAGGAGATGTGTTCCAGCATGGTGAGTCTTATGTCCGTCCCTGAAGCAGAATTGTATGAGCGCACTACCCTCGAAATCGCGACCAGGCAAAGTCTCGAAAAGCAGGTTGCAAGTCTTAAGGCCGAACTCATGGGCTATCGAGCACAGAAGATCGTATCCCAAGGTGAAAATCCTTTATACGTGGACTTGCAGGATTCCACAATCGAAGAGGCGCAGCAACTGGCCCGTTCTATCCTCGAATTAACGACAGCAATCGTGATCATCAACTTAGGCGAACGATTGGTCCTAACACATAACCTAGGTCACAGCCCCCACCTTGGACAACTCATCAAGGAGACCGCCCAACCTTTAGGAGGTCGGGGGGGTGGAAGCTCCGCAAGTGCCCAAGTTTACTTTCCTGATCCTGCAGGGCTCACAGAATTCTTGCGCCTACTGAGGGCAAAGTTAGCCAAGTAGACATTCGTTACAACTTATCTTGTTCTTTTGCGCGCCACCCACCACAATTCGAGAGAGTCTTCGCAAAATGGGCGAAAAATAAATTAATTTGAAATGTTTCCCGGGGGGAAAACACCTACATCACGCCGAATTATCAATGTGGTTGCGAATATTAACATAAACGTAACTAGGAGGGGTTTGGCGTAATGTGGATTTCGAGAGTTCTGTCTTGCCTTTTCATTGTAGGGTTGCAGATTTTTGTCAGCCTGCGCCTGCTTGGTCGTGAGCCTGTTTGGTGGAAATTGGCCTCCTTTGCCCTTCTTCAGACTTCATCGTTAGTCTTAATCTGCCATGGCCTTCCCAACCCGATGCTGCAGTTAGTTCTTACCTCCGCTACCTTTTTTGCCTACTTCGTCTGGATCTTTGAAGAACGTCTTTTTCCTGATGCTGTTGCTTGTTATCTTTCATCCCTGGCCCTAGGTGCCGCAGGCGAATATCTCTTTCGATCCGTGTATCCGCTTTATCTGGGTCGGTTTGTTGCGTCAAATTTGACCACTGCTTTCCCTGCGCCGTTCCCACAAGTGGGTAGCTCCGGGCCCGCCCTGCTTTTAGCAATTTATTTTGGCGTCGAAGATATTCGGGCTGCAAAAACCAAAGGCCGCCAACGTAGTACTGGACTGGACACCCTCCTCACGATGGCCACCTACGGCGTCATCGCTACACTCTGTTACTCCTTGTTCCCTACCCACGCCAACCCAGGTGCAGAATCTTTTTTCCCATACGCATTTATTGGCGTCTGCCTCCTGACAATGCCCGTCAGCCTTTTCGCCTTGCATCAATATATAGCCAAGGCCGAAAAGACAGACAAATGCCTGCAGTACCATGTCAAACAACTCGCAACTCAAAAATCTGCCATTAGTACGCTGCGCGAAGAACGCCATGACTACATCAATGAACTTACCCTCATTTCGACTTACCTGCAAATGGGAAACATTGGGGATGCCATGAAGTGTATTGATTATAGCTCCGCCAAGCGAGCAGATCGTAATAACTACGCCAGCCTGCCACACGATGCCTGGTTAACGGTCTTGGAGCTAAAGAAAGGCGAGGCCAAGCGACGCGGCATTGACTTTCAAGTCAATGTCCTTGCCAATGCCCCGTGTCACTTCAAAGAACAGCGTCTATTGCCAAGAGTAATCATCAACCTAGTCGATAATGCTTTCAATGCAGTATCCACCCGCTCTAACCCCCAAGTCAACCTGTCCTGGTCTGCTAGCGAGACCGGAGAGAGGATTCTCGCCGTAACCAATAATGGACCAGAAATCTCAGCCTGGGATGGAAGAATGATGTTCCAGGGGGGAGTGACCACCAAAAAAAACCCTACGTGTAATGACGGTTGGGGTCTGTTAATCTGTCAAGAGATCGCCAAGGAACTCGGGGGCGAACTTAGCTACGAAAGCTCTCCTGAAAGAACAAGCTTCATCCTAACCCTCGAATCCCGCGATGCGAAAAGCTGTGAAAAACTCATGGCTAATTAAGACGTCTCGCAACTAGATCATCTACTCCCTTGCAAATCATGCCTGACGGAATACTTCCTCGCACAGAGGTGAGGGGGTAGATTATGGATTCCATACCCACGAGCGTTCCGGGGTTGAGTACTGCGTTGCAGCCCACTTCTACCTGGTCCCCAAGGATCGCACCCAGTTTGCGGAGACCAGTCTCATAAACCTCCCCACCCCAGCGAACCTTGACGTTGTCCTTGGTTGCCTTAAAGTTAGAGATAATGGCACCTGCTCCTAGATGCGCCCCGCGTCCTAAGATGGAGTCTCCGACATAATTATAATGCGGAAGCTGCACCTTGGCAAAGAGAATTGCCTGCTTTACTTCACTGGCATTGCCCAAAACCACTTCATCTCCTGCGAGGACATTACCCCTCACAAAAGCATTGGGTCTGATCTCACAATCGTCGCCAAATAGCGCGGGTCCTAAAAAGCGGGCTGCATCTGAAACAGTAGTTCTAGCGCCTACCCAGACCCCTGGCGAAATCTGCCTATACTTCCCTGGATTCTTCTGCACTCGTTCATAAATGAGTTGCTCGATTTTGCTCAAGATTTGCCAGGGATATTGCGCCTCTGCGAAGGCTTCGGGACAGGGGCAACCCTCTAAGCTAAAAAACTCATCTATCTTCCACAATGTCGCTACCTCCTACTCAACCACTTGTTTGCGGATGAACATTGCAGCGATCCACATCCCTATACCAAATAAGCCCAGGCAGAGAACGATCTCAAAACTGCTCCGTGGCCACCCGGGAAAGGCGACATAAAGCGATCCGAGCATAAGGCCTAAAATCGCGTAAGAGATGTGGCCCTGCTTCCAACTAAAAAGCCAATGCATAACCTTAGAAACCAAGACAATGGCGGGAACAAACCCCAATGCCACCGGGATCAGAACCGTCAAGTCGAAGTTTATCAACGCCTGGAGTAGTTCTTCATAAAACCCAAAAGCGATTAATAAGAACGAAGCACTGAGACCGGGCACGACCAGGCCTACTCCCAACACACCGCCCTTCGCTACTGCGCTGAGAAACCCAGATGCAGCCGTAGTGTCATCTACAGTATAACCAGGTAAACTGGTTACTAAGAGCAAGACCAGGGCGCCCAGGACAAGGCTTACGAGATAAGAAAGGCGAAACCCCCTCTCATTGGCCATTTCCACCATGGATGGAACACTGGCAATAACCAATCCGAAGAAAAGATATAAAGTGGGCATCGGATGTTGGGCAAAAAGATACTCCAGAATTCTCGCCAAAAAAAGCAGACAAACAGCCGCCCCGACAGCTAGGGGCAAGAAGAGCCTGATATTTTCACGCCAATTCTTGAAGGGGTTAGCAATCGCGGCGATGATCGGTTCATATAGTCCCAAGACCATAGCCAGGACGCCACCACTCACCCCGGGAACTACCATACCGAAGCCAATCACAAAACCACTAGCGAGCCGGTACCAAAATCCTTGGTCCTTAGCCACCTTCCCTAACCCCTTCCAGACCTTCGCGGTCCTTAATTATGATTTTCCGTTGCCCTATCTGCTCGATGAATCCCAGGTCTTGAAATGTAGTCAGTTTACGACTCAACGTCTCTCCGGTCATCCCAATCTGGGAGGCTAAGTCTCTCTTACTCATTTCCAGTTCAATATTCTCTTGACCATCGCTTAAAGCCAACAGCGCCGTGGCTAAACGACGTTCCACCGAATGCAAGCTAATGTCCTCCAGAAGCTGTTCTGTTCTTTCCAGGCGTTGACTCAGTTCCTGTAAAATTTTCAGAGCAATACTAGGGTACTTCGCCATTAGTTCTTTGAGTGGCGGTCCATCAATCACGCACATACTGCTATCCTCTAGTGCCTCAGCATAATCGCCCATGGGAGCCCCGTTAAATAGTGCCAACTCGCCTAGAAAATCACCAGAGCGTAACACTCGGAGCACCTGCTCCTTACCGGTATCACTGAGGCGATACACCTTAACCCGCCCGGTATGGATTACATACAGACTGTCTACCCGATCGTCCATGCTGTAGATCTGTTCACCTTTTTGAACCTCCATCTGCCTGGTGATCTTGGCAACCTCCCACATTTCTTCCATAGTTAAATTGTGAAAGATCGGCACAAGGGTAATGCAGTTCGATTCCTGATCATGCTCACAATGGCACTTCACAGCGTCACCTCCCCCTAAAGTGATGGTCCAAAACTGTTCTACCCCTCGGACTTGCATTCCTGCAGTGGTAATGGAGATGTTCACAAGCTAAATCTATGCACTTCGACTAGGATCAAGAATCCCCACCTGAAGCTATCCGGTGGGGACCCCACCCAAGACTACCCGGTGGGGGTTATCTATTTATTCTGATTCAGGGGGTAAACCTGACCAATAGGGAGGGAGAACATAAATCCCACACTCGGATGATCGACATCGCCTAACACGTCTCTCACAGCTTCCACCGTTCTTTCCACCAATTGCTCACTGTCTACGACGGTAAAAATCGTCTTGTTAAAGGGTCGCGCACCTTCCATATAGGTCCGCAAGGAACCAAAAATGGGGAAATCCCTTCCCCTGCTACTGGCTAGGGCGCTAGCCATTCCTTGGCTGTCTAAAATCGTCGCCCCCTGCACTCCCACATCCACAAAGCGGGCAAGGATTTCTTCCAAGCAATCCGGTTCATTAAGGACCAAAAACAAAGCATACATTCCTTTGTGCTCCTTTCGAGTGTCTACCTAATGGTCGAACCCATGCCACGAATCTCCCCGGCCATTTGAAAGGTTGTCTTGGCAATGCTAGCACCAACAATTTCGTACAGTAAGACAGTCAATATAATAATAGTCATGACAGCCATACTTATGTCCGGAAGATATTGCTTTACCAATGTCGCTAGAGCAATAGTCAAACCACCTTGGGGCAGAAGTGCTGCACCCAGGTATTTTTGGACGGTGGGTTCGGCTTTCACACCTCGCGCCCCAATCCAGCTTCCCAAGAGCTTGCCTGCTGCCCGAGCCAATGGATATCCTAAAATCAACAGTCCGACCTCTAAGATCATTGGTAGATAAAAACTAGCTCCCGCCAATGTAAAGAAGAGCACGTAGAGAGGTGGCATAAACTGATTCAGGCCAAAAAAGATCCGGTTCGAGTTTTGCGTTAGATTGACCAAAATAAGGCCCATCATGACATTCGCCAAGAGAGGGGAGACTGTAAACACTTTTGCCACACCGGTACAAGCCAGAATTATCGCTATCGTAATTACAAGTAGCTCGTCGCTGTCCCCCGCCTTCGGCCCGAAAAAAGTAAGGCCAAGGCCAAAAAGGGTTCCCAGTGCCAGGCCGCCGAAGATCTGCACAGCAGCCCTGCTCACCATCTGCCACGCGCTAATGTCTATGCCATGGGCCACCACGCTAGCAATAGAAATCGCTATTCCAAACAGCACAACACCCAACACTCCATCCAGTGCTATGACTGGCAATAGCGTTCTGGTCACCGGCCCATCTGCACGATACTGCCGCATCACCATGATTGTGGCGGCGGGGGCGGTAACTGCCGCTAAGGAAGCCAAAATTAAGCTAAAAACCAAACTTTGCTGAAACAAAAAATACGTGACCGAAAAACCGATGAGGACGGTTCCTATCACTTCTGTTACAGTGATGACCGCAAAGGACTTTCCAAGCTTGCGCATGTCTCTCACCACAAACTCGCTACCGACCTTGAAGGCAAGAATGGCCACCGCCATCTCTGATATAATTGTTAAGGAGGTCAGATTCTGGTTTGAGAGGAGTTTCAAGCATGAAGGACCTAAAATGATACCTGCAATTACATAGCCGAAGATATTGGACAATTTGGCGATCTTAGCGAGACGGCCCGCCAAGTACCCGCCAAAGATGACAATTGCCAGCTTAAGTAACATATCCATGCGCAGACCCCCTTAGACCCAAATATAGCATATTCAATCTACCCTGTCAAAAAAGGGTTGGCATCAACTCTTCCGAAATGCCTCTTCCATACGGTTTACCGCGTCTTGGTTACCTAACTCCCCGTAGCGGGCTGCCTTGTAAAGCGTCGTCATTGTTTGAACAGCGGGTTAAGCTTTACCATACAATTCCACCTTTTTTACGCAATCCCTCCACTCTATCCAACAGGTAAATCTACTGCACTGGCGAAGTCTATTCGTTGTATCGTAATAATGGAGGAAAATTATGAACAGAGTAAATAACATCGAAACCTTTTTGCTTGATCTAGACGGCACCGTTTATATTGGAGATGAACTGTATCCCTGGTCTATGCCGTTTTTCGAGGCCTGTGAGCGTTTGGGGAAACGGTTCGTTTTTGTAACCAATAACTCTTCCCAAAACGGAAATCATTATGTGAAGAAACTCCGGCGGATGGGAGTAACAATCACCGATGATCAAGTCTTTACTGCAGGTCAGGCCACGATTTTCTATCTCAAAAAGTATAACTACCCTAAGAACATCTACCTGGTGGGCACCCCAGCACTTGAAGAAGAGTTTACTGCCGCGGGCTTTTTGCTAACAAAAAAAGACCCAGAAGTAATTGTTCTGGGCTTTGACCTTACGCTTACCTATGAAAAGCTGGAGCGAGCTTGCTTCCACATTCGTAGGGGAGTACCATTTATCGCTACACATCCAGACTATAACTGTCCCACTCCCACAGGCCCGATTCCGGACTGTGGATCGATGATCGCCTTGATCACTGCATCCACAGGGGTGAAACCTAAAATCATCGGTAAGCCCCATCCAGAGATGATCGAAGCGGTACGGACCAAATATGGACTAGGCAATCCCCAGACGGTAGCCATGGTAGGCGACCGCCTCTATACAGATATAGCTATGGGTATAGCCGCTGGCATTACCACTATCTTAGTGTTAAGCGGTGAGACTAAGCTAGAACATGTAGCAGAATCAGAAACGCAACCAGACCTGATCGTGGAAAACCTCGGGGAGATAGTCAAAGGCTTTCAATAAACTTCTCTGGATGCAATTCCTCGTAATGTAATTCGGAGAGAGACTGCCGTAGGTTCCTCAGGCTGGCTTCTGTGCCAAAATGCGCTTCTTCGAGGCCGGTAAACTCTAAAGAAATCCAGCCCTCATAGCCCTGTGCCTGAATCACTTGGAATAGTCTTTTCAAGGGAACCAGGCCCAGGCCGATCACACAGCCAACGTAATCGCCAATCTGGGGTTCCTCGTCTTGATGAGCCAAGCGAACATCGACTGCCCGTACATGGGCGATCCGATTTTTTAGGTTCTGTAGAGCTGTCTCGGGGTCTTCGCCGGCTAGAAGACTGTTCGCCATATTGAAGCCCACCTTCACCCGGGGATTATCAATTTGCTGCAAGAGCGCAGCCATATCTTGGCTTTGGAACTCGGCACTCTTTGGGTTTTCTATGGCGAGCCCTAGATCCTTGCCATGTAAGACCGGAAGTATCATCTCCACAAGCTGTAAAATTAACGCCTTGATATCACTAGCTTTTACCGCTGACTCAAAAACTTCACCAACAATCTGAACATATTCAGCCCCAAGGAGCTCCGCCACGGACAGCTCTTCTTTGATCTTATCTAGCGCTGCCTGGCGATCTCCGCCCTTAACCGTTTCCATCCGATGATGGATGTCGTAGCAGGACACCTTAAGACCCGTTTCAGTCAAGACATCCCGAATCGCGGCGTAATCCAGTTCTGCATCTTGGAGATAAATATTGTCTAATTCTACGCCATCAACAGCGAGGCTTGCTGCATACTTTAGAAACTCAATGACGTCCATGTCTCCCTGTACCAGTGACCCATGTACACTTCGCATACTAATCGCAACACGCATAGAACTCAGTCCTTTCATTGGCTGACTGTCCGTGGTTAGTATTTTATTCACCGGCGCAGGCACTTTCTCCTTGCCCTGTGGTACAATTTATGGTACATGTTTCACGAAGTGAAACTCCCGCTCGATTAGCAATCAATGAAGGTGGTGACCAATGTGAGTTTTAACGCCGATGAACTGCTAGGGCCAACGGGCCTTCTAGCTCAGACCCTTACCAACTATGAACATCGCCCAGAGCAGGTCCAAATGTCCAACCACGTCTACCAGGTCCTTCAGCAAGAAACGCACAGTGTAATCGAAGCCGGTACCGGCGTGGGAAAGAGCCTAGCCTACCTGTTACCCCTCATTTATCATACAGTACAAGAAAACAAACTAGCCATTGTGGCCACCCATACGATCACTTTGCAAGAACAACTCTTTCAAAAGGACATTCCCTTTCTAAAGCAGGTCTTACCTTATGAATTTAAGACTGAAGTGTTCAAAGGGCGTGGCAACTACCTTTGCCTACGTCGCTGGAATGAACTCATCCAAGGCCGCAGTAATCAACTGGGTTTAGTGGACAACTTGGAACCTGTCGTGCGCTGGGTCCAAGGGACCTCGACAGGAGACTATAACCAAGCCCCTGTGAATATACCATGGGACTTATGGTCAGAAATTCGTTGCGAGAAGGAAAGCTGTCCCGAGGAGTTGTGTTTCTATTTCAAGAAGTGTTATTACTGGGGCTTACGCCAACGACTTGGCAAAGCCCACCTGATTATCACCAACCAAGCAATGCTGCTGGCCGATGCCCGCGCAGATGGGCGTGTTCTTCCCGCCTGTGACGGAGTCGTGATAGACGAAGCCCACAACCTCGAAGAAGTGGCTACAAGCGCCTATAGTCACGAGCTTCACCGAGCAGGATTTCTAGCCTATTATCGCACCGGAGTCCAATTGCAGGCCACGCTTCGTGATGTCGTGCCTGAGTACATTATTCAAGATTTGCAGCTCATTCTAGACGAGATCGTAAGGGAAGCAGGACAGTATTTTATCAACATGGAAAATTTCATAACAGGGTTCACCGTACCCTTGACGGAGGACAATAGAGCACACTTTACCCAAACAAGTTTACCCAAGCATCTTCGGGACATTCAAAACGTTCTAAAAGAGTGCAACTTCGACGAAGAAGGGGAGATTTCCGGCCTCGTGGAGCAGTTCGCATCATTTACAGATCGGCTACTGACCTCGCTGGATTTGATCTTACTTGGCAATGATCCAAGCTACGCGTATTGGGCAGAAATGCAAAATGGGGAGCCCGCCTTAGTCGCTGCCCCCATTGAGGTTGGCGCATTCTTGCAGGAGACGCTCTTCAAGCAGATTCGTTCCGTCATCTTAACTTCAGCCACTTTGAGCACGAACCAATCCTTTGCTTACATTCAAGGCCAATTAGGTCTGGCGGATGCTGCGGGATTGATCCTGGGCTCCCCCTTTGCCTATGAAAAACAAGCCATCCTCTGTGTGCCGCGGGAGGCCAAACACCCTAACCACCCACGCTACGCCCACTACGTAGCTTACTTAATCTTGCGCACCTTAGCCCTAACCCGAGGTGGGGTGCTAGCATTGTTCACAAGCTATAGCCTTATGGACGAAGTCGCTGATACGATTTACCCGAAACTTGACGAGGTGGGCTACACCCTTTTCAAACAGGGTGACGGACCGCGCTTAGGACTCATACAAGACTTTCAAGACGAGCCCCGCTCACTCCTTTTTGGCACCAATAGTTTTTGGGAAGGCATTGACCTACCAGGCGAAGCGTTGCGGGCAGTCGTGATCACTCGATTACCTTTCACTTCACCTGATCGTCCTGTCACCCGCGCCCGCCTCCAAGCCATCGAAGACGCTGGAGGCAATCCGTTTCTAGACTACAGCGTACCCCAGGCCATACTCCGCCTGAAACAAGGTTTTGGACGCCTAATCCGTTCTAAGACGGATGTGGGAGGCGTTGTTATCCTTGACGAGCGCATCCTAACTGCGAGGTATGGATCAGACTTTATGGCGTCTCTCCCCCCCGCTCGCTTCACTCGAGACTTGGATGAGCTCCGCCGCTTGTTCGGTGATTAGCTCCACATCATAAAGCGGTCCGTTCTTAACGACACGCACCTGCTGCACTCCATCACCCACAGCGATCTCTGTAGGGCGTAGTTTACGGGTCACCTGGTACAAGGTCGACCGAATTGTGGATTCATTCACATCATCCCTGGTTTGACCGAACTCCTGCACAACAGCCCTGGCCGAAACACCTTCAGGGCTGTCTTTGGCCAGGGAGTGCAATACCTCCACGATTTGGCTTGTTAAAGAGGGCCCTGCTCCCTGCCGGCCCCCTGTCTCCTTCAATAAACCATCCAACTTCCGAAGATCCATTTCCCTTCTGGCCAGATTCAACTGCAACTCCTGAATTTCTCCATGCAAAATCTCCCGAGCTTGTCGAAGCTGTTCCCGATAACTCATCTATATCCCCCTTTGGTAACCTTACTACTAGCTAGTATGATCAGGTTCCTCGGGTAATATTACTTGGCGCGCCCATTTCATTGCCATTACCGCAAAAATGGTACCCCCTAATAAAATGGGGATATAAAAAACCACAGCTCGCCACAACACAATGAATGTACCAAGCAAATCAGGGGTAAGCACATTATCCAAGACCACCCAAGCCATGCCTTCCGCCACGCCAGCTCCCCCCGGAATTGGGGAAAAAACGGGTGCCATACCAAATAGCACCGCGATAGCATAGCGTAGCTGCGGAGTATACACGCCAAATCCAGAAAGCAAGAGGAATGTTCCCGTATAGTAGACCATGTAGTATAACATAGCCACCGCCCAGCCAGCTAGAAAATACTTGCGTTTCTCACCAAGCATGAGTTGGATGGTGGCGCGAAACTCTTCGAGCCAGACCGCTGGTCGCGCTGCACCATTTTTTCGGAAGATCCACTGAAAAACCCGCTTGCTTCGGACAATGAGCACGAGTAGTGTGATTAGAATTAGAATGTATATCACGGCACCGAACCTCACGGCGCCAAAATATTGAGCCAAGTCCGGGGGGACGTTCGTTGCGGTAGAAAACGTCAATAGGCCCAAAGAGACCAGACTCAGCTGTCCTGCTAACCCCCCCGCCACTACCACCGCGGTGGCGACAGAACCCTTAACACCACGCCGGTAAAAATAATAGACGATCAATGCCCCTCCACCACCTGCAAAGGGGGTGATCAGCGTCAAGAAGTTAGCAGCTCCCAGTATGATGGCCAGTTGCCACCACGGAACTCGGTGTCCTACAGCTTTAGCTAGCATCCCGATACGCTGTCCATCGACAATCCAGGCAGCTAGCACAAAAAAAAGAGCACCCAAGAAATGGGCTAAGGAATACTCCCCGAGTCCTTGCAAGACCTGGGTAGGATTTGCCATCCTCCAAATCACGATCACCAATGCAGCCATACTCACAACAAAGGTGAGGGCGATCCCCTTCCAGGGAATGTGCCATGTGAATTTCTCTGGTTTATTCATGTCCTAGTACCTCAGCTGCTCTGAATGAGTAATTAGATGTGCCTCAGAATAATACTTGCCCAAGATATCTAAATAGTCTGTTCCTAACTCTGCCATACCTTTCGCTCCCCATTGGCTCATTCCCAAATTATGGCCACTTCCTCCACCATAGATGGTCACTGACTTGAGTTGTCCCGCACCGTCTCGCTCTTTCTCCATAAAGAAAAGTGCACTAGGCAATAGGGTTTGGGCACCCAGATTATCACTCACCCTCCGAAGGCTGATAGGCCTCAGAGCCCGCCGGATGTTGAGTTCTCCTTCAATCGATTCTTTACCTCCTGTACCCGTTACGAGTAGACCTGTCACTCGACCCTTTTCGTCTCTAGCCACTATTTGCAGATCGGAGATGTTGCCAACCGCAAAAAGACTTTCGAGTTCCGCTCGGTCCAAGGTACACTCCCAGCGGAACCAAGGAGAGTTGCCCTCTAAGGCCAGCCCCGAGGTGTCTTTCCAGGTAGCCAAATCTGTGAGTATTGTCCCAGGTGAGGTAGAATAAAAATAAGTAGAACTGATAGTTCCGTCAGGCTGGGCCAGAATCTGACCTGCAGTCTCCCTGATGGCCCGAGTCGTACTCGCTGCTTCAGATTGATTGTTATATACTTGAGAGTTCGTGCTGTCCGAAACATGGAAGCCCAAGTGACCCTGGCGGGAGTAAATTGCCTGGGCAACTGCATAGGTCCTAGCTGCCACCGCTTGGGCCTTAAGGGCCTCTAAAGGCCAATTCATTGGCATTTCACTAGGAACAACCTGATAAAGATAGTCTTCGAGATTCACCTCATTGATCACCAAGAAACGATCATCACCAGCCACTGTGAGTTCAAAGGTCCCCCTATATTGTGGATAAAACAGGGTGCCAGTACCCCTTTTGAAAGAGTTGATCTGAATGAGCCCCGCTGGATCGGACCAGATATGAAGACGTTGGTCAAACTCCCAGAGGTTACCCTGCCCGTCAAGAACCCTTAGCTTGCCGCTTTGCACGAACACCACTGTTTCTTCGCCTTGATTGATCTGAAAAGCCCTCCCCGTACCCTTTTCCTCCACATAAAGAGTGGAGGTGGGAGTCAAACGGAGCTTCTCGTGCTCAATAGAACGAAAATAGTCGGTACTAATGGCGACCCGCATGGTACGAATATAAAGAGGATCGTAGACATCAAACTGCACGACTTCCCCCTGAAAGACTGTAGCCACCACTTCTTCGAATCCAACCTTGACGGCGGCTAGGGGTAGGGTATGAACATCCTCCTCCCAATGCTGAAAAATCTCCACTGCTTTGCTAATGGGTAGAAATCCATGATGCTCAAATTCCACCACAGTCTGAGATATGCGTAGAATCTTGTCAGCGGGCAAAGCTAGACGTTCCTCACAGTTAATGCTCCCCATCTGGGCCTCAACTGATGCGCAGAGGCTGGCCAGACCAAGCACGAGCAAGGCACACCCTAGGGCTTTTAGTCTTTTCATAATTGACCAAACTCCTTGAGCCGGCTATGCTCATCTTGCACCGCCTTAAGCAACACCCTATCTGTGAAGAGGTCGAAGGCTGTATACGCTAGGGCCTCTGCAGCGGTAATTGCCGCCTGTAGCCCCTGGGGGCCTACGCTAGCCTCGGCAAATTCTGGTGTATGGGCAATCAACCCTTCTCCGATACTCAGATAAGGATGGATAGCAGGTACAACCCGGGATACATTGCCCATGTCGGAGGAACCGCGTCCTTGGGCAAATTCGTCAATGTCAACGACGCCAAGTCTTTGCAGGTTAGCCCCAAAAGCTAAAGCCAAAGGATGATTAGGCACCATATTATCCGTCCCTAACTCAAACTCCCGGGCCTGGACCGCAGTCCCAGTCATTAAGGCAGCCCCCTCAACCACGTTTAACACCTTAGCAGTTATGCCATCGAGCATCTCCCTTTGTGGCGCCCGGATATAGAAGCGGGCTACAGCCCTCGCAGGCACAATGTTGGCCGCAGTTCCCCCCTCCGAAATAATCCCATGAATACGTACACCGTCAGGGAGATGTTCCCGCAGAGCATTAACTCCATTAAAGACTGCAATAACCCCATCTAGCGCATTGATACCTTCTTCAGGTGAATCCGCAGCATGGGCAGGTTTGCCCGTAAACTTAAATTCATAGGCATCCAGAGCATTACTGGTTGCCATCAGCAAATTATGAGCAGAAGGATGGAACATCATAGCCGCATCCACGTCTGCAAAGAAGCCCGCATCTACTAAGACCACCTTACCGCTCCCCGTCTCCTCTGCAGGAGTTCCTAAGATGGTGAGTGTTCCACCTAGTTGATGCAGGAAGGGCGCTAGTCCTAAGGCGGCA
>WPCH01117834.1_pt1 | contig 14732 bp, 9 predicted proteins | sample 5399881 | NCBI WGS metagenome assembly WPCH01 (sample SAMN12869468, study PRJNA574797) | sludge metagenome | isolation source: wastewater treatment of pH5 | place: China:Beijing | collected 2019-05-20
CGGGTCCCTTGTGGGAGGCCGGCTCTGCCGGGCGAATGGAGGCCACAGGCCTCCCGTCTCGGTTCATGGCTCCCTTGGCTGTCTTTCTGTAGGAGCCCGGGTCCCCCGGGCGATTGGAGGCCGAAGGACTCCCGGCGGAGACCACCGCTGGACAGGCTGGTCGCCGTACCTTTCGGACCCGGTTCGACACACGCCGTATGGACAGCCTGTTGACGTTGACGTTAACTGATGTTTTCCAATAACAACCACAATCCAGGAGTCACCATGACCACCCTCATCAGCCGCTTTCCCATCCCCGAGTCGATCCAGGACCTCCCCGAGGACATCCGCGACGCCATGCTGGCGGTGCAGGAGAAGGCCGGTTTCATCCCCAACGTCTTCCTGATGCTGGCCCATCGCCCGGCCGAGTTCCGCGCCTTCTTCGCCTACCACGACGCCCTGATGGAGCGGGAGTCCGACAGCCTGACCAAGGCGGAGAAGGAGATGATCGTGGTGGCCACCAGCGCCCGTAACCAGTGCCTCTACTGCGTGGTGGCTCATGGCGCCCTGGTGCGCATCTACAGCAAGGACCCGCTGCTGGCGGACCAGATCGCCATCAACCACCGGGTGGCGAATCTGAGCGAGCGCCACCGGGTGATGCTGGATTTCGCCATGCACTCGGGGCTGGAGGTCGGCGAACTCACCGACCAGTGGCAGACCCGTCTGCTGGAGGTCGGCTTCACCCAGGACGACATCTGGGACATCGGCGCCATCGCCGCCTTCTTCGGCATGTCCAACCGCCTGGTCACCCTCGCCGGCACCCCGCCCAACGAGGAGTTCTACCTGATGGGTAGGGTGGCGAGGGAGAAGTAAGGCGTAAAGCAGCCACCTAGAGGCTCAGGGAAACCTGGAATGCCCCTGACAACCTGGTATGATGCCAACATGGCATGGGGGCATGCCTCATTCGAGATGCAGGTCAAGTTAACTGCAATTGCAGTTATACAGCCGGTATCAAGCAAGGCGGTCCCTAGGTGGTTTGTGAGGCCACTCCTGATATTGATTGACGGCCGTGATCAAGACAGGTACGTCGGATAGCCGATAGGTACAGTGCTTGAAACCGCATTCCCATACGATCAGGATGCGCCATCCCAGTTTGGTCAGCTCCTTTCGGTTGCTTGCATCCCTCCTGATGTTGGCGTCGAACTTGGCACTCCAGAATTCTGGTCGTGTTTGTGGTGTAGTCGCGTAGAAACAGCCGTTGTGACGGTGCCAGAAGCATCCATGAACGAAAATAGCCAGCCGGTAGCGCGGCAGGACCAAGTCAGGGGAGCCAGGGAGGTCACTCCTATGAAGGCGGAAGCGAAAACCCTGAGCGTGAAGGTAGCGGCGCAACATCAACTCGGGCTTCGTGTTCTTAGCTCTGATACTGCCCATCATTCGGGAACGCGTAGGCCTGTCAAAAATATCTGGCATTTTTCTTTGGCCTCTATTTTTTACTCTTTCAGTATAGTCAGGTTATTCAAAAAATGAGCAAGCCGATACAGATAGTCGACCTTTTCGCCGGACCTGGTGGTCTTGGTGAAGGGTTTAATTCTCTCAGAGATACCAAGGGCAGGCGTGTCTTTAAGACTCTTGTTTCGGTAGAAAAAGAGGCGTCTGCTCATAGAACATTAACGCTCAGGGCGTTCTATCGGTTGCTTCAGGATAGTAACTTTGGAATGGAGCCATACTTCGAATACTTGAGGGGCGGAGAGCACCCCTCGGAAGTCAGTGAATTGAAACAGCTATGGGAAGAGGCGGTGAAGGAAGCGCTTCGGCTAGAGCTGGGTGGTGAAGCAGGGCACAAAGAGCTAGATAAAAGACTAGACAGACATCTTGATATAAGAAGTGACTGGGTGCTGATTGGTGGGCCTCCCTGCCAAGCCTACTCTGTCGTCGGTCGTGTACGGAATCGGGGTAACAAGGATTATGTTCCTGAGGAGGACAAAAGACACTTTCTTTATCGTGAATATCTTGATGTGATTGCGCGATATCGCCCCAGTGTCTTTATTATGGAAAATGTCAAGGGCATTCTTACGTCTAAGGTTGGGAAAGAAAGAATATTCAGAAAGATCCTTGAGGATCTCGAGGACCCTACAGCCGCGACTAACATGAAAGGTAAAGGGGTTGGAGAAAATCAGAAATATACCATTTTTTCGCTGAGTGAGCCATGTGTTTATTATACTAAGCAAGCAGGCGGGAGAATTACTGAAGAGTTAAGCGATGAAGAGCTCTCAGGGTTTGTGGTAAAGTCCGAGCAGCATGGTATTCCCCAAGCTAGGCACCGAGTGATATTGGTGGGTGTTAGAAACGATATTGTTGATGGGCAAAGAATAAGCAACCTCGCAAGATCATTGTGCCTTGAAAAAGAAGATGGAGTAAGTTCCGGCTCGGCTTTATTTGGCATTCCTCAGTTGAGAAGCGGTCTCAGCAGGAATGATAGTGATGAGGCATGGTATGAAGCCATTAAAAGACTGTCGGCGAAAGTTGCAAACGAATTGATTGCTACAAAAAGTGAAAGTATCACTGATGAGGAGCGGAGAGAAATTGCCCACAAGCTAATGTTGATTTCTAGAAATCCCAAGAAAGGTTTGAAGAGAGGTGGGAGGTATGACTCTGCGTATGTAACTATAAAGCCTAGTACGGAGCTAGAGGAGTGGTATGCGGGAGAGCAGAAAGGTATTGTTAGGCACTGGTTGAACCATGAAACAAAGGGGCACATGGAGGAAGATTTAGCCAGGTATCTTTACTGTTCAGTTTTTGCGGAGGTTGTCCAAAGATCTCCAATTGGCATCAAAGATATATATTTGGACTCGCTTGCGCCTATGCATGCAAATTGGAAGTCTGGTAAGTTTGCAGACCGATTTAAGGTTGTGCTTGATGGCGCACCATCAAAAACAATAACCAGTCATATCTCCAAGGATGGGCATTACTATATACACCCCGACCCCTATCAGTGCCGTAGCTTGACTGTTAGGGAGGCGGCAAGGATACAGACATTTCCTGATGACTATTATTTCGAGGGAAATAGAACTGAGCAATATGTTCAGGTTGGAAATGCAGTTCCTCCACTCTTGGCAGCAAAGATAGCCGATAAGGTCGGCAGTCTTTTAAATAGGCTCGGTAGTATTTATGAGGAAAAATCGAAGAGAGCTTGAGCTCTCTCAGTCAGCCGATATAAAGCGCTGAATTGATAGGCCTGAATTCAAGCGTTAAGCGAAGCGCGCGCTGTCTTTAGGGTTGCTGAGTGTGAGAAAGTGATGGTTTCATTTGCACTGGGGGCCTTGGAAGTCCTGGCCGTGTCACCGGCAACCCGTCTCGAAGAGTGTCTTGGAGACGGGGTTTTCCACCGCAGGGCCGTTGGTCAGAATCTTGGTAGTATCTGGCTCTTGGGCGCTGACATCTCGTAAGTTAAGCCGTGCCCCTGCGGGTTTCGAGAATATCAACTGAGGGTGGGGAGAATGGGCGAGCGAACATCATGGTCTTGCACTCAGGGCGCTTGGCCCACTCCGAGATCATCCTGCCGTTTGCAGTCTCGTGCAGCCGGTCATTGACCTCATAAGCCCAAATCTCTACTTGCTTGAGGAACTGTGGGGAAACACCTTGTTGTGTCCAGACTCTTTCCAAGTTGAAAGACTCTCCATAAGAATCGGAAATTACCGCGACAGTGTAGGCAGTGACGTTAGCGAGGAACGCCGAGACTAGCGGGCGGACCGTCTTATGTACAGCCTTGTACACTATAGCTTTGGCCACTAAAAGCTTGAAGAAGGTCGGAGATGCAGGCGCGGATGAGCCGACTTTTTCGGCTTCTGCCACTCCTGCCATAAAGCGGCTGAAGCACTTCTGTGCCCCAAGGCTAACAATATCAGGATGGCCATCCCAAGCCATGAGATATTTTGCTAGATCAGTCTTTGTGATCTTTCGTGAGGGGGGTACTGACGATTTTAACGCCCGCCGCTTCGCCGGAGTCGTGCCCTCCCGGGCGAGAAGAGTATTATAGCTGCCAGCAGCGCGCTCGTAGAACCAGCGGCCCATTCCGTCGGGACAGTAAACTGTCAGGGACAGACGCTCGATATCAATATGGAAGGGTTTGTTCGCCGAAAGGTCGGATTGTCGGACCGCATTCTGACTGTTCGCGTAGCGTGAGATATCCGAGACCAAAGCCTCTTCCTTTGTCGGGTCCTCCTCCCGCATAACGATGATTTTAGCTGGTACGCGGACCTTGCTCAGATCAGTTGTGCTATATTTCTTTTTCGTAAAGTAGATGGACGCGGTTGTTTGTCCGCCGTTTACCACCTGCATGCCTCGTAGCCAAATAATTCCCGGAGAACCGTCAGCAGCACGGTCAAGTCTCATCTCGTCGGCCACGACCACTATCCCATTATTATAGGCCATGAACCTCTCTGGGGCAGTTTTGAGAGTATTCTGAATTCCTGCATTCACACCCTTTGCTCTTACACTCAAGAAGGAGCGGACGTTGGCTTCTAGTAGGCGGGGGCCAAACTTTTCATAGACGAATCTCAGGGCTTCACCTGGAATTGCAGTCAGAGCGTAGTCATAGTCGCCAGTCTCTCCAGGAACAAAGACGCAGGGTAAGGCGGAGCCTGACAGCTCCTCGAAGTTAACTATCAATTCATCGCGAGGCTTTCCTTCGGATCGATGGCGAAATAGGCGTTCAATGTCCATTACCTCAAGTCTTACAGACTTATTGCCTACATTGCGTGATTTGAAGCTTTTAGACTTTACGACTCCGTCGGTAAGCACGTAAATACGAATCTGTTCTAGGTCGTCGTAAATTTCTCGGATGGTTAGTGCAAGAGAATACACGTCGGTCGATGGATCAAGTTTATCCGCGAGTCGCCCCGTTGCACAAAGTTCTAGGAAGCGAACGCACTGAGCGGCAGCCGTCTTGGCTGCTTGGTCGGGAATTGGTGTTAGGCTGTCAAAGCCCTCGTAAAGGCTGACAAAAAGATCGATTTGATCGGCATCCTCCGACATGGCGTAGCCACTCAGTCGAAAGTTAGCTCTACCCAACCGCCCTTCGAAATGGCAGCTATTCGGCTCGAAAGTCATGCCTGCTTCAGCCAAGTGCTCCATTACTACATCAGAGAATACAAGTTCGGAAAAAGTGGACCCTTCACTCATTTGGGCGGCCACTTCTGCTCGTGTCTCTTCAAAAAACTCTTCAAGGGTCATTTCAATACTCCCAAGGATTTAAGTGCAGCGTCAAAAGGAAAAATATATTCGCCCGCGCTGTGTAGCTCTATCTCATAAACAGCACGGAACACACCATCTGGCATCATGCTGCGCGTAAGTCTTGGAAAGCCATCAATGATTCTGTGGAAAAGGAGTTCCCTCATCTGGAAACGACGTGTATAGGCTGTTTCATGTGTTTTAACATAGCCTGCGGTAAGGAGCTTCTCATGAAAGAATGAAACTGCGCCGGGTACTTCGGCTAGTCTATGCTCTAGATCAGAGACGAGCTCTGGAAGGGATAGGCCTGTCTCCTCACGGGAGAAGCGGAGGGCTGCTAGGAAGAGTGGCGAGTACGTAGAATCATCCAATTGTTCGAGAGAGCTGATTTTTGCTACAAAACCAGCCGTTGAGAGAGTTGTCTTCACCTCGATTGATCCAAGCCCTATAACAAAATCTTGCGGAGCATCTTCTGGACCGACCCAGCCCTCAAGAACGGTTTCCGTTGGGACACCAGCTTGGAGCAGGTAGACAATAAATGTCAGCTCGCCAACTAGACCCAGCTCAGCCTCGGCACCGAGCGGGGTCGCACCACGAGACATGAACTGCTGCCATGCAATGACACGCCTAATGAAAGCCTGTGGCAATTTGCTTTCGGCAACGCCAGTAGCAGCGGCATTATCAATAGCACCGACTGCATCACATGCCATAGCAGAGAAAAGTTCTGGGCTTCCGGCTGCTTTACGTGTTAGTGCGAGCCAGAGACCCGTAGCATTTATCGACTCTATTCTCTCGACCAAGAAACCTTTACCCTCTGGTAATTTCTCGGAACGAGGAATCTTAGCAGATGGAAAAAAGAGCAGAACCGTCTCTAAGTTGGTGGGCGTACGCCGTCCTGCCTTCACCTTGACGGGGCCTGCAGATGGCAAAGAGATAGCCTGCCAGCCTGGTGCGGGATCATGGCCTGTCAGTGACGACCATGCAATCAAGAACTCTTCACTCGGACGGGCCATATTCCTGCATCCAGTAGAGAAGGTTGACTTCATATTCCACGCTTATCGACTTGTGGCTTGCGGGGAACGCGATGGCGAATGCCATGATTGGCTTGCTCCATCCAGGAACGATGAGCCGTTCAGGAGCCTTGTCCTTATCTTTGTAGTAGTAAGGCGTGAGGGGGTAGAGCAGTAATAATCCACTGTTCGCGTCTCCACCCATCCTTCTTCGGGCTTCGCGGATGCCCTTGCCGCTAGGGGAGGTTGGCGGCTCAATGCGTCCACGCGCAGGATCGCGCTTCCAAGCCGCGCGGGTAAGAGCCAAGGCTTCACGCCAAGCGTCATCGCCAAGATCGATACTCTCGTCCTTGGGGTCGGTCAGTACGCCGATGGCAAAATTCTTCGCATCTAGCTTTTCACGGTCAACAGGATCCTCGGTCTTACGGATAGAGTATTTAGTCGAAGGAATGCCGCCGGGAAAAGTATGTTCGTCTCCCTCACCGTTGCCACCGCCAAGCAATGCGATACTCCATTTCGTCAACTGTCCGGTGTCGAGCATCTTGGAAATGTACTCAGAAAGCAGGGCTGCTTTGGCACTTGTGGCGTTTGGATGGGTCACATATGAGTCAAGGAATGTAATTACGTTATGGACATCCACATTTCTCCAAAGCCGGGCACTTGGCCATGAGTCTGGCTCGCCATCGCGAGTGTATTTTGGTGATTCCTCCCATGAGCCGCCAAGAGACGCAATCAAGGAATCTGTCGCATCGAGATTCTGTTGCTGAATTCGTGCATCGCGATGGAAGAGGATGGTTTGCGGACGTGTACCACTGTAACTCAACGACAGAGTCTGGGAATTTCGCATCTTCAAGGGCGACGTGACGGTGAGGATCTCATGGGACATCACCTTGAGGCCGTATTGCTCCGGTGTCAACTTGGCCTCGGCCATGAAATCGAATTCCTCTCGCAGTTCCTCAGAAGCGTCAGCGATATGGCTGAACCACTTCACCAAGTCCGGAGAAGTGTAGAGACGGCACAGGTCTAGGTATCCCGGACGATAGCCGAACCAGCGGCCCATCTGCATGAGCGTGTCATACATCTTGGTGGTCCGCACGAAGTAACTCACGCATAGGCCTTCCAGAGTTAGTCCTCGTGCAAGCTTGTCACCGCCGATTGCTATTACTTTGAGAGCCGCACCTGGCGTTGCGTAGTCGAGCGCGTCTTTGGCCGTACCATTGATTGAGCGAACCTCAATGTCAGTCAGAATATCGGGCAGAATGGCGAGGATCTCGTTCCAGCTCTGCATCGCTGTAGGACGCTCCTCAACCGGTGAGAGTTCCGCGACTTGATGATGAGTGGGGAGGAAATCTTTTTCCCAGAGACTGCGCAACTGAACCAACAGCTCCTCTGCACCGATGCCACGCGTGATCCTTTGGCACATGCGGCGTATGGCTTCTTCGACCTGCTCGCGTACATGTTTCTGCACATCAACGTAGCGGGTAACATGGATCAGCATTGAGCTGTGCTGGTCGCCTTGGCCACGCAACTCTCGAGCTGCGCATGCGAGAATGAAGGCGTAGATGGCTTCTCGCAGTGATGGTGGAATGGTTTCCTGTCCATCATGAGTGGGGGCATGTGTCTTCTTATGCTTGGCCGGCATCCAGCCCGAATCCAAATCTGGATCGTAATGGTCTGTTATGATCCTAGAAAGCGGCAACGCCCCTTCTCGTCCCTCCTTGGTCTGTCTGCCGAATACGCGTGTGGGCCCCACATAGTTGGATGGAGCGGCTAAGTTAATGATAAAGGATCGAGGAAAAAGGTCGGGACCTTCCTTTGAGGTGGCTCCCTTATGGTGGATGAAGATGTTGGCGAAAGGTGTTGCTGTATATCCTACGTAGGCCTTGCGCGTGAAGGCATGTAGCACTTGTCGGATTAGGCTGTTAATAGTTTTGGGCTGATGCTCGACGTCTGGCGTACCATCATCGTTGAACATCTGCTCACCCGTATCGACTGAGGCGTTGTCCGCCTCGTCGTCGATCATTAGAAGTGGGAGCTTTGTCACGAGCTTTCGCCCATCGCTCGCGTCAGTACTATCGGCTACACGGTTTTGTATCCAATGCAGTAGGGCTGTTAGAACTGTCTTCTGTTTCTTGACGACAAAAAGCCATGGCCGCTCCTCGGGGGAAATGCCGTGAAAGTGCTTGGCAATAGCCTTATTGAAGTCACCATTATCCGCACGTGTGGTCGCAGAGTTGGTCTTTAGGTCCTCGCCGAATTCGGCTACGCCGATGGGCATTCCCGGGTCGCGGTCAACGGTCGTCTCGTAGCCCAAGAAGCTTTCCTCGAGTCGCATTTGGGTCTGTGAGCGAAGGTTGTTGTGCATGCCTGCTAATACAATGATAATCTTGTAGCCGGCGTCGGCTGCTTTACAGATAAGTCCGGAGTAGTTGCTAGTCTTGCCGGATTGGACGTGGCCCACGACAAGGCCTCGCCGATCCCAAGGGTCGGATCGTTCAGGATCCTCCAGAAGACCGAGGATGTCTTCGGTAGTTTCGTCGAGACCTTCGACCACCGTGTCCGATAGTTTGGATTCCAAATAGTCTCGGTAACGCCGCCAGTAGTGCCAATCACGCTTGCGAGCTGCAGTGAGCCAATCGAAATGGTCCGTATCGTCTTTGAGGGTTGTGGACTTGCCAATCCAGTGGCTAAAACGTTGGATCAATACGGTTACTGCCTTATCATGATCCACAGGGTGAGTCGACTCGCCTGCGAATACAGCCGCAGCAAGATGGACCTTTTCGGTGATAAAGGCTGGTGTGATCTTTGATTTGTCCTTCTCGGCCTTTACCAGTCGCTGCGCGGTAGCAATAACGTTTTCTAGCAGTTCCGCTTGTGCGGCAGCCTCTTCTGCTACTGTCATTGGTTCTCTCCTAATTTGGCGATCAGCGCTGGATATTTTTGGAATGGCTCGGTCCGTAGCATTGCTTTCCGAGCCTCTTCGAGGCTTAGTCCCTGGCGCTCGACCAAGTCATTGAAAAGCACCTTTGCAACTTCGATCACGGTATCGTTGGGTTCGCCTTCAAAACTGGTTAGCGGCGTTTCCTTGTTCTCAGCAGTGTCCAGCCATATCCGTTGGACTGGGACTGTCTCCTCGATGACTCTAAGCATCGCCCGGGCGAGGTTGGCACGCTTGCCAAGCGCATCGAGAACCGCGGCTACGGCCGGATGCCCATCATCGATGCGGTAACGCACGCCCCCCCTTAGCCTCTCGACACGCCAGGCCTGTTCAACTTGGACTCCGCCAAGACTTGGCATCGGAGCACCACGGAAGGCGAAAACCTTTCTGGCTCTTTCCCTTGTGTCCTCAGCAAGCTTCGTGAGCCACTGACGTACCATTACCGGAGGCCGAGCAGTCGACTTCTTTACATCGATCTTCCAGTCAGCATCGGCAGTATTAGGAAGGTCTAGCCGGATCCGTGCGAGCTTGTGGGTCTCTTCCCGGTTCCACGCGCGCCCTTGTCCCAGGCCGAGCCATCCGCCGGCGAGCAGCAAGCGATGGTTCCGATAAACGTAGAACCCTTGCTGGGATGTCCAGCCCTCGGGGCCTCCTGCCCTGCGGAAGTCGTTGTCGGACAGCCGGTCTTTGTGTGGTAAGACATGGCACTGAGCCTCTACTTCCCCGAAGGATGTAATAGTACGGGCAACAGGTGACTGCCATGGCTTGGCAGGGTGATCCATCATGAAAGGATCCCAAGGACTCACCGGCTTGTTGTTGATGAAGAGAGAGAAGGCCGGGGCAGGACCTTCAAGCAGACGGTGGAAGACCATCGCTAGCCTTTGCTCGACATCGTCCACAAGATCGGCGAAATGGTCCAGCTCATAGCCGGGTGTGACGATTCGGTCGAGATTTTCCCAGAGAACCAGAGTTCCGGAGTCGAGTTCGTTGATCGGCTCGACGAAGTTCTCCGACCCACGAGCCGGCCCCTCGAACATCGTCCAGCCGTCGCCTGGTGAGGCGGCGATAGCGTCTAGGTCCCAGCGCAGGCAAGCAATGGGGCCGTCCTTTCTTTTGGATGCAACAGTAAGGCAGCGGCACTGAGAGAAGGAAGCAGTCTTCAAACCCATCCCAAAGCGACCAAGGTCGGTTAGCTCACGTTCTTCGAGAGGGCTCTTTGCTCCAAGTGTCATTGCCATCTCGAGTTCTGTGTCATCCATTCCTCGGCCATCGTCCAAGATTGTGATTCGACTATTCACGCCGCACCAGTCGAACCTGATTCTAACTTCGGAAGCCCCGGCGGAAACACTATTATCGATCACGTCCGCTAAGGCTGCTGCAGTCGAGTACCCGAGGCCACGGAGGGCCTCCAGCATCGCACTGGCTCGTGGTGGTGCGTGTCGGGTTCTCTCGTTCATTTTACGTAGGTAGTTCCGAAAAGAAGTGTGAAACCAGCGGCCCTCAACCTACGGGCGATTTTGCGAATTTGGGCATCTGGCTGTGCCGGCAATGAAATGAGGACTTGCCCATCTTCGGAACGGGTGTCTTCCACATAAAGGCCTAGCGCCCGAGCATCTTCAATGAGTTCTACTAGCATCCCACTATTTTCAATGGTGGTAATAATATTGGTTGAGGGGCGTAGTGAGGCTGGTTTCTTGGGCAACTTCGGGATGGCCTCGAGCGAGCTGGAGAGTGGAGCGGGCGGCTCAATTTCCCGAGATTTTTTTTTCGAGCCTAGTGGTGATGGGGCTTCGAATAGGGCGTGTGTGGCAGGAGAGGGTAATTCAAACTGATCGCCCATGTATGCGGCCAATTTCTCTTTCCTTGCTGGACTGGATAGTTTTTTCAGCGCTTTCGATTCTATTTGTCGAATTCGCTCACGGGTGACATCGAATCTACGTCCGACCTCCTCCAAAGTCATAGCTTCTTCCCCTCCAAGCCCGAAGCGAAGGGTGATGACCTTTGCGGAACGCTCATCGAGCTCGCTGAGCATGCTTAGTAGAGTCATCCTCAGGGATGACTCTTCAACGGCAAGAGCCGGGTCTGAAGCCTTGGAATTGGGCAGGGTCTCAAGAGTCGGGAGCTCTGGATCATGGTTTGGATCGTCCAAGGAGATTATATCCAAAAAGGCACTCAGGATAAGCTTTACCTTATCGAGCGGAATTCCTGCTCTTTGGGATGTTTCCTGCTCAGTCTCCGGACGTCCAACCCTACCTTCAAACTCCTTGCGATCGTGTAGAATTTTTCGAGCGTCAGCATGCATATGCACGGGTACACGGACGACCCGCTCCTTATCGGCGACCGCACGTGTGACCTGTTGGCGAATCCACCAGGTTGCATATGTAGAGAAGCGGAAGCCCCTGCGCCAGTCAAAGCGCTCGACCGCCTTCATCAATCCAATATTGCCTTCTTGAACAAGATCGTCGAACGGCAATTTTGACCATCTATATTTCTTGGCAATTGAGAAGGCTAGGCGCAGATTTGAGAGGATCATCCGCTGCCGGGCGGCAGACTGGCGTTTAAGCGCAAAGGCAAAGTCGGTGCCGGCTATATCTTCTTCAGCCTTTTCCGCAAGCTCGATCAAGAAGTCTTGGGAAAGAGCGGCAGTTGCTAGGGACGAGCGGATTTTTTCCAAATCACCACTCGCGGACTTTGCTTTAGAGATGGCGGAAACGAAGTTCGCCGCAGCCGGGTCTAGATCGATATTTTCGCCTTCGTCATCCATCCACACATCAATCGAGTGCGTCTGCTCCTCTGCGGAGGGTTCGGGCCCAGAACTAAAGATGTCCACGTCGGCAACTCCGCTGGCCACTCTGTCTGCGGCATCGAATACTGTTTTCAAGCCCAGTGGCCAGGTCGAAAGAGCATTCAGTGCATCGGTGTTGGCCTCTTCCATTGCGCGCGCCAATGAGATCTCTTCTTGGGCATCGAGTAGATTTCCCTTGAGACTCTTGACGTAGAATCGCAAGGGGTCATTCCGGCCTGAGGCAAGATCCTTCACGAATTCGGAGGCCTCCACCATTTCGTGCTCTTCGGCGATAGTTGGGTCACCGAGGAACGGGGGTTCTCCTGTCTCTAACTTGTTGTCGATTAACGCTCCGAGGTCACCTATGACGAAGGCCAGAATTCTCTCTGCTACCTCGTCACGCGAATCATCCTCCTTCAGACAGGTTTTTGTCAGGGCCTCCTCGGATATTGAGCCCTCGCGCAAGGCTCGGAATAATAGATCGCGAAGAGCTGTGTTGGCTTCGTCATTGTTGCTAAATGGAATGGCCCTGTCGGGCAGAAACAAGTCAATATCATCCCATTGTTCGTCACTGTCTATCGCCTTGTGCCTGCCGATCTCCTTGTTCAGGGCACGCACCTCTTTGGCTACGGCCTTGTTTCCCTCGGGTAGGACTGCCTCGGGCTCTACATCCCAGCCCTCCTCAAATTCTAGGTCGAGCGGATTAACATCTAGATCGAAGGGGGCTGAGGCCTCGCTTACTTCGGAGACTTCCTTCGGGCTTATGATCGAGTCAGAAGTATTGGTGTGTACCTTATCTTCTCCGTGAGTGGTAGTGTCGGTGGAGACACCCTGTTCCTTGATTTTGATTGCCAAACTGAAAGGGCTCGGTTTGAGGATCGCTGTCGACTCCGCTTGCTTGTCGATTCCTGGCTCACTATCGCCGGGAGAAGCCACAAGTGCACAGGCTTCATCGGCTATATATTCGTTGCGATCGGGAGCTACTGTCTCAGGCTCCGCCTCCCAGATATCCTCGAGTTTAAGATCGAACGGTTTGTCAATTGGATAAAGGGCATCCGAGGACTCGTCCGCCTCCATAAAATGCTCGGGGCGGTCGTCTTGTAGTGTACCTTTCGCGCCCCCACCCTGATTTTCCGAGGGAGTGGTAAGTGTGGTGTGGGCGTTCTGTTTCTCGACTCCGAGTGCTAAACCCACCGGACTCGGCTCGGAGACACCCTCCGGTATCTTCAATTCGTTGAGCCTTGACTCTATTCCGCTAGGCAAGGCCTCTTTCGGGGTTGATTCGTCAGCTTTATTAATCATTGGGCCTTGGGCGGCTGACTCGCTACTATTCGTCTCGCGGAAAGCCTCGGACGCACTGCGCATCAGCGAGATGCAGTCGGGACACCCACCCTTCTCTGCATGAGCCAAGGCGCTTTTTCCACCAAGGTCTAGCAGTGTCGGATTTGCTCCAGCAGCCAAAAGGATGCGCAAAGTCCCCTTTTTCTTTCGGGCTGCGGCGAGCATCAAGGGTGTAGCCCCATTTTTGTCGCGTGCGTCGAGGTTGTCACCTCGTTGGATGTGTAGCTTGACCGCTGTCTCAACGCCGGCGATCACCGCCACGCGGAGAAAGGGGTTCAGGCGATTCACCGGCTCTTCCATGCTCCGAGGCCTTTCTGTCAGGACGTATCTTGGGGTGAGAGCTACGCTCGCCACCCACTGGAGGGGGTTAGTGCGTCTAGTGAGGAGGTGTGGTGACCCATGTGCACCTCAACGGCGGACTCGAAGCCGCGGCTCTGTCGGCCTTGGATCATCCGGAGTGCTAGATGAACGCTCCCCATGAGCTCGTTAATCAGAGCCTGTAGAGCCCCCGCTCCGTTGGAGCAGACGCTCGGAGGTTTCGGAGTAGAGGGCGCCTAAGATCGTATGCAGTCGCCCTAGGGCGTGTGCCTTGATTTTGGTGAATGGCATTATTGATGTTCCCTGCGAGGGTGGTCGTTCTGACTTTGTAGCTGTTATATCATTTCACGGGGCTCTAAGTCATTTCGGCCAAGTGGCCTTCGACTAAGGGCTCAAGAACTTACTTCATCCACTTGTCGCCAGGGGAGTCCCGCCGCATCCGCGGGGGCTGAGAGGGCCACGCGCCGACCCTGGAACCTGATCCGGTTCACACCGGCGGAGGAAGCGCGACATGCCCTACCTGACGTCTGCCGTGCTCGGCGCGGCGCTTCTGTGCTTTGCTTTCCTGGGCCTGCGGGCCCGCCGGGCCGATGGCCTGCTCGATGACTACGTCACCGCCCGCAACTCCCAGGGCGCCCAGGCCATCGGCCTGTCGTTCCTGGCCTCCAGCATGGGGGCCTGGATCCTCTTCGCGCCGCCGGAGATCGGCGCCTTCGTGGGGCCGGTGGCGCTGGCCGGCTACGCCATCGGCTCGTCGCTGCCCTTCATCGTGCTGGGGCTCTACGGCCCGGCGATCCGTCGCCACCTGCCGCAGGGGCGCAGCATCGGCGAGTTCGCCGAGGCCTGCTACGGCGCCGGGGTGCGCCGCTGGGTGGCCTTCGTCTCTGTGGCCTACATGGCGCTCTTCCTGGCCGCCGAGCTCACCGCCATTGGCGCCATCGCCGCGTTGCTCTCCGACGTGCCGCCGGCGCTGGTGGTCCTCGGGGTGGCGGTGGTCACCCTGGTCTACACCACCCTGGGCGGGCTGCGGGCGAGCCTCGCCACCGACCGCTGGCAGGCCTGGCTGCTGCTGGCCCTGCTGGTGCTGGTGGGCGGCGTGGCCTGGTGGTGGCTGCCGCCGATGCCGGCC
>WPCH01337929.1_pt1 | contig 14724 bp, 13 predicted proteins | sample 5399881 | NCBI WGS metagenome assembly WPCH01 (sample SAMN12869468, study PRJNA574797) | sludge metagenome | isolation source: wastewater treatment of pH5 | place: China:Beijing | collected 2019-05-20
GGTAGCGCGGCCGCGTTGTAGCCGATCGCCCAGCCCAGGTTCTGGCGCATCTTTCGAACCGTGCCCCTGCCGATCTGGAGGGCGATCGGCACATCCAGCGGGTCGGAACGCATCAGAACTATGTCTGCGGTCTCGATCGCCACATCGGTACCGGCACCGATCGCGATGCCGACGTCAGCCTGCGCAAGTGCGGGCGCGTCGTTGACACCGTCACCGACCATCGCGACCCGCTTGTCGGCTTTTTGAAGCTCGGATACCTTTGCGGCTTTGTCCTGGGGCAGAACGTCGGCGATTACTTGGTCGATGCCGAGCTTTGTGGCAATGCGCTCTGCTGTCGCCCGGTTGTCCCCGGTCAGCATTGCGACCTCGACTCCGATGTCGTGGAGAGCTTCGACCGCAGCTGCAGCGGTTTCACGCGGAGCGTCGGCGAGCGCTACGACTCCGACGGCTTTGCCGTCAATGGCGACCAGGACCGCAGTGCGCCCCTCCGAAGCCAGGCCATCACGCCGGGCTTCAACTGGATCGATATCCACATCCTCGGACAGCATGAGCTTGCGGTTGCCGACCAGCACCCGGCGACCAGCCACGATCGCTCCGGCTCCGTGACCTGGAACATTCCGGAATTCAGTAGCCGAAAGCTTTTCGCTGTTGTGTAGTTCGGCGAAATTCACGACTGCCGCGGCCAATGGGTGCTCGGATTCCCTCTCGACAGCGGCAACCAGGCCCAGTAGTTCTCCCTCCGGGATGCCGGATGCGATGAACTCGGTCACCTCCGGTTCACCCTTGGTGAGAGTTCCAGTCTTGTCGAGGATGACCGTGTCTATTCGAGCCGCGGACTCCAGTGCGGTCGCATTCTTGACGAGCACGCCGCGTCTGGCACCGAGACCAGTTCCAACCATTATCGCCGTCGGGGTGGCCAAACCGAGCGCATCAGGGCAGGTAATCACGACTACGGTGATCGCAAACAAAAGAGCGGTCTGAAAGGACGCTCCGGTCAACAGCCAGGCCACCAAAGTTGCGCTGCCGCCGATTAGCGCCACAAGCACCAGCCAGAATGCGGCCCGATCGGCGAGCCGCTGCCCCGGCGCCTTCGAGTTCTGGGCGTCCTGGACCAGGGCGACAATCTGAGCGAGGGCGGTATCCGACCCGACCTTAGTTGCTCGAACACGAAGACTGCCAGTGGTATTGACCGTAGCCCCGATGACCTCGGAGCCGACTGATTTCGCGACGGGAAGACTCTCGCCGGTGACCATCGACTCGTCGATTTCGGACTCTCCCTCCTCAACTGTCCCGTCGGTGGGCACCTTCGCCCCCGGTCGAACGAGAACGAGATCCCCGAGTACGACCTCCGATGTCGGCACTTCAACCGGTTCGCCGTCACGGATGATCAGGGCTACCGGCGGGGCCAGCTCGAGGAGGGTTCGAATCGCATCGTTTGCTCCGCCCCTTGCACGCATCTCCACCCAATGTCCCAAAAGGACGAAGGAGGCCAGCACCGTCGCCGCCTCGTAAAAGACCTCACCTCCGCCCGTGAGGGTCACTACAAGACTGTAGGTCCAACCGGACCCCACGCCTACCGCGACGAGCACCATCATGTCGAGAGTGCGCGCGCGCAAAGCGCGGTAGGCCCCGTCGAAGAAAATCCAAGCGGAATAGAAGATCACTGGCAACGACAGGATCAGGGCAAAAACATCGTCCTGAAGGCCGAACGGTGCTGCCGCCGTGAACCCGAACACGTCTCGCCCGATCGGTGACCAAAGCGTGACTCCGACTGACAAGACGGCTGCCACGATGAACCGATTCCGCATGTCTGCCGCCATCGCAGACATGGACATCTCTTCGTCCCTTCCCCCATGGCCCATGGCCTCGTGGCTGGTCGGCGTCTGCTTCGGATGCTCGGCCTGCGCCAGCTCTTCATCCTCAGACGAGGATCGATCGTCGTCGGCGGGGTCGCAGATATGTCTCGGCACCGATTGACCCGCGCAGTGATATCCGCACTCTTCAATCCAGGTCTGCAGCTCTTCCTGAGATGTCAGCCCAGGATCGTAGGAGACGCTCGCGGTCTGGGAAACCGCGTTGGCGTCGACGGCCACCACTCCCCGTTTCCGGAGGAGAGTCGACTCCACGATTCCCTTCGAGGATGCCCAGTTCAAGCCCGAAACTTCTAGAACAACCGTGCGCTCCTGCATTTCCGATCCTTCTGCGGTCATTTACGTCGTGACCAGATTCGGTCGCCCATGTCCTACAACCTATAGGACTCGCATGAACGTTTTCGCTGGCCCACGAACCCACTCCTATAGTTTGTAGGAGATGGGGTTTACAACATCCGCACATCGGCGAAACGCCCCCGGAAGGGCCAGCACGTGTTCCTGACCAGTATCAGGTCCGGCGTTCGAAGCAACCGGGGCTCACTACTTGCCGTCTTCGCGGTGGCCTTGATCGGTCTTGCTCTTCTCGCGAGCCACAGCGTGCCGTCAGCGCACGACATGGAGGGCGACGAGTCAGGCATGTCTGGTGCGGCGGTGACGATCTGCCTCGCAATCATTCAGGCCGCCGCAACCTTGATGGCTGGCAGGCTCATCCTGAAGAATAAGAACGTTCTCCGGGCCCCTCGGATGGTCGGAAAGATCGCCGAAGCCAGATTCATGAGGTGTTTCGCGAATCCTGACTACCGATGCCGCGAAGGACCAGCAGAACTCCAGGTGTTTCGACATTGAGATCCGTGGTGAGGCCCTGGGCCCACCGTCCTTCGTCGCGCTCCCACAAGGTGCGCATGCAGAATCTCAACTCAAGGAGTGACTAATGACAGGTAGCAAATTAATCGCCGTAATCGGTGTCGGAATCGTGGTAGTGCTCGGTCTCGTGTTCGTCATATCCAACGATGACGACGAGACAATGTCGGGCAAAGATGTTGATGGTGCCTTCGTCTCACAGATGGTCCCCCACCACGAAGGGGCTATCGAGATGGCAGAGATAGCGAAGGAAAATGGTGAACACCCCGAGATCATTCAACTGGCGAACGAAATCGTTCGAACCCAGAGCGCCGAGATTGAGGATCTGAACGGTATGCACGAACGCATATTCGGAGGCCCGGTCGGCAGTGAGGACCACGGTGACATGGGGATGGATGAAACCATGATGGGGATGGACATGGATATGGGCGAACTGGAGACAGCAAAGCCGTTCGACCGGGAATTCATCGACCAGATGATCGTTCATCACCAGGGGGCTATCCGTATGGCACGGATGGAGCTCCGATATGGAGAGGATCAGGAAGCGAAGGATCTCGCTACCGCGATCGTCGACGCGCAGGCAGCGGAGATCGAGCAGATGAACAGCTGGAGGCAGGAATGGTACGGAGCGCCCTCACCATCCGGCGGCGTCCCAAGCCTCGATGAGATGGACCCGATGGAGGACCATGACATGGGAGGCATGAACCACTAGCAGATGGATCGAGGCGCGGGGACGGGTTCATGCCGTTCCCCGCGCCATCGATTCGTGGCGAAGCCGGCGGCCGAACTGTTAGCCCGCTCGCCGCCATCCCTTCAGGTACGGGGTCGGGTTACTCACATCCCCTCCGCGATACCAGCCCGGACGAGTCCACATTTCGAAATGAAGGTGGCACGCACTCGATCGCCCGGTGGAACCCACGTAGCCGAGTACGTCACCTGCCTTCACCCGCTGGCCCTTTTTGACCTTGGGCGGCTTGATCATGTGCATATAGACGTAGTCGAACTTCGAATCGGTGCCCCGGACCACGACGTAGTTGCCCGCTCCGGATGCCTGGTAGGCAATAACTCGAACTACTCCCGCCTTGGAAGCGACGATCTTCCGCCGGCAGTCGGCCATCAGATCCTGACCTTGATGGCCTCGTCCGGCTCCAAGGCCATCGCCCCACGAGACCTTCGCCTTGACGGGGAAAACGCCCTTGGAGGTTTCTGCGGAGCTACCGGAACTTCCACCCATCGAGATGCCACCCGAAGTCGATGCGGCGCTCGCAACTTCCGCACCAAGCGAATAGAAGGCCCAGAAAGTGATGCCCGCAGCCAGCAAGGAAAGGCCCAGGGTCAAAAACGTTCTAGATTTGATCACTCAATCTCTCTCTTCTGGCCTACGGGGTTAGCTGACGGGCTCGCGCTGAAAGAGTCGCGCTACGGATCTTTTTCGATCCGATTCGCCCCGTGGCTGTCGAAGCAGCCAGGTTGGTTCCCCCGATCCAGCGAAAGTGGCTGGATTCGGCCGTTAGTAGTTTGTGTGCATTACATTAGCGGATAGGTCCGACGCTTTGTAGGACACGCCGGAAGTGGCCGGTGATTTTCGTTCGTCCACGTCGAACACGACTAAGGTCCAAACCTCGGAGAGATGACTAGGCCAGGACTAACAGTCGGTGCTGCTGATCGACCATGTGTGTTCTCCGACGGGGGCGCCGGCAGCCCACGCGGAAGTTGTCGCCGCGAAAACGAGCGTCGCAGCGACAAAAAGCAGCGTCACACCGTGCATCGACCGACGTACCCTGGGACCCGCCAAGGTCAGATGACCTTCCAGGTAGTCGAGTCGCCTGTTGACCCTCGCCCCCGCAAGTCCGATTCCCCCGACCGAACGGGGTCCGGTGGCCGCCTTACATATTGCGCTGGCGAGCGAAAGGGGGTCTCTGGTTTGCCGGACTGCATACTCATCAGCGTCGCGCTCCAGCGCAAGATGAAGGTTGCTTTGCGCTCGACTGGTTCCGGGGAAGGCAAAACCGATCGCGGCCAATACCCGGGCGCCGAACAGGATCGGTCGATGTCCTCGCCGAAGATGTCCCGCCTCGTGATTCAAGCCGGCTTCGAGTTCCGCGTCATCCATAGCCCTGAGCGTTGTGTCTGAGACCACGATTTGGCTTCGGCCAAAAGGTGCGACTCCAAACACCAGTTCGTCGTCCCTGATCAACGCCCAACCGTCATCCGTTTCGACGGATCTCTTGATTCGGGATCGAAGGGTCCACCAACCGGTGGTGAAGCGGGAAATGAGCCAAACAATGGATGCAAAGAGGCCAACCACAGGCAAGGCCATTGCCAGATGGAGAGCGGTGTGTCCGGAAATCCCGACGTGAGGTGAAATCACCGGTACTCCCAGGTGAACGCAGAGGCCTGCCAGATACGAGTAAATCGCAGTTTCAGGTAAAAAGACGATTGCGAAGGCCGTAGCCGCGACAGAGGCGATTGCTCCTACGGCAAGCACACAGAACCAGATTGCAATCGCGGTTGGTGCCGCCACTCGGTCCAGAGGAAGGAATCGGGCGCCGGCGGTCATCAACAACGAAAGTCCGCCGATTGCTACCGCGAGCAGCATCAGTCACTGATCCTTCGAGCCTGAATCTGCTTCGCACGCTGCGCGATCTCGTCGACCTCGCGAGGCTCGAGTTCGTCGACAAGGTTGAGCAAGGCCAACCGCCGTGCTTTCGGAGACGCTTCCGCGAGACGCTCGCCGAGTGACCTCGCCACGAAATCGGATTCCTCAACGGACGGTTTGTAAAGGTGGGCCCGCCCATCCCTGACCCTGACGAGCATGTTCTTCGTCTCAAGCCGGTTCAGCACGGTTTGGACCGTGTTGTAAGCGGGACGGCCGTCTCCTGGAAGCTCGGAACGGACTTGCTCCACCGTGGCTTCGCCCAGCTTCCAGACAGCAGCCATGATTTCTGCCTGAAGGTCGCCGCGAATCTCTGATCTGTTTCTTTTGGTAGGGATGGAGTCTCCTGAGCGGGAACGACACACCTTCGATTCCCTGCCGTTCAATGATATGGGTGCTTAGCGGTTTCACCCTTCCCGAAGATCGAGCTGGACAATGCGGGCTAGAGGTATCCGAGCGGGTCTTGCGCGACACCATCGATGCGAACCTCGAAATGAAGGTGGTCACCGAAGCTATGACCCGTGTTGCCGACATATCCGATTACATCGCCTTGGCTCACGCTGGCCCCCTCGGTGGTACCGAACTCTGATTGGTGGGCATAGCACGTAGAAAGGCCGCCGCCATGGTCGACGCAGGTGTAGTTGCCATACCCCCCGCTTTCAGCCTCTGACTGCATCAAGATGACCGTTCCCGAAGCCGCGGCCTTGATCGGTGTTCCACCCGGCGCCGAAATATCGATGCCCTCATGGACACTCCCCCAACGCGGACCGAAGGTAGAAGAAAGCACCCCGTCAACAGGCCAGATCATGCCTCCGGGGCCAGGGGTAGACGAACCTGAATCGGATGGAGCGACACTGGAAGACGATACGGCGGCGATGGTCTCTTCGAGTTCGGCTCTGAGGTCGGCAGCCAGTTCCTCCTGATGGTCGATGTCCCCACGCACACTCCCCAGAGCGCTTTCTCGCTTCCCCTGAATCGCCGCGAGATTAGCCTGGCGAGATTCAAGCGAGGTACGAGTCGTTTCGAGGTCTTGTTCTCGACTGGCGATTTCGTCTCGTGCGGTCTCGATTATCAGCTTGGATTCCCGTTGAACCGCCACCGTGTTTTGCGCCTGATTCCTCAGGATGCGCACCCGTTCGGCAAGATCCTCGCTTTGGTTCTGAATCGATTCGAGGTATTCGCCGGTGGCAACCAGATCACCGAAGTTTTCGGCAGCCAGCGCGATCGATGCGATGTCGGGTGGCCCTGTCGTATAGATCGTCACAAGATTGTCACCTAAGTTCTTGAGCGCCCGCTGCAGGCGCGCGCGCTGAATCCTTAACCGGATTATCGCCTTCTTCAGCTCGCGAACCGCCTGAGCAAACTCGGCCTGCTTCGCTTCGAGTTCGGCCTCCGCTGCGGACTCCCGTTGGCGAAGAGATGCGACCTGGCCTGACAATGCCGATATCTGGCTGCTGTATTCCTCGATTTCCGATGTCAGTACCTGCTCGCGATCCCGGCTCTTCTCGATTTTCGATTCGGCAGCATCAAGCTTCTCCTGAACCGTGGCCGCAGCGCCACTTCCCGATGAAAAGGATGCACCCACGGTGGCCAGGCACGCAAGCAGAAAGAAAGCCCGGGTAGCGGGCTTTCTTTCTGCGTGGATGTTTCGATGTTTGAGCATCTGCGTCGCGAATCCATCATTGGATTCACTCCTACAGAACGTAGGTGTTGATGCTCGGACCAGTCGTACCGACGCCCTGCCTGAGAGAGAAGTTTCAGAGGCTTCTGCTCCCCAGTTGCTGGGACAGATGGCCCATCAACTCTATCTCCGACACGCTGTAGGAGAAAGAACCTAGACTTCGGGTTCCCTTTTCCCCGAAGCCCTGAAAGTGAATGTCGAACTTGAACTCGCAGTCCTTGGCCAGGCGGGGTGGCTTCGGGGAACACCCCCCTCACGGAAGCCCACCCCGACAGAAACCCCGCAATCGTCGACTTCCCCACCGAGGGGTCCGTCCCGGACCGGCGAGATTCGAAATCCTGGTCACCCTGAGTTTCGTTGTGTCGATGGTGGTCGCCGTGGTGGCCGGAGGGCCGACCGACCTCGCCCGAGCCGCGGTGATAGCGGTTCCGTACTTTTTGCTGGGTCTGCTCGTGGTCCGGCGAGGTCTGTTTGTGGTGACGGCGCTGCCGATTGTGCTCTCGGTCTTCTTCGACGATCGAACTTCCCACTAGTTGCGCCTCGAAAACCCTCAGGTGATTTTCTGGATGGTGGGTGTCCTTCTCTGGGCACCCGCTTTGGTGCTCGGTTATTCGATCAGGAAATGGTTTGATCGCTGAATTGTCAAGTGGTCATTTGGTCCGCCTTCGCCTTCCCGGCAACATGGTTGTTCCCCGGCGCTCCTATACCTTGTAGGAGATGATCATCCACCGATCTGAATGGCAGATTGCCTCCCGTACCCGACATTCGTTGTCCTCAGGTTTGCTGATGGCAACTTTCATCTTGTCTGCGCTCTTCCTGGTTGTCGGGTGCGCCGGCGGCACCAGCGAGGAACAGTCCAACGGCACATCGATTGGTTCTGCTCCGGATCCCGGACCGGTTCACGTCCATGGACTTGGCGTAGATCCAGCAGACGAAACGCTTTACATCGCGTCGCATACGGGACTGTTTCGCCTCCCCAGAAACTCAAGCGCCGCCACCAGAGTGGCAGATCGCTACCAGGACACGATGGCGTTCACGGTTACGGGGCCGGGAAGGTTCCTCGGCTCAGGGCACCCGGACATGCGAGAGGATCTACCGCCATTCCTGGGCCTGATCGAAAGCACCGACGCAGGTGAGAGTTGGGTTGAGGTATCCCTTCAGGGAGAGGTTGATTTTCACGTACTCGCCGCGTCGGGACCAAGGGTTTACGGCTTTGGTTCGGTCTGGGAAACCAACGAAGCGGTCTTCCTCGCCAGTGAAAACGGCGGCAAGTCCTGGACGAAACATGAGGCCCCGGAGTCACTGATCGGCCTGGCCGTTTCCCCCAGTGACCCACGCACGCTCATCGCATCAAACACGCGTAGCCTTTTCGTGACCCAAGACGGAGGCAGAACCTGGATCAGGTCACCGGGTTCACCCGGCCTCCTTGCCTGGCCCGAGCCTGGCCGTCTCTACCTGGCGGGCCCGAAGGGTTCGATAGCAGTGAGCACCGACACGGGTCAAAGTTGGCGACGGGCAGGGAGGCTGCCCGGGACTCCCTCGGCTCTCGGATTCGGTTCCGGCCAGCTTTTCGCGGCGATCCACGACGGCGCGGTCCTCGAGTCGCGAGATGGGGGCGCGACCTGGAACGAGCGATTCTCCCCGTGAATGGACCTCTGGTTCCGGGCCTGAAGTAGTCGATCTACCCTCAGTGCTTCATCAAGCGCCGGACTACGCCCATCAGTTCTTCGGTTCGCTCGACCTGTACCTCGGGCTCACCGCCGATCACGCAGTGGTGGGCGTGATCTTCCAGAAGCCCGAGGGAAACCTTGTCAAGGGCAGCCTGTACCGCAGTGATCTGGGTCACGACATCGATGCAGTAACGATCATCCTCGAGCATTCCCTGAATGCCGCGAACCTGGCCTTCGATACGCCGTAGCCGTTTCTGAACCGCGTCTTTGTCAGTGGTATATCCGCGGGTGATCGGTTCGGTGGTCATCGAAGTTCCTTTTCATGCTTCACAAGGGTGCCAGAGATCCTGGAGTATTTACAGCCTCTCCAATGAAGGATATCAGATACCCCCTGGGGGTATGCTATGTTCTCCCCCTGATACCCCCCTAGGGTATATAGACGTCCAAACAAAACAGGAGAAGCATGAGTACCTCAACCAGAAGCGTTCACAAAGTTGTCGGCATGAGTTGTGGTCACTGCCGAAGTTCTGTCCTCGAAGAGCTGCACGAGGTAGATGGAGTACATGCCGTCGACCTCGACCTGACAAGCGGCCGGCTCGAAGTCCTCGGCACCGCAGTGAGTTTGGATCAGATCAGGTCCGCGGTCGAGCGTGCCGGTTACGAACTTGAAGAGGAAATTGCCTGATGTCCCTCACAAGATCCGTGTCGATACTCAGATACCCCAACCCCGTAAGGAACTCAGAATGAACACAGATCCCAAACGCTGGTGGGCCCTTGCGGTGATTGCGCTGGCGCAATTCATGGTCATCATGGACACGTCGATCATCGGCGTTGCCCTCCCCGAGATCCAGACTGATCTCGGGTTCTCGCAAACCAGCCTCTCCTGGGTTTTCAACGCCTATGTGGTCGCCCTCGGGGGCCTGCTGCTCCTGGGTGGTCGCCTCTCCGATCTGTTCGGAGCCCGGCCAGTCTTCTCGGCCGGCTGGATAGTGCTGCTGGCAGGTTCGGTCATCGCGGCAGTAGCTGGCAGTGTCGGTGTCGAGCTGGCCGGCCGAGCCGTTCAGGGCGTCGGAGCTGCGTTGATAGCTCCCTCGGCTCTGACGCTACTGATGATGTTGTTTGGCAACGACCCAAAGGAGCTCACCAAAGCGATCGCCTTGTACGGCGCGGCCGCACCCGCCGGAGGTACGGCCGGAGTATTCCTCGGAGGTGTGATTACCGAGTGGATGAGCTGGCCCTGGATTTTCTGGCTCTACGTTCCGATCGCAATTGGTGCGCTGATCGCTACGCCCGCCCTGATGCCCCGGTCCGAGCCCCAGCGAGGTCGCGTCGACATCGCCGGAGCGATCTCGGTGACCGGCGGTCTGGCGCTGGCAGTATTAGGAATGGTCCGCGCACCCGTTGAAGGTTGGGGTTCGCTCACCACTATCGGAACCCTAGTTGCCGCGGCAGCACTCCTGGCACTGTTTGTCGTGATTCAGAGCAAGCGGGAGAATCCGCTGGTGCGGCTCGGCATCTTCGCCACGCCCAATCTGACCGGCGCCAATATCGCTCAGCTTCTGCTTGGTGCCGCATGGATTCCGATGTGGTATTTCCTCAATCTCTACCTCCAGCAGGTGCTCGGCTACGGTGCCTTCGCCAGCGGCGCGGCGCTTCTTCCGATGACGCTGATGATCATGTTGCTCATGATTGTGGTCGCTCCGCGGGTAATTGCCCGTTTCGGATTCAAGGCGCCGATCATTGCCGGTCTCCTGGTGCTGGCGGCAGGGCTCATCTGGCTCTCATTCATACGCCCGAGCGGCAACTTCGTCGTCGACGTTTTGCCGGCATCGCTCGTGGCCGCTACGGGGATGGCGCTTGCGTTCATTCCCTCTCTCGGCACAGCGATCTCGAGTGCCAGGCCCGAAGAGGGAGGATTGGCGTCGGGCATCGTCAACACGACTTACCAGGTTGGTTCTGCACTCGGCCTGGCAGCGATGACGGCCCTGGCAGCCTCCCAAGGCGCCGACTCTCTCGGGAACCCGGACGCCCTGACCTCAGGCTTCTCGGCCGCGTTCCTCGGAGCCGCCGGTATCGCCGTCGTGGGTGCAGCCGTGGCTGCCGTCACTCTCAAACAGCCGGGGGCGCGTCCTATCGAAGTGGGCTCCCCCGAACCGGCGGAATCGGTTTGAGTTCGTAGGAATCAGAAGAACCGACGCAGGCGTGCGATGGCCGCACGCCTGCGTCGTGTTTTCTGGATTCAAGGCCGCGCAGCGTCGAACTTCCACCGTCTGCTTGGCCCAATCAGCGAGCCTCGCTGACCCGAGAATTCATCGGGGCGACTGGATTTGAACCAGCGACCCCTTGCTCCCAAAGCAAGTGCGCTACCAGGCTGCGCCACGCCCCGGCGCGACGGCGGAGTCTAGTTCACAAGCGCTGGGAGAGGCGCCAGGCGTGGAAGGCCTCTCGGGTCGTGTACTCCGGGATGTAACCGAATTCGTTCTTGAGGCGGCGATTGTCGAGGACCGGGCGGTACGAGAGGAAGTCAGTCTGGGCCGGGCCGTGCGGGGTGAGATCCAGGAAATGTCCTGCCCAGAGTCCCGCCTTGAGGGCGCTGACCGGGACCGTCAAGGTCTTCCTGCCGAGCTCGGCAGCGATCTCGTCCACGGTCATCGCGCCATCGCCGGCGACGTTGAAAGTACCTGTCTTCTCCCCGAGCACAGCCTGAAGGATCACCCCGACCACATCCTGGTCCCAGATGAATACAAAGGGTGATTCGGAGCCACGGATCTTGATCAGGCGCTTCGATTTGAAGAGATCGGTGATCTGGTTGTCAACCGTCTCCCCCAGGATCGTGCCTATCCTCAGGACCACCTGTTCGAGCTCCGGATTCGAATCCCGCAACGCCGCCAGCTGCTCCTCGACCAGCCGCTTGTGGAGGCTGTACGGGAAAGTCTCGTTGCCGCGGACCGGATTGTCTTCGGTGAGCCAGGCAGGGTTGTCAGCGTGGTAGCCATAGGCGGCACCGCTCGAAGAAACCACGACCCGTTTCACTCCATGCTCGAGGCAGGCGTCGAACACGTTCTTCGAGCCGGTCACGTCAACCGCGAACTCCTGCTCGGTCGTCGTGTCCTTGCCCGGGTTCACGATCGAAGCGAGGTGAACAACCGTGTCGATCCCATGCTCGCCGATCGGTCCCGCGACCGAAGAAGGATCGGTCACGTCGGCCACCACATAGTCAACCCCGTCAACCCGGCGCTCGTCGGTCGGGTGGCTGAGATCACCAGAGACCACGAGTTCAACCTGATCGCCCGCATTCTCCAGGCCGCGGACCACCGAGTGCCCGAGGAATCCGTTTCCCCCCGTCACAAAAACGCGTTTCTTTGCTTCAGGCACCGCCCGCCGCCTCCAGAGTGCTCTCCTTCACATCACCAGTCGGTTTCTTCGCCCACCAGCTCGATAATGCCAGGCCGGCCATCAGGTCCCAGACCCCCCACCAGGCAGCTACCATCGCGACTCCGCCGAGACCCTCGAAGACACTCAGCGCTATGCCAAGCCCGAGGGCCGCGTTTCGCACCCCGACTTCAAAGGTGATCGCCCTCCGGTTCGGCTCCGAAACCTTGAACGACGCCGCGATCCCATACCCGAGAAGCAGCGCAAGCGTGTCGTGGATAAACACCGCTACGGCAACCAGAGCGATGTGGTTGACGAAGGCGCTGATGTTGCTGACGAGCGCTCCGAGAATGAAAAGAACCAGGAAGATCATCGAGAATTTCTTGACCAGCGGCTGGACTTTCTTTGCGATCTCCGGTTTGTGGCTGGAGATCAGAAGTCCGAGGCAAAGCGGGATTCCGATCAACACCACGATGTCGAGCAAGAGCTCCACGGCACTGACATCAATGTCCTTGAGAATCTGGGATGCCTCAGGGTGCATTCCGGCCCAGAAAGCGATGTTCAGCGGCATCAGGAAGATCGCCAGAAAGTTCGACAGGGCGGTCATCGACAGCGACAACGCCACGTTTCCCCGTGCCCGGTAGACCAGAATGTTCGAGATGTTTCCTGGCGGGCAGCAGGCGACAAGGATCATCCCGAGAGCAATCGATGCCCGGAAGTCGAGCAGCATTGTCAACCCGAAGGTGATCGCCGGCAGGCAGATGAACTGGGCGGCAACACCGACCGCCATCGCCTTCGGCATGTGAGCGACAGCCCGGAAATCATCTACCTTCATCTCCAGGGCGATGCCGAACATGATCACCGCGATCACGGCACTGAGAAGCAACAGCATGCCGTCACTGGTATTCAGCGAGACGTTGTCGATGTCAGTGGCCGCGAGCGGCAGCGAGCTCAGCAAGTAGTCACCTTCAGTCGCCGGTCGACTCGAAGATCTTCAGGTGTTCGTGAATCTGGGCCCTGTAGGCGTCCTTGTTCACGTAGAACGGGAGCCGGTCGAGCTGGCGGTAGTTGTATCCGGCGAAAAGGTCCGGCTTGGGACCCTGGACCCGGCGCCACATCTCGTCAGCACCAGCCGGGGCATGTTCCCCGGCATCGATGAACTCGGCCACCAGATCGGCCTGGTTGTAGCGGCCCTGCCAGCCGAGACCGGTCGCCTCGACCATTCCCAAAACGAACACGTTGCGGTGTTTCGGAGTGAAGATGTTCAGGTAGAGATCGGGGCTGTTGCCCTTCCAGTTCAGATGCTGCGGGTCGATGAACGGGTAGTGGAGCTTGTAGCCGGTGGCGAGCATCACCATGTCGTAGTCACCGGTGCTCCCGTCGACAAACTCGACTCCGGCCTTGGTGAACCGCCTGATGTTCTTGCGGACGTGAAGGTCACCGTGGCCGGCGTGGTAGAGCACCTGGGTGTTCATCACCGGATGGGTTTCGTAAATCCGCCCTTCCGGCACCGGAAAGCCGAGGCGGGCCGGGTCACCGGTCAGGAACTTGATCACTTTGCCGTCGATCCTCGTCTTGAGGTACGCCGGCAATGCCCTGCCTTCATTCAGCGTGTCGGATGGCCGGCCGAAGATGTACTTCGGGAAAAACCAGTAGCCCGAGCGGAGGCTCATCTCGATCGATTCTGCGAAGTGGACCGCATCCACCGCGATGTCACAGCCAGAGTTGCCGCAACCAACGATCAGAACCCGCTTGCCGCGGAAGATGTCAGCTTTTTTGTACGAGGCCGTGTGGAGGATCTCGCCCTCAAATTCGTCCTGTCCTTCGAACTCGGGGATGCTCGGCTCGGAAAGAATTCCGTTGGCGACGATCACCCCGGCGTATCGACCTGTCTCCTCCTCCCCTTCCTCTGTCCGGATCGTCACTTTCCAGACCGAATCGACTACATCCGGATTTTCGGGTTCGGCGGCGATCACCTCGGTCCCGAACCGGTAGTTCCGGCGCAGGTCGAAGGTGTCGGCGTAATCCTTGAAGTAGGTGTTCATCTCCCGGTGGCTGGGGAAATCCGCGACCTCGTCACGCATCGGGAACTCGTCGTAGGCGGTAGTCGTCTTCGAGGAGATCAGATGGGCCGACTCGTACATCGTCGACTTCCGGCTGTCTATGTCCCAGAGGCCGCCAACGTCGCTGTGGATCTCGAAACCGACAAAGGAAATCCCGCGGCGCGACAGGTTACGGGCAGCCGAGAGACCGGTCGGACCGGCTCCGATAAGTGCCCACGGCAAAGTCTTCCGGGAATCCTCCTCAGGCGTCACGATTGCGCATCCTATGTCACCAGCGGGGAAGCTCCGACAACCGGGGACGCTACGGTTCAGCCATGGCAGAAGTCAGGTCCTTCCCCGCCCTGCACTACGACCTGAACGCGGTCGGTCCGCTGGGCGATGTCACAGCTCCGCCGTACGATGTGATCGACGGGGCCGGTCGGACCGCGTTGCTGGAGCGGTCGGCCTTCAACAGTGTCGAGATCGACCTGCCGGTCTCATCCGGGGGCGACCCCTATGAGCATGCGGCCGGCACCCTCGAAGAGTGGATCCTGAGCGGCATCCTTCGTCA
>WPCH01034493.1_pt1 | contig 14716 bp, 9 predicted proteins | sample 5399881 | NCBI WGS metagenome assembly WPCH01 (sample SAMN12869468, study PRJNA574797) | sludge metagenome | isolation source: wastewater treatment of pH5 | place: China:Beijing | collected 2019-05-20
GACTGCGGGTTTCGGCTTCAAGATGGCTCTTGTCCCCTTCCACATGTGGGCTCCGGACACATACCAGGGATCGCCTTCAGTTGTTTCCGCCCTGCTCGCAGCCGGGTCAAAGAAAATGGGGTTTGTCGCAGCCTTCAGGGTGTTCATCATAGCCCTTGCAGCCCTTCAGCCTGACTGGCAGTTTATGTTTACCCTTCTGGCAGTGGTGACCATGACCTTCGGAAATGTGGTCGCAGTTGCCCAGACCAGCGTTAAACGCATGCTTGCCTACTCCTCCCTTGCACAGGCAGGATACATTGCAATGGCTTTTGCCGTAATGACACCTGTCGCTCTTGCAGGCGGAATCATGTACACCCTTGCCCATGCCTTTATGAAAGCAGGAGCATTTATTGCAGCCGCAGCCGTTGTCTGGATGATAACTTCGGAAAAGACAGGAAACCTCGACATCCCTGACCACCTGGACAGCTTCAGGGGTCTTGGAAAGAGAATGCCTCTTGCAGCTCTCTGTATGACGGTTTTCGTCTTTGCACTTGCAGGAATCCCCCCGACTGCAGGTTTCATGGCAAAGTTCGTGCTCTTCTCTTCAACCATTCAGGCGGGCATGACCTGGCTTGCAGTAATCGCCATCCTGAACAGTGCCCTTTCACTGTTCTACTATGCACGGCTTGTGAAATACATGTACTTCATGCCCCCCGAAGGTAAAAGTGAAAAGGTCAGCATCCCGTTCCCATACGCAGCAGCCCTTCTGGTTGCAGTTGCAGGCGTGCTGGTAATGGGTCTCTGGCCTGAACCCTTCGTGGAGCTGGCTATGAAAGCAGCAATGGTACTGGTACCATTCTAAGGAGGAATAGAGAAATGACAGATTGCGACCTGTGTGGAAAAGGAATCCCGACCGTTATCCCGGTCAGGACTTACCCGCCTCTCCTTAAATTCGCCTACCCTGAAGGTGTCTGGAAAGGGCTCTGTGAGACCTGCCTTGATTCCACCCAGAAAACCTATCTGGAAGTGAACAGGAACCACACTTCATGCAGAAGAGGCAAATGCTCCCTCTGCGGAAGCAAAACCGGTGTTTTCTCAGTGGAGCTGCAGATCCCCGATTTCTCAAAAGGAGTTGTTAGAAAAGATGTGGATGTCTGCTACAGGTGCCTGAAATCAGTCGATCAGGCTTATATCAGGTACAAAAGAGAGCAGATCGAGCAGGACCACGAAATGGGTAGAATACACGGGCACGAACACGTACACCCGCACTGAGTAAAGCTGCTTTTTAAAGTGGCTTTATTTTCTTTTCTTTATTTATTCTTTGGATGCCTGATATATTTCTACTGATCTATTTTTCAGCCTTTTACAACTAAAATATAAAATAATTTCATAAAAAAATCGGTCTGATTATTTAATGATATTTGTTTAATTCAGGATCTTTTTGTTAGAAATTATTAAATCTGAGTAAAAATCGATTATCATTCTATTCAGATCAATAGACAAATCCTATGAAAAGACATTTCTCTAATTGTTAGTATCGGTAATACATTTTATAAATCCCATTATTTAGGACCGTATCTCTTTAGCTGTAAAACAAGGATCAATAAATTGATATTTGCCTTTTAATAATTATTTTTGATATTTATTCCCCAGTATTTATTAGATTAAAAAATAAGTTATACCAAATAGTTTAATTATTTGTCCATAAATCATTTATAAGAAAAAATCATCCAGTTATGTGAAAAAAAGTAGTTTTTTTCTTACATATGGGGACTCCGGGAAATGAAGGCTTTTTACAGGACTCCCGCACAGGCCCGAAGGCAAAATAGGTTTATTTTTTGAATCTGAGGCAGGTAAATGTTTTCCAAGGAAATAAACAAAAGGATAGCGATTTTATTATTTTTAATAGTTGTTCTTGTCGGAGTATGGATTGTGCTTGATTTCATTCGTATAGGCCCAGGACTACCACCTTCAGAAGGCATGCCAAAATGGTATATTCCAGAGACATGGAGAGAAATCGAACCAGGCTGCACATCGTTTTTTCCAGAAATTTCACCTTATTGCAATTTCGGGAACTTTTCCGGAGGAAAGTTCGTGCTTGTCTGGTACTTTGACGACGAGTCTAAGTTCTTAGAAGGAGAAGATACCCTTTATTGTTATCTGGAAGAGAAAGGCAATGTGTTCCAGCAGGAGCTAAATATCAGCACAGAGCTTCAAGAGATAGCAAAAAGGCGTGAAGCTGAAAATTCCTGGAGACCCATTTTTGGTCCTTATTTTTTTAACGCAACAGGATACGAAAGTACTGAAACTTCGGGATACTTTGTAGTGTATGAGAGGCCTTTCCTTAAAGAGAGAGAAGATTATTTTATAGCTTATTACGGAATCATGGGCCTGACCGATCTCACTGAAGAAACACCAGCGCTGAAAAAACTGATTGCAAAGTCTTATTATATGTCTAATGAAGAAGGAAAAGTTGATGGCTTAAACAAAGGGAATAAAAAAGGAAAGGGCAATTTGTTACTTCCATGGTTTTGACACGAAGATAATATTTATTTCAAAATCTACTACATAATGTTGAAAAGGGCAATTTGTTACTTCCACGGTTTTGACACGAAGGCTAATTCTTCTTACATTTTCCTTTCAAATGTATTCTGTCATATATTCTCTCATGTGGGACAGACCTTAATGCAGAGCCCGCACCTCAGCCCTCCCAGCACATTAAACATGTACTGAGCACACTTCTGCCTGTTAATCTCTCCGTTCTGAGAAATAGCACCAGCCGGGCATACTTCAATGCATCTCATGCAGCTGCTGCACTTTTCGTTGATAAACGGCAAATAAGTATTTTCCTCTGTTTCAAGCGGAGCATCTGTAAGTATTGCCGTCATCCGTACTCTGGGTCCAAAGTCTTTTGTGATTAGGAGATGGTTCATTCCGAAATTTCCCAGACCTGCATGGTATGCGGCATATTTGATTGACAGATTTGCTTTGAGGGTCTCGCGGTCAGCATACCAGTACCCGAATTCACTACCTTCCGTAGGCACTATAGTTGCCTTATATCCTTCTTTTTCGATTATTCTGGCAATCCGGAACGCAATTACCCTCAGGGTCGCAGTTGCTGCCATAAGTGTATTTGTATATTCGGCCCTTCCTTCAGGCAGGCAATCAAAAGCTCCTCCGGGTACTCCAACTCCCAGGATTAGAACTGACCGTATATCTGGCATCACGTCCTGTGGCTTGTTTCCAGTATATTCCGGGGTTTGGAAGCATGCAGGATCCGCAATGCCAATAAAATCCGCATTCATTCCAAGAGCTATGTCCTTTATCCTTTCTGTAAATGTGGTCTCCGCCATTTTTTATCTCCTTTCATCTCCATTTAAAATTGGAGTTAAGGTTCTCTTATCTTCCAGTCTTCAATTTGTAATATAAATTGGTATATAAATAATGAATTTAATCTGTATATTAGTATAAATTACAGCAGTTACAAGCAATTATAGCAGTTACAAGCAATTATAGCAGTTGCACGTAAATGTAGCAGTTATACGCAGTAACCATCGATCTGGAGTTTTCTGTCCTGAATCGATCGGCTGAAAAATTATCTGGGGAGGGGCACTTATGGAAAGTATACTTATCGGAGACTGTATCAGAAAACTAATCAGCTCTTTACTGGTCGTTGTTTTGCTTCTTGTTTCTACAGGCGCTTCGGGTGGAGAAGTCATTTACGTTGAGCCCGGAGCTTCAATTCAGGCTGCAGTAAATAACTCTACAACCGGGGATTTCGTTATTGTGAAATCCGGGGACTATGAAGAAAATATCGTTGTAAATGTTTCAGGGATAATTGTCACTTCGGAACATGAGAACCCTGAAGGCGTCTTTATAAGAGCGAAGGACGAAAATTCCAGCGTATTTCAGGTTAAAGCAGACAATGTAACCATAAGCGGTTTTAATATTACCGGATCAGGAGAGTTTTTCAGTACCTTTGAGGCTGCTAGCATTACAAATTCTTTTATCTATAGAGATTCTGGCAAGCAGGATATGACTGATATGCTGGAAGCGAGAAAGGCTTACAGGCTCGGATCAGGAGAAATCTTTATCTCGAGGTCAAATGGATTTGACTGTCCCCAGGCAGGTATTTGCCTTAATCAGGTTGAAAACTGTACAATAGAAAGGAACTATATTTTTGAAAACCAGTACGGGGTTTACCTTCAGGGCTCCATGAACAATACCTTCGCAAATAATACTTTATTCCGGAACGGTATCCTGGTTGACGAAGGCTGCAGCAGGAATGTGGCAGTAAACAACTCCATTGAAGAGGGAAATTTAATTATCGGAGCACACTGCTGGGATAATATAATATCCCGTAACCGGCTTTCAAACGGAGGAGGGATAGGGATCGCATGCTGCGGAGGAGGAAACCTTGTTTCGAATAATGAGATAATTAATTGCAGTACAGGGGTTGATATGTATGACACACAGGCAAGAACCGTCCTCTGTGGAAACCTGATTACGGACTGCGATTATGGGATTTACCTGATCCTTGTCTATGACTCAAAGGTATGCAATAACACAATTTCAAACAGCAGCAGGGGCATTTTTTTGAGAGAAAACAGCCAGAATAATGAACTGTCCGGCAACATAATAAACTCCAGCAATGAATCCGGGATCTATTTACTGGACCATTGTGCTGACAACCGTATCTTTAACAACTACTTTAATAATACTGTAAATGTGAAAGCTGAAAACAGCAAAGGAAACAGCTGGAACATTACAAAAGCTCCCGGAATAAATATCGCGGAAGGACCGTACCTTGGGGGCAATTTCTGGGCTGACCTTAACGGAACGGGATATTCTCAAATTGCTGAGGATTCGGACTCTGATGGCATCTGTGACCTTCCTTACAATGTTAACGGATGTGATTATGACTATCTGCCACTTGCCAGACTTCCTTTTTCACCTTCTTTATCCGGAGGAAACCTGAAGTTATGATGAGTATTTAAAAGTCACTCGCAATATTCCGACAAATTATTCGGGAAGCGGTATGAAAAAGAGAATTCCTATTCTGCAGGCTGAAAAAGCCTGAAGATTTACTTTACTGAAGGATTTATTCTGTAAAAATATTTACATTATATAAAGAATTACTTCACTGGATGATTAATTCTGTAAGAATATTTACTTTATATAAAGGTTTACTTTATTAGAAAATTTACTTCATAATATGATCATTATTAACAATTTTGCCCGTAATAATCCTTCTTTCAGCTCTGCCGAGCCTTAAATTGAATTAAATTTTTACAATTTTTTAATTAAGTCTATTTTTTAATCAGGTATTATGATGTCAGTTTAATTTTTATCATAGACCTGATTCCTGTGAAGATATAAATCACGATAGCCCTAATTATATACTATTTCAACAAAACTGGACAAGAAGTTGAATTTGAAGATAAATATATTTAGGAGTGTTTCAGGAATAAAGACACTGCCTGAATGTCTGAATTGTTTTAAGACTGAGATCAACAAATTTAATATACTAATTTGATGAAAATAAGAGTTGCTTGTCTTTTTGTGGGGACAAAATTGGGAGCATTTTTAGAATTTAAATTTCATAAAATTTCAGGATAAAAACAGAATATAGAGGATTCCGAATAGCCAGTAAAAGAAAAATTATTGCCGCTGAGTTTACAATTATTTCACACATTTCTGTGAAATCTTCTTTATCCGGTCATCTTCATAGCACATATGATTACGATAAACAGCTTAATTCGAAAAAACCGATCTCAGCAAATTATCAAATTACCCATTACAATAAACAGGTTATCCGTTATAATAAACCGGTAAAATTGAATTTTTTAGATTCTTAACAAATTTATTAATTCATATATTCAGGGGGGCTAAAATGAAAGTAACGAAATGTAATCAAATATTTGGAAAATGTAATCAAATATTTGGGGGGAAAACCTTCAATAAAATTGTCGGGATAACCGCATTTGTTTTTTTAATGTTGATAGGCACCGCAGGAGCCTCAACTTTTGCGTATATTGCAAATTCAGAGAGTGACAACATCTCTGTAATTGACGTCACTTCAAATAAAGTCACAGCTACGATACCTGTAGGGTCCAATCCTATGGGAGCCGTAATTAGCCCGGATGGAACAAAGGTATACGTGGCAAATGCTCATAGCAACGATGTATCCATAATTGACACGGCAACAAATAATGTTATAGCCACGGTACCCGCAGGAAGTTCTCCGCAGGGTGTTGCCGTAAGCCCCGATGGAAAACAGGTTTATGTAACAAACATGGCAAGCAGCACTCTTTCTGTAATTGATACCACATCAAATACCGTTGCAGGCACCGTGAAAACAGGAAAAAGTCCTCTGGGATTGGCCCTGAGCCCGGATGGAAAAAAGCTATATGTAACAAATAACGGGGAAAAGACAGTCTCTGTAATTGATACTGCCACAAAAGCTGTTATAAGCACGGTATCCGTAGGAAGAAGTCCGAAAGGAATCGCGGTCACACCGGATGGGACAAAGGTGTACGTAGCGAACTTCGACAGCAGGAGCATTTCTGTAATTGACACGGTAACAAACAGCGTCATAGACACGGTAAAGGTAAAGGCGGCCCCTTCTGGAATTGCAGTCAAACCTGAGGGAACAAAGGCATATGTGACAAATGTTGATAAATATTTCAATACTGTTTCCGTAATTGACACCGGAACAAACAAAATTACAGCCAGGATACCTGTAGGGCCCGATCCTGCAGGAATTGCTGTCACACCGGACGGAAAAAAGGTATATGTAGCACTCAGCTTCTGTAACACTGTCTCTGTAATTGACACTGCGACCAATACTGTTACAGCCACAATGAATGTAGGAAAGAACCCTTACGCCTCAGGCCAGTTTATAGGCTCCATTCCGGTACAGCCGGTATATCCTTCTGCGGACTTCAAGAGCAATATTACATCGGGTTATATTTTCCTTTCCGAGCCTGTGCAGTTTACGGATTTATCGAAGGATGCGACTGAATGGAAATGGGACTTCGGAGACGGGTCCAGCTCAAAGAAGCAGAACCCTACTCATGCTTATTCTGAAACAGGGATCTATACTGTCAGGCTGACGGCAAGCAATTCAAACGGCACAGATTCACAGATCTCCACGGTAAATGTTGTATTGAAAGGCTCTCCCACGCCTTCATATGCGTATATTACGGGCCTCAACAGCAACACGGTTTCTGTATTTAACACAGGAAATAATACCCTTGCAAAAACAGTGCCGGTTGGAAACGATCCTATGGGAGTTGCAATCAGCCCGGATGGGACAAGAGTATATGTCACAAATACCAACTACGGCTACCGTGGTAGTGTCTCTGTAATTGATACAGCTCGGGGAGAGGTTATAACCATTGTAGATGTGGGAAACAAATACAGTCCCTGTGGAATTGCAGTCACGCCGGATGGGAAAAAACTGTATGTGTCGGATCGTGATATTAACGGCGTCTCGGTAATCGATACATCTACAAACACAGTTACAGCCACGGTTCCTGCCGGAATTAACCCTCTGGGGGTTGCAATCACGCCTGATGGAAGAAAAGCATATGTTGCGAACCGTTATAGCAATAATGTTTCCGTTATTGACACCGTAACAAACAATGAAATAGCAGCTGTTAAAGTCGGAACCGGTCCCTGTGGAGTTTCATTCAATCAGGACGGAACAAGGCTTTATGTGACGAATTGTGAAAGCAACACTGTTTCTGTAATTGACACGGCGACCAACACGGTTACTGATACATTGGCTGTAGAAAAATGGCCTCTGGGAGTTTCGGTCAGCCCGGATGGAACAAAAATATATGTTGCAAATGAACGCAGTAACAATGTCTCCATAATTGACTCTGAAACAAAAAATGTTACAGCTGCCATAAAAGTCGGCAGAAGCCCTTATGGGATTGCGGTCACGCCGGACGGGACAAAGGTGTATGTAGCGAACTGCGGTAACAATGAGAATCTCGGAAAAACCATTTCCATAATTGATACAGCTACAAACAGGGTTATAGCTACGGAAAAAGCAGGTTTCAGCCCTGTTGCTTTCGGCCAGTTTATGGCCCCTCTCCCGGCACAGCCGTCATTTCCTGCTGCAAACTTCAGCAGCAATCTAACAGCCGGTTATGCTCCCCTTTCAGTCCAGTTTACGGATTTCTCAAGGAATGCGGAAGGGTGGAAATGGGACTTTGGAGACGGGTCGAGTTCAGCACATCAAAATCAGGTATATACCTATTCCAGAGCAGGAAATTATAATGTAACGCTTAAAGTAAACAATAAAAACGGCACTGATTCGAAATTAGCCACGATAATCGTTCTGGCACAGCCGGTATTTTCTGCTTCCCAGGTTTCAGGAAAAACACCTCTCAGCGTTAGTTTTACCGACCAGAGTACAGGATCTCCAGCAGAATGGAACTGGACTTTTGGAGACGGAACTTATTCAACGGAAAAGAATCCGGTTCACATATATAAAAAACCGGGAAGATATCCTGTTACTCTGACATTAAACGAAACAGGGAACAGGACTGCAGTGACGAAATCCGGCTATATTATTGTTTCAAATGGTTTTGAAACCCCTGTAGCTGCTTTTTCTGCGTCTCCGTCTTCAGGAAAAGCACCTCTAGCAGTTAAATTTACTGATGAGAGTACAGGAGCTCCAACCTCGAGGAAGTGGAATTTTGGAGACGGTACGCGTTCAACCGCAGAGAATCCCACACATACATACGACAAAGCAGGGTTATACACTGTTACATTGACAGTAAGCAACGAAAAAGGCAGCAATACCCTGACAAAATCCAGTTATATTATTGTTTCAAACGCTCTAAATGGGCCTGTAGCCAGCTTCTCTGCATCTCCAGCTTCAGGAAAAGCTCCACTCAGTGTTAGTTTTACAGGCCAGGGAAAAGGAGCTCCAACTGAATGGAAATGGTCTTTTGGAGACGGGAATACCTCAACAGACAAAAACCCGGTATACACATTCAATAAATCGGGGCTTTACTCCGTTAAATTGACAGCAAGTAATGAAAAAGGCAGCAATACCCTGACAAAATCCAGCTATATCGCTGTCGCAGGCATTTCGAATACTCCCGTAGCCAGCTTCTCTGCATCCCCTGTTACAGGAAATGCGCCCCTCAATGTCCGTTTTACCGACAGGAGCACAGGGTCACCAGCTTCATGGAAATGGTATTTTGGAGATGAAACTAACTCAACAGAAAGGAATCCTGTGCACACATACAATGAATCAGGGCTATATTCTGTTACATTAACGGCAGGTGGTGCAGGAGGAACCAATTCTCTGACAAAAACCGGATTCATTGCTGTCTCAGGACCTTTATTTAGCACTCCGGTTACCAGTTTCTCTGCATCCCCTGTTACAGGAAAAGCACCTCTTACGGTCAGTTTCACGGACCAGAGCAAAGGATCTCCGGATACATGGAAATGGTCTTTTGGAGATGGGAACGATTCAACAGAGAAAAATCCTGTACACACATACAATAAAGAGGGGAATTACACTGTTGCTCTGACAACAACCAGTCAGGGAGGCAGCAACAGGGTTCAGATATCCAGATACATAAGTGTAACTTCTGAAAACAGTATTGTGCCACAGAAAACAGTAGATGCTGTCCCTGTCACTGCCTTTTCAGCAACTCCAGCTATAGGAAGTGTGCCTCTTACTGTCAGCTTTAAAGACCAGAGTACAGGGGCGCCGACCGCATGGAAATGGACTTTTGGAGACGGGGGCAATTCAACAGAAAAGAATCCTGTGCATACATATAATAAAGCAGGAAAATACAATGTTACGTTAACAGCAAGCAATGCAAATGGCAACAACGCGCTGACAAAAACTGGATATATTTTAGTCTCAGGCGTTTCAGATGCTCCTCTTTCCAGATTCTCTGCATCTCCTACTTCGGGAAAAGCACCTCTTACGGTCAGCTTTACTGACCAGAGTACAGGGGCTCCGGCTGCATGGAGATGGACTTTCGGGGACGGAAGCGGTTCAAGAGAGAAGAACCCTGTACACACATACAATGAATCAGGGCAATATACTGTCACATTAACAGCAAGTAATGCAAACGGCAGTAACGCATTGACAAAATCCCGATATATTGTGGTCTCGAGCACTCAAAGCGGTCCTGTTGCCAATTTCTCTGCATCGCATGTTACAGGAAAAGCGCCTCTTACTGTAAGTTTTACTGACCAGAGCACAGGGGCTCCGGATTCCTGGAAATGGGCTTTCGGGGATGGAAACAATTCAATAGAAAAGAATCCTGTATATACTTACAATAAAACAGGGCTTTATTCCGTAACATTGGCAGTAAGTAACGAAAACGGCAGTAATTCGTTAACCAGGACAGGATATATTGCTGTCTCAGATGCATTGAATACACCGGTTTCCAGCTTCTCTGCATCTCCATCTTCAGGGAACGTCCCTCTTACTGTCAGTTTTACTGACCAGAGCACAGGGGCGCCAGGCTCATGGAGATGGACTTTTGGGGATGGAAGCAATTCAACAGAAAAGAATCCTGTACATATATACAATAAGTCAGGACTTTATTCTGTTGCATTGACAACAAGTAATGAAAACGGAAGTAATTCATTAACCAGGACAGGATATATTGCTGTTTCAAACTCTCTTACGGCTGCTTTCTCTGCATCTCCAGCCTCAGGGTCTGAACCTCTCACTGTCAGTTTTATTGACAAAAGCACAGGATCGCCAGATGCATGGAGATGGACGTTTGGAGACGGAGGCAGTTCAACAGAGAAAAACCCTGTATATACATACAATAGAACAGGACAATATACTGTTAGTTTAACAGTAAATAATTCGGAAAGCACCAGTTCTGAAACCAGGTCCAGATATATTATAGTCAGCAAGTGAATTCCGGATAGAAAAAAGGCTTTGTAGGAACCTATATACACAATATCAAAGGGGATAAAAAGATAAAAAGCCCTGATATCCAGTTAAATTAATTGAAACTGGCTTTTTTAGAGGTTTCTACAGGCATTTCTTTTTTTATTTTTTTTGGTTTAATCTCATTATATACCTAAATTTACATCTGGAAAACAACTGTATCAAAAAATTCATGTGTAATAAAGTACTTCATTATAAATTATATGAATCATTTATCGGGAATAAATTTAATTCTGGCACTGGGTCTGTTTTTTTGCTTTATTTCGAGTGCTGAAGCCGCAGACCCACTTGCTTTGGATGACGGAGATGTGAATCTTTCGGAACTCAGGGCTTTTGACCTGCTGGGCAGATGTGAAACAGGGTCTATAGTAAATACTGTATCACTTTCTTCTACAGGCAATTATCTTGCAGCCGGAGGGTTTGATCACAAAGTTTATTATTATGATTCCAGGGGGACGCAACTATGGAATTATACTACAGGAGATATTGTTTATACTGTATCGATTTCTTCAGATGGATCTCGAATTGCAGCAGGAAGCAATGATAGAAAAGTGTACTTCTTTAACCGGGAAGGAGAACTCCTGTGGAGCCGAAAAACCGGAGGCAATATTAATAGTGTAGCAGTCTCTTCTGAAGGGCTTTACATTGCAACAGGCGGCGAGGACGGAAAGGTATATTTCCTGGACAAAGATGGTAAACTTTTATGGAGCTTTAATTCAGGAGATGCTGTCCGCAGCGTAGCTATTTCCAGAGACGGGGATTACGTGGCAACAGGAAGCGCTAATAATTATGTTTACCTCCTTGACAGTGAGGGAAAAACCCTCTGGGGGAAAAAAACAGGAAGCCTGATCAACAGTGTAACCATGACCCCTAATGCTTACTATGTGGCTGCAGGAGGGTCCAATTATAACGTTTATCTTTTTGACCGTAAAGGGGAATTTTCATGGATGCATAATCCCGGTTACTGGGTCAGCAGTGTTTCTTTAAGCAGCAATGGATCCCATCTAGCTGCAGGAAGTTTCGACGACAGGATTTACCTCTTCAACCTTACAGGCGCAAAACTATGGGACTACCAGGTAAAAGATGACGTTTATGCTGTGGAGATAGCGCCGGATTCATCTTTCATTGCAGCCGGGAGCTGGGACGATAGCATCTATGCACTTAATATGAGCGGAAAAGAACTCTGGAACTGCAGCTGCGGAGGGAACATCAACAGCCTGGATGTTTCACGCGACAGTTCGACCATTGCTGCAGGGAGTGAAGCAGGAGCAGTATATATATTTAAACGGAACGCAACCGCTTTTGCACTGCTATCCGGGGATGCAAGTTTCCTGCCAGAAGAGCCTGTAAAGACAGAAGATTCCTCTCTTGAAGAAAATATCCAGCCCGTAGAAGAAACCCCCGTAGATACAGGAGGTATTGAAAACCTGGTAGAAGATGCTGCAGCTTCATCAGGTGATAAGAAAGAAAACATAAAAACCGGGGGTAAGCTGGGAATGGAGGAGTTGCCTTCAGAAAAAAGTTCTTCAAGCATTTTTGGGATATTTGATTCAATAAAGTTTCCGCTTGCCCTTCTGATCGGGTCCATGGCAGGTACGGTTTTCTTCTTAAAAAGAAGGCTTACCAAACGTCAGGAGATGGATGAGAATACCGAGGACTTTGAAAACCTTGAAGAGAGTGATACATGAGGGAATGATTGAGAAACACATAGGGATAACTCCGGAAAGGAGTTTCCCAAAAACAGAACATTTTCTGCAATATTTAATTTTGAATGGAATGACGGACCCTGAAATGAACTGCAAAACATGCTGTAAACTTTATTATACTTTTTTATCTTTTCTTACACAGAAAGCCCTGATTTTTAGTTGAAATTTTAATTATTCCCTTATTTCTTGACTTGCAGCCTCCGAGAGTAACCTGATATGGAAATCCGAACCGAGTTCCTCTGAGACCTTTCTGCATTTTTCCACATCAATTTCGGGGATTTTAACAACCGTAACCCTTGTTGAGATTCCTGCTTCTTTTGCTCCTCTTACAAAATCGAGCATAGCTCTGTAAGCGTTTTTATGGACAGGCCTGCAGAGTTTGTTGTATTTTTCCTCGGACTCGGCATTAAGGCTAACTGAAACCGAATCCAGACCAGCTTTTTTCAATTCTGCAATGACGTCCAGTTTAGGGTTAATCAGGGCAGCATGCCCGTTGGTATCAAGTCTTACCCTTAATCCCTGGTTTTTAAGCCAGCGAGTAACTGCCAGCACAACATCTAACCTGAGGGTAGGCTCTCCAAGCCCTGTGAACACGATTTCCCTGTACTTTGAAAGGTCAAGCCCTTCAAGGGCTTCGATGATCTCTTCCGTTGACGGTTCTTTTGAAAGCCTCAGGTTGTACCCATAAACACCGTCTGCAAAGTTACGGATGCAGAAAATACAATCCGCACTGCAGCGGTTTGTGAGGTTCAGGTAAAGATTATTATGGGCTTCATAATAGATTGTGTTCATACAGATCAAAATCCTTACATTCCTTATAATCATGACGCATTTGTTAATTTTCGACTTATGGCGGAAGCTTTTCTTATATATTCCTATTTTTGCCGTCTCGCTCCCGGCATCTGTCTATTATCCTTTTTTTTCAAGCAGAAGGTTTATAGGTGAGTATGTACTTTTAAGGTTCATTCTGCAGCATTTAGCTAGCAGTATCTATGTTTCAACTCATTTACTCTCCGCATTGAAGCACTTCAGGTTCTTTTCTTAGAATTTGAATTTTCGATGTTGACAGATATGTGTTAAAAACCTATGATTGATGAAAAATTGCGAGATCCGCAATTTCGAAGGAGAAACTTAAATGGCACAATTAGCTAAATTCGATGTTCCTGAAGAACTTACAAACAAAGCACTTGAAGCTCTGGAACTTGCCAGAGACACAGGAAAGATTAAAAAGGGCACAAACGAAGCCACAAAAGCAATCGAAAGAGGCAATGCAAAGCTTGTCCTGATTGCCGAAGATATCGAGCCTGCAGAGATTGTCGCTCACATCGGCCCTCTTTCCGAAGAAAAGAAAGCTCCCTATATCTACATCAAGAACCAGAAAGACCTCGGCGCAGCCAGCGGACTTGGAGTCTCCTGTGCAACCGTGGCAATTGTAGATGCAGGCAAGGCAGCTGAAATGATTCAGGACATCGCTCAGAAGCTTGACGCTCTTAAATAACCCTGATAACAGAAGGTGCTGATTATGGCTGAAGAAAGCACAACAGGCGGCTTTGCTGCCGAAGTTATTGACGTTATCGGGAACACAGGTATGCATGGTGAAGCAAGCCAGATCCAGTGCAGGGTTCTGGAAGGCAGAGACAAAGGTCGAGTAATCACAAGAAACTGTGTTGGCCCTGTCCGCATCGGTGATATTCTGATGCTTCTGGAAACGTCAAGAGAAGCAAAGAAACTGACTACCAGGTAAAAATAGTAGGTGAAAATAAATGGAACAGAGGAAATGCTATTTTTGCGGACAGATGCTGGAGCCTGGTACCGGTAAACTCTACATCAAGAAAGACGGCTCCACTTATTTCATGTGCTCTTCCAAGTGCATGAGCAACTTCGCTCTTGGCAGGCTTCCGCGCCGCACCGAGTGGACTGAGAAAGGCAAAATCCAGCTGAAAAAAGCATAAATGCCTGTTAGTTCGAATACAGAAGGTGTGCATATGGAACAGACATACGTGATGGTAAAGCCTGACGGAGTCCAGCGCGGGCTGGTCGGAGAGGTAATTTCCAGGATCGAAAAGAGAGGCTTGAAGATTGT
>WPCH01101519.1_pt1 | contig 14716 bp, 16 predicted proteins | sample 5399881 | NCBI WGS metagenome assembly WPCH01 (sample SAMN12869468, study PRJNA574797) | sludge metagenome | isolation source: wastewater treatment of pH5 | place: China:Beijing | collected 2019-05-20
AAATTACAAATTTAAGAAGTTTTTGAGTCAAAAATTCGAGGTCGGTAAATTAGTTCCGCATACAGTCTCCAAAAAATTAACCTGGAATTTACAACAAATTCGCGACACTGCCATATTATTTGAACAAAATATTATTTGAACAAAATACAATTAGATAGAAATCTTATTTAAGTTGAGCTGTTTCAGCTGCGGAAACCAGGGATTTCATTCTCCTGTGTACCAGTTTTTTGTATTCGATTAACCTGTAACTCCAGTAATACTCCCGAATTTCGATATCTTTTATTCGTTCTTCTTTTTTAATTACTGGCTTTATATATCCGAGTAAAAAGGCCACTCCTGTGTAATGCGGTCTCTTTAAAGTGTAATTCAATACATTTAGCAGTATTAATACCGGATTTTTATTTAAATAATAAGCCATGTATCCGTTGTACCTGTATCCTTTCCACAAGCCTTCGGCACTGCTTGTTAATCTTTTTTCTACCATCTGGATTTCGTTAAACCTCTGGATTTGCCAGCCTCTGAGTATGGCTTTCACATTTGAGATCGAATCCGCAGAGGGTTCTAAGGAAAAGCCATCAGTATCGAAAAAACATTCTTTTGACCATACTCTTCCTGTACCTGAAGGGAAGTTTTCAGCCTGCCCGGAAAGCTTTAATTTTCCATCAATTTCATGGTATAATCCCCCGCTCGCAATTCCCAGTTTTTTATTGGCTTCAAATTCTCTTATTACTTTTTCAAAATATTCTTCTTCAAGTATGGTATCCGAGTCTATTGAAGCGATAAAATTATAGTCAATATTGTTCCTCTCGCAATAACTCAATGCGAAATCAAACCCGGTTTTATACACATAAGATACGTGAAAAATTATGTCTCTGGTATGGGGAGGCAAACGTATGGTTTTTATCCAGAAATACCTGGACACAAGACTGTGTATTATTTTTGGAGAGCTGTCTGTACTTCCGTCATCAATAATTAACCAGAGGACAGGCTTTACAGTCTGATTTATTACGGATGCAGCTACGTCTTGAAGAAGCTTGTCCTCATCTTTTACAGGTGTTATCAAAACATACACAGGTATTCATTCCCCCTCAATAACTAAATAAAGTTAGAGGGATATATAGTTACTGTGTTAACAAATATATCTCTTCTTAAACTTATTTTTACAGGGAGTACTGGAAGCATTACAATTATTTTATGTTAAATTTAATAATCGCCTCCGGAATGAATCAGCAATAAAGTTATATCCTTCTACCCCCTAGTCCTTATAGATATTTTTATGCAGACAGTTAAATACCTTGCACGAAATAGCGGGTTTTTGTTTCTTAACGGCATTGCAACAAATATTCTAAGTTTCTTCGCGATGTTATATATCGCCCGTCACCTTGGACCCGAAGACTATGGAATATTTTCTTTCGCTTTTGCTTTTATCTATTTCTTCAGTTTTATCCCTGATATGGGAGTTCATCAGATACTTGTAAGAGAGGCTGCAAAAGAACCTGGAAAAGCTGGAAAACTTATAGGCAACGGGACTATAATAAAATTTTTTCTTTCATTCGTTGCCATAATTTTAGCCTTTATTCTGATAAACCTCATAGGATTTCCTTCCTCAACAAAAAATGCCCTTTATATAGCATCTCTGGGCCTCCTGATAAGTGGGACAGGAGCTTACGGAATCATATATGAAGCAAAACTGAGAATGGAATACTCTCTGTTATTTAACCTTGTAAGCCGGGTCTGTCTTCTGTTATTTGTTTTCCTTGCAGTTGCTATAAACTCAACGCTCAATACCTTTATTTTTGCCTCTGTTTCAGCCACTTTCGTGCACAACTTGTTAATGGTATTATTTTCAAAGAAATTAGTTAAAGTATCATTTAATCCTGATATCACTTTAATAAAACAGTTATTGAGGGAAGCTATTCCAATAGCAATTGCTTCGGTCTTTACAGTGGTATATTTCAAGATCGATGTACTCATGCTCTCGTTTTTGCGCGGGGATGCTGAAGTAGGCTTTTATTCCGCTGCCTACCGCCTTACGGATGCTCTTGTCTTCCTCCCATCCGCTTTTACAACCTCAACCTTTCCTTTAATGTCCAGGTACTTTAAGGACTCTTTTAACTCATTCAGTTTCGCATATGCCAGGACATTCAAGTATCTTTTTGCTTCAGGTTTGCTAATTGCAGTTCTGGTAACCTTTGCTTCGGAAAAGATTATCCTGATCTTTTACGGCCCGGAGTATCAGAACTCAGTAATTGCTTTGCAGATCCTTATCTGGGCAACAGCCATCACATTCATAAGTGTACTTATCAGTTCTACCTGTGTTTCAAGCGGAAACCAGCAAATAATCTCAAAAACAGCTATTTTAGCCGCTCTCCTGAACGTATCCCTGAACCTTATCCTGATCCCTTCAACAGGTTACATCGGCGCTGCTGTCGCCACGGTACTTTCAGTACTGGGGTCAATGGTGTTTGGTCTGATCTGGGTCCATAAGAACCTTTTACATGAAAACCCGCTCAAAGGAACAATTTCTCCCATCATAGGGGCAGGCGTAGTTTCTTTATTCATTATCCTTCTGGAACCGTATGCCGACATCATGTTTCTCAGTGCTGTTTCAGTCCCTCTTTTTGCTGCAGTCCTTTATACCACGGGCTGGATAGACTCCGATGATAAAACTATTTTTTTGAAACTATTTCCTGCATCACGCCTTAACTCTAAAAAATTTTAATTTTAGTGCATTAGACCACAAAATCAACCCCAAAACTAATATTATCAGCCTGTTTTAATTACTCACCTCCCGCGTTACCCGGCTTTATACCCCGAGCCGAAAAATATTAAGAAAGGTTAGAAAAATGTTGATCCTCGACTACCCTTATGTCTCTGAATTTCTAAAAAACACTGCTGCAGAGCTTCAGATCCCCGTTTTAAAAAATGAAATGGCAGCCGGAATTGATACCGAAAAAAAGCTCAGGCTTCTTGAAGAAGCTGAGTTTATCGAATTCATAAAAGGAAAAGGCGAATATGCTATTTATTCCAGTTCCGAAAACTCCATTGGCTGGATCTCGGAAAATCTCGGGTTTACCGGGCTGCCTGAGAAAATACAGCTTTTCAAAAACAAAATCAAATTTAGAGAGCTGCTGGAAAGGATATATCCCGACTTTTATTTCCAGGGCATTGAGTTTGACAAGCTGGACGAAATCCAGACTGAGGAAATAAAAAAGCCCTTCATAATAAAGCCGGCGACAGGTTTTTTCAGTCTGGGAGTTTACAAAGTTTCAACTGATGAAGAGTGGGACGCTGTCCTTGAGCGCATAAAAATCGAAGTCGAAGAAATCAGGGGCCGTTATCCTGTGCAGGTTCTCGATACTGGAAAATTCATTATCGAGGAAAACATCGAAGGAGAAGAATTTGCAGTTGATGCTTACTTTAACAGCAAAGAGAAACCAGTAATCCTCAATATATTAAAACACATCTTCTCTTCTGAAAATGATGTCAGCGACAGGGTATATTTTACCTCAAAATCGGTTATGGAAACTTACAGGGAAACCGTTGAAGACCTCTTAAAAGAAATAGGAAATCTTGCCAGGCTCAGGAGTTTTCCCCTTCACCTGGAATTCCGGATAGGGTCAGACAGGAGAATCCAGCCAATAGAAGTGAACCCTATGCGTTTCGCCGGCTGGTGCACAACTGATATTGCATATTTTGCTTACGGGATTAATACCTACAGGTACTTCCTGGAACAGCTTGAGCCAGACTGGGATAATATTCTCGAAGGCAGGGATGAAAGGAAATTCTGCCTTGTGATTTTGAATAAGACTCCGGACATTGATTCGAAATCCGTAAAAGCTTTTGACTATGAAAGACTGCTCTCCGACTTTGAGAAACCACTGGAGCTGAGGAAAGCTGATCATGAAAAATACGGGCTTTTTGGTTACCTGTTTACGGAAACAAAGGACAGCAGCTGGAAAGAGATCGAAAGGATTCTGAAATCGGATTTGAAGGAATATATCAGTTTCAAGGAGACAACACCCACGATTCTGACACCGGAAGGTCGGGAATTATTCAGACCATAATAATCAAAAAAGAAAAGAATGGGTATATCTTTCGCTTATGATAGCAGTGGCTCCGATTCAGTAGCATTCATTTTTAAGCCAGGGTAAGTCTGGCTCGACTGTGTCCACTTAATTGTTTAACAAAGGTTAATATGGGTTCACTCGCTGATCCAGGCTTTTGCTTCGGGAAATTCTTTATTCCTGTAGACTCTTACAGAGCCGGGAATAATAAATTCGAATATTTTCACGGCATTAATTATCCATTCCACATCTGAGATAACCGCAATTCTTTCAAAGTCTGTGATATGCCGAATTCCAATCGTGGCATCCTCAAACATAGCTTTATCGGTAAATCCCTCGAACCTCTCATTCAATTGATACAGGAGGCGAATCTTTCCATATTTCTTTACTTTCTCTTCTATATCAGGGACAAGCACTCTTTCATAATCTTCTCCGGTTAGCACTCCACTTGCGGTAACTGCTACGACATTTTCAGGCAAACCAGGTATGGGCTCTATCATTTCACTCCCCCTCTTATTCTGTTTATATTAAAACAGTACAGAGCTAATAAAAATTGTTATTCTAAATGAATATAAATTTTGACTCGAAAAAGGAAAGTTCACCTGTACTCAAAAAAAATGAAAACTTATTTTTATTTTATCCTGATCGCACTTTGGGGAAATATGTAAAATGGATTCCGTGAGGCAAAAAATCTATTTATCACTGAAGGTCCAATCCTTTTAACGTAAAGGGGAAATGGGGTACCTGCTCTGGAAGACAATGTCATAGAAGTAAACAACCTGGAGTATTTTTTCGGCGAGATAAAAGCAGTCGATAATATCAGCTTTACTGTCAGGCGAGGAGAAATCTTCTCCTTTCTCGGGCCAAATGGAGCCGGGAAAAGTACTGTAATCAATATCCTCACCACCCTCCTGCCTGTTCAGAAAGGGAGTGCAAAGATTGCAGGGCATGATTTGAAGCATGAGCCTGAAAAGATCAGGGAGTCCATAGGGATTGTTTTTCAGGAGCTCACACTTGACAGGGACATGACAGTAAAGGAGATTCTGGAATATCACGGAAGGCTCTATTCCATGTCAAAGGCTGAGAGGCAGGAAAGAATTGAAGAACTGGTCAGCCTGGTAGAGCTTGAAGGGAAGAAAGATACTCTCACCAGACACCTGAGCGGAGGGATGAAACGAAGACTCGAGATCGCAAGGGGGCTTATGACGCAGCCGAAGGTGCTCTTCCTGGATGAGCCTACAATAGGGCTTGACCCTCAGACCAGGATAAGGATCTGGGACTATTTAAGGGATATCAATCATCAGGGCACAACTATTTTTTTGACCACGCACTACATGGACGAAGCTGACCAGCTCAGTGACAGGATCAGCATCATAGACCATGGGAAGATAGTAATTACAGGCAGGTCCTGGGAGCTAAAAAACACACTTGGCCAGGACCTCATTTATTTGGAAACGAGTGACAACTGGGAAGCTGCAGAGCTGTTAAAGGACCTCGACAGTGTAAAAGGGATCAGGGAAAAAACGAAAGGGATAGTGGTTATGGTTAATGTTGACGGGACCTATCTGCTGCCCGAGGTAATGGACAGGCTTCGAAGCAGAGGGATCAAAATTAAGGCAGTGAACCTGAAAAAGCCTTCAATGGATGACGTTTTTGTCCATTATACGGGCAGGGAATTGAGAGACAGCGGTGCGGAAAAAGGAGCTGTCGTGGTACCCAGGAGCAGGGGGCGCTAAGGATGCATACCGGGTTCCTTACCATTTACTGGCGCGATATGCTCAGGTTTATCCGTTTCCGAGCTCTCCTGTTTTCATCCCTTATCCAGCCCGCACTCTGGCTTGCATTTTTCGGGATTGCAATGTCAAACAATTTTGAAAGGCTGACTGCAACAATGCCGGTAGTTCCGGGTGTAAAAACTGTCGGTTACCTGACTTTCATAGGGGCAGGCGTTATTGCGATGACTACTCTTTTTACAAGCCTGTTCGGGGGCACTGTCCTTCTTTTTGATAAAAACTGGGGGCTTATGCGTGAAACATTCTCAAGCCCGCTGCCAAGGATCCATGTTATCATTGGTATAGGCCTGTCCGGCATGACCAAGTCCTTTATTCAGGCAGCCGTAATAATGGTTTTCGGGCTTTTACTGGGGGTTGAATTTTTCGGGGGCTATGACCCGGTGCAGATCCTTTACTCTCTTGCTGGAATCATTGTTTTTGTAGGCACTTTTTCCCTGGGATTTCTTTTCCTTTCGGCTGCAATAGCTATAACCATGGAAAGCCCGGAAGGGATGCAGGCAGTAATTACCCTTCTTACCATGCCTTTCTTTTTCACAAGCAACGCCCTTTATCCTGTGGATTCGTTTCCCCCTGTGCTTCGGGCTCTGTCCACCATCAACCCTCTAACTCACCTTGTCAACGGGATCAGGTATTTTGCAATAGGAAGCGACTTTTCTGCAATCGGAATCCGCTATACTTACACTCAGGGAGAGATACTTGCGTCCTATATCGCCCTGCTGGCTTTTGCGGGGATAATGTTTATTATTGCGAGATGGAGGTTCAGCAAGGTCACAGTTACATAAGCCGGGACAGATGCTCCACATGTCCCACCCTCATCCCTGAAAGCGCGAGAATATAATACAGATATTTCAGTTCAGGCAACTCCCATCCTGGTTCCTGATCAGAAATTAATATCAGGAACAGTGTTTCCAAAAACATTATCCTTTATTCTGTTAAATATTAAGCAAAGCGATTTTTATGAAATTGATGGGGCAAACAGCCGTTGTAACCGGCGGGGGAAAAGGAATAGGAAGGGCGATATGCCTGGCACTCGCAAGAGAAGGAGCCGACATTGTAATTGCTGCAAGGACAGAAAAAGATATTCGTGAAACTGCCCGGATGGTGGAAAAGGAAGGCAGAAAGGCTCTTCCGGTGAGTACGGACATCAGAGTAGAAGAGGATGTTGAAAACATGATTTCAGAGGCTGTAGATGCTTTTGGAAGGATTGACATCCTGGTTAACAATGCAGGGGTAGCATACAGGAAGTATATGGTGGAAACATCAACAGAAGAATATGATAATATTATGGATACTAATTTAAAAGGCATGTTCTTCTGTACGAAATATGCCCTTCCATATTTGCTTAAAAGAGGAGAAGGCAGGATAATAAATATATCTTCAGGCGCAGGAAAACATGGAATACCAAAACTCTCCATATACAGTGCTTCAAAATTTGCAGTAATCGGTTTTACTGAGTCTATTGCTTATGAAATAGGAGGAGGAGTCAGGGTATATGCAGTCTGCCCTTCAAGCGTTGATACTGACATGTACCGCTCTCTGCATTCGGATAAGCCTGCCCTGAAACCCGAAGATGTTTCAAGGAAGGTTCTTGAACTCTGTTTGCCAAAAAACCCCCTCCCTTCAGGCTCTACGGTTGAGGTTTACAGGTCTCCTGTGAGAGTTGTTTAAGGTCTCCTGTGAGAGTTGTTTAATTATTACATTAATTATCTCAGCTTAATTCATATTTGTTTAATATTTTGCTTTACCGGATTCTGTTTTTTATGTTTAAAAAAATAAAGATTCTTTAAAATCAGGGTGAAATCATGTTCAAAAACCGTAAAGATGCAGGGGAGAAGCTGGCTCAAGCTCTTGAAAAATACAGGGAAGAACACCCTGTAGTTCTTGCCATTCCGCGCGGAGGAGTTGAAGTGGGACTTCAGGTTTCGAAAAGGCTGGGAACTGACTTTTGCCTTGTAATTGCAAGGAAACTGCCTTTTCCTGACAATCCTGAAGCCGGATTCGGAGCGGTTGCCGAGAACGGCAGCACGGTTATTATTGAAAATGCAGGTTACTGGCTCGCCGGAGAAACCTTTGAACGGATCAAAAAAGAACAGATCGCGGAAATAGAAAGACGCATAAATGCCCTGAGAGGGGGAAAGCCTCTACCTGATATTGCAGGAAGGACAGTCATCCTGGTTGATGACGGAATTGCTATGGGCTCCACCATGAGGGCAGCCATAGAACTCTGCAGGAATAAAAAGGCAAAAAAAATTGTGGTTGCCGTACCAGTAGCTGGAAAAGAGATAGCAGATGTAATAGCAAAAGAAGCCGATGAGATCGTCGTGCTCGAGACTCCTGCCAGTTTCAGGGCTGTTGCTCAGGTTTATGAGAACTGGTATGACGTCTCGGACGAAGAGGTGCTTGACCTGCTAAGGGAAAGGATCAGGGAAAAAGAGATGAAGGAACACGATTTCGATCTATCAGAACCGGGCACCTGACAGGAAAAGAGTGAAGAATGAAGCTCAGAACACGGAATTCAGATCAAATTCTTATCCGGTCCGATTCTTATCAGGTCTGATTCTTTCAGGTTCAATTCATTCAGATTTAATTCATTCAGATTTAATTCATTCAGGTTCAATTTTTTTTAATATACACTCTATTTTTTCTTAATCCATGGATGGTTTTATCAGAAATCTGGGAATAAACTCATTAAGATAAAAAACTTGTGTTTTCTTGAAACCGGAAAGTATTCTATCTGCAAGAAAGTATTCTATCTTCAAGAAAGTATTCTATCTGCAAAATACACACCCTGCAAAATAGACATCCCTATTCAGCATGAAAACTGCTGGAAAAACATCAAACAGAAGCAGGTAAAGGACAGCTACAGATAAAGCCCGACTAAATATTACACTTCTCGCATTTCTTATAAAAATAAGACCTGATTATACTTCTTTTTGAAAAATCGATTTTTATAAATCGTGACCTGGCGATAACTTTGTAAATTGGGCGAACAGGGAACAAAGGAATTCTGTAAGGATCTCCGCATCCGGAAGAAGAAATAAGAATATATTAAAAATAGGCATATATAGATCTATAGATTATATAGAGCCGCCTGAAATATATGGAAAATATAAAATATAATGAAATGGTCTGGAATACCATAAGATTTATTGACTTAAGAAAAACACATTCAGACTCCATAAATCAAGCACAAGTGGATGATGTCCAAATTACCATGGCAGTTATAGCATTTTTGGAGTTAAAATCTCTGGAGTAAGGAAAAAAAATGGATTTACTTGTCATAGCAATTATACTTGCAGGCTTATACATGGCCTGGAACATAGGGGCAAACGACCTCGCAAATGCTATGGGGACTTCAGTCGGAACGGGTGCCCTGACAATAAAGCAGGTCATTATTATTGCCGCTGTGTTTGAGTTCCTGGGTGCCGTGGTCTTCGGAAACCGGGTTACCTCAACAATTGCAAAGGGGATTGTTCCTATTGATATGATCAGCAGCATTCATCCGGATATCGTGGTTCTGGGGATGCTGGCCTCGATTCTTGCCGCAAGTTTCTGGGTAACTCTAGCAACTTTTTATAACCTCCCCGTCTCAACCAGCCATTCCATTGTCGGTTCTGTGCTCGGTTTCGGGCTGATTGCAGCCTATAACGGAATTATCTCTTTTTCTGATATTCACTGGACTGTCCTTCTGAAAATCATTGCCAGCTGGTTTATATCTCCGGCTCTTGGTGCGATTCTTGCGTTTCTGATATTCTCTATAATAAGGAGCCTTTACCTCCACAGGGCTTCGGATATGCCTGCAGTTGAGAAAAAATTCTTATTCTTACAGATCATAACTGGCTGTTATATCGCATTTGCGCACGGGTCAAACGATGTAGCAAACGCTGTAGGTCCTCTCTCTGCCGCACTTAACGTACTGGGAGTAACAGGAACCGGAGCCCCAATATGGGTACTTGTAATGGGCGGCCTCGGCATGGTAATAGGCATGGCAACCTGGGGCTATAAAGTGGTTGAGACCATAGGGTCAAAAATCACGGAACTCACCCCAACACGCGGCTTTTCCGCACAGTTTGCAACTGCATCGGTTGTTCTGCTTCACAGTTACAGTTCTCTCCCTATTTCGACCACTCACACTCTTGTAGGTTCGGTAATTGGCGTGGGACTTGCAGGAGGGCTTGCAGCCGTTGACCTTGGCGTGATATGGAGGATTATTTCTTCCTGGATAGCAACAGTCCCCATAGCTGCCCTTACATCGGCAATAATTTTTGTGGGGCTCGAGGTGATATTTTGATGAAAGACTACATCCGTTCCGTACTCGACGTGGTCGCAGAATCTCCTTTCGTCCCCCTGGAAACACATGCCAGAAAAGGAGTGCTTGCAGTGGAAAAGCTTTCTGAAGCAATGGAAGCATACTGTACAGGAAATCAGGCACTTCTTGATGAACGTACTGAAGAAATCGACGTACTGGAGCACGAAGCAGATAAAATAAAACAGAAAATCAGAGCAAGCATACCCTCTTCCGTCAGGCTGCCAGTAAACAAAAAAGATCTCCTTTCATTCCTTAAACAGCAGGACTCCATAGCTGATTTTGCCCAGGCTTCAGCCTACTGGATGACCCTGCGCCCCTGCAAAGACCTCCCGGATGAGATCAAGGAGGGCTTTCTGGAACTCATGGCAACCTCTTTGAAAACAGCCAGGATGTATGACCGGCTTGTAGGTGAGCTTTACAAGCTCCTGGCTACTTCTTTCAGTAAAGAAGAAATCAAAGAGACTCTGCAGCTCGTCCCTGAAGTGGAAAAGCTGGAGCACGATGTGGATGTGCTTGAGACAGCTCTCTTAAAAAAGATCTTTGAACACGAGTCTGCGATAGGAGGAGCAGGAGTCTGCCACCTTATGGGGCTTGTCGAAAGGATAGGAGGCATTGCAGACAAGTCTGCAAGTGCTGCTGATAGGCTGAGGTCCATGATCCTCAGAAGGTAAATTTCTTCTTACCTTTTTTAATATCCAATTCTTATATTTTTTAGCTATTAGCAGTATTTATTTTGCTATCCTCTGTTTCGACTTTTTGATACAGCTTCTCCCCTTATCTAGCGGGAAAGAAAAAATTAGATAAAACGAATAATGCTGCACTACTTAAAGTACATAATTCAAACTATCAAACAAAGCGAGAGAAGAAAATCCTTATTATCCTGCTCCGTTTCCGGGAATTTTTGCTGGAAAAATCTTGAGACATTCGATCGAAATAAATTTATTTATATTTTCATATACAGTTCTAAAAGAGGATGACAATGAAACTTGATACATTAATACGCAGTTTTCTGATAGCCGGTTTAATATCTCTTATTGCATTACTTCTGGAATCGGCTTATTACGGGCTGCAAAACGAGGTTTATTCAATTACCACTCCCTTTTTCAGTTCAGTTATAAACAGCCCCTTAAATATGGCAGTACTCGGTATAATATTCGTATCCACTTTCGTGATAGTCTTAAACTCGTTGGGTAAAAAAGAAAGGGCATAAACACAAAAATAGTTGGGAGAAAACGGGCAGGAAACGGGTAGCTTAAAACAGGACAGTCTGCCCTTTTATAAGTAATGCTACAACAAGTGTAACAATAACCCAAGCTCCCTGCCGTATAATTTAATAGCAGATAAACACCCTGCGATAATTCCTGCACTATCCCAACCAGATATAGAGCTCATCCCAAAACCAATTTTATTCTCAAATAATGAAAGTTTCAGACTTATAGCTCATGATTCGAAAATCGATTGAGTATCCTGAATTCAAGATTATGAGGAGCATTTTGAGTTTTGGGATCAACTCATAATTTCGAACCTGACTATTAATTTTTATCATCGTTTTCTTCCTCGTAAATGAAAACTTCTTCAATTGTAATGTTAAAATATCCGGCAATTTTAAAAGCTAAAATGATAGACGGGTTGTACCGTCCATTTTCCAGAGAACCTGTTGTTTGTCTGGAAACTCCAAGTGCTTCAGCGAGTTCTTCCTGCTTAATACCTTTATTTAATTGTGTCGTTTTCGGAAAAACAAAAAGATATTTTAAACCTGTCAGGATGTCGGGACAGTTGCGGTACTCACCGAATTTTTTGTTTCTAAGAGGATTTTTATACACAGAAAGAATATGCAGAGACCTGAAAACATGGAATTTCCGTGCATAGAAGAAAAGAGATAAAAACAGAAAAGAAAATAGTGCCATTAATAAAGCAGCCAGCAGCCTAAAAATAATCATTTTCGATAATGTTTTCTAAGAAAACGTTCTTTCGGATGCAGAAATTTCATTTCATAATAAGCACAATTTCATAATATGTGACACTCATTATACACGGAATTTAAAACGCTATCGAGGAATAATTAATGAAAAACCCGTTAAAAACAATAAGGGAAACAAAACCCCTAGTTCACCATATCACTAACTGGGTAACTATCTACGACTGCGCAAATATAACAAGAGCCTTTGGCGCTCTCCCTGTAATGGCGCATGCACCTGAAGAATGTGCTGATATGACAGGGATCTCATCTGCGCTTGTGCTGAATATAGGGACCCTTACTTCAGAAATCATAGATTCCATGCTTCTCTCTGCTGCCGCTGCAAATGAGAAAAAAATCCCTGTTGTGCTCGATGCGGTCGGAGTCGGAGCCACCAGATTCAGGGATGAGATGGCTGCAAAAATTCTCGGATCCGTCCGTGTTGATATAATCAAGGGCAATTATTCCGAGATTGCAAAACTTGCAGGCGAAAATGCTGAAACTAAAGGTGTTGAATCGACCTCTATCAGCGCTGACCCCGAAAAAGTTGCAAAAGAATTTGCAAAATCAAGCTCTTCAGTCGTGGTAATGACAGGAAAAGAAGACGTAATAAGCGACGGGAACAGAACATTTGTTGTAAAAAACGGGCACGAGCTTATGGGGTCAATTGTCGGTACCGGTTGCATGGCTGCATCAATCATTGGCTCTTTTGCTTCGGTCAATCCGGATTACTGCGATGCCGCCAAAGACGCCTTATGCTATTTTGGAGCCGCAGGAGAGCTTGCAGCTAAAAAGTCAGAAGGTCCCGGAAGTTTTAAGGTAAACCTGTATGACGAAGTGTTCAACCTGTCGGACGAAAAGGTACAGGATATGATGAAAGTTGAAGAGCTGTGAACCCAATAGACAGCGAAATCGGATAGACACTGAACCTGAAGAAATGAAAATCGGGTAAAAAACGGATCTGAATAAAATACTGAAACCGAATAAAGCGCTGAAACTGAAAAAGTATTTTACAAGAGTTATATTATATAAGTTATTTCATATAAGTTATTTTATATAAATAATTTCACATAAGTCATATTATATAAATAATTTCACATAAATTATATTATACAGATTATTTTTAAACACGCATCTTGAATGAGTTGAAACTCAATGGAAAAGAAAAACTGCAACCCGAAGGAAACTTCCAGCCAAAAGGCCTCAGATAAGAATCACCTGACCTGGAAAAATTCTCTTTTAAAAGATATCGATTTTTATCTTGTGACAGACTCCGGGCTCTCAAAAAAAGGGACTCTGTCTGATGTAAAGGAGTCAGTTGAAGCAGGCTGTAAAATTGTCCAGTACCGGGAGAAATGCAAGAGCACAGGAGAGATGATCGACAAAGCAGCCGAAATCAAGAAAATTTGCAGCGGGAGAGCAATTTTTCTTATAAATGACAGAATCGATGTCTCTCTGGCAGTCGATGCGGACGGAGTCCATATAGGCCAGGACGACATGCCAGTTGAAACTGCAAGAAAGATCCTGGGCGCAAATAAGATAATCGGTCTCACAGTCCACAACGTCGATGAAGCGATCAAAGCAGAAAAAAGCGGTGCGGATTATGTAGGTCTTGGCTCCATATTCGATACTTCTACGAAGAAAGATGCAGGAAAGGGGATCGGACCTGCCAGCATAAGGGAAGTCAGGAACGCAATAAAAATTCCCGTGGTTGCCATCGGTGGAATTAATAAGGAGAATTGCAGAAGCGTTATTGAAAATGGAGCTGACAGTCTTGTTGCAATTTCTGCGGTTGTTTGCAGCGACGATGTAAAAAAAGAAACCAGAGAGTTCATTGACATTATTCGGGAGATAAAAGGTACTGGCAGCAGTAAATGATCACCTGATTGAAACATTTCAGAGTATTTATTGATACATTTCAGAGTATTATTGATACATTTCAGATACTCTGAAATTTTTTCCAGTTTTTCTCTTCCGTGCCGTGCAGATTTTTTGCGGACTGAAAGCCAGAGATAATAAGTATCTCGACCCCCAGTGACATTTTTTAGACTCATAATTTACAATAGCACATTCGCCAGCCTGTCCGGAAGCCCTGCCCGAAAACCAGTTCTTAATAGCTGTTGAAAGAGAACTATGAGCAGAATATGTTTACCTTAAAACCCCTGGTCACAAAAACAAACTTGACAACCAGATAATATGAGTTTTTAATTCACATTTATTCCTTCTTTTAACACTGATTCCTAATTTATATTTCTTATAATATTATATTCACTGAATAATATTATATAATGATAAATTTAAACTCATTTTTGTCGGCACATAATAAGGGAAGGGTAAATGTGGGTCAAAAGAAAGAAGACGAACTACTTTTTATAAAGTTAGGAAAAGGGGGATGGGATATATGGAACAACCTGTTGATGCTGATTCCAGAACAGAGTTAAAAGTACCTCAGGAACCAAAAGTACCTCAGGAACTCTGGTGGTCGGTCCTTCTGGAAGGAATTATTGCTATTATTGTAGGTATATTCCTCTTATACGAGCCCATAGCAACCACCATTCTGCTAATACAAATTCTGGCCATTTTCTGGCTG
>WPCH01063718.1_pt1 | contig 14704 bp, 10 predicted proteins | sample 5399881 | NCBI WGS metagenome assembly WPCH01 (sample SAMN12869468, study PRJNA574797) | sludge metagenome | isolation source: wastewater treatment of pH5 | place: China:Beijing | collected 2019-05-20
TTATTAGGTCATTCCCTGGAGAGCATACTTTCGTCATTTATATCAAACAAAAAGAGAGAGGGCAGAGTGCTGTTTTCGTCCATTAAAATATGGTTGGAAAACTATGACTTCTAATATTCTGAGTACAAACGAAAAAGAGACTTGGTCACAGAAACGGATCTCTGAGCTGGAAAGAGCTAATCAAGAATTACGTTCCGAGATTCTCGAACGCAAGCAGGCTGAAAAAGAGTTGCGAGAGGAAGAGTTTCGTTTGCTTCAGGCTCAAGCGTTTATGGAGGCTACGACGAAAGGAACAGATATCATTATCGCGAGGATAGATACGAACTTCTGCTACATCTACTTTAACAAAGCCTATCAGAAGGAAGTTCAGCGGCTCAGCGGCAAGGAGATTCAGGTTGGCGAAAGCATGATAGAAACGTTTGCTAACCTGCCTGAGCAACAGAAGATCGTTATAGAGCAATGGAGTGACGCCCTGGAAGGTAACAGTACTGAAAGGACGCTGGCTTTTGGTGACCCTGGTCTCTATCGGAAAATCTATGAGGTCCACCGCACCCCTATTCGGGATGCTGAAGGTAAAATTGTCGGGGCTGGAGAAGTTGCCCGTAACGTTACCGAAAAAATCAGCACAGAGGAGGCACTGCGTAAGAGCGAGGAGCGTTACAGGATACTGAACGAAAGCTTGCGTGATGCTTTTGCACATACTTCTATGAATGGCAGAATCATTGAGTTCAACGATCTCTATTGCAAGATGCTGGGTTATTCGTCGGAAGAGATACTCAAGCTGACTTATCAGGAATTGACACCCGAGCGCTGGCATGCCATCGAAGATGACATTGTTCATGAACAAATCATCCCCCGTGGATATTCTGACGTTTACGAGAAAGAGTATCGGCGGAAGGATGGGGGCATTATTCCCGTAGAACTTCGAACCATACTTTTGAAAGATGAGTCGGGCAGACCTAATGGAATGTGGGCTATAATACGCGGTATATCTGAACGCAAAAAGGCTGAAGAAGCTCTTAAAAAAGCACGTCAAAATTTAGAAGATCTCGTTAAACAACGCACAGAAGAGCTTGAGAAGGCTTATGATTCTTTAAAGGAAAGCGAAAGAGGTCTTGCTGAAGCTCAAAGAATGGCTCACATTGGAAGCTGGGACTGGAATCTTGTAACCAATGAAGTATACTGGTCTGATGAGCTTTACCGTATTTTTGGACGTTCACCTCAAGATCCCGGTGCAACTTATAACGAAATGTTAAGTCTTTATATACATCCAGACGATCGAGAATATGTGGATAATTCTATTAAAAAGGCTTTAGAGGGGGAGCTTTTCAGTTTCGACAGTAAAATTATATCGGCCAATGGAGAAGAGAAAGCATTCCATGCACAAACTGAAATTATTTATGATACTAATCATAACCCGGTTCGAATGAGAGGAATATTTCAGGATATTACTGAAAGTAAAAAAGCAGAAGAAAAACTTCGAGAAAGTGAGGAAAAGTACCGCAACATTGTAGAGACAGCTAATGAGGGTATAGGCATAATTGATAATGAATTCAAGCTTACTTTTGTCAATAAAAAACTCGAAGATATGATTGGTTACCGTGCTGGAGATATGATTGGTAAACAGTTGTGGTTTTTCCTCAGTGAAGAGGCTAAGCATAATGTCAATCTGATTCTGGAAAGAGGGCTACAGGACTTTGAGAATCCTGAACTTAAATTTATACGTAAAGATGGCTCAAGTTTCTGGGCACAGGTAAATGCTAAACCTATTTTTGATAATTATGGCAAGTTAATTTCTATAATAACTATGCTCTCTGATATTAATAAACGAAAATAAGCTGAAGAATCTCTGGCAAAAATTGAAATTGCTCGTAAAAAGGAAATTCACCACAGAATTAAGAATAATTTGCAGGTAATCTCCTCCCTGCTGGACCTTCAAGGTGAAAAGTTCAAAGGCAGAAAGAATATTCAGGATTCAGAAGTTCTTGAGGCGTTCATGGAAAGCCAGAACAGAGTAATATCTATGGCTCTTATCCACGAAGAACTTTATAAAGGAGAAGGGACTGAGACACTTGATTTTTCGACGTATATTAAAGAGTTAGTTGAAAATCTTTTTCATACTTACAGCTTTAGTAGCAAAAGTATACACCTGAACATGGATCTGGAGAAAAATGCATTTTTTGATATGGATACTGCTGTCCCACTAGGAATAATTGTTAATGAACTCATTTCCAATTCCCTCAAACATGCATTTAACGGCAGAGACAATGGAGAAATCCAAATCAAACTCCGTAGAGAAGAAGGAGAATGCAAGAAAGAAGACAATATGGATACCAGTTTTACTCTGACTGTCTCAGACAATGGTGTGGGTATTCCTGAAAATATTGATATTGAAGATCTTGACAGTCTTGGTATACAGCTTATAACCACCCTTGCAGATCAGTTAGATGGAAAACTTGAACTGAAAAGGAATAATGGAACGGAATTCATTATAAGATTTACAGTGTCAAAAAAAGATAATCGGGCTCAGATCGACTTAAAATAACAAGAAAATGGATAAAAAAGTTAGTGCGAGGGGTGGGATTCGAACCCACGAAATCCTTCGATATCGGATCTTAAGTCCGACGCCTTTGGCCTGGCTGGGCAACCCTCGCTCCTGGGGAAAAATCAGTCAATTTTGAGCCGCAAAAACTTTGTTACGCAGACATGCTTTAAATAAAGTTAAATTATTTAAAGTTTATTCTCTACCTTATGGAGATTACATTTCTTGGCACTGGAGTTGCGATCCCTCAAAAGGGTCGGGTACAGTCAGGAGTAATGGTCAGGCTTGAGGAAAAACCTCTGCTTATTGACTGCGGGAGCGGTGTTTTGAGCCGTTTTCCCGATGCCGGAATCTTACATACGAACGTTGATACCGTACTTCTTTCACACCTTCACCTTGACCACGTAGCTGACCTGATCCCTCTCGTGAAAGCGAACTGGCTCAGAGGAAAGACTGATATGAGGATTTATGGCCCTGACGGGACTGAAGACTGGTTTTCAACAGTGCTTGGAGCTTATGAATATATTCTGGATGGGGTAAACGTGGATGTTATAGAACTCTCTCCAGGAAAAGAATTCACACCTGAAGGGTTTGACTGTGAAATAACCTGTGCAGCCGCTGCCCACAGTGTCCCGACTCTGGCATACCGCGTGACAGCAGAAGACGGAGAATTTGTTTACTCTGGCGACACCGAGCCCTGCAGGGATGTAATGGACCTCGCAGTTGAAACCGACCTACTTATTCACGAGTGCTCCTTTCCCGCGGGCACAAAAGTAACAAACCATACTACTCCAGTCACGCTGGCCGAAATGCTTGAGGAATACAACATGGAGATCGGAAGCATCTGCCTGACGCATTTCTATCCCGAGATGAGAGGACATGAAAGAGAAGCAGTGCACCGCCTGAAAGGTTATGGCGATGGCGAGATTATCCTTGCAGAAGACCTTATGAGACTTGAGCTGTAATCCTGCCCGAGTCCTACCTGAGACCCGACTCTCCCGGAGTTGTGTTTCGGGAGCTTTCTTCTTTAACATTTTCTTTTTCTTTCTGGGAAGCCTGCAAGAGAGGGTACATGCGTATCCTGAGGGGATACATGTATATCCTGTTATGAGAATTAAGAAACTCCTGAAAATATTAAGTTCTGCAGCCCCATGAATTAAATAGCAGAAGCATGAATCATCTTTTGTTCAGAAATAACTCTAAATCGGACTTAACCACTTACATATATTGTGAGCGATTACATGGCAAGAATACTTTCAGAAACGGATATTGGAGTATTGAAGACGCTTGCACCTGAGTGTGAAGGGTACCTCTGTTCAGGGTCAGGTGTTAATTACCGTTCTATCCTTCCACCTGTGGCAAACCACTTCTCAAAGGATGCAGACGATTTTTTGAGAAGGATCAAATTGCTCTCAAGGTATGACCTTGAATACCTTATCAGGCTTATCCTCTCAGGAGAAGAAAGCCTGGGATGTATCCCCCCTGATTATTTTGTCCTTTTTGTAGGAAACGTATCTGAAAGGCTGGGAGAGGATATTGCAGCTCAGGTCAGACGGGCATATGAAGGTTCTGAATGTCCTTCCTGAAAACCTGAATATCCAAAACATGAAGGAATAAAGACTAAACACTGAACTAAAGACTAAACACTGAACTCGAAGGATATTTTTACCGCCAAAAAAGAACAGGTATTGATCTGGAATAACTGTATCTGCTCCCGGACCCAAGGTAAGTACCTTTCCAGCTGTCTCCCTGCGCAGGATAAAATCACGCTCTTCCGTATTTGTCCTCAAACCTTTCTATGTCATCTTCTCCCAGGTAATCCCCCTGTGCAATCTCGATGAATACAAGGTTTTGACCGCCTGTGTTTTTTACGCGGTGTATTTCTTTTACTCCAAGATCGACAGAATCTCCTGAGAAAACTCTTATCTGGTCAGTATTTTTAGTTACAAGACCTTCTCCGCTGACAATATACCAGTGTTCCTGCCTGTGGGCATGGCGCTGGAGAGAGATTTCTTCCTGAGGAAGGACGGTTATGCGCTTTACTTTATACCCCGGTTTTTCGGTAAGGATCTCATAAAAACCCCAGGGCCTTTTCTCCTCGCGTCTGTATTTTTCCAGAATCGTTTCATATACTTTAATGTAGTCTTCAACCATCCTCTCAACAGAGAACCGTTTTTCCACGCTTTCCCTGCACTTTTTTCGGGATATGGAACCGAGCTTCTGTACAGCGTCTACAGCTTCCTCAACTCCGTTTACGAGAAACCCTGTTTCTCCATCAATAATCAGTTCAGGCATTGCACCTTTGTTTATTGCAATTACAGGCGTTCCGCAGGTAAGGGCTTCAACCACACCGAGCCCGAAAGCCTCTTCATAATTGATCATATGCAGGAGAGCCCGGGCATGTGAGAGGAGGTCCTTTTTATGTTGATGAGATACGTGCCCCTCGTAAATGATCTGCTCGCTGTCTATATGGGGTGCGACTTCATTTTCGAAATACTCAGGGTCAGCAATAAAGCCGGCTATCTTCAGTCTCATTCCTGTCCTTTTTGCAACTTCTATCGCTTCTTTCGTGCCTTTATCCCTGTGAATACGGGATATATAAAGAAGGTAATCTTCGGGACTCTCATTAAAAGGAAAACTCCCGGTATCTATTCCGTGATGGACTGTTGCTATATATTCCAGCTCATCGCACCTGTAGGCGTCACTTATGGAGACATAAAAGGTGCTGTTGTTGTATTTTTTATAGACCGGAAGAATTCTTCTCGAAGAAATGCCGTGTACGGTTGTTACAACAGGCGTGTCTACAAGCCTGCTGTAGGTAAGAGGCAGGTAATCAAAATGATTATGGATTATATCAAATTCATCTGCCCTCTCAAAAACCTCAGAAATGTGCAGGCACTCGTACACTTTCACATGGATGTTTTTATCTTCTTCGTATGGTCTTGGGCACACTGCATGAAGCTTGCCTGAAGTGTGAGAGTCGGCTGTTGCAAAAAGCGTAACGTCAATACCCCGTTTTACCAGTCCTTCGGTCAATAGGGACACCATTGCCTCCCAAGGACCGTACTTTTTAGGCGGTGTACTCCAGGCAATCGGAGATAACATGGCAATTCTGATAACTATCCCCTTCTTTATGTTTGGTTATATTTCTTATTCCCACAATTTTATCTGGGAGTAACCTGTTTGTGGCCCTCAAAAAATCTACAGTATTCATCCGGACACTGCTCCTCAGGACATTCATGGATGTACTTCAGAACATCACTGACTTTTGCGGTTGCAAGGGATACGGATGTGTCTGCACTCCCGTAATAAATGCGGATCTCATCATCAAAAAGAACCCATCCGCAGGGGAAAACAACATCATTGACATCTCCGCTGCGTTCATATAGTTCACGTGGACCGAAAATCCAGCCCTCTGACCTGTGGAGCACTTTCCTGGGGTCATCAGGATCAAGGAGAGCCATTCCAAGCCGATAACTTGCTTTGGATGTTGTCTGGCGTACACCGTGATACATAATTAACCATCCGTCAGATACGCGGATTGGCTGAGGTGATAAACCTATTTTGCGTGCGTCCCACCACCCTCCGTCCCGGGCGTAAAGAAGAACCTCGTGTTCTCCCCAGTATTTCATATCAGGGGAAAACGAGATCCAGATATTTGCTTTTGCCCCTGCAATATTGGACACAGGCCTGTGCAGCATTGCCCATCTATCTTTAAATTTTACAGGAAAGATAGCAGCGTCTTTATTCTCAGGAGGCAGGGTAGGTCCTATCCTTTCAAAAGTCTTGAAATCTTCAGTAAAGGCGAGAGCTGTTAATGGACCGGAATCCGAAAAGGCCGTATATGCCACAGCCCATTTTCCTATTTCATCTATGTAGGTTATACGCGGGTCTTCAATGCCGTATATTTCTTCAGGGTAGTTTACAGGGTCAGGAGCAAAGGTCGGCTCGGGATCAATCACCCATCCGTCTATCCCATTGTCACTCCTGGCAATAGTAAAGTGAGAAAATCCCCTGTGGTCTTCGACCCGAACCAGCAATAATGTCTTACCGTCTACTATTACGGCTGCAGGGTTAAAAACAGAATTAGCCTGATAAGGCCAGTCCTCAACTGTCAGTATAGGATTTCTTTTATATCTTACAAACAGCTCTCCGTGGTCTTTCCAGATTGCCATATTATTCACTCCGCCTGATTAACTGAAAGCAGGCTCTTTCTTTTAGGCATAACTTCTTCACTTGCTGCCTGCTGGAATAGTGTGCCGTAAGCTTTGTCTGAATGCCTGTTTAATGAGTTTAAAGCCATGAGATAACAGATTACGGATTCCGCACCCTGGTTGCAGTTCATCCCGTCGCAGTTGAGCCCATCGCAAACCGAACCTGTAGAAGAGTCATACATGGGCGTTCTCAGGCGGTTCCTGCCCAGGAAAAACTCAAAGGAGTACCGTGCAAGCTCCAGGTATTTTCTTTCCCGGATAGTCTCATAAGCTGAAATGTAAGCCTGAGTAAGGTAGCCGGCTTCTATTGGCTGCTGGTCAAAAATCGGTTTTTCACCATTGCAGGAATACCAGCCCTGATTCCCAACAATATCGAAAAAGTCGCCTTTCCACTGTATCTCGGTGAGGAAGTCCAGGGTAGCAAGTCCGACTTTTCTGTAAGTCCGATTTTTGGTGTAGTTGTATGCCAGTATAAGGGACTCACTGAGTTTCGCATTGCTGTATGTGATCGTGGGTTCAAACCAGTTCCAGCCCTCTTTATGATTGCTCTCGTAAAGCTCAACCAGGGAGTCTGCATGGATGGTAAATATGGATTCAAAGGTGTCCCTGTCCACAAGGGCATTTATGGATTTGACAGCGTCCCTGCGGGAAACGAAAGTAGATTCAAATTCGTCTGCATCCACTCCTGCTCTGAGCATCTCATAAAGCCCGCACATGATGTAGGCTTTTGCCCGGGGATAGTTCAGTTTCTCCATATGCGGCTTTGACTTGCTGATGAGTGTGTGTGCAAGTGTGCGTATATTTTTTGAAATATACGGGCAGCTTACCACGTGTCCAAGCCCGTAAACCGCACGCCCCAGAGTATCTTCACTTCCCTCCTTATCCAGAAATTCCCTTTTATAATTCATAAAGTTATGAAAGTGCCCTGTTTCTGTCTGGGCGTGCTCAAGGAAGCTCATGTATGTGGTAATTAATTTCCAGAGCTCTTCGGCTTTTTCCTGACTATCTATGAGCTGGGTCAGTGCAACAAGCCCTCTGCCCACATCATCCGTACTGTACCCGTGATGCCTGGCAGGTACACCCAGATTGCTGTGCTGTATAATGCCCACATCGTCTGTCAGCAGTTTAAGGTAATCAAGCTTAACCTCTGGAGGATGGTCTGGAAGGAAGTTAAATCTGTTCTGTATTCTGGGATAGGTGTTGTAATTCTTCAAAGCCTTGGCAAAAACGGTGTTATACTCTTTACCTATGTTTTTCCAGGTCATTTTTCTGCCAAAATCGTATGCCTTTTTGCGCATTTTGTTACACTCGTCCGGGTTTTCAATCAGGTATAAAAGGGAATTTTTAAAACCATCCTTATCTCCAAAATCCACGAGTATTCCCCGGTCGTCGGCAAGCATTTCCCGAGCATACCAGTAAGGGGTGGATACGATTGCCTTTCCCATGCCTATGGCATAGGTAAGGGCTCCGCTTACTATCTGTTCTCTGGAAAGGTAAGGAGAAGCGTAAATATCGCTGGCCAGGATATAGTTGCAGAGCTCTTCTTTCTCAACGAATTTGTCGTGGAATACCACATTCTTCTCAAGCCCGAGTTCGGAGACACGTTTCTTCAGGTACTCTCTATAAGCTTCTCCGCTATGCTTTTTAACCACAGGATGGGTAGCACCGAGGATAAGGTAAATGAGGCCAGGATATTTGTTTACGACCTCGGGAAGAGCATCAAGCATACTTTCTATGCCCTTGTTCTGGCTCAGGAGTCCAAAGGTGAGGATAAGCGGGGAGCCTTTCACGTTTAGAATCCGTTTATATTTGGCACAGTCATTAAATGGATAGTCAGGTAAGCCGTGAAAAATAACCTCTATTTTTTCGTCCGGAACTTTATAAACCTCTTTCAGCATATCGACTGCGGTCTGGCTCATTACAACCAGTTTTTCCGAGTACTGGATCAATTTTTCCGTGGATGCGCGGTATTCAGGCAGCGGTTCACGGATCACGGTATGCAGTGTAGTAATCACAGGTTTGTTTATCCCTGATAGAAGAGTGAATATGTGATCTCCTGCATTTCCCCAAAAAAGCCCGAATTCATGTTGAAGACACACGATATCTGCATCGGACTGGTTTATAAAATCCGCAGCCCGGTGATAGTCTTCGAGTTTGTTTCTTTCTATTTGAAAAACGACTTCTTCCGGATAATCATAGGTTTCAGACGGGTCATTAAGCGCAATGACCTCACAACGTATATCTTCATGCACTCCGGCGACTGAATTTAAAAGATCAAATGTAAATGTAGCAATCCCACATTCTTTTGGAACATAGGTTCCTATAAACAAAACTTTCAGTTGCTTATTCAACAATTTCCCCCCAATTAGAGAACCAGACAGAACTTTGTGTCAACACTATTTAAAACACTTAATTAAGTATGCTCCCCACCTGATAACACTTAATTAAGCTGTAAATTTAGCTGTACTGCCTGATTTTAACAGTTCTATTTTTTAACTTTATATATTTTTTAACCGTATACTCTGTTCTCAGCTCAATATGTATCAGCCTCGATATTTGGACAAAGACCATATATCCGCAAAGTTTACCTTCGTATCAAATTTAACCTATTTATATTTATCTTAAAATACGAAACTACTTAAAAAACACATAGCTAAATGTTTAAAACATATAGTTAAACTTTATTATTCCTGGCTTTCATCCGCTCAGTTTACTTCTATAGAGCGATTTTGTGATCCTCCATGGACCATCACTTTGCTAAAATTTAGCAAAATGAGTAGCAAAACGTTGACTGGTTATAATAATTGTATTCAATATTATATAATCTTATTTATATATATAATTACACTAGTTGGCTTAAAAAATCTGTGGTTCTTCATTTAAATATTGTAACTCAATAGAAAGTCAAAGGTAACTTTTTTAAAATTAAGCTGCAGAAAAATAGTGTAGGGTAGCTATCATATTTAATATCTATATACTTCTGGCCTGATGTAAACAATAAAATCATTCTACTCCTGTTTATATCTCAAGATCTTTAGTCTGAATCACTGGTTATTTGAATGATTTTCATCCGTATCAATCCGGCTTTAATATTTTTAGTAGTTGCAAAGCCAGCAGTAACATGATTGGTCCAGATCAGTCCGATTTTTTCAGACATCTTTATAATTTAAATCAATAAGTGCCGCAAATATTTTTATAATATAATGTATAAAGTACAGTATAACTTGGATAATTAATTTAGGGGGACCTATATAAGTTATTGATACTGTTTGCAACCGGGATATCCGGTCCAGACAGGAAAATTAAATCCTTTAAAAAATCCTGCATTATTTGTCCAGACCAAAAACCAGTATTGTATTTTCGGGTCTGTATCCGTTTTAAGGTTTCTTCTGGAGAACAATTATTCAGGCAGTGGACACTGTCTGCAGGATGGAGATTTTCTGACTACTATCTATATTTTTTGATTATTAAGATCTTAAATTTACTTAATATTAATTTCAGGTGATAATTCTGCTTAACCGTAAATCAGTAATAATTTTTTTAGTAATTTGCTTCGTCCTGTCAGGTTTCTCAGGCGCTTCAAGCGCTGGTTCTGCACCTGTTGTCTATGTGGCAGGAGACGGCAGCGGCGATTATAATTGTGACGGAAAAGATGACCATATACAGATAAATCAGGCACTCAAATACGTTTCTGAGAACTCAGCATATACAACTGTCCATCTCAAAGGTCCTTTCACATACGTAATAAATGAGACTCTTCTGATAGGCAACAATACAATTCTTGAAGGGGACTCCGGCGCGAAGATAAAGCTTGTAAGTAATGCTAACTGGGATGTCAAAAAACCGATGATGAAGGAGAGAAGTTCAGGCAGCCATGATATTACTATCCGGGGTTTTACGATAGACGGAAACAGGGAAGGAAACACCAATGTAGAGAGTGGAAAGGGTTACCACAACCTTATCCACCTGAAAAACTGCCAGAACATAAATGTATATAATATGAATTTGACCAGCAATCACGGCGACGGCCTGAAAACAGACAGCTGTTCGGGCATAAAGCTCCATGACAGCACTATATACCGGCTCGGACACGACGGGCTCTATGCCAGCAGCTGTTCGGATATCGAGGCTTATAATAATACGATAACCTGCAGGACAAACAGTGGGCTCAGGCTTTACAATTCCAATAGAGCACGTCTGCATGACAACATAATCACATCAGACGGTTCTGGAGGAGCGGGAATTGAAATCCAGAAGTATAATTCTCCCGTTATGGACGATATTGAAATCTATAATAACGTGATATACAAAACTGCCCGTGTGGGGATGTGGATTTTCGGAGCAGGATCTTACCCTGACTCATCGGCAGATCTCCACATTCACCATAACCAGATATATGATACCGGGACAAAGTCCAGCAGCATCATAATAGGTGGAATAATTTCCGACGGATTCAACGCTCTCATTGAGAACAACGTGATTGACGGAGTCTACGGAGCTGGAATCGTACAGAAAAATGTGTATTCTTCAGCGCCTTCAGGCTCAGGTTACGTACTTACATTGAGAAACAATATAATTACAAACTCCAGATCTTCTTCAGGAGGAAGTGGATGTGGGGTGTCTAACGAATTAACAGGTACACATTCTTTTGTCCTGCAGAACAATTGCTTCTACGGAAATGAAGCTGGAAACTGCAAAAATGTCCAGGTTTCATCTTCCGATATAAAAGTAGACCCCCAGTATGCTGACAGGAATAACCATGACTACCATCTTAAATCAAATACGGGAAGGTGGAATGGGAAAAGCTGGGTGAATGACGGTATAAATTCTCCCTGTATAGATGCAGGATACAGCCTCTCGGACTATTCTGCCGAACCTCAGGACAACGGGGGCAGGATTAACATCGGGGCTTACGGAAACACGAAATATGCTTCCAAATCCGGATCAGCAGGAGATCAGGCAGCAGGAAAGGTCTATGATAACCGCCTTCGTGAAGCTTCCCCAGAAGCTGTTTTTCAGAATACTTCTTTTATTGATATCGGCGGGATGAGTACGGGCAGGTACAGGGATGCAATGTGGTTTGACCTTAGCAAGTACGAAACCTCAGCAGGAATTGATAATGCAACCCTTTCCCTCTACTGGTATTATCCCGCAGGAAAAACAAGACCTGAAGATACCGTAATAGAGGTTTACAGGCCTGCCTCTGCCTGGAACCCTGATTATGTGAGCTGGAATAAGAGAGACAGAGGAATTGCCTGGAAAAATCCCGGAGGAGACTGGTACGATAAAAACGGAGTCCTTCAGGGCAGTACTCCGTATGCCACGGTAACTCTTAAGAGCAGCACTCTTCCTGACAACAAATATTACAAGCTTGATGTAACCGATCTCATAAATGAGTACATAGGCGGAAAATATGTAAACACCGGTTTTTTAATAAAAGCTCGCACTGAAAACAATAATTACATAGCTTTTTACAGTATGGAGGCAGGAAGTGAAAACCAGCGTCCTAAATTGGACCTGAAAACATAATCCGGTTTCAACAATTATTTAAGGAAAAGTTTTACAGGGTGCAGGATAGTACAGGAAAAGGATAGTACAGGTGAAGAATAATACAGGAAAAGGATCAGTATATTTGATTTCAAACTTTTAAGGAATATAAACTTAATTTAACTTATTTTCCTCCTTTCTTTTCTACAGCTGTCTTTTCCTTCCTTTTTTTCTTATTTCAATTTCTCGTCCCTGAAAATTCGGATTTATTTTGGCCATAACTATGAAAAAATTTAAGAACCTAATGTTGCATATACAGTTAAACTATAATTTAAATGTTGGCGATTGATATGGCAACCAGTGAAGCAAGACAGAAGGCTAATCTAAGAAGAATGAAAGAATTAATGGAAGAAATTGAAAACACTATAGATGATTCTGCTTTGATTGACGAATTAAATGAGCTTATGAGAAAACGCTATCCACTGTCTTTGAAATGGCATCTGATTATATTTAAAAGTGAAGTCGAGAGGAGTTTAAAGTTTCTGGAAGATATAAGAAAAGAAGAAATGAAAATAGCTGGCAAAAATAGAAAACAGGGAAAAGGGCCAAAAGAGGGCCTGAAACAGATTTATTATAAATCCTCAGATATTCCGGGCGCATACAGACTTGATTATTGTCTGGTATATGATACAGATATTAACCAGTATAAATGGCTAAGATGCAACACCCCAAGAAATACGAGAGCAAAGGTTTTCACAATTCCAAAATCGATGATTGGAGAAGATAGGCTCCACTGGAGTGAAGAAACAAAACAGAAGTGGGGAGAAGACAGTATCGGGCAGATGGAACTGGTTGAGAGGGCTATAAACAATTAAAAGTTCTCGTGTCATACCTACGTGCATTGAAGTCCACCAGCGTAAGAGAACTTATAAAACCGGCTGTATAATACCATTATATAAGGTTAATAAGGGTTATCAGGGCCGGGATGAAGCAAAAATCTGAAAAAATAAGAATCCAAATCTGAAAAAGTAAGAATCCAAATCTGAAACATAGAAAGGATTTAAATCTGAAATTTAGTTTTCCGTATTAAAACAGAGTATTCTTGTAAATTGATCTAAATTAAATGTTGAAATTTCTTGGATTTTCAGGAGAGGACTGCTGAAGAAGAGATCCTGCTGGAGAGTATATTTGTAGTTTGTAGTGCGGAATCGATTATCTATACATTCCAATCTCCAGCAGATCTCAGGGATCATACCTTTTCTGTGCAGATCAGGCAGGTATTTCCTTATTCATAATATAAGCAACCATCTCAGGGTTCAGTTTGCTTTCCCTTGAAACTTTTCTCTCTATTTCTTCAGCAGCTTTTCCTTCTGTTTTCATATCTTTTATCTTTTCAATAACCGAGGAAGGAATTGCATAGTATTCGTTTATGTCTTTCCTGTGACCCCAGACATCTCCCTCAAGAAGCTGAACCCTCTGCATCTGAAGGAACATGGCTATGGACTTTGATACCGTGCGTTTGTAGGATTTAGGTAGCTGTACTACCTCAATCCTGGGGCAGGTTTCAACAAGTCCGAAGATATCTTTGTTTGATGGTCTGAAAGCCAGGTGAACAAGACGCTCATTCGGATTAAGTGTAAAGATTTCTTCCCTTGTACTGACTACTCTTATTCTCATGTTTTTCCCCCGCTATAAGCTGTTTTGTGGTTTTACTTTATAATTGTATTATGTTTTTACTTCAGTATTATATTACATATACTTACTATAAATAGTTATCTCATTAAACTAATATTATTTTGATAGTATATGCACCAGTTTACTCATATTGTGAAGGTGAAATAATGATTAAAATGCATTTTACCCTCTAAAAACCGCTTTTAAAGGCTATTTTTTGATTTCTTGATAAGTTTAAACCTAACTTTTGCGAAATATCAAAAGAAAAATATTTAGTTAAACTATGTAAATTATTTAGGTATAATTCCAAAATATTTTTGTATTCTCACAAATTATTTTCGTTTTTTACAGAGACTTGCAGGCAACATTCATGTTTTTCTGCAAGGCACAAAAAGAAAAATACAACAAAGTAATGAATAGATAATTAAAAGCAAAAGAAAACAAAAAAGACATAAGAAAACAGAAGAAAGCCATAAGAAAATAAAAAAATCATAAGAAAGTGAAAGAAAGCCAGAAGAGAGTAAATGCAGCAAAAAAACTATATGAACGCAAAAAAGTCATAAGAATATCAAAAGATTTTAAGAAACCAGGCGAAGTTTAAAAAAGATAAATTGCTTAAAGTTTGGGATTTAACAGTGTAAATAAAAGTGTGTATAGCCCGGCACGGATTCGAACCGAGGTTGCAGGATCCAGAGTCCCGCATGATTGACCACTACACTACCGGGCTTCGATGATTTTTCGCTGTGGGGCGTGATTCTTGCGCCCTGAAGCGTATCTTCTAAAGGAG
>WPCH01138145.1_pt1 | contig 14667 bp, 19 predicted proteins | sample 5399881 | NCBI WGS metagenome assembly WPCH01 (sample SAMN12869468, study PRJNA574797) | sludge metagenome | isolation source: wastewater treatment of pH5 | place: China:Beijing | collected 2019-05-20
GGAAATGAACCGATAGTAACATAATTTGATTTTAAAGTCAGTTGGAAACGATGGAACGCCGTATGCTAGGAAACTAGCACGTACGGTGTGAGGTGGGGGAAAAGGTGGAGATTACATCAAAGCCTTACCTATCATCATAAATGATTTTGAAGTATCGTAAGCTAAATCCTTGGGTGCCAGTTGAACCTTGGAAGGCTGGAGATTTAGGTTTACCTGTTTGTGATGGACCAGGAGGAAGTAAATTAGCTGTTTGTATTTGTCATGATGGTATGTTTCCTGAAGTAGCTCGTGAAGCAGCTTATAAAGGTGCAAATGTCTTGATTCGTATTTCTGGATATAGCACACAAGTTAGTGAACAATGGATGTTAACTAATCGTTCGAATGCATGGCAAAATTTAATGTATACATTGTCGGTGAACTTAGCCGGTTATGATGGTGTATTTTATTATTTTGGTGAAGGACAAGTATGTAATTTTGATGGGACTACTTTAGTGCAGGGACACCGAAATCCTTGGGAGATTGTTACTGCTGAAGTATATCCAGAGCTAGCAGATCAAGCTAGATTAGGATGGGGTCTCGAAAATAATATATATAATCTAGGTTCAAGGGGATATGTAGCGACTCCTGGTGGGGTGAAAGAAAACCCATATACGTTTGTAAAAGATTTAGCTGAAGGTAAATATAAGGTTCCTTGGGAAGATGAGATTAAAGTAAAGGATGGAACTATTTATGGATATCCAGTCAAAAAGACGATTCATTCTTAAGTAAGATAAATAGAACAAGCGCATCATATTGATGCGCTTGTTCTATTTACTCAATGATTTGGAATTCTTTTAACTCTTTTTCGATATTTTGTAGGAGTTGTTCGCTTTTTTGAATGACATTCGTTGGGAAAGTTTCACCATCACCATATTCAACGCCGTGAGGATAATAATGTTTACCTAATAAGGGAGGGAGTAGCTTTATTTCAGCGTGTCTGCTGCCAATGTCACCTTCAACAGCTAAACCTTGTACACGTAAATAATAAACATCGTTTAATATTTCGAATTTATAATCGTATGTAACTCGTTCATAATCCCACTGTCCAGCAAGTACAAAATGGTTCTTTTCCATAATCTCTGTTAATAGTGTTAAATCAACGACGGCTCCATTAAATTTTGTATTTGTAAATTGCATAAAATACCTCCTTTTTTAATGTTACACCATTATTTTTATAATAGTATGAATAATAAGAAAGTGCAATTCATATTGAGAGAAAAGGGATAATCCAGACTTTTTTTGCGAAAATATGATATAGTGAAAAGAGTACGGTACACACAAAAAAAGGAAAGAAAAGGATTTGTGTATATCTCAATTTTATGTTTTTTGCAGGAGGTATATCGATTGAAGAAATTATTGCGTATCGTAATGATTACAATTTTAATTTTAGCTGTTGATTTATACGGGAAATTACTCGTTTCACAATATATATTAACCCCATCTCAATCAAAGCAAGAAAATAAAATTGTGAAAAAGAAAAAACAAGTAAATGAAGACTCTTCTGATACGGTTTTAAATATGATTGGTGGGGACTCTGAAAATTTATTAGCAAAATGGGGCGAACCTTCTCGAATAGAACCATCTGCTTACGGATATGAATGGTGGGTATACAATCAAGATTTAGCTCAGTATGTTCAATTTGGGGTTGCTGAACGTAAAATTGTAACGGCGTATGTCGCTGGTGAGCAAGTTAAGGTGCCACCTTATTATATAAATGAAAAGTATGAAGATGTGTATAAAAAGAATCCACTTTCTCATGAGATTTCGTTAAAAAGAGGAAAGAATAGTTATCAATTTGAGTTATCTGATACCGAAGTGATGGAACAACCATTAGTACCAGTAGAAGATGGTTGGGCACAATTATATTTTGATCATTTTACGCATGAGCTTGTCGGTGTTCGTTATATGGATGACGAAACGTTATTGCGTCAAAGACCGTATCAGCTCGTTTATTCGGGTGAATTATTAGCAGAACAACCATTAACTCCAGATAAAATGAAACAAATAGAGAATGGGAATATGCAACAAATTTTTGATTTAACAAATATTATTCGAAGTCGTCATAATTTACCGTTATTAGCGTGGGACCAACAAACGGCAGAGGTGGCAATCGGTCATAGTAAAGATATGAAGGATAATAATTACTTTTCACACGATTCACCTACATTAGGTACGTTAGGAGATCGTTTACAGCGCGGGAAAGTAGGGTTTCAACTTGCTGGTGAGAACATAGCGGCGCAACATAGTGATGGGGTTGCGGCATTGCAAGGTTGGTTAAATAGTGAGGGACATCGAAAAAATTTATTGAATGAACAATTTACAGGATTAGGTGTTGGCGTATACGATAAGTTTTATACACAAAACTTTATTCGGAAATAAAATGAAACTGTAAATTGTGGATGGGAATCTTCCCCTATGCAAATAGTAGGATAAAAAGGTGCATGAATCGTCTAAAAATAGGCGAACCATGCGCCTTTTTTTTCTTATTATATAGTAGATATACATGAAGAGGTGAGGATTATGCCGACAACAAAAGGACCGTTACATCCATCGGTTCAACAGTTTAAAGAGTTTGTAAACCATCACCCTAAAATGCTTCATGAAGTTCGAAGTGGTCATAAAACTTGGCAACAGTTTTATGAGGAATGGTACTTACTTGGTGAAGAAGATCCAGTATGGGCAACTTTTAGACCGGATGGAGCGCCTGCTTTTTCTTCGGTAAAAGAAAAGAAAAAAGAAAATGGAAAAGAAAAGGATACTCGAACTGAAGAGGAAAAAACTGCTGATGTGATGGGACAAATGCTTTCTTTCTTTAAAAAGTTAGACGTGGAACAAATGCAACATCATTTAGCCAATGTGACGAGTGCTATTGGGAGTGTGCAACAAGTTTTTCAACAATTTCAAGGAAAACGCACGCAGCAAGAAGAGAGTACTTCCGAAAATAATCCATTTTTCTTTCAGAAGGATTAGGAGGAAAGCGGATGAGAGCAGAAATTATGGAGTTTATAAAGGCTGATGAGGATTTATCTCGCTATATTAGGGAGCAACCTTACTGGTATAGAAAACTAACGCGAAACCCTGAAGAAAAAGAGGCATTTGAGTTAGCAGCTATGCAACATTTCAAAAAAACGATACCAGATAAAGTTGAGAAATTTCAAAATCAATTGGCAGTTGCTTCCATTATGATTGATATGTTTCAGTATATGAAGCAGCAAAATGCAACATAATTGGAAGGGAAAACTATGTCCGTCATGCAGAACTTTTGATACAATAGAAGCGGATTATTTAAAAAGGAGTTGCAGCATGAGCATGACGGAAATTTGTTTAGTACGACATGGACAAACTGATTGGAATTTTCAAGAGATTATTCAGGGACGTGAAGATATTCCGCTTAATGAAGTGGGGAAGAAGCAAGCGAGTCAAAGTGCAGCTGCTTTGCAAGCGGAGGCATGGGATATAATTATAAGTAGCCCATTAATTAGAGCGCAAGAAACAGCTAAGGAAATTGCAGAGGCAACTGGATTACAATCAATTTTATTAGATGAGCGATTTGTTGAACGTAATTTTGGTGAAGCTTCTGGGAAGCCAGTTGCGACTGTTAGGGAATTAATTGCAGAAGGTAAAGTAGAAGGTATGGAGCAAGATGAAGAAATTGTAGCTCGTTGTTTTGCTGCGGTAAAAGATGTTGCAGAAACTCATTCTGGCAAACGTATTATTATTGTAGCCCATTCTCATGCGATAAAAGCAATTTTACATGCAATTGCTCCGGAAGATATTTCGTTTAAGACACCGTTAAAAAACGCATGTATTAGTTATGTGAATGAAAATAGTGGGAAGTGGGATGTTGTTAAATACAACATCGCGGAACATATTAATGTATAAATGTGTACTGAATTTATTAAAAAATAGTTAGAATGATATCTTTCTGTTTAGTGAGACACTTCAATTAGTAGTTCTATTCTAAATGTGGTATGATAAATACTCGGAGGTGTCTCTCATGATTGTAGCGACGCTAGAAAGCGTATTAATATTAGATAAGGCAGAGCAGCTTGCAAAAGCGATCATCTGTTCAGATATAGCAGAAGATTACCGTAAATGTTATAAAGACTTGCATGAAGATATGGAAGTTCAGACGTTAATTCAGCAATTTACAGCGATGAAAGAACGATATGAGGAAGTGCAACGTTTCGGTAAATATCATCCTGACTATACTTTCGTTTCGACGAAAATGAGGGAATTGAAGCGTTCTGTAGATTTACATGATAAGATTGCAGCTTTTAAACGAGTAGAAACGGCTTTACAAAAGTTGTTAGATGAAGTTAGTGTAGCAATCGGTTCTGAGGTGTCCTCTTCCATCAAAGTTCCAACAGGAAATCCATTTTTTGATGCTGGTGGCTGTGGTGGCGGTTGTGGTACCGGCGGAGGTTGCGGTTGTAAAAAAACGGGGTAAATCACCCCGTTTTTTAGAAGGTAGAAGAAAACGTATACAGAGTTTGTCCTGTAATGTCATAAATTTCTGATTGGTTTTCATAAAATATAAAATATATGTTTTTAAAAGGAGAAGATGGAGAAGATTATGTTCGGGCAACGACAAAGTATGATTGTTTATTTACATTCATTGAAACATGCCAAGATTTTAAGAAAATATGGTAACATACATTACATATCAAAACGTTTAAAATATGCAGTAGTATATTGTGATATGGAACAAATTGAGCATATGATGCAAAAGTTGAACAAACTTCCTTTTGTGAAAAAGATAGAACAGTCGTACCGCCCGTATTTAAAAACGGAATTTGAAAATTCACGTCCTGATCGGGCAAAAGAATACGATTATAGCTAATAGAAAAAATCCCCTGCTAATTTTAACAGGGGATTTTTTATTTGAAATAACACATTATTTCATTGGAGGAATAAAATTATTCATTCGTAAAATACCAATTAAATGATTGAAAAACAGTTCTTTTTCTGGGAAAGTTGTGGATGGTTTTACCGTAAAGGTAGTCACTTTTTTTCCAAGTTGTTCTGCCGTTTCTTCAAATAAAATGACGCGTTTACTTTTTTTATTTTCAAGTACAGGAATGCCTTCACGACATATGTATAATGGTTGGAAATCACCAGTAGTAGTTGGTTTTAATATTACAACAAGTGAGCACACTTTTTTTTCATTTTTAATTGTTTCAAATTGTAACATATGTGTTATACGTTCTTGATTTGCTTTGGCAATTTCAAGTAATTCATATAAATCAGAGTAGCCCTCTCCGAGTTCTATAAAGCGTTGAATCATATCTTTTCCTCCTCTTTCTTTTACTGTACCATCTCACTTTTTAAATGAAAAGTAGACAAAGAAAAAAAACCCTGCAAAGCAGGGCCCTTCTTATACTAGCATGTACTAGTAAGAAGGCAAAGGGAGAGGAGAAACCGGAGGAAGAACTTATGGGGAAACGTAAGTCTTCTCCGCGGTTGGCAACAACATCGAAGGTGATGTTGTTATAGTTATTTATGTCCAATCTAAATGAAGATATACATGATGAAATTAAATTTTATGTTGGGCTTTTTATTTTTCTTTTTTTTATTTTATGATAGGATAAAAAAGATAAAGTGAAACGAATAGTTCGTGTTAGCGAATGGTGAGATGAATACATAAAAATGCAGAGCGGTTATTTTAAGCTAAGTTCTTCTAGTCTTCGTTGGAAGATGAATGGAATCGTAAAGTTTGGTAGCGGTTACCGAATGGAGAAGGGCTTTCTATAATTGCTCGATAGATTGAAATAAAGGTAGTGACAACAGATGAGAGTAGTTTCAGGAAAATGTAAAGGACACCCACTTAAAGCGGTGCCAGGTAATACAACACGTCCAACGACTGATAAAGTAAAAGAATCCATTTTTAATATGATAGGCCCTTATTTTGATGGGGGTGTCGCTCTTGATTTATTTGGTGGTAGCGGTGGTCTTGGAATCGAAGCTATAAGTAGAGGGATTGATAAAGCGATTTTTGTTGATCGAGACAATAAAGCGATAAAGGTAATCCATCAAAATTTAGAAAGTTGTAGAATACAGGAACAAGCTGAAGTATATCGGAATGATGCAGAACGTGCGATAAAAGCACTTATAAAACGTGAAATATCATTTGATCTTATATTAATTGATCCTCCATATAAAGATCAAAAAATTGTATCTTTAATTAGTGTAATGGATCAACATGGATTGCTACATAACGATGGTTTAATTATGGCGGAGCATGGTAATGATGTAGTTTTACCTGAGGCTATAGGAAGACTTGTAAAAGTACGAGCTGAAAATTATGGCATTACAGCGATATCGATTTATAAGTATGAAGGTGAGGGGACGGAATGACAAGTATAGCTATTTCTTCGGGCAGTTTTGATCCAATTACCCTTGGGCATCTGGATATTATTAAAAGGGGAGCAAAAGTATTTGACGAGGTATACGTAGTAGTTTTAAACAACTCGTCAAAAAAACCGTTCTTTTCAGTGGAAGAGCGTTTAGATTTAATTCGAGAAGCAACAAAGGATATTCCTAATGTCAAAGTAGATTCACATAGTGGACTACTAGTTGAGTATGCAAAAATGCGTAATGCGAACGCGATTTTACGTGGATTACGCGCAGTTTCTGATTTTGAATATGAAATGCAAATTACTTCTATGAATCGAAAGTTAGATGAAAACATTGAAACCTTTTTTATTATGACAAACAATCAATACTCATTTTTAAGCTCGAGCATTGTGAAAGAAGTTGCGAGATATGGAGGAAGTGTAGTAGATCTTGTACCTCCTGTTGTAGAACGTGCTTTAAAAGAAAAGTTTCAAACCCCGTTAAAGTGAACGGGGTTTTTCTTTGTTGCTCCGAAAAAATAATAAGATGACATATACATATAAGCAAAATAATGTAAATATCGGTCCGTAGTGTATAAAAGATGTCCAAAATTCATGCAGAATAGAAGAATGATTCGATAAAAAGACAGGGATATCTTTTTGCATAGGTGAAAAAGAGCTTACTTTTTCATAAAATGGTTTCCAAAATATAAAAGTAAAAATAGGGGCAAGAATACTTTGGATAATTCGTGCGAAAAAATAGGGCTTAAATCGAATGTCTGTTTCAGCTAATATGCTAGCGACTTGTGCCTGAATAGAAAGGCCGCTAAATGCTAAAATAAAGCTTGTTACCATAGCTTGCTGCAGGAGGGGTGTTTCAGTTATTTGACTAATCATTTGGCTTCCAAGTGTCATTTCAAACATGCCAGATAATATTGGGATACTAAATTCAGTAGTTAGTTGGAAGAATGATAAAATATGTTGCATAATAAAAGAAAGGGCTGCTGTAATATGAAATACAGTAATCATTTTATTTAAAACAGAGAATAAAATAATAAATCCACCAATCATAAGTAGCGTTTGAATAGAAGAAACGATAGCGTCCCCAAGTAATTTTCCTATTGGTCTTTTTTCTTGCATACGTGTCTCATGTAGAATTGAAAAAGGGTTTTGAAAAGGGTGTTTTTTAGTAACATGTTTATCATGCGTGGAACGGTTGTTATTGCCATAAAAACGCATCAGTAACCCGACAGCAAAATTACTTACATAATGTGCAGCAGCTAATACGATTCCTAATTTCGGATTATTGAAAAAACCGATAGAAACAGCGCCAAAAATAAAAAGTGGATTGGATGAGTTTGTAAAAGATACGAGGCGCTCTGCTTCAATTTGTGTTAGCTGATTGCTTTTGCGCAGTCTAGCGCTTAATTTGGCGCCAGCGGGAAAGCCTGAAGCCATTCCCATTGCCCAAACAAATCCGCCTATTCCTGGAACGCGGAAAAGTGGTCGCATAAGTGGTTCTAATATAACGCCTATAAATTTTACAACACCAATACTAATGAGAAGTTCGGCAATGATGAAAAACGGTAAAAGTGAAGGGAATACAACTTCCCACCATATATTTAACCCTCGAATGGAAGCTTGTAAAGCAGCTTGGGGGTGGAGTACAAGAGAAAAGGTTAAAAAAAGTGTTGATATGGTAAGGAAAGCCGTTTTCCATTTTTCATACATGTAAGTAAATCCCCCTTTGTCCCAAAAAACGTTCATTTCAGTATACGTGGATACGTAGTGAATTTAGACCATAAGTATGAAAAAGGAACGAAAAAAATTAAAGGGTGAGAAAAGTGAAAGAACCGAAAATTGGCTTAGCTCTTGGATCTGGGGGCGCAAAAGGTTTTGCTCATATTGGTGTTATAAAGGTTTTAAGGGAAAATGATATACCGATTCATATGATTGCAGGAAGTAGTATGGGGGCTTTAGTAGGTACATTTTATGCGGCTAGTTCAAACGTTGAAAGACTGTATAAACTGGCAAATGTTTTTAAGAGGAAATATTATTTAGATTTTACGGTTCCGAAAATGGGATTTATTTCTGGAAAACGTGTCAAAGATATGATTAAAATGTTTACATATAATAAAAATTTAGAAGAATTAGATATCCCGACGGCTGTTGTGGCTACTGATATCTTAAAGGGGGAAAAAGTAGTTTTTACAAGTGGTCCAGTTGCAGAGGCGGTGAGAGCAAGTATTTCTGTACCTGGAGTGTTTGTGCCAGAGAAAATAGATGGACGATTATTGGTAGATGGCGGAGTAATTGATCGCATCCCAGTATCGGTTGTGAAAGAGTTAGGTGCCGATATTGTCATTGCTGTTGATGTATCCCCGATTAAAGTAAATGGAGAGGTTACGTCTATTTATGATGTAATTATGCAGAGTATTGAAATTATGCAACATGAGCTTGTGATAAATCGACAAATTGCATCTGATTTAATGATGCGACCAGCTGTAGAACAATTTAGTTCCCGGGCTTTTACAAACATTGAAGACATTATTCGAGTTGGAGAGGTAGAAGCGGAAAAGCATGTTGCAAATATTCATTTATTAATTGAGCAGTGGAAGGAGAAACATAATGTTTAAGCGTTTTCGGTTTATATATGCAATTTTAATAGGGGTTATATTGGCAATGTTACTTGTTTATGTACGCCTGCCGTATTATGTAACGAAACCCGGAATGGCTGCCAAATTAGAGCCTTACGTTCAAGTTGAAGGGGGAACAAAAGAATCAGGTGATTTTATGCTTGTTACGGTTTCAATGGGACCGGCAAATGTAGTGAATTTAATAGCGGCACAGTTTAATAAATATACACATATTTCAAAAGCGGAAGAAATATTGCAAAAAGGTGAAAGTGATGAAGAATATCAATTTCGCCAAAATTATGCAATGAAAGATTCGCAAAATGCAGCGATTTATAATGCTTATAAACGTGCAAATCGTACTGTTTCTTTTGAAAATAAAGGTGTGTTGGTTGCTGGTGTAGCGAAAGGGATGCCTTCAGAAGGAAAGCTTAAACTTGGAGATGTTATCATTGCCGTCGACGGAAAAACATTTGAAAAGACAGAACAATTTATTGAATATATGACAGGGAAAAAAGAAGGAGATACAGTAAATATTGAGTACAAGAGGGATGGGAAACAGTTAAAAGAAAATTTAAATGTAAAGACTATTCCGAATGGAAATGGACGTGTTGGTATAGGTGTTTCTATCGTTACGGAAAGAGAATTAGTGGTAGATCCGAAAGTGAAAATTGACTCTCATGAAATAGGCGGACCATCGGCAGGCCTAATGTTTACATTAGAAATATATAATCAACTGGTGGAAGATGATTTAACAAGAGGGCATGAAATAGCTGGAACAGGGACGATCAATGAAAAGGGAGAAGTTGGCCCGATTGGCGGTATTCAGCAAAAAGTGGTTGCTGCAAGTGATGCTGGTGCTGAAGTGTTCTTTGCACCAAATGAAAAAGGTGCAGAGAAATCGAATTATAAAGATGCACTTGAGGCTGCGAAAGATATTAAAACGAAAATGAAAGTTGTGCCAGTTGATACGTTGGATGATGCATTAATGTATTTGGAAAAAATGGGAAATAAATAAAAAAATCTCTCTTTTTTAGAGAGATTTTTTTATAGGAATTTTGCAGTTGTTTCATCGTAACGAATTGGGTGATGTGTTGCATCTTGTTTTAGTAGTTGTGCTCGTAATGGTTCTTGCATGATGGAGAAATATACAGAATTGGCTTTTCGATCTATGTGTAAAGTAGGATGGTCAAATGTTTTTGTATGGGTAAGGATTGGAAGCTCTATTTTTTTCTTGTTTTTTGAAAGGTACGTTTGTCCTTTTTGTGACATGCCTAATAGACGAATGTATGGTGCATGTTGCTCTATATTTGCGCAATGTATTTCTTCTTTTGTTGTATTTGTTAAAATATGTGTACAAGCTCTTTGTAATCTAGTCCACGTATAACGTTTCGTTTTTAACGCTTCCATGAATGAATGGAAGGAGGAACTGGTTTGTATTTTTGATAAAATACGATGCTCTAACCCTTCCTCAATTTCATATATATGTCGTAAGTCTTCTGGAGACATTGTCATAAGTTTGTATTTAAAAAATGAAAAGTATTGTTCCCAATTATGTAATGTCCCGTAGTTTTGTTTATAACTTGCTAAAAGAGAAGCAGTCGCTTTTGGGATGAAAGGCTCAATTTCTGTAAAGGAACTATTTTCACTAAAAAGTTGTTTGCGAATACTTGTTGCGCTTGCAATATGTTGGTCGTTAAATGTTTCATCATGATAATGAGATGCGAATCTTTTTATCGTTTGTGCTTGCATAGAACTATTTTGCATTAGAATTGCTTTTATGTATTGGAAGCCTAAAATGTTATTTGGTTGTGACATGTCTATATTTTTTTCAGAAGATAAAATGTGTAGGAAAGCTTCAGATGTAGCTTTTGCGTAACTATTACCTGCGTTCATAAATTGCTTTACAAGACGATTAAAAGTCTCTTCTTCATTTTTCTGCACAGAGATGGTGTTATAAAAATTTTCGATTTGTCCATCTTCACTGCCGAAACAAATTTCAGAAACGTGTAGGGCGTTTAAAATAGAAATAGCGCCATTTGCAAAGGTTTCGGCCTTTTGCGTTGAAAAGGCATAAGGAAGCTCTACAACGAGGTCTACACCGCATGCTAAGGCCATTTTGGTACGATACCATTTGGATACGAGTGCTGGCTCACCACGTTGTAAAAAAGGGCCACTCATAACAGCGATTGTAATATCAGAGTGTGTTAACTTTTTTGTTTGTTGCACATGATAAGCATGACCGTTATGAAAAGGGTTATATTCAACAACAATACCACTGGCTTTTATGGTAATCTCTCCTTTCGATGTAGCATCTTTTTGAAAAACGTGATACTCTATATATTATTTACTATGATGACTTCATTATAGTGTAAAGAAAAAACTTACACTATAAATGCATTATATCACTTATACCACGGGGTTTACCCCTCTTGATTTTCACCATTGACCACATTTTGACCACTTCGACCACTTTTTAGTACATTTCCGAGCTTTTCAGTCGCTTCAATTTGACGTTCTTCATACGTATCCGTATAAATATTTAAGGTTGTGGAAACATTTGTGTGACCAAGTAATTTTGCAACAACCTTTGCATTTGCGCCAGAATCGATTAAAATAGTTGTAAACGTTCTTCGGATATCGTGGAATCTAATATACGGTACGTCAATTGCTTCGCACAAAGCTTTCATTTGATAACGTATCGTATATGGATGCACGATTTTTTTATTTCTCGTGCAAATTAATAAATCGAAGGAATTCTCTTTTTTATGATTTTGATAATCCAACAATTCTTCCATTAATTCTTCCGTCATTGGGATCACACGATTAGATGCTTCTGTTTTTGTCTCACCTAATTCATATTTACCATCCACGAGTGTTAACGTTCGTTGTACATGAATAGCTTTATTATCGAAATTAATATCATCCCACTGTAAAGCTAATACCTCACCAATACGCATGCCTGTATGCAGTGCCAAAACAAATGCAATGTAGTAACTGCCTTTTATTTTTGCATACTCCATAAACTTCATAGCTTGGTCGATTGTCCAACTAGCTTGTGCTTTCTTTTTCACCTTTGGTCGCTTTGCTTTCTTTGCAGGATTTGAGTTAATCATTTCTAGCTCTACACCTTTATCAAGGATTTGCTTTAACATAACATCAACGGATGAAATGTATTTTGTAGTTAGCCCCTCTTTAAGCAGCTTCTGGTGAAAATTATGCACTGTAAGAGGTTTTATATCTGATAACCTCTTATCGGCAAATTCAGGCATAACACGTGAGCGTAGAATGCGTTTGTATTGATACAATGTTGATGGTCTACATGATGTTTCTTTCTCTTGCATCCAGATTTCTACGAGTTGAGAAAAGCGAATATCACTATTCTCATAATCTCCATTTGCTAAATCATTTGTTACTCTAGCTGCTTCTTCCTGGGCAGCTTTCTTTGTTTTAAAACCACCTTTAGTGATTTGTTTTCGTTTACCTGTGATAGGGTCTTTGCCGACATCCATAGTAAAAGACCACTTCTCACCGCGTTTACGAAAGTATGCCATGATTTTTCACCTCGTCATAGTCGTTTTCTAGATACAAGCTGTGATATGTGGTAGTGGTATATGAATGATAACATGAGATAATAAATTATGTAAAAAAATGATGAACATGTGCAAAAGAAATGATAAATATGTGAAAAAATTCTACATAAGAAGTAAAAAAGAGCTATAATTAGGAAGTAAAGTGGGAATATGTTTTTTGTCAGATCAATTGTCTTTAAAGAGGTAGATATAGATATAAACAACAAAATGCGGTTTTGAATTTCTTGGATAAGGAGTATGCAAATGCAATATATTATTTACTGTGATGAATCAGAAAAGAATGGCAAGTTTTTTGGGAATTTTTACGGTGGAGCACTTGTAAGATCTATTCATTTCCATGAAGTAAAAGATGCTTTAGCGGCAAAGAAGGTTGAGCTTGGTTTTTCTGGAGAGGTAAAGTGGCAAAAAGTTACTGCAAATTATCTTGAAAAGTATATGGAGCTTATGAAATGTTTTTTTGATTTTATAAAGCAAGATAAAGTAAAGATAAGGATAATGTTTACTCATAACAAAAACCTTGCTACCAATCTTACAAAAGAACAACGTGACAAAGAGTATTTCTTGTTGTATTATCAGTTTTTCAAGCATGCTTTTGGTTTTCAATATTCAAATAACACAAGAAATCCTATTTCTTTGTACACATATTTTGACCAATTGCCCGATACCAAAGAAAAAAACCGTGAGTTCATAGATTACATCTACAAGCTTCAGTATATGGAAGAGTTTAAGAAAGCGAACTTATTCTTCAATAGTAAGGATGATATCGCTGAAGCAAAGTCTCATAACCATGATATACTTCAATGCTTAGATGTAATTTTAGGAGCCATGGAATTTAGGCTGAACGAAAAACACAAAGCTAAACCAGAAGGTCAAAGAACACGTGGAAAAAGAACTATTGCCAAGGAAAAATTATATAAGTTCATTAATCAAAATATCCGTGAAATATATCCGAATTTCAATATTGGAGAAAGCACAGGTAAATCTAGTATGAGGGATAAATGGTTACATCCATACAGACATTGGAAGTTCACACCATCTGTTGGAAAAGTGGACAAGCATTATGTAGGAAAAAAGAAAAGATGAGCCCCACTCAATCTAGTAAGTAGCCCACGTGGAACGTAAGCCTTCGATTAGAGTCAAGCTCATCTTCTGCTTTTCTAATGCTAGTATATCCTGTTTAATTATTAATTACAATCATTTTTAATAATTTTGTTTAGTGTTTTTTGTATTCTATTGCAGTATTTACTAGCACTGTGTGTAAAATAGTGTAATTTATTGTCCTTAAAATCATTTGAGTGCAATGGTAATTTCCACTTCAAAATACATAATAGTTTGAAAAAAGAGCTGAAAAGCTCTTTTTTGTTTTAGTAAATTTACAGATATAAAAGAAGTGGGTTACGATATTTGTATATTGAATAAAGGAGGGGAGAACATGGGAGAATTCACAAAGGAACCTGGTGGTCACAGAGCCAATGATCCTGATGTAGGTTGGCACAACGAACCAGGCGGTGGTGGCTGGAAGTGTAATGAAGACCCTGGTACAGGTTGGAAAACAATTTTTGGGCCAGGGACAGGTATATAAGAAAAGGGGGGAACGAAATGAAAAGGTACATAAAAGATCCAGGTGGTTCAAAGATGATTTTCGATCCAGGTACAGGAATGGGGATTTTGGACCCAGGATCTGGTGGCGGGTATACAACTGATCCAGGCGGTGGAATGGGTATGTATGATCCTGGAGTAGGTGGAGGATACATAAAAGATCCAGGCACAGGAATATAAAAAAGAGAGCTAAGCGCTCTCTTTTTTTGTTGATAAAAATCTGTTAATTTTTACCGTTGCGATTGGAAATGTTTTCTACTACAATCGACTCATAACAGCTCGTTATGAGTTTTAAGGAACTTTGCATATAAAACGAGTTGTTTACAAAATTGTTCTCGTTGAGATTCATCCAGGCCTGCGAAAACCGTTTGAATTTCATCGAGGGCATTTGCTATGTTCTTTTCATGTGGTGTACTCGTTCTACCCATTAACGCATCAACAGAAATACCTAAATACGTTGCAATGCGA
>WPCH01237575.1_pt1 | contig 14658 bp, 11 predicted proteins | sample 5399881 | NCBI WGS metagenome assembly WPCH01 (sample SAMN12869468, study PRJNA574797) | sludge metagenome | isolation source: wastewater treatment of pH5 | place: China:Beijing | collected 2019-05-20
CATTACCTATACCATCGTAGTTGTTGTTACTGTCATTATCGTTGCGTTGTTCACAAGCGTAGTTGACGTGATCATTACGGCGATATTGAACTTATTAGCTCGATTAGGGGGGTAAAGGGCCATTGTTCTGGTCCCTTAGATATGAGTGGAAATGTACATGAGAATGTAAATGAAAACCGGAATTGGTATGTTGTTCACACGTACTCTGGCTATGAAAACAAGGTGAAGACAGACCTGGAAAAAAGGGTAGAGTCAATGGAAATGGAAGACAAGATCTTCCAAATTGTCGTACCCATTGAAGAGGTAGTAGAGTACAAAGATGGTAAGAAAAAGGTATCCCAACGCAAAGTGTTTCCTGGCTATGTAATGGTGGAGATGATTGTCACCGACGATTCTTGGTATGTGGTTCGTAATACGCCAGGCGTAACAGGCTTCGTTAGTAGCGGGGTCAAACCCATTCCTCTAGAGAAACACGAAGTGGATGTTATTTTGCGTGATATGGGTATCTCCAAGACCAAGGCAGACTTCTCTGTTGGTGAATCTGTTAAGGTTGTGGCAGGTCCCTTCGAGGATTTTACCGGTACAATTTCCGAGGTAAATCTAGACAAGGGTAAAGTTAAGGTTAGCATTTCTATGTTTGGACGGGATACTCCGGTTGAACTCGATTTTCACCAGGTATCCAAATTGTAAGACAGGGTTTTGAGTGGGAGGACGATAAGTCCGCCATGACCACATTATTTTAAGGGGGTGTATGCGCCGTGGCAAAGAAGGTAAGCGCCATTATCAAGCTGCAAGTAAATGCAGGCAAGGCCAACCCGGCGCCGCCGGTCGGACCGGCACTAGGTCAACATGGAGTTAATATCATGGAGTTTTGTAAGACCTTCAACGAACGGACTGCTAGTCAGACAGGGATGATTGTACCAGTCGTGATTACCGTTTATGAGGATCGCACATTCACGTTTATTACCAAGACTCCACCCGCATCAGTTTTGATTAAAAAGGCTATGAAAATTGAGCGCGGTTCTGGTGTGCCAAATCGGGAAAAGGTTGGAACAATTAAGCGGACCCAGGTTAGAGAAATCGCTGAATTGAAAATGCCCGATCTCAATGCTGCTAACGTAGAAAGTGCCATGCGAATGGTAGAAGGTACTGCCCGAAGCATGGGAGTTGTGATTGAGGACTAACTAGAAGCGCTATAAATATAGGTGGGAGGATCACAATCCGTTTGCACCACAAAGGAGGACAATACTATGGCAAAACGAGGTAAGCGGTATCAAGAGGTTGCTAAGCTTATTGATAACGAAAAACTCTACTCACCTAGTGAGGCCATTGCATTAGCAAAGAAATGCGCATCCGCTAAGTTCGACGAGACTGTGGAAGTTGCCTTTAAATTAGGCGTTGACCCGCGGCATGCTGACCAACAGGTACGTGGTACGGTAATATTACCACATGGTACAGGACGTCAAGTGAGAGTATTAGTATTCGCCAAGGCGGATAAGGCTGAAGAGGCTCAGGCTGCAGGCGCTGATTTTGTTGGCGCAGAAGAATTGGCTGAAAAAATCCAAGGCGGTTGGACCGATTTTGATGTAGCGATCGCCACCCCTGACATGATGGGTGTTGTGGGTAAGCTTGGCCGAATTCTTGGACCCCGTGGTTTAATGCCTAACCCCAGAACTGGCACTGTAACCCCTGATGTGGCCAAGGCTGTCGAAGAGTCGAAGGCAGGCAAGGTAGAATATCGCGTCAACAAAGAAGCAGGTATGCATGTACCGATTGGCAAGACAAGTTTCAGTGAAGAACAGCTTTACGGAAACTTTGTAGCTCTCATGGATGCAGTCGTTAAAGCTCGCCCCTCGGCAGCTAAAGGTGTCTTTCTGAGGAAAGTACATGTCTCCACCACCATGGGCCCTGGCATCCGCCTCAACGCCCAAGAGGCTTCATCTGCAAAATAGCAGTTACGAGACAGCTAGCTTTCAAAAATGTCGTTGACTGTAATTAACGCCCATGCTATAATTTTCTCCGGGACATTGTCCCGAGGATAACGAATTAAATAGTCAGACCGTAGACAGTCGGTTCGCCTTTTAAACGAAGTTCAAAAGACAAGCAGAATGCTTGCGCATTCTGCAGTCTGAGCCCATCGCTCGAAGACGATTAAAGTAGCTGATGCTACGCCTACCGAGGTTGGAGAATCGTAACGAATTCTGCCTTTTTGGCTGCGTTCGAAAGCATCTTTAGGTGCAATCCAGGGATCTCCGCCTTGCTGCGGTAGATCCTTTTTGTGTTGCAGGGAGGTGAAACGATGGCACGACCTGAAAAAGTGGCAATGGTTGAAGAAATTCAAGAACGTTTGACCAGGATGCAGGGTGCAGTTCTTACTGATTATCGGGGTTTAACCGCCGGTGAGATGAGTGCATTGCGCAAAGAGCTTAGAGACGCTGGGCTAGAATACAAAGTCTTCAAAAACACTCTGGCGATTTTGGCAGCTGAAGGCGCAAACCTGGACGATTTAGTTCAATATTTAACTGGTCCTACCGCTTTTGCCTTTGGCTACAATGACCCCGTGGCTCCAGCTAAGATCATCAGTGAATTTGCGAAGAAGAATAAGGCTTTGGAGATCAAGGGTGGAGTTGTTGAAGGGCAAATCGTTGGTCCAGAAGGTGTAGCAAATTTAGCCAACTTACCAAGCAGAGAAGTATTGCTTTCCATGGTACTCCGTGGAATGCAGGGACCTATGACTGGCATGGTCAATGTATTGCAGGGTAATATTCGAAACTTTGTGTATGCCCTAAACGCAGTGAAAGAACAAAAAGAAGCAAGCGCATAAACGCATCCTTAAGGAGGGTATTTAAATGACCAGAGAAGACATTATGCAAGCTATTGAAAATATGACCGTCTTAGAACTTAGTGAACTAGTTAAAGCTATGGAAGAGAGATTCGGCGTATCCGCCGCCGCTCCCATGGCCGTAGCTGCAGGCCCTGCAGCCGCTGCTGAGGCTGTAGAAGAGCAAACAGAGTTTGACGTAATCCTCAAGAGTCCTGGCGAGAAGAAGATCAACGTAATTAAGGTTGTCCGTGAACTCACAGCCCTAGGTCTCAAAGAAGCCAAAGACCTCGTCGACAATGCTCCTAACCCAGTAAAAGAAGGCATTTCCAAGGAATTGGCTGAAGAAGTAAAGGCCAAGTTAGAAGAAGCTGGAGCAAGCGTAGAAATTAAGTAGACCCCACCGGCGGGAGGATCCTTCTCCTTCGGAGGCGATCCTCCTTTGGAGGATGATCCTCTAGGAGAGGATATACAATTGAAAAGGACTTCCTTGCGAGGAAGTCCTTTGCTTACTAGTGCATTGAAGGTACAGGATTGCGGTGTTCTTGTTAGTCCTGGGTTGATCGGAAAAGGAACAAACAGACTGCTTGACAGCAAATTCCTCTTGTGCTATCATAGATAAGTGGTAAAAGGGGAAATTGTACCTACTTTATGTATATTCAACATAACAAAGGGGAATCCTGCTATCTTCTCAAAAATTTTGGAAGGTAAGGAAAAAGTCCATAATTTAAGCGAGGGACAACACCCTTGCTTTTCGCCATGCTGTACAGATACCAAAAGGAGGAGAGGCCCTTGGTAGAAGCAATACACTGGGAGAAACGCGAACGCTACAACTTTGGGAAGATCGAAGAAATACTTGAAATGCCAGATTTGATTGAGATTCAACACAAATCGTACCAATGGTTTTTAGACTACGGTTTGCGCGAAATGTTCGATGATGTATCTCCTATCCAAGATTTTACTGGCAATTTGGTACTCGAATTTATGGAATACAGCTTCGGAGAGCCAAAGTACGAGGTTGAAGAGTGCAAAGACCGAGACGTGACTTACGCAGCTCCACTCAGGGCAAAAGTGCGTCTGGTCAACAAAGAGACAGGTGAAGTTAAGGAACAAGAAGTTTTCATGGGCGATTTTCCTCTAATGACGGAAAACGGAACCTTTATTATTAATGGGTCCGAACGTGTTATTGTAAGTCAGTTGGTAAGGTCTCCAGGTGTATACTTTAATTTCGCCTTTGATACCAGCGGCAGGAAACTCTTTTCTGCCAGTATCATTCCTAATCGCGGGGCCTGGCTCGAGTTTGACACCGATTCCAATGATGTGCTTTGGGTGCGGATTGATAGAACACGAAAACTGCCTGTAACAGTATTGGTTCGCGCCTTAGGTTTGGGTAGTGATGACGCCATTAGGCAAGCATTTCATGAGGCACCGGGGATTCTTGCCACACTCGAAAAAGATAGTTCCCAATCAGAAGCGGATGCTATGATTGAGATTTATAAACGACTACGTCCAGGGGAACCCCCCACAGAGGAGAGTGCCCGTGGTCTGTTTTCTACGCTCTTTTATGAGCCAAAGCGTTATGATCTTGCTGGTGTAGGCCGTTACAAGATCAACAAGAAGCTGCGCCTGACAGAACGTCTAGTTGGTCGCGTAAGCAGCGAGAACATCGTTCATCCAGAAACAGGCGAATTGCTCGTGGAGCGTGGCCAAAGGATCACCCGGCGACAAGCTGAGGAGGTACATAACGGCCGCATTAATGCAGTGCTGCTCACAACGCGAGAAGGCCATGAAGTGCGTTTGTTCTCCAATGATCAACCTGATCCTACCGTTACCGTGATCACAGCTCATGATATTTTAGCTACCATTAATTATATGGTCGCTCTCTCTTCAGATATCGGTACTATTGATGACATTGATCATCTTGGCAATCGCCGCCTCAAGAGTGTGGGTGAGTTATTGCAGAACCAGTTTAGGATTGGCCTTAGCCGTATGGAAAGGGTTGTCCGGGAGCGTATGACGATCCAAGATGTGGAGGTCATTACTCCTCAGGCTTTGATCAATATTAGACCAGTTGTGGCGTCGATTAAGGAATTCTTTGGCTCCAGCCAACTGTCGCAGTTTATGGATCAGACCAACCCGTTAGCTGAGTTGACCCACAAGCGGCGCCTCAGTGCTCTAGGGCCTGGTGGTTTGTCTCGCGATCGTGCCGGATTTGAAGTCCGTGACGTGCACCATTCTCACTATGGCCGTATGTGTCCGATTGAAACTCCTGAGGGACCCAATATTGGTCTGATTGGTGCGCTTTGCACCTTTTCCAGGATTAATGACTATGGCTTTATCGAAACCCCCTATCGGATTGTCGATGAGGGGCTCGTTACAGATGAGATTCGCTATATGACGGCAGATGAAGAAGATTCGTATAGGGTAGCCCAAGCTAACGAAAAGACAGAGGACCATCGCTATACTAGGTCCCACGTGACAGTGCGTGAACGTGAGGAAATTAAAAACGTTCCAGCCGCCTCCGTTGATTTTATGGATGTGTCGCCTAAGCAGACTGTGAGTATAGCTACCGCCTTGATACCCTTTCTAGAAAACGATGACGGTGCTAGAGCCCTGATGGGTGCGAACATGCAGAGGCAGGCTGTCCCGCTGATCGAATCCCAGGCCCCTATTGTGGGTACTGGTATGGAATATAAAGCGGCCATTGATTCGGGAGCGGTAGTGCTAGCCAAACATGCCGGAGTCGTAGAGCGGGTTACTGGCCATGATATCGTAGTAAAAACGGCTATAGGTACAGACCGTTATAATCTGCTCAAGTTTCAACGGTCTAATCAAGGAACCTGCATAAATCAAAAGCCTCGCTGTTATGTTGGTCAACAAGTTGAAGCGGGCGATGTCTTAGCAGATGGCCCATCCACCGATCGTGGTGAGTTGGCACTTGGACGAAATGTAGTGGTGGCCTTCGTTCCTTGGGAAGGATATAACTACGAGGATGCCATCTTGCTCAGCGAAGATCTGGTGAAGGATGATGTTTTCACCTCCATTCATATTGAAGAATATGAAGCACAGGCTCGAGATACCAAACTTGGTCCTGAAGAGATTACACGTGACATTCCCAATGTAGGGGAAGACAGCCTGAAGAATCTTGATGACCGCGGAATCGTGCGCATAGGTGCAGAGGTTAAGCCAGGCGATATCTTGGTTGGCAAGGTGACTCCCAAGGGAGAAACGGAGTTGACGGCAGAAGAACGTTTGCTGCGGGCAATTTTTGGTGAGAAGGCCCGGGAAGTAAGGGATACTTCCCTTAGAGTACCCCATGGTGAGGGTGGTATTATCGTTGACGTCCGCGTGTTTACCAGGGAGGATGGTGACGAGTTGTCTCCTGGGGTCAACCGCTTGGTCCGCTGCTATGTGGCACAAAAGCGTAAGATATCAGAAGGAGACAAGATGGCAGGACGCCATGGTAACAAGGGTGTTATTTCCCGAATCATGCCTGTGGAAGATATGCCTTTCCTACCTGATGGAACACCGGTGCAGATTGTTTTAAATCCTTTGGGCGTGCCTTCACGTATGAATATTGGACAGATTTTAGAAACCCACTTGGGGATGGCGGCCAACCTCCTCGGCATCCATGTAGCTACACCCGTCTTTGATGGAGCCAGCGAGATTGAAGTTATGGATATGATGGAAAAGGCTGACATGCGCAGGGATGGCAAGACCATTTTATATGATGGTAGAACAGGTCGACCCTTTGACAACCCAGTCACTGTCGGTATGATCTATATGGTGAAGTTGTCCCACTTGGTGGATGACAAGATTCATGCCCGTTCTACTGGCCCTTACTCCCTGGTAACGCAACAACCCCTTGGTGGTAAGGCTCAGTTTGGCGGACAAAGGTTCGGTGAAATGGAAGTATGGGCATTAGAAGCTTATGGCGCGGCCTATACTCTCCAAGAAATTCTTACAGTCAAGAGCGACGATGTCGTAGGTAGGGTCAAGACCTATGAGGCCATCGTCAAAGGCGAGAATATTCCAGAACCGGGCGTGCCTGAATCCTTTAGAGTCTTGATCAAAGAACTACAAAGTCTTGCTCTAGATGTGCGCATCTTGAGTGAAAACGAACAAGAGATCGAGATTAAAGAAGTGGAAGAAGATATTAGTGAGATGGCTAAAGAGCTTGGGATTGATATACAAGGTCGTGGAGCCAGCACAAGTGTCACTCGTTCCCCTCAAACGGGAGGTCGTGTCAAATCCAAAGAGATTGAGGACGAAGTTGACGAAGAGGATGAGGTTGCGGAAGAGGATGAGAAAGAGACTCCTAGACGTAGTCCAGCCCCTGCCATCGAGGACGATGGAGACTTTGATAACGATGATTTGGATTTAGACGATGATCTAGATGACTTGGATGAGGACTTTGAGCTAGATGATCTAAGTGGTTTGTCAGACGACGACGACGATATGTAGCTACGTAACTACTCCACCTAGTGGAGGACTCCGCTACGCGGGGGGACACAAAGGAGGGACGGCCCTTGCTGGATGTCAATAATTTTGATCGGATTCGAATTGGGCTGGCATCACCAGAACAAATTCGGGCTTGGTCGAGCGGTGAAGTAAAGAAACCTGAAACGATCAACTACCGGACACTCAAACCGGAGCGCGAAGGTCTTTTCTGCGAAAAAATCTTTGGGCCCACACGAGACTGGGAGTGCCATTGCGGCAAGTACAAGCGTGTAAGATACAAAGGGATTGTCTGTGATCGTTGCGGTGTAGAAGTAACGAGGGCTAAAGTGCGCCGGGAGCGTATGGGCCATATTGAGCTAGCGGCACCGGTTTCACATATTTGGTTTTTCAAGGGAATACCCAGTCGGATGGGTTTGATTTTGGATATGTCCCCAAGAACGCTGGAAAAGGTACTCTATTTTGCGTCATATATTGTAATTAATCCAGGCGATTCGGGGATCACCGGCTTGGCCAAGCAACAATTGCTCAGCGAGGGCGAGTACCGCGAGTATCGTGGCAAATACGGTAATGCCTTTGAGGCGGCCATCGGAGCTGAGGCAATCAAGAAGCTCCTGGAAGAGCTGGATTTGCCAGAGATGAGCAAGGAGTTACGAAAAGAGATCAGGGATACCTCAGGCCAGAGGCGCGTCCGTGCAGTGCGGCGTCTGGAAGTGGTGGAAGCGTTCAGGTCTTCTGGAAATGATCCTGCCTGGATGATTCTGGATGTTATCCCAGTTATTCCTCCAGAGCTAAGGCCTATGGTCCAGCTAGATGGTGGCCGCTTTGCCACCTCAGACTTGAATGACTTATATCGCCGGGTGATCAACCGCAACAATCGCCTGAAAAGGCTTTTGGAGCTTGGGGCACCTGATATCATTGTACGGAATGAGAAACGTATGTTACAGGAGGCGGTAGATGCTCTTGTAGACAACGGTCGGAGGGGACGTCCTGTAACTGGTCCTGGCAATCGTCCTTTGAAATCGCTAAGCGATATGCTCAAGGGTAAGCAGGGACGCTTCCGTCAAAATCTTTTGGGGAAACGGGTTGACTATTCTGGTCGTTCGGTTATTGTAGTTGGGCCAAATCTGCGCATGCATCAGTGTGGCTTGCCTAAGGAAATGGCTTTGGAACTTTTTAAACCCTTCGTCATGAAGGAGCTCGTGGGCAAAGGCATCGCACACAATATCAAGAGTGCCAAGAAGATGGTGGATCGTGTCAGGCCAGAAGTGTGGGATATAGTAGAAGAAGTCATTAAGGAACATCCCGTACTGTTGAACCGGGCACCTACATTGCACCGTCTCGGGATCCAAGCCTTTGAACCTATCTTGGTTGAAGGTAAAGCAATTCAGCTTCATCCCCTGGTGTGTTCAGCCTACAATGCTGACTTTGATGGTGACCAAATGGCTGTTCACGTGCCCTTGTCTGCAGAGTCCCAAGCAGAAGCTCGGTTACTGATGCTTTCTACAAATAACATTCTGGTTCCCTCCAGTGGAAGGCCGATTGTTACGCCGAACATGGATATGGTTATCGGCCTGTATTATCTAACCTCCCATAAAGAAGGGGCTCAGGGTGAGGGTCGCTATTTCGGCTCCATGGATGAAGTCATCCACGCTTACAATGCAGGCGCAATAAGCCTCCATGCCATGATCACCCTTCGTCTAGATGATGAAGAGCGTTCGCGGCTGACGACGACTGCGGGACGCCTGTTTGTGAACGAGATTCTGCCTGAAGGTATAGATTACATCAATCATGAACTCGATAAAAAGAAGCTAGGAAGCCTAGTAGACCGTTTGTACAGAAATGGGGGGGCCAAGGAAACCGCCAGGGTTTTGGACCACATTATGCAACTTGGTTTCGAGTACAGCACGAGGTCGGGTACTACAATCTCCGTTGCGGACATCGTGGTGCCGCCCACAAAGCATGAACGGATCACGACCGCGGAAAAAGAAGTCGAACAAATTGAAGCCCAGTTCCGTAGAGGTCTTTTGACACCAGAAGAGCGCTATCAAAGGGCCTGTACCGTATGGACTAGGACGAAAGAGACTGTAACCCGTGAAATGCTAGCGAACTTTGACAAGTTTAATCCTGTTTATATGATGGCTATCTCCGGTGCCAGGGGTAATGAATCCCAAATCACCCAGTTGGCTGGTATGCGTGGTTTAGTGGCTGACCCGACTGGTAGGACGTTTGAAATTCCTATCAAAGCAAACTTCCGGGAAGGGTTGACTGTACTAGAGTACTTCATCTCCAGCCATGGTACCCGCAAAGGCTTGGCGGATACAGCTATTCGAACCGCCGACTCAGGTTATCTGACGAGAAGACTTGTGGATGTGTCCCAAGATGTGATTGTCAGGGAGCATGATTGTGGTACAACGGATGGCATCAGAGTTGGAGCTATCAAGGAGCTCACCGGTGAGCGTGAAGCGATCATCGAGCCATTATGGGAGCGCTTGGCTGGCCGTGTAGCAGCTGAAGGTGTTGTGCATCCGCAGACTGGGGAGATCCTCATCGACTCCAACACCTTGATTAGTGATGATATGGCCCAGAGTATTGAAGAAGCTGGGGTTGAAGAAGTTTCAATTCGTTCAGTACTGGTCTGCAAGACCCGCCACGGTGTCTGCGTCCGCTGCTATGGTCGCAACCTGGCCAATGGCAATCTGGTGGACGTGGGGGAAGCGGTAGGTATTGTGGCTGCCCAATCCATTGGCGAACCAGGTACGCAGCTCACGATGCGTACATTCCACACTGGTGGAGTTGCCGGTGACGATATTACCGCTGGTCTGCCCAGGGTTGAAGAGCTCTTTGAAGCTCGCAAGCCCAAGGGGCAAGCGATTATTGCGGAAATCCCTGGCACGATTAGTTTTGCTGAAGTCAAGGGTGTCCGCAAAGCTATTGTTAAAGGACCGGAAGGCGAGGCCACGTATACCATTCCCTTTGGTGCCCGCCTGCGGGTGAGGGAAGGCAGCGGGTTGGCAGCGGGCGATCGGATCACTGAAGGTTCCGTGAATCCCCATGATATTCTCGCTGTCCAAGGCGTTTTGGCGGTGCAAGAGTACTTGGTTCAAGAGGTCCAAGAAGTTTATCGTTCTCAGGGCGTTAACATCAATGATAAGCACATTGAAGTAATTGTGCGCCAGATGCTCCGCAAGCACAAAGTGGAAGACTCTGGAGATACCCTTATGTTGCCAGGCTCCCTCGTGGACGTATTTGACCTTGCGGAGGCAAACCACCAGACAGAAGAGGATGGTGGCGTCCCGGCAGAGGCAAAGCCGACGCTACTAGGCATCACCAAAGCATCTCTAGCCACAGAAAGCTTCTTGTCCGCTGCATCCTTCCAGGAAACGACTAGAGTGCTTACAGAGGCTTCCATCAAGGGTCGCGTTGATAAGTTGTTAGGGCTCAAGGAAAACGTGATTATTGGAAAACTGATTCCAGCTGGCACAGGTCTGGCACGTTATCGCAATGTTGCAATTGAGGTCGAGGGCCAGGAGAACTTGGGCACGGAAGCGGTTGAGGAAGAAGTGGAATTGGTTTCTGGCTAATGGCAAAAACCGTTCTGTAATGCAAGAAATCGGTGATAAATTTTATTGACAGGGTCTAACCTGGGTGATAAAATGAACAGTGTTGCCCAACGGGTTGCCCGTTGGGCAGCCCGTAGGGTCGCACGCAGGGGTCGCTCCCTGCGAGGTTGTTCAATACTGGGACTCTGACAAAGGAGAGACGCTATGCCAAACAGACTGGAAGAAAAGCTACGTGTAGTCGGTGCTAAACAGACTCTCAAGGCCATCCAGGCTAATGAGGCAGTAGTTGTCTATCTAGCGAAAGATGCCGATGAACACGTCACTGGTCCCATTCGCAAAGAGTGCATAAGCAGAGGGATCGACATAGTGGAAATGGCAAGCATGGCCGAGCTAGGCAGGGCCTGCTCCATAGAAGTAGGCGCCGCAGTAGCCGGTGTCATGAAAACCAAAGATATTTAGATTGAAGGGAGGTTATCCATAGTGCCAACTATCAACCAATTGGTTAAAAAAGGTCGTCGAGCACAAAAATCCAAAAGTACATCCCCAGCCTTGGGTTATACTCAAAACACATTGCGTGATGAGGTAATCTATAACGAAAAGGGTGCGCCACAAAAGAGAGGCGTTTGTACTCGCGTGTACACTGCTACGCCGAAAAAACCGAATTCGGCCCTTCGTAAAGTAGCCCGAATTCGACTTACAAACGGTATAGAGGTGACTTCCTATATTCCAGGCGACGGTCACAATTTGCAGGAGCATAGTGTGGTTTTGATTCGTGGAGGTAGAATTAAGGACTTACCAGGTGTACGCTATCACGTAGTCAGAGGTACACTAGATTCCGCGGGTGTGGCAAATAGACGCCAGGCTCGTTCAAAATATGGTACCAAGAGACCGAAATAGAATGCTGGTTTATAAATCAAATCAACAGTGGATGTTTCCCAAAGGGAGACTCCAAGGTAATTTGCAGAGTAAATTACCAGGAATCATGTGTACAAAGGGGTGAAACAAATGCCGAGAAAAGGGAGTGTTCCTAAAAGGGACGTGATTCCTGATCCGATGTATGGTAGTGAATTGGTTACGAAATTCATCAACGCTTTAATGCTGGACGGTAAGCGTGGTATCGCTGAATCTATCATGTATGGTGCCTTGGAGCGGGGAGAAGATAAGACCGGCACCAAAGCTATTGAGATTTTGGAACAAGCCATGACCAATGTAATGCCAGTTGTAGAAGTTAAGTCCCGTCGCGTAGGTGGTGCTACCTATCAGGTGCCTGTAGAGGTACGGGCGGACAGAAGACAGGCTTTGGCTTTGCGGTGGCTAGTTCAGTACGCCAGGCTCCGTGGGGAAAAGACCATGACGGAGAGATTGGCGGGCGAACTGATGGATGCTGCTAGTAATCAAGGCGGTGCCGTAAGAAAGAAAGAAGACACCCATCGTATGGCTGAAGCGAACAAAGCTTTTGCACATTATCGTTGGTAGTTTTGCTGAGTACTTCGTATTCAGCCCGGAGTTTAGCGAAATGAAACTCCAAGATAAGGATGAGTTTACTCGGCAAGGGGGAGTGAGAAGAAGTGGGTAGAGAGTTTCCGATCGATAATACACGAAATATAGGTATTATGGCACACATTGACGCAGGCAAGACTACCACCACTGAGAGAATCCTCTTCTATACCGGGAAAGTTCATAGGATAGGCGAAACACATGATGGCGGTGCAACCATGGACTGGATGGCTCAGGAGCGTGAGCGTGGCATTACCATCACCTCAGCTGCGACCACCTGTCACTGGAACGGTCATAGAATTAACATTATCGATACGCCCGGGCACGTGGACTTTACTGTAGAAGTTGAGCGTTCGTTGCGGGTGCTAGACGGGGCAGTAGCAGTGTTTTGTTCTGTTGGCGGGGTGGAGCCGCAGTCTGAGACTGTTTGGCGCCAAGCAGATAAGTATCATGTACCTCGCTTGGCCTACATCAACAAAATGGATCGCGTGGGAGCAGACTTCCAGCGTGGCTTGGATATGATTAGCGAGCGCTTGGGTGCGAATCCTGTAGCAATCCAATGGCCCATTGGTTCGGAAGATACATTCCGAGGGATTGTGGACCTAGTTGAGATGAAGGCCCATCTGTATGTGGATGATCTCGGTACTTCTGAAGAAAGAGAAATTCCTGAGGAGCTTCTCGATGTAGCGGAGAATGCCCGTCAGCGCCTGATCGAAAAGGTAGCCGAAAGCGATGACGAGCTCACAGAGAAATATCTCGAAGGTGAAGAAATCACACCTCAAGAGATCAAGGTTGCGTTGCGTAAAGCTTGCATTGATGTGAACTTGATTCCTGTATTATGTGGTTCGTCGTTCAAGAATAAGGGAGTCCAGTTATTGCTGGATGCTGTAATAAATTACCTGCCGTCGCCTAGCAATTTGCCTCCAGTTGTGGGAACAAACCCAGTGACAGGTGGCACTGAGGAACGGGAATTAAACGACAAAGAACCCTTTGCTGGATTAGCCTTCAAGATTATGGCAGATCCGTATGTAGGGAAACTAGCATTTTTCCGAGTTTACTCGGGGGTGCTAAGTGCCGGTAGTTATGTCCTCAATGTAAGCACTGGTAAACGCGAACGGGTAGGACGAATTTTGTTGATGCATGCCAATCACCGTGAAGAAGTGAGCGAGGTCTACTCTGGCGATATCGCAGCTATCGTAGGCTTGAAGAACACCTCGACTGGTGACAGTTTGGCTGATGAGAAGAAGCCCATTCTGCTAGAATCGCTAGAGTTTCCGGAGCCAGTCATTAACCTGGCGGTGGAACCTAAATCTAAGGCGGACCAAGATAAGCTTGGTGCAGGGTTACAACGCTTAGCGGAAGAAGACCCCACCTTCAAGGTGTTTACCGATGCTGAGACAGGGCAGACCATTATTGCTGGTATGGGTGAGCTTCACCTGGAGATCATTGTGGATCGTCTCTTGCGGGAGTTCAAGGTGGAGGCCAATATCGGTAAGCCCCAGGTTGCTTACCGCGAAACCATTACCAAGGCCGTCCGTTCAGAAGGTCGGTTTGTGCGACAAAGTGGTGGACGTGGGCAGTATGGACACGTGGTCTTGGAGGTTGAACCGAATGAACTTGGTGCTGGGTTCTCGTTCGAGAACAAGATCGTTGGTGGAGTAGTCCCTAGGGAGTACATTGGTCCGGTAGAAGCAGGTATTAAAGAGGCGATGCTCAACGGTGTTGTGGCAGGTTTCCCCATGGTGGACGTTAAGGTGGCCATTGTAGACGGCTCCTACCACGAAGTGGATTCATCTGAGTTGGCCTTTAAAATTGCTGGTTCTATCGGGTTCAAAGAGGCTTGCCGCAAGGCGGAACCGGTACTTCTGGAACCGATGATGCGGTTGGAGGTCGTCACACCTGATGATTTCATGGGCGACGTAATGGGGGATATCAACTCGCGTCGCGGTAAGATTGAAGGTATGGAGCAAAGGGGTAACACCCAAGTTGTCAAAGGTCATGTACCTTTAAGCGAGATGTTTGGGTACGCCACTACTATTCGCTCTCTAACTCAAGGCAGAGCGCAGCATACGATGAGTTTTGCTTATTATGAGCCAGTTCCGCGCAGCTTAGCGGAAGAGATAAAAAGTTCGATTGGCATGTAAGATAAATTTCATTTCCTGAAAATAAGGAGGAACAAAAATGGCAAAGCAAAAGTTTGAAAGAAACAAACCCCACGTAAACGTGGGTACTGTTGGTCACGTTGACCACGGTAAGACGACTACAACTGCTGCAATCACCATGCTTTTGGGCCGTGGAAAAACAGGCATGATTAAGAAG
>WPCH01086120.1_pt1 | contig 14644 bp, 11 predicted proteins | sample 5399881 | NCBI WGS metagenome assembly WPCH01 (sample SAMN12869468, study PRJNA574797) | sludge metagenome | isolation source: wastewater treatment of pH5 | place: China:Beijing | collected 2019-05-20
GTTTCAAAAATTAACTTTTGAAACGGGTATTATGACAAATGCCTTTTTCGATTCAAATGGTAATTTGAAAGAAATGTCCGATATTGCTGAAATTCTTCAAATGGCAATGCAAGGATTAACGGCTGAGCAAAGACAGTCGTACATGTATACATTATTTGGTTCTGATGCTATTCGTGCCGCTAATATTCTTTATAAAGAGGGCTCAGATGGTGTGAAAAATATGTATACGGAAATGTCAAAGGTAACAGCATTAGAAGTTGCTGAGACAAAGATGAATACAACAAAAGGAAAAATTGAAGAATTAAGTGGTGCTGTAGATACTCTTAAAAAGTCATTTGGTGATGCGTTATTACCTATTTTAGTTGATGTAGTATCTGGCGTTCAGGGTGTCGTAGATTGGTTTAACAATTTAGATGAATCGACACAACAAATGATTGCAAAAAGTGCTTTATTAGCTTTCGGGATAGCAGGGGTAACAACAGCTGTAGGATTTTTAGCAATGGGGATAGGTGCTTTATTAGCGAACCCGATTGCTTTAGCTATTACTGGTGCCGTTCTTGCTGTAGGGGCGCTAGGTATAGCAATAGTTGATCTGAACGAAAAATCCAAACAGGCACAAAATGATATGGATAAGTTTGGTCAAAGAGTAAGTGACGCAACTAGTAAAGCAGCTGGTGCTTATGTGGATTTAAAAGATAAAGCTATCAATAACATGATGGATTTAAAACTTAAAACAGGTGAAGAAGCGAATAAAGCAGCGGACGAAACTATTAAAGCTTTTCAAAGAATGACAAATGAAGTTATTAAAGAGTTAGAAGGAAAGAAAAGCGAATTCAATAAAATGTTTAGTCAGTTGATGGGGACTGTTCCTGAGGGTGCTAAACAAACCCTAGAACAAGTTAAGAACAATGTGATTGAATCCATTAATAAAGAGATTGAAGTTGCTACACAAGCGGAAAAGATTTTGGAAGAGGGTATTAAAAGGTATCAAGGAGATACCATGAAAATGCCAAAAGATTTCGCTCAAAAATTCGAACAAGCATTACAGGTTGCTGATAAAAACGTTCAACAATTCTACACAAAAGCAAAGGAAATCACGTCTATTTCGAAAGAGATTGAAGCTGGAGGGATGCTATCTTTAGATGCTGGAAAAAAACGGTTTGAAAGCATCATAAAGGTATATGAAGATGGTGTTAAATCTTTAGAAAAGCAAACCAAAGGTTGGCGCGAAAATGTAGAAAAAGCGTTTAAATTAGGCGAAATTAAACCGGAAGAAAGAAAAGCAACATTAGATGCTATTGCACTTTATGAATCGAAGCATGTAAATGACTTGCAGACAATTAGAAATGATGGATTTAAAGTGTTACAGCAACATATGAAGGAAGAAGATTCAGAAGTTTTGGCATCACAAGCTAAAAGGATAGAAGCAGAAGATAAGGGATGGGGCGCAAGGTTCAAAGCGGCATATGGATTCCGTGAAAAATCGGCTGATTTGGAACAACGCTTTAGAAGTGATCAAGAGAAAGCTGAAAAAGATTATCAAGATAAATTGCTTCGATACGAGTTGCAATATGGCAAATCTAAAATTGAAAGTATAGGAATGTATCTTTCTGAATTACAAAAGGGTACAGAATCATCTAGATTGCTGGCCGAATCAATGGCAAAAGAAATTGATGGCAAAATGAAAATTGATTTAGGACCAGCTGGACAATTCACAATTGATACATTCTTACAGAAACTTCAAAAGGGTGAATTAGATTCTTCAGCTGTAGCAACCGCAAATGCTAATAAATTAAAAGAAGTTTATAAAGTGGATTTATCACAAAGTGGTATTGAATCCATCCAAAAATGGATTGATGGTATTAAAACAAAAGATACTGGTGAAGTAAGAGAATTCCTAAGTAAAAATATGCAAGGTAATACCACAATTGATTTAGGAATCTACGGGAAAATGACAATGGACTCGTGGATTACAGGGCTTCAAACAGGGACTTTATCTTTTGATACTGTATTCCAATTCTTTCAACAAAACGTTAAAAACGGAATGAATGTAGACGCTACTCAAGAAGGTCAGAATAACATTCAAACTTTAATTAATGGAATGCAAATTGGGGCATTATCTTTACCACAAGTCGCACAAACTATGGGTCTAGATATTAAAAGTAATGTTCAAGTGGATCTTGGTGAAGCAGGACAATTTAATGTACAGACACTCGTTCAAGGTATGCAAAATGGCTCCATTAACGCTGAACTAGCAGCAAAAGCAATTGCTTTACTAGTTGAAAATGGAGCGAAGTTAGATTTAACACAAGTAGGATTTGATATCAGTCAAACGCAGGCTAATGGTATTTCTGGTAATACAGCTCCTGAGAATGCGGCAACAGGAAAGAAACAAGCCGTAGAGGGTATTATGGGAAGTACTACAGATGGTGGTGGTGGAAGTAAGAGTGGCAGCGAACTAGGGCAAGGGATAATAAGTCAAGATGGTTATATCAGGGGGAGCGCTTTGCAAGTAGTTGCTAGTGCTCATAACGGTTTTAACACAATCAATGGTAACCCAGCAGGTAATCAAGGTGGACTAGGCTTCGGGAGTGGTATTGTAAATCAAAAAGGTTATATCAGAGGGAGTGCTCTAGAAGCCGTTACTTCAGCTCATGCTGGTTTTAATACAGTCAATGGTACTCCACAAGGTCAAAAAGGTGGTAGCCAGTTTGCTCAAGGTATGGAAGATACAAAAGGGCAAGCGAGATCTAGTGGTTCTAATGTAGCGGAAAGTGGTAATTCTGGCCTGAAAAGCGTTAGTTCAGTGAGTCCTGGTGAAGCATTTTCTAGTGGATTTGCTAAAGGTATTTCTAATGGTGAATGGAATGTACAAAATGTAGCATCTAGTTTAGCACGAGGAGCATTCGAAGCGTTAAAGGCTACACTTAATGTGAACTCACCATCAAAGCTAACTAGAGATCAGGGTGGGAAACCTTTTAGTGAAGGATTTGCTCTAGGTATTAAAAAAGGATCTTATATGGCTGAACGTGAGAGTCGTACGCTAGGTTCAAGGGCAAATAACGCTTTAGTAAATGAATTAGCGCTAGGTAGTAGTTCAAATAAAATGCTATTTACAGGCGTTCAAATGGCAAATGGAATTGCAGAAGGGATTAAAACGCAATATTCTGTTGTACGGGATGCATTACAAAGTACAGTATCTGGAGCTATTGATAGTATTCGGAGTATAAAACCAGAAGAAATATTTAGTTTCCAAGGTGATGACCCACTAACAAAGTATTTTAATGCAATCTTTGTAGATGGGGATTGGCAAAACGATTGGATCACTCATATCCCTGAAAGTATGCGTGATATGGTAAGAGAGATTGGACGTCAAATGGAACGATTCGAAGGGCTTTCAATCCACGATGTGGGAAACCTTTCTAGATGGAGAGAGGTTCTATCCGATAACCCGAATGTTATTCAATACAGACCTGACAATGATAATCCAGATAAGCAACCATATATAAAACCAGAACCTACTTATATTGAAATTCCCGTCATACTTGAAGGAAGGGAAATAGCGCGTGTGAGCCACCCGTATGTAACTGAATATCAAAATAGAGCACAAGCAAGAAACTCAGTCTTTTAGATTTGGGTTTCTTTTATTTTATAAAGAAATGAGGTGTCAAAATGAGCTCTTTCAAATTTAACAATGAACGTAAAAAATATATCCAAATTGCAAAAGGTTGGAAAAGACCAACTTGGGCACCATTGAAACGTAATTTTCTAAGTACTCCAGGATATCCAGGAGCAAGATTATTAGGAACAGAAACGGAACCACGTCCACTTCCTGTTCCTGTGGGAATTATCGTTCCAGATGGAACAAATTTAGAAATGTTAAAGGAAGAAATTGCAAGTTGGTTAATAACAGATCAACCAGCAGAGCTTATTTTTGATGTAGAACCAAATAGAACATATTTAGCAGTTGTGGATGAGAGTTTTGATGTAGATGAATTTGTAACACTTGGAATAGGAACTCTTACGTTCATTTGCCCAATGCCATATAAATTAGGGCCCACTCAAACAGTCGATTTTCAAACAGGTGTGCTAGGATTAACAGCAAATGTTCAAAACAAAGGAACAGTTCATTCTAATCCTATTATTGAGATTGACATTAAAAAACCAAACACTTTTTTAGATGTATGGTTTGGCGGGGTATCCTTAAGTGATCGAGATTATTTTCGTATCGGTATGCCGCTAAAAACTGTAGAAAAGCCTGTAGAAAGGAATCAACGTATAGTATGGGATGAAATGGCTACTACGGTCGGATGGAGTAAAGTCAGTGCAATGGAAGATGGTGAACCGGTTGGTGAAATGAAATCAGATAAATACCAATTCTATTGTTCTGATTTTGGTACTGGAACAGGTAAAGGATGGCATGGTGCAGCTGTCAAAAAGAACATACCTGGGGGGCCAGTACAAGATTTTATTATGCAAGCCTACGTTACATGTAAGAGTAAGAAAATCAATGAAATGGGCCGAGTTGAGATAGCTATATTAGACGAAAACAGTAAGGTGCTTTCGAAAATTGCTATGAACGATCTCTATTGGCAAGCCGAACAAAATTTTGGAACGATGGTTATTGGATACGATAACAAACCGGGGAAAACAGGGTTGATTTATGAGAGCGGGGATTATCCGAATACATGGAATCAATATTTTGGTCGACTGTGGATAGCTAGAACAGGAAATGTATGGGAAGCGTATATTTCAAAATTTCTTCCTGGAACAGAAAAAGATGATTCAGAACGTTTTGCACGGTGGACTGATGAAAATAACTATCACATGGAAAAAGCAGCTCAAATACAGATTAGCATCATGCAATGGCAGGATGTACCGCCAGTAGAAGCGATGTCAGTTAGTGATTTAAAGTTTTGGAAAGTGAATTTAAATACGAAAAACACACCGCCTTATATAGTAGATATTGGCGATAAAGTCGTAATTGATACAGAAAATAGTCATGTAACGATTGAAGGGAAGGATGCAATTAATATTAAAGACTTTTTCAGTAATTTTCCTGTCATTAATAAAGGTATGAATACACTAGAAATCATGCCTTCTGATATCGGAATAGCAAAGGTTACTTATAGGGAGCGGTTTAGATGAGAACACCAAGTGGAATCTTACATATTATTGATTTTAAAACGAGTCAAACCGTTTCAGCTATACAACCAAAAGATTATTGGGATGATAAACGTCATTGGGAAATCAAGAATAATATTGATACTTTAGAGTTTAAAGTATTTGATAAAACGAAATATGCAGCAACACTTATGCAACAAAACTTAGTATTAAAAGAAGTAAGGGATGGTCGTATTGTTCCTTATGTAATCACTGAAGTAGAAAAAGACCCGAACGATAGATCTGTAATTACTTACGCATCGGGTGCATGGATTAATCTTGCTAAAGATGATTATATTCGTCCACAGAAAATTGAAGGCAAGACAGTAAATGAATTTATGGATATTGCTCTTATAGGGACAAAATGGAAGCGCGGTAAAACGGAGTATGCTGGATTTCATTCTATGACTATTGACGAATTTATAGATCCATTGAGTTTCTTAAAAAAGATTGCTTCCCTATTTGAACTAGAAATTATATACCGTGTTGAGGTGGTTGGTTCTCAAATTGCAGGTTGGTATGTAGACATGGTGAAAAAAAGAGGAAGAGAAACAGGAAAAGAAGTCACGTTAGGTAAAGATTTAGTTGGAATCAAACGTATTGAGAACTCACAAAACATTTGTACAGCTTTAATCGGCTTTATCAAAAAAGAAGGTGGAGAAGTTCTCACTATTGCAGATATAAATAAAGGTATGCCCTATATTGTAGATAATGATGCTTTTCAACGTTGGAACGAAAAAGGGAAACATAAATTTGGATTTTACACACCAGAAACAGAACTAGATATAACACCGGAACGTTTATTGACTCTTATGAAAACAGAGTTAGCAAAACGTGTGAATACCTCGGTTTCTTATGATGTTCAAGCACAAAGTATAGGGCGTGTATTTGGACTAGCTCACGAGTTAATCAATGAGGGAGATACAATTCGAATTAAAGATATTGGATTCACACCTAAGCTTTATTTAGAAGCGAGAACAATCGCTGGCGATGAATCTTTTACCGATCCTACGCAAGATAAATATGTGTTTGGTGATTATCGCGAAATTACTGATCCAAACGAAGAACTACGAAAGATATATAATCGTATTCTTAGTTCACTAGGAAGTAAGCAAGAACTGATAGATCAGTTAGATAAATTAGTGAAAGATGCAAATGAAACAGCTAGTAATGCTAAGAAAGAATCTGAAGCGGCGAAAACATTAGCTGAGAAAGTTCAAGAGAATCTTAAAAATAACACGGTAGACATCATTGAAGCTAAGAACCCACCGACAACAGGACTTAAACCTTATAAAACACTTTGGCGTGATATTAGCAATGGAAAGCCTGGTATTTTAAAAATATGGACAGGCGCAGCTTGGGAATCGGTTGTACCTGATGTGGAATCCGTTAAGAAAGAAACACTTGAGCAGGTGAATAAAGATATTGAGTCCGCCAAAACGGAGTTAAATCAAAAGGTTCAAAGTGTGGAAGGTAAAGCGCAAGAGATAGCTGGACAAATAGTGGATGTTCAAAAGCAAGTTAATGGTAAAGTGGATCAGACCTGGATTGATACTCAGCTGAAAGATAAGGCCGATAAATCAGGTGTTTATACGAAAGATGAGATTAAAGATGGTTTCATAGGTAAACAAATTTACGAAACTGATAAACAAGGGAACGTACAGAAATTCAAGGACATTAATACATCTATTGGTCAAACAAATGAAGCTCTTACACAGAAAGCTGAGAGGTCAGAGCTAACGAAAACAAACGATGGTCTAACTAAACTGCAAAACAAGACAAATGAAATTGAAACAACGGCAAATGGTACTAAACAAAAGCTAAGCGAACTAGAGACCACTGTTAACAACACAAATGTCGGTGTAAGAAATTATGTCCTTGATTCTGATAAATTTATATCGCCACCTGACACAAATCAAAGTTTCAGATTTGTAAATGATTTAAAAGACTTACAAGGAAAACAGGTTACAGTAAGTGTTTATGTTGAAATTAAAAATGCAAAAACTGGCGTTAACCCATCTAATAGAGTTGGTTTTGAACCTTCTATACGATATTCCGATAATTCAATTCAACATCTCGGCGCTTGGTTAAGAATAACGGATGGTATGAACTTTAAAGGTATTATAAGTACGACTATATGGATTAAAGATATAGGGATATTAAAAACAGAACAGAATGCAGTATATATTCAATGTGGCGGAGACTATGTAAAAGTAGGTAGACCTAAAATAGAAATTGGAAACAAAGTGACAGACTGGACACCAGCGCCAGAAGATAACGTTTCTAATACGGACTTCACTAAGAAAACAGTAGAAATTGAGACGACTATTAAAGGCATAAATACTTCTGTTTCTAATGTACAAAACGAACAAGGAAAGCTCACAGAACGTGTTACTAAATCAGAACAAACCGCAGATGGATTTAAAACTTCTATTGAATCGTTAACTAAAAAAGATAATGAAATTAGCAATAAATTAAATACAGTAGAGCAAACTGTGGAAGGCACAAAAAAGACAATTTCTGATGTGCAGCAAACAACAAATGAGCTTAAGAAAACAACAACTGATATTAAAGAAGAAGCTGGGAAAATCGCAATAAAGTTAGAACAGGTTGAGGCTCGTACTGTAGGTGGTGAAAACTGGCTAATCAATACAGGTCCAAACGAAAGACCTCAAACAATCGGGATGATTGGTGGCGCAGTATTGAATAAAGTTACATCATTTGTTCAGCCTGGCGAATACGTAGCGATTGAATGTCAAGATCATACAGATGCCTTTTATCAATTCCATCTAGATAATACTAAGATAGGAGACTTTGAAAAAGGGAAAGATATAACAATATCTTTAGACATTCAAAATGATGTTCTTTTAGATTTTATTTTATTCCAATACATCAACGGATCGTGGAATGAGGCAGTACAAAAGCCTGTGCCAGCTAAAGACTGGCGTCGTGAGTCATGGACGTTTAAAATCGATGTTCGTGCTACTGGTTGGGGATTTAGAATTCGTTTTGCTAGAAATGAAGCATCTAAAGGGAAAAGGTTCCGTTTCAAGAAAGCTAAACTCGAAAAAGGATCTGTTCCAACAGACTTCAGCAAATCAACATATGAATTAGAGCAAAGTGTGGATGGTGTAAAATCTACTGTAACTAAGGTGCAGGATAGCCAAACCGGATTCGAAAAGCGCATGACTACAGTAGAACAAACAGCAACTGGATTATCTTCCACAGTGAGCAATTTAAATAATGTAGTATCAGATCAAGGAAAAAAGCTTACTGATGCAAATACAAAACTCGAACAACAGGCAACAGCAATTGGTGCAAAAGTTGAGCTTAAACAAGTAGAAGATTATGTTGCTGGATTTAAGATACCCGAGTTAAAGCAAACAGTTGATAAAAATAAACAAGACTTGTTGGGTGAATTAGCTAACAAACTTGCAACTGAGCAATTTAATCAAAAAATGACTTTAATTGATAATCGCTTTAGTATCAATGAACAGGGTATCAATGCTTCTGCTAAAAAGACAGAGGTATATACAAAAGAGCAAGCAAATGGGCAATTTGCCACATCATCTTATGTAAGAGATATGGAAACCCGTCTTCAGTTAACTGAAAAGGGCGTTAGTATATCTGTAAAAGAAAATGATGTAATCGCAGCATTCAATATGAGTAAATAAAACATTACTTTGAATGCGAATAGGATTAACTTAAGAGGTTTTATTACAGCGGATCATATCAAAGGGCAAGTTTTAGAAGGGGTAACACTTAAAACTACTGGAAGTAGATTTGTTGAAATAAACAAACAAGACTTTAAAATTTTTGATGCAAATAAAGCTCGCGGTTATATGGGGTTTATGGAGGCGACAGATGGAAGTATTCAACCTTCGCTCGTCCTTGGGTCTGACAACGTTAAATACAGGGGGACAGGATCGTTCTATATTTATCAAACGATGCCACGAATTAATGGAGTTGAGCAACCTTCTAAAGCGTGGGCAAAATTAGGAATCTCTAAAGGCGAAAACGCTGAAGGGGATAATATATGGTCCTCATATATCCAAATGCTAAATGATGGCGGACATATGGATATGTATGCGGCCGGGAAATTACGTTTCAAATGTTTGAATAATATTGAGATAGAATCTGAAGGATGGACATCTGGAGCTGGTTCCTTCAGTGTGACCACAACAGAGCCTCATTCTTTTAATAATAACTGGGGACAGTTTACTTTTAGAAGAAAAAACAGTCCTAATGAAATACACATAATGAATGGCGCTAATGATCATGATTTAATTATGGGGAGGGTAACGATAAGGTCAAGCCTTGTATCCGGTTATAACAACGGCTTGCAAATTAAAGATAGTCAAGGTAGCGGATGGAGAGATATACAACTAAGAACGCTATATGCAGAAGAGGATGCGATAGCTACTCAAAATATGTGGGCAAAAGCCTTTAAGACTACATCGGCTAGAAATATGAAAGAAAATATAAAAGATATTCCTTTCTCAGCTCTTGATAAAATCATGAACTTAGCTATTAAACAGTACAACTTCAAGGACGATATGTATGATCTGTATCAAATGCGTGTGAACAAACCGGAAGAACAAACAGAACCATATACAACAAAAGAAATTGAAACGTATTTTGGTATGATTGCAGATGATACGGACGATATATTTACAGATAAAGAGAAACGAGCCATTAATTTATATAATACTGTTTCTATCTTTATTGCAGCTTTCCAACAGCAATATCATGAATTTAATGAAGCATTAACTACTGTTAAAGGTGAAAATTACCAATTAAAAGAGCAAGTTGTAACACTGACAAACGATGTGTCTACATTAAAAGAATTAGTACAAAAATTAATAAATGAAAAACCGGAGCAGCCATAAGCTGTTTTTATTTTGCATAAAATACGGCTTTGATTCAATTCATCAATCAAGAGGAGTGATTTCACTTCTCTTTTTATTTTGAGGAGATGATCAGTGTGAAACGAATAGTAGACCAAGTAATTTATGAAAAGCATGTTAGCCAGGAAAATAAAAACCTAGTCAAAGATTTTCTCATTGAAAAGAAATCGCAAGGGAAAGCGGCAAGCACTTTACAGCAATACAGTTGGGATTTACGAATTATTCTGTTTCTGATACATGAACACTTCGAAAATAAAAAGCTTATTGATTTAACACGTAAAGATATTCGGAATTTATCTATTATCTTTCAAGAGATGGGAATGTCAAACGCACGTGTGAATGGATTGATGAGTGCATTACGTTCAGCTCTTGAGTTTTGTGCTGACGATGATGATTATAATTACGAGTTCAACGTAGGCTCAAGGGTGCGTGGTTTACCTAAGAATCCAATTCGAGACATCACATTTATAACAGAGGACCAGATTAATTGGCTAATCGATGAATTGCTTGAGCAAGAGAAATATATGTTGGCTACGTATTTAGCTCTTTCTTATTACAGTGCAGCTAGAAAGAATGAGGTTTACCAGGTTCAAAAAGAAGGATTAACAGAACATTATTATACAAATGTGGTACGAGGGAAACGTGGTAAGAAGTTTAGATTATATTACAATCACCGGGTGCAGAAATGCATCCGTTTATATATAAATCAGCGAGGTAAGGATACTATTCCAGATTTGTTTGTGCGTGTTTATAAGAATGGTGAGAGAAAAAGGTTGAACAAGAGTGTATTTAATTATTGGTGCGACATATTTGCTAAGATGCTGAACGAAAAGGAAGGGAAGAAATTTAAAATTAATCCTCACTGTTTCCGCCATAGCAGATTAGACAATTTAAAAGTACAGGGAGTACCGCTAGAAAAATTAAAATCACTTGCTAACCATTCCGATATTTCAACGACTGAATCTTATCTGAAGGATAGAAGTGAAGAAGATATTGCAGAGATATTTGGAATGGATCCAAGTTGCTTTGCAGCATAAAAGGAGGCTGAATAAATGCCAGAACAAAAACATGATGACTTTAAAGAATTATTAGTTGGATTAACCAGAGTGGAAACCAAGCTAGATACACTTGGTAATGTTAAGGATGTTGCAATTGAAGCGCAGCAGTCAGCGAAAAGTGCTCATTTAAGGATTGATCGATTAGATAAGTTAGTGTTTTGGATTGGTACTACAGTAGTCGGAGCTATTATCACTGGTGGGATAATGGCTCTTTTTAAATTCGCAGGGAAGTGATCGTATATACGGTCACTTTTTTTATTGAAGGGAGGTGAGAGTATGAAAAACCTTGATACAGCTTCAATTAGTCGCTATGTCGTATTAGTAATTGCTGTGATTAACAGTGTTTTAAATCTTGTGGGGTACCAAACGATTGATGACAAAATTACAAACGATTTAGTGGCCGTAATTACAGGAGCATTCACTTTATATATGGCATGGAAGAACAACTATTTAAGCAATAAAGGGCTACAACAAAAAGATGTATTAGAAAAAAATAACTTACACTAAAAGGAGATGTTGAATGATGGGTTGTTTCGCAGGGTCAGGTGGCCACAATAGTATCGTACAAGGTGCAAATAGTGTTTATGGGAAAGAGCATGTAGAGGATAGAAAGTTTCTTGATGCAGTTGCTAAATATGTACAATTAGCAGGGTGGAATTATGTGAATTGTTCTGATGAGGTTGGAACAACACAGACCGCAGTTTGGAGCAATGCGGCAAATAACCACTTACGAGTGAAAGATAGTGATGTAGATTTACAGTTTCATTTAAATGATTCTCCAGGTGGTACAGGTTGTGAAGTTTGGTTGCACCCTTCATACGGAAATAGAGAATTAGCAGCAAAGATTTCAAAGGCAATGGCTGATGCATTTGGATTGAGAGACCGAGGCATTAAATTAACAACAGATTTAGGATGGATTAATAAAACAAAGACTGGTCTATTGCCTGAAATTTGTTTTATTGATAATGAGGTTGATATGCAAAAATACCGCGCTAACTTTGATAAGGCTGCTAAAGCTGTAGCTGAAGTAATTGTAGGTAAATCAATTCAATCAGGACCATCAGTGTCGACAGGAGGCAATAATATGAAATGGACAATGAAATCAGGCGGATTAGGAATTAATTTAGCCCAAGAAATTATGGATAAACTCGCTGAATTCAAAGTGAAGGGTAACTTAGTTTATGAAGCAGATGGTATTTTCTATCTGCAATGTGAACCTGTTGATGACCGTAATAAATTAGGTGCTATCACATGGTATTTTAGAGATTATAAAGGATGGTATTGCGAAGTTTATCAAGTATAAATTGATTATAATAAAAGAATAGTTTTATAAAGAAAGAGCCGTTGTTGAGCGGCTCTTTTTTTATTTGTCCTCATAATCATCTTCAATCCAAATATCTTCTAAACGCATATCCAACACTCTAGCTATTCGATATGCAACAGGTAAGGTAGGTAATCCACCTTTAACTAAAGCTGACATCGTCGAGCTTGCGATGTTTGCTTTTTTTGCTACAAAACTATATTTCATTCCTCTGTTATCTAAAATTTCTTTTAAACGGCTTTTCATGTTACCACCTCTTTTATGTTTGTCTTTGGTATTTTTTTCTCGTAGGACAGGCAAATTCCTTTATTCTAGTTCATATACCTATATCAAGACCACGAGGAATACCAAGTGGAACTAAGGACATCCAGAGGGGAGAGGATTACATGCGTTGGCAGTATAACTACTTGAATACAACTCCATATCTACATCCTTCAAAAGAATTACGTCAAATGTATAACGAATCCAAATCAAGATCAGAAACGGAATCAATTATGAATCACATGAAAAATCATGAAGTGTTTAATAACAAGGAATATAAAAGATATTTCAGTTTATCCCAGGTTATCGAAGAGGATCTATACGGTGAGGAAGAAGACATTTTAAATTGGGAAATCCTAATGGACTGTTATGATGTAGTCCTTGCGAGAAAAGGTATTATATTTCGTGAAAAAGAAGAGGAGGAATAGGGATGACACTCGCAGGAGAAGCGGTAGTTATTTGGACGGCAACAGGTTTGTCAGTAGTTGCAATGAAGGTAGCAGAAAAGATGGGGAAGAGTGTTCCTCATTGGCTTCCACGTATTACTTTGTACACAACGCTCACGGGCTCGTTCTTATACCTTCTACGTTATGTTCTAGTTATGTTTCTATGAAGGAATACAATATGGAAGGGTGGGACAACAGAGAAGGTATAAAGAAAGACTTGTCCCTTCATATTCCAAAAGAGTGCAATGATATCCTTATAGGATATTTAAGGGGGAAATGTTTATGTTGGAGTTATTACTGGTTCCCACGGCAGCACTAACTTATGCATTAGTAAGTGATAAGTTCAAACGAAAAGATGATGATAAAAAGAAGATTCAAGTCTTTTTCGAGGTAAGTGGGATTGCTATTAAAAGGGACGATAAGTTGCATTATCCTAAGTTTCAAAAACAAATTGATGATGATCGCAGTACAACATATATTTACACTTTACCTGTAGGTATGCCAAGCAAAATTATTCAAAAGGTTGAGGACGTTGTAAGCGAGGGATTAAACAAGTCTGTTCGGATCCATTACGATAATTATAAATTAAGCATTCGAGTATTTCATAAAGACATACCTAATAAGTGGAGATGGTCCGAAACATTAATTGAACAAGGGAAATGGCTTGTACCTATAGGGCAAAGCTTAGAAGAATTAATTTATCATGATTTTGATAAAACACCACACATGACTTTAGGTGGTTTGACACGTATGGGGAAAACCGTTTTTCTAAAGAATGTAATGACATCTCTTATTACAGCACAATCAGACCATACTCATTTATACATTGTTGATTTAAAAGGTGGATTAGAATTCGGGCCATATCAAAATTTAAAGCAAGTTGAATCTATAGCAGAAAAGCCGATTCAAGCGTTTCAAGTTTTAAATACAATTCTTGAAAAGATGGAAGAAAAAATGTGCTATATGAAGGAAAGGCACTATACAAACGTTGTAGAAACAAAAATAAATGAACGACATTTTATCATAGTTGATGAAGGTGCTGAGCTTTGCCCAGATAAAAGTATGAGTAAAGAGCAGCAAAAGTTATTAATTGCTTGTCAGAGAATGCTTTCTTATATAGCAAGGATTGGGGGGGCGCTTGGCTTCAGATTGATTTTTTGTACACAATATCCAACTGGAGACACATTACCGCGACAAGTTAAGCAAAATTCAGATGCTAAGTTAGGGTTTAGATTGCCAACCCAGACAGCTTCTCAAGTGGTTATAGATGACTGTGGATTGGAATCGATTAAAAGTATACCTGGACGCGCTTTGTTTAAAACGGATAGGTTAACAGAAATTCAAGTGCCTTATATTTCTAATGAAACGATGTGGAATGTACTAAAACAATATGAGGTGGAGAAACATGAACATACAAACACACATCAAATTGAATCGTCAGATGATGATTCTGACCTCGATTAGAAAGCTGAAATTTGCTACACGTAG
>WPCH01307787.1_pt1 | contig 14631 bp, 15 predicted proteins | sample 5399881 | NCBI WGS metagenome assembly WPCH01 (sample SAMN12869468, study PRJNA574797) | sludge metagenome | isolation source: wastewater treatment of pH5 | place: China:Beijing | collected 2019-05-20
ATATTAGGTTGCGAATAATTAAGGATATGTCAGCAGTACAATTCCTTCCCTAAATCTTTCAGCATGTTGGACAAGCATAACATGTTAAAAGTTCGTTGTAGGTGGAAACCTAACGTTCAAACAAGGTGTTACTATACGGAAACCTTAACCCGATATACAATGTTGGAGTGACAATGAACGTCTGCTTTATATCGCTTTAACTTTTTCATTTTTGCGATATAAGGTAGTCATTCTCTGCCTAGCCGTTGTCCTTCCCGCTCAACCAATGTTGAAGGACGGGCACCTCGTGTCAATAGAAAAATGCGTAAGTGCTCAAAATCACAAAAATATTAAAAAGTCAAGGGTTATATAACATATTTTTTGACAAATGTAACAAAAAATGTTATACTTTAGTTAAGGGTTTGGGAGAACCTATGTATAGATATAAGGGGAAAGAAGTATGAGAGAATTAATTAAAAAGTATCAAGAAACTGGACAAGATAGAGAAATTTTAGAGGTATTATTGGATTATGTGGATGAAGATTTAACAACATTAAAATACAATGATAATGCACCAGAAGTAGAAGATGGTTTAAAATATGTGGCGTATCGTATTAGAGCATTCATGATGAAAAATTGTTTTGCAAAGAGAAATGCTAGAAACTTAATTGAAAGAAGCAATCAATCAGAGGATTTTGAAGGATTGCATGAATTTTTAGATTGTTTATATGAAGCAGATTGGATTGAATTAGATTGGAGAGCATTGCGTAATTATGATTTTTCTTCAATTTACGCTAATGAAAGCGAAGTAAGAGATTATTTACTAGATTCACAGTATGACTTCTTTAACCTTTTAAACCAATTTGAAGGATTAAGTCAAAATAGTGATGAGTTTAAAACAGATTTTAAACAAACTAAAGATAATTTATTACCATTGTTTGAAGAAGCATTTCTTTACGCAATTAAGAAAGTGGATTGTGAGAGAGAAATAAAAGAAATGGTTAAATATATAAACAAAGCAATGTTGACGAAATTCATTGAATTACAAATGAAGAGAGATAATGTTAAGCGTATCCGTAAAGGAAATAAATCTACATATGTAAAGGCAGAAACAAATGCAGAAGAAACAGATATTTGGATGATGATGTTTGGAAAAACATTGAAGCATGTTGGAGGTTTGGAAGCGTTTAATTTATGGCTTACACCAAAACAAACTAAATTTGTGCAAGACGTTTACAACATCATTGAAAGAGATTTAAAAGAAAACAACACAAATGCTTTCAGATGGAAAGAAGATGGCACACCTGTTTTGAAGAAACGTCATTTAGCGGAACAAATAGATATGGATGAAACAAACTTCAAACAAACAATAAAGCGTTGTGAGAAGAAAATTTATGACAACTGGAAAGAAGTCATTTCCAATAGATTCTAGACCACTCATTTTAACTGTATGAGTGGTTTTTATCTGTTTATACTTCGAACATTATTAAAAACTTACGCAAGCAAATCTGAATGGAAAAAATGTTACACTTTTCCATATATTTATTTTATGTATGAAGGCACTAAAATAATAATGTTTTTTGCCTACGGATTAAAAAAATTCAATATATATGCAATTCCTTTTGCATAATCAATTCCCCTTAAAGGGATTACCTTAAAATTAGTTGCAACGGACTGCTAACCGTTGTAACCTGCTAGGATTTTATCTTAGTGATAGCCAACTTGTGGAAACGGTACGACTGTACTGTTTCCTATTTTTTTGAATTAAAAGGAAGTGTTAAATAAAATGGATGAAATCAATAATCAAGAACAGCAAGAACAAGTACAAGATGTTGAGAAAACAGAAATTGAAGAAATTCAAAAAACTAATGAAGTAATTGAAGATAGAACATACTCACAAGAAGAAGTAGATTCACTACATAAACAGATTGATGAGTTATCACAATACAAACCAAAAGAATTAACAGATGATGAAGTTAAAATTCAGCAAAAGTTAGAATCTATTTGGCAAAGAGAGGTTGCACAAACCTTGAAAGAAGAAGGCATTGAATTATTCGCTGACTTCATTAACGTTTCCGTAGATGATACAGAAGCATTACAATCACAAATTATAAAATTAAAAGGAATCATTGGGCAACTAGAATTGTCTAATGGATATAAACCGACAAATCATAAACAGGTGGATGGTTATTCGCTTGCTAAGAAAAACAAAGATGTTAAATCGATGATTGGTCAAAAGTTAAATTTTTAATAAAAGAAAAGAGGAATTAGAATGTTAGATTCTAAAAAGTTAACAGTTAATGAAAATATTCATCTTACAGATGAAATCGCTTTAGTAGCACCTATTGCTACTCCATTTATGACACTATTACTGCAAAAAGGTTTGTATGTAGATTCAAAAGGTAAATTTCATACATGGAGAGAAAAAACTCTTGATGGTACTGCTGATATTACAGTTGATGAAGGTGTAGATGCTACACAATTCGTACAATCAGCACGTGCAGAATTAAACAACGTTATGGAAATTTTCTACAAAGCAACTTCTGTATCTGGAACAGCACAAGCGACAGGTAAAGTTGGTGACTTATTCAAGCAAGAAATCGAAGACCGTTTAAAAGAATTAGCAATTGGTATTGAGAAAAAACTTATCAATGGTATCAAAAATGATGGTGCTAGTGGCAAACGTCAAATGGATGGTATCTTAAAATTTGTTGATGCAGGTAACGTTGTAAACGGTACTACAGCAAACGTATTACAAGAAAAAGAAATTAAGGAACTTGTTAAGAAATTATGGAATGCAGGAAATGAAAATGGTGAATTTTACGCTCTAGTTGGTGCAGACATCAAAGACCAAATTGACGAATTATACAAAGACCGTTACTCATACCAACATGTTACAACTGATTTCGGTATCGTTGTAAATTCTGTAGAAACTTCTTACGGAAAAGTTAACTTTATCCTAGACCGTTATATGCCAGCAGATAAAATTGTTGCATTTGATATAAACGCTCTTAAAGTTGCTTTCTTACGTCAACCACAATTCGAAGCATTAGGTAAAACAGGTGACAATATCAAAGGTCAAGTTGTAGCGGAAGCATCCCTTGAAGTTGGTAGCAAAAAAGCAGTTGCAGTATATAACTTAAAAACTTCTTAATATAGGATAGAGGGGTAACCCTCTCCTATATTATTTTGATAAACGTTTAAAATTTTCAATGGGAGGTAAATCAAAGTGAACACGAAAGATGAATATATGTTAAAGCGTAGAAAAAAGAAAATTCGTTTACGACAGTTAGCAGAACATATTGGATGTTCGCAATCACTTATTAGTCAATATGAGACAGGTAATTGTGAAATGGATAGAGTTAAAATTGATAAGTACAAAGAATTTATAGATAACTTTTAAAAAACACTTGACAAATCATATTTTATATAACATATAAATTTGAGAAGTGTAACAAAAAATGTTATACTATATACAGGGGTGAGGAATCATCCGAATAAAAAAGATACATTTAAGGGGTGAAATATGTGGAAGTAGTAAAAACTTAACTCTTTTACTCAAACAGCACGTGAGTAAAAGGGGAACAAAGGAATAACAAATAACATTTATAAAGATTAATACATAAATAAAAAGATAAAACTTGGATTTTATCAAACATTAAAAACATAAATTAGTGCAAAAGTTTTAAGAGTGAAAGTTACACTTTCGCTAATTTATGAAGCAAGAATTTAAAGACAAATTTCCTCAATGGGTATTTGAGGAAGCAGATTATACAGTATGCATGAGTGATGATATTGACAGTTTAGTTGGTGCAACAATCATCAAACAAGTTAAAGGTTGGGAAGTGGAACACTTCTACGATTTCAACAATCTTTACTCTACAAATAAAAAAGACAAACGTAAAGCAGTCGGTGTTGATATTGCCCTTGTAAATGGCATGACATACGACAACCACGTAACAATACTCTCCAATACAAGTAAACCAAACATAATGAGTGCAAATCCAAACATAATTGAAAGAGTTTCAAGAGAGAATTACACAGACAAATATGCAATGAGTACAGCATTACTATTATATGCATTATATGATATTCCATTGCCTTCAACAGAAGATGGTATGTTAATGCTCATGGCAATTGATTCTAGTTACTTAGGATACTACGATAAAAGATTTAAAAAAGTGCAATGTGAATGGCTAGAAAAGATGGGAATGGAAGAAATGATTCGACTTCAAGAAAGACATAAATCAATGGATTTTGTAGAGGTCAAAAGAAAATATGATTCTTCTAAAAAAATATTCTTAAATGAAAGCGATTTTTTGGAAACAGAAATGGATTTAGAAGGTATTAGTAAATTGTTAGAGTTGGATATTAACCTTCCAAATAAACAATTTGAAATGAAAAAAGAATTTACTCGTAATAAATATGATTTGAAAAGTGATAGCAAATACGACAATCAATTTGTTAATGACTATTACAAACCATTTTCATATGCTCTTACGAAAACAAATGAACTAAATATGACTGTTTAAATTAAAAAGGAAGATACATATGGATATGAATAAATATTTCTTCTGTTACAGTACGAACTTACAAGAATTTTTAAGATATGAAAAAGATATTAAATATATTTGTACTGCAAGACATAGGAAATCAAATAAACAATTTTGGTTATTTGAAAGAACAGAAGAATTAAAAATTGCATTGGTTGAATATAGAGTCAATGGTGAAAAGTTGATATTAAAAAGGAATTTTTTACAAAGTTAATTTAAAAGAAGGGTTGATGTTAAATGAAAAACATTACTGCAAAGGATTTATTTTTCTGCTATGACAAGCGAGTGGCAAAATATTTAAGATACGACAAAGATATTGAGTTTATTACAAAAGCATATACAAAAGCAGGAGTTGAGTTTTACCTGTTTCAATGTACTGATGAAGTGGCAGAAGCGTTGGCTGAATATAGAGATAGTAAAAAGTAATGTATAACAAATGATAATCAAAGATAAAACAAAGGGGTAATCAACAATGTTAACTGAAAAGGAATTTAAATCGAGAATCGAGTATTACAAACAAGATGATAGATTTGGGAAAATATTTATTCCGAATAATATATTTGAAGTATTATTAAAAGATGAGCGATTAACAAAGAGAGGAAAGCGAACTACAACACATGTTGATGTGGCGTATGCTTATATATATTTATACACTTGGTTATATAGAAATGCCAAGTATGGAAGTATGAGTACAGAAAATTCAGATGTCGGCTCATTAAAAGAATTAATAGGATTCTCTAAAACTGAGAAGAGAATCAATTACATTATTAAAAAAGACGGTGTACTTGATGATTTAGGATTAACAAGAACAATACCATATAAAGATGCACCTGCACTTTTTCAATTTAATGATGATGTTATTGAATTTTATACTGTATCAGATGAAAAAATTCCTATAACAAACAACAGACAAACTGTTAAAGAGCCAGTATTTGCACTTGAAAATAGTGATGGAGAATATGGTTACGGAACATTTTTTGGAAGTATGGATAATGACAATATTGCTAATACACATAACGTTGACTTTGAAGTGTTTATTAAGTGCATGACGAATGAAAAATTAGGAACTGATGCTTTTTACTTATACAGTTTCTTAAAGCATAAATGTGATGTATCTGGTGGCTCAATTGAGATTGCGTTAACAACTATCTCTCAACAAACAGGAATTACAAGAGGTAAAAGAAATGATGCATTAGAAAATTTAAAGAAATATAATTTAATACAATGTCTTCCTGCCACATTTATAATTGACGGTGAAGCAGAGGGGGCAAGTGTTTATATATGTAAGGGTGCAAATAGTTACATTAGTGATGGTGTAGAATTTAAGACAAGAACAGTAGCAGGAAAGAAAAAAGAAGAAGTGTAGTTGAGGGCACGTTCTTAATTAGAATGTGCTTTTTGATACAACATTTTAAAAGGTTACTGATAATGACTAATATAATATATAATTATCATAGTTTATTTTTATTGTATAGAAAATAAATAAGTAAGTAATTAATTAATTATATATATTATATTACTCACTAAACGTAACCTTTTAAAATATCGTATAAACGATAATTGAAAGGAAGTAATTACAAATGACACTTAAAGAAGCATTACAGAAAGTTACAAAAGAGAATCGAATGTACTTTAATTATAAATTTCCAGATACACGATTCAATCAAACTATTCAGCCAAAGAATGAAGAAGAATTTCTTATTTCAGTTGGTAGAAAAACTATGAATGGTTTTACGAATTGGGAGAAGACACCAGAATATGCAAATTTGGTGGCACTATACTTACAATCTAAAATGATTGATGACATTTACAAAATCTATGATGTTGTAAGAGTTAAGGCACTTGAAGGTGAAAGTAAATCAATCACAGATTTTCTTAAATTAAATAAGGAAATCAACACTATTGTCAAAGCAGGTCGTGAACTTGTTGACGATGAAATTGAAGATGATGATGGGTTGAGTTTATAGTGAGTAAAAGATTAACAAAAGAAGAAAAGTTACAAATCATTAATAATGACCCTGTATTATGGCTTAAAAATTTCGTCAAAATTACGACAAACACAGGCGAATACATACATTTTGTGGTCAATGACCAACAAAAAAAATTCATTGATGAAATGGGACGTTTTAACGTAATTGCAAAGGCAAGGCAAATTGGTTTTAGTACAATGTCATTGGCTTTATGTTTATGGATGGCTATGAACAGACCACGAACAAATTATTTGATAGTTTCCTATAAACAAGAATCATCAACATCATTATTCGATAAATTAAAAATGATGTACGATGACCTTCCACATGACAAATTTAAGTTTCCAAAAGATGTACAAAATAACAGGGGACAAATGAAATTTGATAATGGTTCATCTATTACACTTGCAACCGCTGGTGGTAAAGATGTGGGTCGTGGAACTACATATGAATACATTCTTTTGTCAGAATTTGCATTCTATGAAAATCAAGATTCAATATTATTATCAGCAGAACAAGCATTGGCAAAGAGTAAAACATCAAAATTAGTAATTGAAACAACCTCAAACGGTTTTAACTCCTATCAAAAACTCTTCATGAACGCATATGAGGGTAAGTCGAAGTATAAAGCGTTCTTCTTCCCCTTCTATTCTTCTTCGTACGCAAAACAATTCAAAGAGGATTATGATGAAGCAGAAACATGGTACAAATTAGATAATAAAGGAAAACGTCTTACTAAAGATGATTTAGAACCAGAAGAAATTTATATTCATGGACAAGGTGCTACATTGAAACAATTAATGTGGCGTAGATGGAAACTACTTGATATGAGTTTACAACAATTTTATCAAGAATTTCCTGCAACACCGATGGAATCATTTATTAGTAGTGGTTTTAGTGTATTTGAACAACAAAAGATTGTTGATAGATTAAAATATGTTGTTAAGCCATTAGAATACAAAAACATTAAAATGGAAATTCCAGAAACACTTATAAAATATGTTGGCAAATCGTTGATGATTTATGAATTACCGAAAAAAGGTGTTAAATATTATGCAGGTGTCGATACAGCAAGTGGTACTGGAAATGATAATAGCACGCTTGCACTTCTAAATGCAGAAGGTGAACAGGTATTAAGTTTCTATGACAATAAAATATCTGTTTGGGATTTTGCTAAAGTTATAGATTGTATTGGCAAATGGTATAACTATGCCTTTGTAACTGTTGAAAGAAATTCATTTGGTACTCCAATTTTAGAAAGATTATGGAAAGAGTATGAATATCTAAATCTATACAAGCAAAGAATCTTTGACCAACAACAAGGTAAAAAAGTATCTAAAAAAGGTTTCCTAACTAATCAGTTAAACAAAACGATTATGATTACAGATTTAAAAGAACAATTTGAGTGCGACATGATTCTAATTAATTGTGATAAGACATTGAAAGAAATGCAAATATTCGTTGAAGTGGATGGGAAACAAGGCAATAAAAAAGGTACAAATAATCATGATGACTTAGTAATTGCAATGGGACTAGCAATTCAAGGTATCAAAATAAATAAATGGTATGTAGAAATCCCTCAATAAAGAGGGGTTTTTATTATGGAAAGAACCTTTTCCAATATTACGGAAAATATTTTCATAAAGAATTTTTTAAGAAAGAGGAAATAAGAAATGAATTTACAGGATTATATTAAAACGATTCATAATGGCAATCAATTCTGGTTTGTAGATGAGGTTAAACATTTTGGGAACCAGAAAAGAATTTTGGACGTAATTGAAAAAAAGAAATATTTAGATGGTAGACATGCGATTTCAAATCGTGTCTTGGAAAATTATAATGGTAAGCCATATGAACCACGTAAAGTTGTATTGCAATATGCAAAATTAATCGTGAACCTAGAAACTACTTATCTATTAAAAAAACCACTAACTTTTACTGGTGAGGAAAAAATTGTTGGAGACATGAAAAGAGTGTACAAGAAAGGTAATTATGACAAGATTGACTTCGACCTGCTAAATAACTTAGTGAAGTATGGTAACGCATATGAGTATGTGTATATCAAAGATAGTGGGAACGTGAGCAGTAAGGTGATTTCTACTGAATGTGGATACCCTATCTATAACGATGAGAACGATATGATTGCATTCGTTGAGTATTACACATCATTAGAGAGTGACTTCTACGTTGTCTATACACCAGATAAAGTGATTAAGTATTCAACAATTGGTGGCTCTAATTTACATGTTATCGGGTCTTATAAAAATGTTAGCGGTCTACCTATTCACTATAAGACAGACAGTGAATCAAGTACAACATTTGGTAAGAGTGATTTAGATGACTTCATTAACATCATTGATTCAATGGAGGATTTACTATCTAAATTTAGTGATTCATTCTATAAACATCATAATCCAATTCCAGTTATCATTGGACAACAATTAAGAGGGGAAGGATTAAATCCACATATTGTTGGTGGTGGTTTAACTTTAGATAGCGATGCTGACTTTAAGATGGTAAGTAACGGTATCAATCATAAGGCATTCGAGGTAATCTTCAATACTCTTATGCAACAACTGATTAACATTGCCAGCGTTCCTGCTGTGGCATTGAATGCTTCTGATGTAAGTAACTTATCAGAGATGAGTATGAGAATGTTGTATCAACTTGCTGACATGAAAGCAGGTATCAACGAACGGTACTTAAGAGAGGGACTAGAGCAACGCAATAGCAAGGTAGTGGGTTTGTTAGGTAAGCAAGGCAAGGCATACAGTGAAGATGCTATTGAATCATTAGATATGGTATTCCACTATGCAAGACCAGTCAATGAGACAGAGGTCATTGATAACTTAGTTAAGTTGTATCAAGTGGGTGCAATGAGTATCGAGTCATTAGTTGAGATTAGTCCATACGTTAGCAATGAACACTTAGAGTTGAAGCGTATCTTAGAGAGAGAGCAACGAGTGAGTGAGCAGAGGCAAGTCAATGCCAAGGTCGATGAGCAAGTGCAAGCAAAGACAAAGGATGCAAAAGCCGACGTTGTAACTAAGCAAGAGGATGTAGTCGAGAAGTAAGAAAGGCAGATGTGAGTGTTGTGATTGTGTGTTGTGGGTTATTAAGAATATTGGTATATCAACGTTTAGTGATGTGAAGGTATTACTTTCATACGACACACTTTTAAGTAATACACGTGTGCAAGGATGAACCGAACCAGAAAATAAACGAGCAAAAAATGAGAGGGGTATTTAGGGAACTAACGTTCTCTCCACTCCTTTTTGTTCGTTTTTGGGTTGGTGAATAAGTGCGTTTGGAAGGAAATGAACGCAAAACAAAAACGAACATTCTGACTGAATAGTCAATAAATGTTCGTGTGATAGGACTTCCTATAACCTTAATTATGTAAACTACCACATAATTAATCTTATGGGGGCACTTCTTTATTCGTGTATTGTTCATTTTTGGTCTTGTTGAGTAGAGAAGTCGAACAAAACCTTTACCCCATGTTCAAAAAATGTCCGTCTAGCCAACCTCTCAACACACACCCTAAAAATTTTTAGAAAGGAGAATCTATGATGTTTGATTCTATCCTAAATTTACCTAGTCAATCTCTATTATATCTCGAAAACAAAATCAAATCAATGTACCCAATATTAAATCCAATCAAACAGCGTCCACTAATGACAACGGAACAATATGAAATAATTTATCCATATGTTTCAGACATGTTGTATCAAGAATTGTCCTTCACTCCATATGATACAACTCTTGTTCATTTTGAAGATGATGAGAGCATGGAATATGAAGTTAATGGAATCAAATTGAATGGATTCTACATTGCAGAACATCACAACGCTAAAACACATATATTCGTATTTACATATGAAGGAATCTGGCTCTATAACAATGAGCCATTGGATACACTTATTCACATTCAAGAGTACAGCAATCGATTAGTTTGTAACTCTCATGAATGTTTAATATATAACAAATCAATTACAAAGGAGAATATAGATATGGATAATATCGAAAGATTACAAATGGAAATCGGTGGTATTGAATTACCGTATGAAGAATTACTTGTGTACTTAGAAGAAGAAGGAATTAACGGTGATGCAACTTACAATGCTTCATCAAAAGCCAATAAGAAAGCAATTTATGCAACTGCACTGGCAATCTTAAATTCAATTGCTAACCAACCACATGCAATGAAGAATTACAGGCAAGACGACATGACAATTGAAAATTTTGCTAAGTATTTGCAGTCACGAATTGACCAACTGGAGAAAACGATTCGTCAAATGCCAAATGAAGATTCTACACCTAGCAATTTCTTCAATTTATTCCAATGAGAAAGGAGAGTAAACAATGGATAAGTTTAATATTTTTAAGACACAATACAACGCCTTCAACGACATGATGTCATTGGCAGGTCAAGAAGTGTATGTAAATGGTGAGAAGAAACATGGGATTATTACCAATACAGATACTACAGAATTTAATGATAAATATCTTTCAACTGACTTTGTAATGATGCGTGGCGATTATATCTATTACGATAATATGTATTGGATGATTTGGAATCAAGTAACTGTACCACGTACAGAATCTTATAAAGGAATTATGAGACAAGCAGAACATGATGTTATCTTTAACTTGTATTATGCAGGTGTAACAAGTAAATATCTTTTAAAATGTCCTGCAATCATTCAGCGCACAAGTGACTACACACAACATTATCAAAGTACAGTATCAATGATTACAGTTGATTCAGAGATTCATGTGTTTGTAAGAGATACACCTAGCACAAGAAGAATTATCGAACTTGTTGGTAAGGGGGACGGTGAAATTGTTTTAGGAGAACGAAACTATGACATTATTGGTGTATCTATCGAAAAAAAAGGATACCTTAACATTACTTGCCGTTTAAGTAATAGAAATTCTGCAACTGACTACGTTAATAATATTTATTGGTCAACTAGTGGAAGTAAACCTTCTGATTGGGCAAGCCAAATTGATGATACTTTCTATCAACGTGGAAGCATTCCACCAGAGTCAACTGGAACAGTAACAGTTAAACATGTTAATGAATCAACCGTTGAAATTGCACCATCGGATTCATTAACTGGTAATGTAGGTTCAACATATACAACGTCAGCCAAAACAATAGATGGATATACATTAAAAACAACACCTGCAACTGCATCGGGAACATATATTATAGGTAACATTGATGTTGTATATGTTTATAAAGAAAACGTTTCCCCACCTGCAAATCTTCCAACAGGAACAGAGCCAACAGAAGTTACAGCACTGTATTATGACAATACATACACTGGGAATTTAGAATGGTCGCCAGAATTGAAGAAAAATAATTGGGATGGTTTTAGCGGATATCTTGTAAAAGTTGGTTATGAGGATTGGGGAGAAGATGAAATAGTTAACACCTATACTACAACAGCAGAATGGCAAAAGATAACTAAAACATTAGATAGTACAGGATTTGTTACAATTGAATCTATTTATACTGATGGTACAACAATTGTATATCTAAAACCAAAACGATATACTAAAGCACAATTAGAGGAATTACCAGATGAATCTTCACCTTGGTAATATGAAATTAGTGGCATATCTCATGATATGCCTTTATTTTTGTTTGTAAGGTGTTTTGATTGATTCTTGATATTTTGTATTAAGTTGACTCTTAAAATTTAGTACAAGTAAATTTGAAAGGTCGGTTTTGAAGTGGAAGTGAATTTGTGTTTTTGTAATTCCTTTTAATATATATAAAGTCTGCAAATCGGGGAATCCTCCCACCCCTTGATAACATTGATGTCCTTGTGTCTTAAAAAGTACTTAATTATTATTAGGCACAGACATTAGGTACATCGTCCAAACAGGATAAACGGAAAAATATCTCCTAAATAAGCCAAAAGAAATAAATATTGGTATTAATGTATGGATGGTTTAGGAAAAAATTGATAATATATGAATATGAAAATCTAATTGTTTTGTTGAGGAGTGGGGTAGGAATGGCTAGACCTAGAGTGTTTATAAGTTCAACATTCTATGATTTAAAATATGTAAGAGAAGATATTGCACGTTGTGTAAGAGATTTAGGGTATGAATCCATCCTTTTTGAAAAAGGTGAAATTCCTTACGGGAAAAATCAAAGACCAGAAGAGTATTGTTATAAAGAAATAGAATTATGCGACGTACTAGTATCTATAATTGGCGGAAGATACGGTTCGGAATCATCCGAATCGGGGTATTCTGTTACGCAAAAAGAATTGAGACAAGCATTAGAAGTTGGAAAACAAGTATACATATTTGTTGATAAGAACGTACAAGCAGAATTTGAAACATATAAAATAAATAAGGATAATGAACATATAAAATTCCGACATGTTGACAATCGAAAGGTATATGAGTTTTTAGAAGAAGTATATGAGTTACCGAGAAATAATCCTATATTTTCTTTTGAATCTTCACAAGAGATTGTCAGGGTGCTTAAAGAGCAATGGTCGGGTTTATTTCAACGCTTATTAAGTAAAGAAGAAGATGGAAAACAGTTAGAGATGATAAATGCTTTAAAAAGTACAATGTCTACCTTGCAAAATATTGTAAAGGTGATGTCAGAAAAGAATGAAACTCAAAGTACTGTTATGAAAGAACTAATACTTTTAAATCATCCTGCTTTTTCACATCTGAGATTTTTGTTAAATTCTGGTATGAGAATAGTGTTTATGAATTATGAGGAATTTACTGAGATAATGTCTACCTTTGGTTATTGGAAGCGTGAGAGTGATTTTCCTTTTGATGATTATGAAGATTGGATTAATATACAAAATGGTACTGAATACACACTACAAGTTGCTAAGAATTTATTTGATAAGAATGGAATGCTCGTACCAGAGAGTGATGGTTGGTCACCTAATTTAATGCAACTTCATGAAAGAGAAATGAAAAATCCATTTGCGCAGACGGTTAGTGATGAATTGCCGTTTTAATTATTTTATTTTTTGTATAAAAATTTCAAATTGTTTTCTGTAAAAAGTATGGGGAGGACTTTGCAAATTTAAAGATATATAAACGTACTCTTTAAAGTGGAACAGGGAAATAGACATGCTACTTAACGAAGGATGAATTGCTGAATGCTCATCCTTTTTATTTACAAATTTTCAAACAAAACCTTAATGAATAATGAATTATATCAATTTAACAAAATAAACATTTATCAAAGAGGGGAAGTATATGAAATATAAAAAGAAAAATTTGGTGCTTGTTTTTACAATGTTTTTAACTTTCTTATTTCTTATGGGTTGTGAGAATAAGAAAGAGGAAACGTTGGCAGATAAAGCGTTTGAAGAAAATGCGAAAACAGGGGATAGAGCAAAGGAGCAAGAGGATGCTCAATTTGAAGAAATGAAAAAAGAAGGACGACAAGCGGTTTTAAAAATAATGCCCTATGAGGTTAATAGTTTAATTTCAAATATAGACGATGTGGCGGAACAACTAGATAATAAAGCCACAACGGACAAAGAATTAAAGGAGAACTTAAAATCAGTAGAGATGTACGCAAAAGATGTTGAAAGAAGTTTGGGCTTATTACCAGAAGAATATGAGAGTGTTGAAACAAATCTTGAAAATCTATCTAAGAACTCAAAAACATTTATAACAGAATCAGTGAAATTCCATCAAGGGAAAGATAATACAGAAGAGGTTAAAAAATTACTGTCAGAGATGTTAGAGGATTTCGTTGCAATAAAAAAGGTGCTTCCTTTGGACGATGAAGATAATGGTTTTTATTCGGTATCTTGGATGGAAGAGTTTATACAAAAGTAGTAAATGGTTTTAACTCATGAAATGACGATTTAAAGGATAGATGAATGATAAACCAATTTTATATAAGATACTGGAATTTTATAGACAAGGTAAATGAAGATGTGCTATATTTTTCTTAACAGAAAAAGTGGTGGGAAACAGTTGTCAAACCTTGATATATAAGGGTTTTGATGCAAATGGGACAAAAACCTTCCCAAAAGAAAATCAATCAAATGATGAGCGCAATGAACAAGCAACAAATGAAATAAGCGCTAAAAGACACTCGCTAAGAGTGTCTTTTCTTT
>WPCH01271578.1_pt1 | contig 14594 bp, 14 predicted proteins | sample 5399881 | NCBI WGS metagenome assembly WPCH01 (sample SAMN12869468, study PRJNA574797) | sludge metagenome | isolation source: wastewater treatment of pH5 | place: China:Beijing | collected 2019-05-20
TGTTTGAAAAAGAATCATACAACCCTGCCGTCAACACGGCAACACAGATCCGAATCCGGTCCTATGGCCGGCAACGGAGTTTGGTTGGTTAACTGCTGGAGCGTTGTCAACTAAAAACTCCACAACAACTTGACACCGTCATTCGTTACGCATGACGATACAATTTTTTAAAAATATGATACAATATTTACATAACCATTGGTGTAGCGCGGGGCGATGTGGGTATCGTCCCGCAAGTATCGCATAATATCCGCAGATTCAAGACGCTTGTGTCATTCTCAGCGCCAGCGAAGAATCTTGCTGAAGATCCTTCACTGGGTTCAGGATGAAGTTCAGCACCAATATAACAATCTGGTTGTCTTGCGCTTATGATGCCCGCTGTTGGCAGGGTAATATAAGTATTTGATATAAGCTTTTTGAAAAGCGCGAAGGAATTCTCAAAAATCTTATACCTATCAATACAATCCCCAGTTAAAAATCAGGAGCATAACATGTACTCACAGGAAAATAACATTAAAAACATTGAAAACATTGAAAATGAAGCTTCCCTCATTCACCAATTTGAAGTGGAAGTCTTTTATCTTAACGAAAACGGCGTCATGAAGCCCTCCGCATATCAGGCTCTTTTCGCCCAGCTGGCGGAAAAGCACCTTGACGTCTATGATTCCGGAGCCGCCGAAACGATGAAACACGGCCTTGCCTGGGCCCTGATCTCGATGTCAATTGAAGTAAAGCGCCCCATCAATTCCTGCATGAAGATCTCTGCCTATACCTGGTATTCCGGACGGCGGGGTCCTTATTTTCGCCGTGAATTGGTATTTTGTAACGAAGACGGAGATATACTGTTTCAGGGAAGCACTTTTTCCATCCTTTTGGAGGTGGCTACGCGAAAGGTATTTCGCAAAAAGGAGCTTCCATTCACCATTACCGAGCCAAACAATGTGTTCTGCATGGAGGCAAATCATCATTTTAAGGAGCACATAGAGTTTATTCCATATGAGACCAGAAGGACCTACAGCAGCGATATCGACTTGCTGGGACATGTAAACAACCGCCGTTACGGAGACTTTGCCTACGACGCTCTCACAGAGGAAGAAAAGCTCCGCTTTAAAGACATCAAGCGGATGGATCTGTTTTTTATATCGGAAATGCGCGACAAGGATGATTTTACGATATTGAAAGCCACAGAAGAGAATCGGATCCTGTTCCGGGGCCATAATAACAAAAAGGACGATACCTCTTTTGATATCATTTTTCAGTTTTAACGCCGAATAGCCGGCGGGGGCAGGAGAGCTGTCTCCGTATCTCTCAACAGGAGGAACCTATGGCATCCAACAATCAAAATATCATTACTGTTTCGGAAAATATGATCAACGAGACTCTGCGGAAAAAAATCCTTTCCTCCCCCGCCGGAGAGTATATCAGAGACTATAAGGTCACCTTCTCCCAGGGTTACATTTATTTGAACCTGAATCTGCAGGTCAAAACCCTCGGAGCTCTCACCGCAAAATATAGAATCGAAGTGGTGGACCTTATATTCAAACCCGGCAGCCATGTTCTCATCGCTGATTATCTGGAGGATGTAAGCTCCTCCGGCGGCCTGGCTCAGAACATGATGCTGAAGGCAGTGGCTCTCAAAGGCGGCACCTTCCTTCAGACCGTGATCGGCATGACAAATCCGCCGGGTATCAAACTGGACGCAAAAAGCTGCTCCGTGGATCTGGAACAGCTTCTGAATTTCAATCATGAACTTTCTTCCATGCTGACATTGAGCTATCTCGATTCCAGAAACGGCATGCTGCAACTGGCTTATCAGCTTGCCTTTTAACTTTTGAGAAGGTCGCCTACCTTCTTCATTATTTCCGTCCAAATATGACAAAAGCGCCTAAAATCACGAGAACTACGGCCAGCACCAGCTTGCCGGGAATCCAGGGCATAAAGTATCGAAGAGCTATCAGCGCGCCCATTCCGATAAGAATAAGCCCCAGCACCAATGCGGTATTCCGGTTGCTCTTCTCATAGGATTCAGGGTATTCTTTGTAACCGCTCTCCGTTCCTTCCCCGTTTGAGTAGGCCTCCCGGTAGGAGTCGGAATAACCCGGAGAATCCTCACTGGGAATTACAATCATCGCAATTATGTAAGCGATGAGACCGGCGCCGCCCATTATAGTGAATATTACAGCCAACAACCGGATAATGACCGGGTCCACGCGAAAATACTCTCCCAGGCCTCCGCATACACCGGCCAGCACCCTGTTCCGGGATGATCTGTACAATCTTTTCTCCATATATAAGCCTCCTTTTGCTCTGCTAGAATTTTAACACTATTGATGCCCTAAGTATAGAGGAACAGCTTTACCATTTTATTCATCATTTATATAGCGCTTACATATGTTTATACCATATTTCTTAAAATTTTACGCATCCCCACAGGAAAACAAACCAGACAGGAAGACAGAGGGACAGACCCCGTATCTGCTTTTCCAGACACGGGGTCTGTCTCCAATGTCATTAAGTTAAGCTTCCAGTAAAGATTAGGGAACACATGAGAAATAACCAGTAATCAATATCGTATGATACTAAATGTCCCGCCGCCATATTAGAGAAGAATCGGCGCTCGGGGTTGAAAGTTGTTTATTTTCAGCCCTTGTTCTAAACAAGAATGGAACCATGGGGCACAATCTTCTATATAGCCCGCCGCCATATTAGAGAAGAATCGGCGCTCGGGGCTAAAAGTTGTTTATTTTCAGCCTTTGATCTAAACAAGAATGGAACCATGGGGCACAATCTTCTATATAGCCCGCCGCTAAATTAGAGAAGAATCCGTGCCCGAACCAATAATTGTTTGTTTTGAGCCCCTCATATATCTCTGTATCTTTCTTAGTGTTCCATCTTTCTTCCCTTTACTCCCATGACACACTTGTTCTGCTTCGATTATCTTAATGACACGGGGTCTGTCCCTCTGTCTTCCTCTCAGGGCCAATCAAAATCAAAGCGTGATCACCTTGTCCACAGCCTGCATGGCTCCTGCTATGTCATACATGTTGCTGACGACGCCCACCTTCAGGTCATCCGCCAGATTATAGAAGTTCAGGCACGTGCCGCAGACCAGTATCTCCGTTCCCCGCTCCCGCAGGGCTTCCAGATGTTCAATGGCCTGGTTGTCGCCGACAGGCACCTTCACTCCGCCATTCATAAAGAGTACATACGTAGGAATCTCATCCCCCTGAGCCAGGGTAAAGAAAAACATCTTCATCAGCGAGGTCCCCAGCTCCAGGTCCCCGTCTCCGATTCCCTCTCTGCCGGCGAATACGGCCCAGGTTCCGTTTCTGTCCGATCCGGGGGCGGCAGCCGTATCTTCACAAAGACCGGCGTCAATAACAGCCTCCGCCGACGCTTCTGCCTCTGCGGATTTCAAAAATCGTATGGAAAAATCATTTTCTCCCTGCTCCATCACGGCGATATCGAAACCGTTGCTCTTTCCGAAGCGTGTGAGATTCTCCACGGCAGTTCTGTTATCCACCAACAAAGTAAAGTCCTGGCTTCCGGCATCCGCTTCCTTCTTGGCCATAATGACCGGCATAGGGCAGGCTTTGCCCTTCGCGTCAATCCGATTGCTCATTAATACAGCCTCCTTTCGCTCCTCATTCATTTTCCCCAAGCAGCTCATAATTATCACCATCAACCCGGTAAAGCCGCTCGATCTCCGGCGTAAATATCTGCTCCCAGGATGGCTCTGTCGCAATGGTGAAAGTCACGCAGCTCCCGCAGGAGGAACTGAGCTTGCGGGGCACCGGCTTTAATACAGCCATGGCCCCTGCCTGACGAATATATTTGTGATATTTCACCGCGTCAAAGTGCGTATGAAAAGTTGCTAAGTATCTCATGTGTTTCCCTTGTATAATTATGATATCAGATCTGCTCGCTGGTGCATGGGGGCATCCCAGAACCTGGTTCAAATACAGCGGGGCGGCACTGATACCGCCCCTTGCTGCTATTATTTTACTATCTTACTTGCTGATTTTCAACAAATAATCCTCATCCTGCTCCGCCAGATCCACACGATAACCTTTGTTACCGGCAAAGCGTTTGACATTTTCTCTCGCGGTAACATTATCTACGAGGACCTCAATCCCTTCCGGATTTGCCTCCAGAGCTTTCTTGGTCATGAGAACCGGTTCCGGGCAACCGCGGCCCCTTGTATCAATTGCCATATTAAGCATCTCCTTTCACAGATCTTCCCTGTAGATTCATAAAGCCGATAACGGCCACTACAACAAAACCAATGACTACGGCGACCTGGCCGTTCAGCGTGGGACCCGCGCCGGAGGAAGCGAGGCCGAAGTTATGCGCGAAAGCGGCGCCGATTATCATTCCCACAACGGTGACCACCGAGTCGATGTTGCCCTCGCCGGCAAGAATGAGCTGACGCAGGGGGCAGCCTCCCACAAGTACGGCGGCAAAGCCTACTAAAGCCATGCCAAGGAAGTTCCAGAGGCCGTCATTGTGGGCAATGGGCTGGCCCTCAAAACCAAAGTTGAAGCTGCCCAGAGCCAAATTGCCGATGAGCACAATTACGATAACCGTAATAAATCCGATGAGCAAGGTAAAGTCCTTCAAAAGGAAAGCGTCTCTTATTCCCCCCGCCGTGCAGAAACGAGATTTCTGCGCAGCGACTCCCACAGCAAGTCCGGCGACAAGAGCCAGGGCTACGGGCGCGTGCATGGAGCCAGGGCCCTCTTCACTGAACATTAAGAGGGCCGGCGCGCCCACCAGGAGGACGAACATGGCTACCTGAATGGCCGGAAATATGTAACCGTCGGCTTTGCTGACTTTATAGGCGCGCTTGAAGGAAAATCCCTTGTTCAGGAACAGGATTCCTATGAGAATACCCGCGATAAAGCCTGCAAGACCAACGATGGCGTTCATGTCGCCGCCGCCGATACGAAGCATCATCCGCAGGGGGCATCCCAGGAACATGAGAGCGCCGACCATCATGAAAAATCCGAGAACAAAACGGGAAGCCGGGGCGGAGCCCGCTCTGGGCGAAAACTCTTTGCCCACCAATGACACGATGAACGCTCCGAGAACGAGACCGATGATCTCCGGCCTCACATACTGAACCACTCCTGCGCTGTGCAGCTTAAGTCCTCCTGCTGTGTCCCGGAGGAAGCAGGCGATACAGAAGCCCATGTTTGCCGGATTGCCGAAATGAGTAAGCAAGAGCGCGAATACACCTACGATTGCGCCGGCAATGATTACCAGGGTTTTTGCTTTCATTTGATTTTAACTCCTTTATTCTATTTTACTAAGATAAAATTACGTCTAAAGTTTATCATAGCGCCGAAAGGGAGTTAAATTGTTAATCCGCATAGATTGGACAGAAATTATAGAAATTACAAATAGATGGCAGTTCAGTCAGATTGCTTTTCGATAAAGGCGATACCCAGAGTCTGAATATGATGCTGCTCTATGATTTTTTTAATGTCTCCTATATCCTCTTCCCTGATCAATAGAGAGATGCCGCAGCTGGAGCTCAACTCTCTCGGGGTGGGAGCAATAGTCGCTTTATAACCCGTCCGGCTGAGGATCCTGCTCAGCCGGACTCCATTGGTATGATTGGGAAATAATACGTAATACTTCTTCATAGCGTGCTCAAAACAAAATTCTTAAAAGCTTCGGCGGTAGGTGAAAGGGCTACATTTTTATTCCAGACAAGGTAGAACTCCCTGTCTATTTTCATTCCCTCTATTGGAAATGAGAGAAAACGGCCGCCGCCGAGACTGCACTCCACGGCAATTTGGGAAACAACGGAGACTCCAAGTCCGTTTGCCACAGCCTGCTTGATGGCCTCCATGCTGTTCGCCCTGGCAGCTACGTTCAATTGCTTCGGATCATAGCCCATAGAGGCGATGGCGGCTTCAAACTCTTTTCTCGTAGCGGAGCCCTGTTCACGCCATACAAAGGGTTCGTTGATGAAATCTTCCGGCACAAGATCTTTTCCAATCAGCGTTTGAAACTTGCTGTTATTGGGCGTAATCAACACCACAGGATCTGTCAGAATCTTTTCGTAGTTCAGATTTGCCGTTCCCCGATAGCCTAAAAACCCCACCTCTCCTTTTTGCTCCAGAAGATTTTCCTCCACCTTGCTGCTGTCGGACTGTTCCAGATAAAATCTGACTTGAGGGTGTTTTTCTCTAAACCTCGATATCAGCACGGGGACGATGTATTCCCCCGGAATGGAAGAGGCCTGGATTTCCAAAACCCCGTCAATCTCACTTGTATAATCATCCAGCGCGTCAATGGCTTTTTCCCTGGTGTTCAACAGATGAACGGCGTATTTATAGAGAATCTTCCCCTGCCGGGTAGGCAGGGCTTGCTTGCCGTGGCGGTCGATGAGCTTTAAGCCCAATTCCTTTTCCAATGTGCTCACGTGAGTGCTGATAGTAGGCTGCGTGAGAAAGGACGCGTCGGCGGCCTTTGAAAAGCTCTTATACTTCACAACATTTACAAATGCTTCTATTTGTCTGAAATCCATTTCTCTGTTCCTTTCCCTAATAGCAGAATTCCATCTGCCCGTGTGCCGATGGGCGTTTCGGGATTTGTAGGCCGTCCTTTACAACAGGATTCTGGCGTCCCCCTCCATAGCAGTGATTTTTTGCTGATCCAGATATTCTAAAACGAGGACCGCGTATTTCCTCGACGTATTCAGCAGGTCCCGATATTCCGCCAGCGTGATTCTGCCGTTTTTATCTATATGCTCCCGGAATCGCCTCATAGCCTCATCCCAGTGGCTGCTGTGCATGTAATACTGGTAGGTAAGCTTTTTAAGCTTACCGCTTTCGCCCATTGACTCCACGATCTGCCTGGCCAGTTCTTTATCCTTTTCCCCGGCGATGCATTCCTCCAGCTCGGGAATCTCAAAGCCCGAATCCAGATATGTCTTTTCCAGACGTTCCAGTACGGCCAAATGCTCCGGCTTATACTCTACCTGATGAGAGGACAGAGCAACGGAGTTCCCATGGTCTTTTATAGATTCCGTCTGGATAAGATAACGCAGAAGGAGATCTATATCCTTCACATCCTTAAAGTGCAGCTTGTCCGCCATTTTCTTGCGGAATTCTCCCTTTTGAATACCCGGCGAAATGGGATTTTTACTGTGATATTCACCGAGAACCTGCCCCGCCGCCTGCTCCATCCCTTTGATATAATCCGCATGGACGCAGACGTCTTCAGAGAGGTTTATGGCTTTTCCTTCGTTGGCGAGCCGTCTCAGACCCGCGGATATTTCCTCTGTGGTCTCCCCTAACTTGAGGGCCAGGTCCCGGAAAACGGGCAGGTTTTTACTCATCTCCCGCAGAGTTTGCTCCAGCACCTCGTCACCGCCGCCGGCCTCCTTCACCGCCAGGGCGGAAAGAACCTCCTGCCGGAACCGCTTATGCTTGACAGGGTTGGCGTCCAGAATAATTCCGCCTCCGATGGTCTCTACAGGGGAATAGAAGCGGATAATGAAGCGGTCGCCCTTCCGTACGGCTACTTCTTCCTCCATACGAAGCTGGGCATACCCCTCCTGGCCGCTGTCCAGGGCTTCCGCATCCAGAAGCACCGCTTTACACAGGGCCTCGGCAGAACCGTAATACAGATGCAGGCGGCTGCCGTTCAGAAGGACCCTCTGGGAGTCGTCGAACATGCGGATTTTGACGTCCAGCATCATGGTCTGCATGAGAGAGCCCTTAGCCGCCAGCACATTTCCTCGCTTGACCTCATCTTTCTTTACATTGACCAGATTCACAGCTGTACGCTGACCGGCAAAGGCCGTCTCCACCATAGCCCCATGAACCTGAAGGTTCCTCACTTTGGCAATCCGGTCTCCGGGATAAATCTGGACCTCATCCCCTACACTGACAGAACCCTCCATCAGCGTACCGGTAATTACCGTTCCGAAGCCTTCCATGGTAAATACCCGGTCTATGGGAATTCGCAGCAGGGAAGGATCCTCTTTGCGGTTTGCCGCGTCCTTTACCTTGTCGAGTATCAGAGTTCGAAGCTCTTCTATATTCTCTCCCGTATGGGAGGAAACAGCTATAATGGGAGCATCTTCGAGAAAGGTGCCCTCCACGGTGGTTCTTACATCTTCCTTTACGAGCTCCAGCCAGTCCCCATCCACTAAATCGGACTTGGTGATGACCACGACGCCTTTTTTAATATCCAGCATCTTCAGAATTTCAAAGTGTTCAACGGTCTGGGGCATTACACCTTCGTCGGCGGCAACTACCAGCAACACCAGGTCAATACCGCCGATGCCGGCCAGCATATTGCGGACAAACCGCTCGTGGCCCGGTACGTCGATAATGCCTATCTGCTGTCCTGATTCGTTGGGCATTTCCGCAAAGCCCAGTTCAATGGTGATGCCCCGCTTTTTCTCCTCCTTCAGCCGGTCCGTTTCTGTTCCCGTAAGGGCCTTGATCAGACAGGTTTTTCCGTGATCCACATGCCCTGCTGTTCCAACAATCACATTATGCATCCGTTTTTCCCTCCTGGCCGTATTTTCTGCCGCAGGCAATCAGCCCTTCGGCTACGTCATCGATTTCATCCCTGGCCACGGTTCTCATATCGATAAGCACCCTGTCCTGGTTTATCCGCACGATTACAGGCTCCTGGCAAGCCCGGAGATCCCGCTCGATGCGGTCCGGGGAGCTGTTCTTCCCTGTGATGCAAACCGCGTAGCTTTGCAGGAATTGATTTGGCGTTGAACCGCCTCCGATTTGTCCCTCCGATTTAACCACTTCTATTTCAAAGGCGTCCGTTCCCCTTCTGACCCGTTCTGCCAAAAGGACCGCCTTGTTGCGCATCTCATCCATGGACATGGTAATCATGGACAATACCGGCAGCGTTTCCTTTGCCCTTTCCAGGTTCAGGTATTCCCGAAAGGTGGACTCTAAAGCGGCTAACGTCATCTTATCCACCCGAACCACTCTGGCCAGGGGATGTTTTTTCAGACGGTGGATATATTCTTTCTTTCCGATAATAATCCCCGCCTGAGGCCCTCCTAAAAGCTTGTCTCCGCTGAAGGTGATGACATCCGCTCCGCTCTTGACGCTTTCCTGTACCGTTGGCTCATCTATACCGTACTGCCTCAGGTCCATCATGAGCCCGCTGCCCAAATCATTAACCACAGGAATTCCCGTTTCCCGTCCCAGGGCCGTCAACTCGGGAAGGTCCACCTCGGCGGTAAAGCCCATAATCTTGTAATTGCTGGTATGGACTTTCAGCAGAACTCCTGTCACGCCCTCTTCAATAGCGTTTCGGTAATCCGAAAGCTTGGTTTTGTTAGTGGTGCCTACTTCTCTGAGCCTGGCTCCACCCAGTTCCATAATTTCCGGTATGCGGAAGGAGCCGCCTATCTCCACCAGCTCTCCCCGGGACACGATGACCTCCCTGTCCTTTGCCAGGGCGGAAAGACATAAAAGAACGGCGGAAGCATTGTTGTTCACAACCATGGCGCCTTCCGTACCCGCGATTTTCGCAATGAGTTTCTCGATATGGTCGTGACGGGAGCCTCTTGCCCCCTTCTTTACATCGTACTCCAATGTAGAGTAATGTGTTGCTGCCTCACACACATTTTCGGCGATCTCCCGGGACAGTCTCGCCCGTCCCAGGTTTGTGTGAAGAATGGTTCCTGTCCCGTTTATCAGGCGGCGCAGGCTTTTCTGACTTTTATTGCTGATCTTCGCCGTGATCTGCTCTATCAAAACATCAAGATCCGGTTTCGGCGGTTCGCCCTCTTCCCAGCCAAGAATCTGGTCCCTCACCCCGTCGATGGCCTCCCGTACCGACTCCACAATCAGTTCTCTTGCCGTATTCCCAAAAAACACAAAAAGGCGCTGATCTTTCAACACCTCATCAATTTTAGGAATTTGCTTCAACAAATCCTGTTTATTCATTCGCTCCCCTCCTGCCTGATGTATTGCCCTGTTGAAATTTAGCCCTGCAATTGGGAAATAAGCAAGCAGTAAGCCGAATTTCAACGGGACAGTACACTAACGATAAAAATGGCGGGAATATGTGGGAATCGAACCCACCCAAGAGGCTCCTAACCCCTCGAACTGGTTTTGAAGACCAGAAGGCACACCAGCACCCATCTATTCCCCTATCACTAAGCACTTTGAGCAGTTTTAGTATAGCATTCAAATGCGGGTTTTTCAATACCTGCATGGGGCAACCCTATTAAAGCTAAGGCATGTCCCTGTGTCTGGTTTTGCAACGCCGCAGCGGGCGTATCCCCGATGGGACACACCCGATACGACGCGCGAGGGTTATTTGATAAATCCTGCTGCGGACAGGATCTCTCGCGATTTGGGTTCGTTGGCTTCATTGACCAACACTACCGGACCGGTGCAGCCCATTCCCGTCTCGGCGTAAACGCCTTCTTTCCAGAGACAGATGGCCGCGTCCTCAATGTCCATGACCTCGATACCGTGGATCTCCGCCGTAACGATCTCTTTCGGCGGCGCGGTCACTTCTTCTGACGCCTCGGGCGCCTTGGGCAGACCGGCGTCACCGGCTTTCGCTCTGCAGACGGTGCTGGCAAGAACCTCTTTCAGCCCCGCCTTATTGGCCTTGGCGAACTCTTCCCTGACCACGCTCTTCCAGTCGTTCTGTACAAGCTGGCTGGCATATTCCACCGCTCCCGCGATAACAGGAGCTCCCGAAGCTCTGGAAATGATGAGGATCAGCTTGTCATAGCCTTCTCCGATTCCCGGACCGTAGCCGTAGCCTGTGGATTCATAGCTTCCGCCCGTGGTGTAAGCGGAGAAGAGCTTCATCATCAGGTTTCCAGTAAGGGGATCCATGACCATGATATCGGCGGAAGCGGTGAGAAGATCGTTTCCTCTCATCACAATGCCGCCATCGGCTCTCTGAGATTCCGCAAACTTGATATCGTAGCCTCTTTCCTTCAAAGTCAGCAGAGCCATCTCCGCCTGTCTGGCTCCGTCGATGTTGGCGATTCCCACAGTAGGCTCCGCAACACCGCTGGCTTTCGCTGCGATGATACCGTAAATGGCGTTCTTAACCATGCCTTCTACCCGGTCAACAGAGGAGGTTCCCGTAGTAGTGGCCAGGTAGAGTTCCTTGCCTTTCCCCGGAGTAACGACTCTTCCTACGGTGGATACGCCGATGGGGAACGGGTAATGCATAGTAACGGCGCCCTGGATCTCACCGCTTGCCAGCATGGCTTCCATCTTTTTATGGGCGTCTTCACCCTCTATAACTACCGCTTTATATCCTTTTCTTTCGGCCAGTGCGGCTCCTTCATAGATAGCCTCCATGCCCAGTTCACTGCCTTCCGCAGCGATACCGATAACGGGACGGCTTACCGCCGCTCCCGCGGAGCTATCCTGAGCAGAAGCTGGTTTGCCGCTGTTTTTCTGCAATACTACGGATACGCCGTCAAAGAGGTTGGTCATCCGGCCGAGGAACAGACTTCCCTTTCCAACGATCATGGCCTTTTCAATCTTACCGGCTAAGATATCCTCTCTGGCAAAACCGAGATAAGGTACGCCGGAGGGAATATGTCCCTGGGTAGGAGCCCAGCCCGGCATTCCGTGCTCTTTTACGAAATCGGCGATAGCGGCTCTCTCTATTGCGCCCTGCTTTACGCCCAGAGCGGCAATCATCTTGTAGTTAGCCTCCGGAACGTCTCCGGCGCCCGCCGGTTTGGTTACGTCGGGATTCTGCATCTCCGCGGCGTATTTGCCGATGTCGGTGATCTTAAGTCCGACTCTGTCCAACGGAGCTGTGACGAGAGAGGAGATGACTGCCTGAGGAGAAGAACCTGTGCCTACCGTATGGCGGCCCACAATATCCAGATTCACTTCCGGGCTTACCCCGTCGTTCTCGCTTATCAACGCGGCAAAACCGCCCATAACGTCTTCCAGTATGGGCATATCCTTTTTAACGTGATCTTTCCCGTTCATTCCCAGTTTTGCGGTGGTACCTCCGGCGAATACAACTACATTTTTATATGTGCCGGATTTCACCAAAGCCGCCGCCTGTATCAGAGCATGGGTGGGAGCTGCGCAGAAACCTCTGGTGTCGGAGCCTGTGGCATTGACGAGCCCGGCGATTTCCGCTTCCGCCTTGGCGAAGTTTCCGCCGCCTCTCTGGTTCATGTCACCGCAGGCTTCCTCGCTGCAGTCGATGACGTAATCGACGTCTTCCTTAGCGATTCCGCTGCTGTTCACAAGATGCAGCAAAGCCAGCACGCCGGAGGCCTTGTAAACCAGATTCTCCAGCAGTACATGAGCGGTCAGGGATACGTCAATATCATGGGCACGCTTCACATAGCCCACCAGCTTGCCCTCATGATAGAAAGGCTCTGCGTGCTCTTCCTCTACAAATTTTTTAATTTCGCTGGCGTCTACCCCTTCTTTCAGGCGGGCTACTATTGTTTCATCCATCAATGGATGAGCCGCCAGTTTTTCTCTGATAGAAGCAACAAACTCTTTGTCCAGCGCTACCAGATCAAAAGCATCGCAAATCTGCACAAGACCCAAAAACTCATCCTGAGGCATGATCTCGCCTAATTTGCCGTATCGGCCGGCTCCCGGAACTTCCTTATCGTACCAGGGCATTTCATAATCCGAAAGCTTCTCCGGCGTCATGGATCCGATATACACCTGATTGGGGGGATAGCTGACGGCCTGCTCGTAGCTTCTCAGATGGGACGGAAGAGCTGTCAGATATTCCGACTGCGGATTTACAATCCTCTCCGTGGTCTGAGTGGTGCCGTTATGAATCACGAAATCCGGACCGTGAACCAACACATAACCGGTTCCTTTTATCACTGCATTTCTGCTCATTCTTTCAACCTCATTCTACTTAAAATTTTGACATCTGAGGGCCGCAGAGTCATACCCGGCGGCAGCGAATTAGTGGATTAAATGTATTTTTGAATCATAGCCTCTACGTTTGCTTCCGTAGCGTCGTCCTTTACAAGCTCGTCTATCTTTTCCCCGCCCTTGTAAATAGCGATAACGGGAAGTCCCAATATTTTCTGGCTGATAGCCAGGCGTCTGGCCTGAGTGGTGTTCAGCTTGGCGAACTTGATCTTGTCGCCATATTTCCCGTCCATAGCTTCAATGGCCGGCATCAACGCGGCACAGGGCGCGCATCCGTCTCCAAAGTAATCTACTAATACATAGCCTTCCGCCTCAAGCACTTCCGCTGCAAAGGTTTCTTTATCTACTAATAACATGTTTCATCCCTCCACTTTCATCATTTTTTATATAATAGCTCTACCCGCCGGCTCTTTGCCCTGCGGGATTTTTTCCTGTTCCAGTGTAAGGTCCCAACAAATAAGTAATCCGCTTATTTATGGATCTTACGCTTGTTCCGCCAGATATTTTTCCGCCTGGGTAGCCGCGATAGCGCCGTCCGATGCAGCCGTTACAACCTGGCGAAGGGTTTTCACTCTCATGTCCCCCGCGGCAAATACGCCGGGAATGTTGGTGCGCATGTTTTCATCGGTGACGATGTAATTGTTATCCATCTCCACCTTGCCCTGGTAAAGCCCTGTAGAAGGCTTAAAGCCGATGAATACGAAAACGCCGAACATACCGTCTTCCGGGTCCGCTTTGATTTCTGTCTGCTCGCCGGTTTTTACATTCTCTACGATCATCGTATCGAGAAGTTCTTCCCCTTTAAGCTCTTTTACCACGCTGTCCCAAAGAAACGCGACCTTGGGGTTAGCCATGGCATGTTCCTGTATGGATTTGCTGGCGCGGAGCTCATTCCGCCTGTGGATGATGGTGACCTTTCTGGCAAACTTGGTCAGATATATGGCCTCTTCAACCGCGGAATCTCCGCCTCCGACCACATAGACTTCAAAGTCTTCAAAAAAGGCTCCGTCGCAGGTAGCGCAGTAGGATACCCCTCTGCCTGTGAACTCTTTTTCTCCCGGACAACCGATGAGAGTGGGTGTGGCTCCGTTAGCCAGAATTACTGTTTTGGCCTGGTAGGTATTTCCCAAACATTTTATGGTTTTTACGTCCCCTTCCAGCTCTACTTCCTGAACTGTGTCATAAACGGTTTCAGCGCCGAATTCCTTTGCCTGGTGCTTCATACGATCGATGAGACTGGGACCTGTCTCCTCTTCAATGGATCCGGGATAGTTGGCAATCTCCGCTGTGTTTACGATCTGGCCACCTTCGCGGCCCTTCTCAATGATCAGCGTACTCAACCGGGCCCGGCCCGCATAAAGTCCTGCAGACAAGCCTGCCGGACCCGCTCCTATAATGACTGTATCATATATTTTGCTCATCTGTTTATACCCTCTCAAACTTGTTTTTTTAATTTCAGCAGGAAAAGGTGATCGAAATCACCTTTTCCCTTGCGTCTTATTTAGTACTTTGTGTACTGCTCACGAATTGCTGTCATTTCTTTGACGATGTCATCCACGTCCAGCACCATTTCCATCATGCTGACCTGCTCCTCATAGACGGCTTCGTCGATCTCCGCCTTGATCTCCGGCTCGCAAATATGGTATACCTTGAGTCCCAACGAGACTCCTGCCAATGGACCTGCATAGGTGG
>WPCH01084199.1_pt1 | contig 14587 bp, 17 predicted proteins | sample 5399881 | NCBI WGS metagenome assembly WPCH01 (sample SAMN12869468, study PRJNA574797) | sludge metagenome | isolation source: wastewater treatment of pH5 | place: China:Beijing | collected 2019-05-20
GAAAATGGAATATGTGAAAAATCAAGAGATAGTGGTATGAGTTGGATTGCTATTGCGTGGAGCATTCATAAGTGGTTATATGAAGATGGTTTTAGTGCTGGTTTTGGAAGTAGAAAAGCGGATTTTGTTGATAATCTTGGAAATCCATCATCTATATTTGAAAAAGGTAGAATGCTTATACGATATTTACCTAAGTTCTTTTTATTTGATGGTTTTAAAGAAGATGTACATTTAACCTATATGAGATTTATTAATCCAACAAATGGAGCTACTATAATTGGAGAAAGTGGAGATAATATCGGACGGGGTGGTAGAACTTCAATATACTTTAAAGATGAGAGTGCATTCTATGAACGCCCTGAATTAATTGAAGCTTCACTTGTAGCTAATACAGAAGTACAAATTGACATATCTACTCCCAATGGAAGTGGAAATCCATTCCATCAAAAAGCAATAAGTGGCACTATTCCAAAGTTTACTTTTCACTGGACCAATGACCCTAGAAAAAACAAAGAATGGAAAGAGAAAAAAATAAAAGAAGTTGGTGAGATTATATTTGCACAGGAGTATGATATTGACTATTACGCTTCACTTCCAAATATAGTTATTCCAAATAAATATTTAAGAGAATGTGTTAATATTGATGTAGATACATCGGGAATGATAATTGCAGGACTTGATGTTGCAGATGATGGAGAGGATAAAAATGCTATTATAATAAGACAAGGTGGAAAAGTTTTATTCATAGATGAGTGGACGGGATTAGATGTAGGACAAACTACATTAAAAGCCATACAATACTGTGAAGAATGGAATGTTGATATTTTAAATTATGATAGTATTGGAGTTGGTGCTGGTGTTAAAGCAACTGTTAATCTGGTGCAACCTAAAAATCTTGAATGTGTAGCCGTATCAGTTGCTGAAAGTCCAACAGATGGAAGATATGGAGAAAAAGAAAACAAAGATACTTTTATAAACTTAAAAGCTCAATTATGGTGGCTAATGCGAGATAGAGTTAAGAAAAAAGAAATAAGTTTATTAGATGATAATGAGTTAATAAGCGAGTTGTCACAACCTTTATACTTTTTTAACGAAAAAGGGAAGATACAAATTGAGAGCAAAAAAGATATGAGAAGAAGAGGCATTAAGTCACCAAACAAAGCAGATGCTTTAATGTTAGCATTTCATATTGCTTATGTAAAAATTGACTGGTCGAAAATTGGCTAATTAAATTTTATATGATTATGCTAAAATAAAAATAAAAAGGTTATCAATGGCTAAAAGAAGATATTATCCATCAGCTCCAAAAGATAGACAATCTAATGACTGGAATAAAGTTGCAACGGAACAAACTTTGCCTTTAGATATAACTCCAATGAATAGATTTGGAGATGAAAAAATATTTAAAGAGTGGGTTAATAGATTTGAGGATGAATGGATAAATAGAGTAGCTTCAATAAACGATAATAACTCAATCGCACAATATAACGAATATATCTTAAATCGTCTATCTTATGTAGAGTGTTCACATTTAGCTATTGACCCTATCATCAACAATGCTATTTCTAAATTTGCTAATGGTATGATTAGGAAGGGTGGAGAGATAATATTAGACGGTATAGACAATCCCGAAGAAACTATTACTAAAATTGAAAAAAGATTTAACGAGTTAGGTGGACTTGAAAAAGTAAGCGAATTAATAAAAGTTTGTTTAACTTATGGTAGAGCTAGTTTATTTATTGATGTTGATACAACAGTAGATAAACTTGAAAAGCCTTTAATTCTTAATTCAAAAATATTTACTTCAAAGCCAGTTCAAAACTTACAAATAGTTCCACCTTATGGAATGGGAGCTTCAAGCGTTGAAACTTCTAATATGCTAAACAAAGATTATATGAAACCGTCTAGTTGGTACGTTCAAGGTGCTGGGAATGTTGATAGTTCAAGATTAATTGATTTAGTAATATTTGATTGTCCCGACTTGATCAAACCTGTGTTTAACTTTGGAGGTATTTCACTTTGTCAATTTATGAAAAACTATGTAAGCACAGCGGATAGTACAAGACAAGCCTTAGCAGATATTATGCTTAGATTTAAAACAGATATTATTCAATCCGATTTATTAAAAGTAAATATGCAAGAAGCAACTGAAAGAGCCAAAGCAAACAATAGAACTAGAAATAATCTAGGAATGCTACTACTAACTAAAGATGAAGTTTTTACTCAAGTAAACACTCCAATAAGTGGACTTGAAAGAATATCAGCTCATCAAATGGAATATGTATCAGTTTCAGGTAGAACTCCTGCTACTATTCTTTTTGGATTAACTCCTGCTGGATTAAATGCAACTGGAGAGTTTGAATTAGACAGCTACTATGATGAGTTACAATCAATACAAAATAGTGATATTAAACCAGTTATTGAAAAGATTTTACATATCATCTGTTTAGAAATGGGATTAGATATTAAGCCTGAATATAGATTTAACGAGCTTAAAAAAGATAACGAGCTGATTAATGCACAAACGCAAGGCACATATATTGATAATGTTACTAAGCTTAAAGATGGTGGCTTTGTTGTTGAAGAACAAGGAATAGAATATCTTAAAGCTAAAAAGGTTTTAGAAGATAACTTTGAATATGATGATGAAGCAAGTATGAATTCAAGTAGTGAAGAGTTTGAATTTAATCCAAATAATAGTGAATCTCTAACGGGTCAATAATGGCTAAAAAAGTTAAACCTACTACGCTAAGACCACCAAGAGAAAACATAGCCTTAGAAAAAGATTATGCTAAAAGATTAATTAAGCTAACTACTGATATTGGTAAATCTTTTCTCTATTGGACTTTAGCAACAGTAAATAAAAATGCTAATAAAAATATCTCAAAACAATTAGTTTTTAATTTTAACGAGCTACTAAAAGAATGGAATAAAAAAACAAGTGATTTTGCTAAAAAAGAAGCCAAAAGAACTACTAAGCAAGTATTAAGTTTTGTGAATGGTAACTTACAAAATCAAAGTCCTGAGTTTGCACTTAAAAGAAGTGTCAAAGAGATAGATAATACTTTAAATGCAGTTTATGAAAGAAATTACAATCTAATTAAAACAATTCCGCAAGATATAAAAGAACGGTTTGAAAGCGTGTTTTTAAACAATGTAAACAATTTCGACCAAGAAGCAATTTTCAAGCAAGTTGAAACGATTAATGGAATATCAAAAAGAAGAGCCAAAACAATAGCACGCGACCAAGTGCAAAAAGCTATTGGTGAGTATCACGCTACAAGAGAACAGGCTTTAGGGTTTGAGTACTATCAATGGCAAACGAGCCGTGACTCACGGGTGAGTAAAGAGCATAAGGAACTCGAAGGCAAATTATATAGGTATGATACGGCAACAGCAATAATAGATAGTTACGGAAACTTAGGTCACCCAAGTCAACGCGTGAATTGTAGGTGTAGACGTAGAGCCGTGATAATCAAGCCAAATCAAGAAGTCAAACTGGTTAAGGATTCATTATATGGAGATTATTATATAATAGTGGAGAAATAAATCAAAGAACATCATTTAAAGTATGTTCTAAATTATCATCTATAATATATTTATCTCTAGCTTTAGCAGCTTCAAGAGCAGTATTGTGGTATCCTAAATAAATATTTTTATTGTAAATTTTTACATTCGCCCTAAATTTATCAATCTTTTTTATGAAAATAACTCCTCTATATCCACTTGTATTTGTAGCGCTTAATTTTCTAGTAATTCTTGATTGTTCGGTTTTTGTAGCCCAACAACAAGTATATTTAGAATAAATATGAGGATAAATTCCCTTTTCTTTACATAGTTTATCTTTATCTAATGTTAAGCCCTCTTTAAAGGTTGGGTACATATCTTCAACAAAAGTCTTAATATCGTGCCACTCTTTAGCAACTATTATACCTATTGCTCCATATCTTTTATATTCAAAATTGTTTTTATTGTAGCATCTGCTCATCATATCATACCAAACACTATATAATCTGTGTTTGCTAAGTCTATGAGAAAACTTATTACAACCACAAGAAACAGTTTTTTTTATATTCATTGTCATTATTTCAAATTCATTTCCGCACTTATTACAAAGACATAGACTATATCTTCTTTTTTTTACACTTGTAGCAGTTGGAAATCTCATTCCCAAATCTTTTATAAAAGTTATTTTTTGATTTTCATTCATTGATTATCTTCCCTTAATAAGATATAAGGGTTGCAACTGCGTTTAAAGTTGCTTTATCCTTGCCAAAAGTTGGACTTACTGAATTATACTATTAAATAGATTAAATATAAATTAAAAATCTAATTTCTTTTTTAAATGTTAATATTTTATTATGAATTTTTAATAAGGAGCTAATTTGATATTTTTAGATAAATCATCTAAAAGAACAAAAGACGAAAACGGTTTTTTAACCATCAAAGACAATCCTATTGCAGTTGCTGGTGTGTTTGAATATTTGCATTCAGAACTATTTGAGAATGGAGAAGATAGAGTAGTCAAAGTTTATAGAGATTTTGAAGACCTAAAAGCCGCTAAAGATAAATTCTCAAAAATGCCTATTATGTTTAATCATAAATGGGTAGGTGATGAAACTAATCAAGTAGACGGTGCAATTTCAGAGGATATTAGAATTGATGAAAAAAGCCTTAGTCTTATTAGCGACTTGACTATCTACAATCCTGAATTAGTAGAAGCTATTGAAAACGATAAAATAATCGAACTTTCGCCAGGTTATACTGGTGAAGTAGTAGAAGAAAAAGGTCGTTTTAATGGTCAAGACTACGATTATAGACAAATTCCAAATATTACTAATCATTTGGCAGTTGTTGAGAATGGTCGAGCAGGTGGAAGTTTAAAAATTCAAGATAGTAAAATTAAAATAAACGAAAGGGAAGATATGAAAGTAGAAGATAAAAAATTCTTAGATACTCTTAAAAGAGTGTTAGGGTTTAAAGATGAAAATCCTATTGTAAAAAAAGAAGATGAAGAGCCAAAAACTGTTAAGTCTATTTTAGATAGTGATATTACAGATAGTGAAAAGCTAGAGCAAATCAGAGCTTTAGAAGAGTCTAAAAAAGAAGATGAAAATCCTATTGTAAAAAAAGAAGATGAAGAGCCAACAGTTGTGAAAAAAGAAGATGAAGAGCCTATCGTAAAAAAAGAAGACGAAGAGTTGAATACAATTGAAAAAGACAATAAAGCAGAAGAAATCGCAAAAATAATCAAAGAAGAGATTGAGAAAAGATTTTCAGATAGCACAAAACAACTTACAAGAATTCAAGACGCTTACGATAATGTATCAGCAATCATAGGGACATTTAAAAAAGATGGTATGAGTGCTAATGATATATACAGAATGGGTTATGAAGGAATAAGCGGAAAAGCTTTAGATAACGGTATGGACGCAATGACTGCATTTACTTTAGCAAGTGCTAAATTCAATAAACCATCAACAACTTTCAAAGATAGTAAAACAGTAGATAGTAAGTTATCAAGTGTTTTATCAAGATTTAATTAAGGAGTTAAGAAAATGTTACAATCAACAGTTAAAAGCACTATGCCAGTAGGTAGTGCGGGAAATATTTATAAAGCAGAGCATAGCTTTTATACTTCGGTTCAAGGTTTAGTAATAGATGATATTACAAAAGTAGGTTCATTTGTACAAGCTGGAACAAAAGAAGATGAAGTAATTATGGCAAGTGGTCAAGCTATTGCAACACCAATTATTGGAGTAGTAGTAAAAGAGAAACTAAGAAATTCAGCTACTGAAACTGATTTAGTAGAAAAAGGAAATAATGTAACTGTTTTAACAGAAGGTTATATTTATATTGCTACTTCTTTAGTTGCTACTCAGGGACAATATGTTTTCTTAAAAACAGCAGACGGAACTTTGGCGTTTGGTAACACATCAACTTTAGCAGACCATACTTATACAGGGTTTAGAGTAGATATTGGTAATGCAACAGCAACAGCTGGTATTATCGGAATAACAAGTGCAAGAGCATAAGGAGTAAATAATGGCATTAACAAATTTAGAATTACAACAATTTAGAGCTAAGGGAATTTTTACAGATAGTCAAGCTACAATCACACCAAATAATATTGGAGTACCAGCTGGACTTTTAACTTCACTATCACCTACGATAATTGAAAATGTACTTGCAAAAAGAAGTGCTGAAAAAATACTAGGTGGAACAAAAAAACTAATCGACTGGGCGGATGAAGATTATCAACTACCATTCGCAGAAACGACGGCTAAAGTTACAGCTTATGATGACTATGGACAACCATTAAATTCAAGCTTAAACCTATCTTTCGATAGATATGGACATTATAGATTCACAGCAAAATCTATCTATGGTAGCTTACAACAAGAGCAATACTCAAAAGCAAAAATTGATTATGCTTCTATGGTATTAACGGGAACACTTGAAGCTTTAGCTATTGAGTCAAACAGAACTGCATTCTATGGTTATCAAGATAATACATCTGGTAAGTTTTTAGTACAAGGTTTATTTAATAATCCAGCACTTAGTAACTATGTAGTAGCTACTAAAACTTTTTCAGCAATGACATCTGATGAGATATTCGCATTCTTTGCAACAGCAATATCTGATTTAACAGTACAAACTGGAGGGGTTATTGACGGATTATCTGTAATTAGAGTACCAATCGCAACTACTTCATTTGCTCAATTACAATCAAAGCATACTACTTTAGGTATTTCAATCTATGACCAATTATTGAAAACTTATCCATCAATGACTTTTGAACCTGCAATCGAGCTAAATAAGGCACACTTAAATACAGATGTGATATACTTTATTGGTGAGTCAATGGCTGGTGGTATTGCTGATACAACTACTCTAGGTTATTCAGAAATCAACAGAGCTGGAAATGTTGTAATGGGTGATAATACATTCTCACAAGCATTCTCTAGTGGTTCAGTTGGAGCAGTTGTTTACAAACCGTTTATGATTAAGAGATATTCAGGAGTTTAATTTTGACTTTAATAGTTAAAGATATTGCAGGGATTAGTTTTCCAAAGCCTGACGGGTCGTTTATCGACCTTCAAGGTGGTTGCTACTTAAATGTAGTTTCAGATGGTGATTATAAGTTTTTAAAAGAAAACTTTAAATTAGATGATTTAGTTGCTAATGGCTTTATTACTGTTGGTGGTAAAGTTGATACAGCTATTGATGATGTTAAGCAAAATATCAAAGATAAGCAAGAAACTGCAATCAAAAACAATGAAGCTAAAAACGGCGTAGAAATTAAAAAAGCATAAACAAAATGGAGCAAATAATGGATGATTTAGAAATACCAAAACTATTGGAAGATTTTTTAGCAGTCTATCCTGAATTTGCTCCTATCTATACAACACAAAAAGAAATAGATAGATTTGAGCTTTTGGCTGAAAAGATTAAATGTATTTATCCACGCTTTAAAAATGCTGAAAGATGTTCAGATAAGTTTCCTTATTTTATGTTAGTAGCTCACTATATAGTAATGAGTGGTGAAGCTAAATCAATAGGCATTTTACCATCAAGCGGAATTAAATCAAGTTCAAGCGTTGGGGATGTATCTGCTGGGTTTCAAGCAACTCCATACGATAAGGATAACTTTAGTTATTGGTTAGCATTAAGTTCTTATGGTAGAGAGTATTTATCTTGGCTTCAAACACAAATAGGTATGACTTACATAAATTGATTAAACTTACTACAAAAAAGCCCGACTTAGATAAAATCAAAAAGAAATTAGAAAAAAGATTAAATGCTAAATTACAATTAGAAGTAGGTTTTTTTTCAACTGCAAAATATAGCACAGGCGAGTATGTAGCACAGGTTGCATATTGGAATGAGTATGGAACAACACTAAGTCCACCCCGTCCATTCTTTAGAAATGCTATTAAAGATAAATCTAAAGAGTGGTTAGAACTTTATAAAGATACTCAATTTCAAACTAGAGATATGTATAAAACTTTAGGAATTGTTGGAACTGTAATAAAAGATGATATTGCTACAAGCATAACAGATTTAACAAGTCCACCAAATAGCCCTATTACTATTAACGGTGGATGGATAAGACACTCTAACGGAAAGGCTTTTAAAGTTAAAGGAAAAGGGAGTTCTAATCCTTTAATTAATACTGGGCTTATGCGAGATAGTGTATCTTATGAGATAACAGAAAAAGGTAATTGATTTTACATAATACACATTTTTAGCCGATATGTTAAAATAAAAATAAAAGGTAAAAAATGAATGTACTCTTAGAATCATTAGAGGGCGCGAGTGATTTGATAAAATACGCACCTATTGAAATGACATCACGTAAGCAAACAATAGTAGATGGTTTTCCTGAATATACAGAGGTTAAAACAAACTCTTTTTCGCATATCCAACCATTAACACCCTTTGAAAAGAAAAAATCAACTGATTCAACATTAGATAGTAAGAGTTGTTATAAGTTTTATATCTTGGATAACTTAGTTGAAGTATTAAACGGTTTAAATCAGACTGATTGTTATATCACTTGGAATAATAGAAAGTTTAACATATTCTCTAAAGATGATTGGTCGGCGAATGGTTGGATTAAAGTTATAGGAGCGGAGGTGAAAAGTGTTTGATAGTTCAAAAATATATAAGATGTTAAAGCCTGATAGTAATCCTGATTTAATTACGAGTTTACCAGTTTTTATAGGTGGAACAACTGCTGTACCTGATTTAATTAATGGAGCTATTATTGTTCATTTAATTAATAATAAACCAATTACAAGTCAATATAAAAATATGCAAGATATAAACTTAGATAAGGAAAAAGGAAGTTCAAAAGTAGAACTAACTTATCAATTAGATGTTTATAAACAAAACGGGAAAAATACTAAATACATAGAAGTTGAAAAAGAAGTAATCAAAATTCAAGAGTGGTTAAAATCTTTTGAAGTACAAGAGTATTTACAAACTTTAGACGCTGAAATTTTACCTAATTACTCTTTAATAAGACACATTCCAAATATAGAGCATAATTCAACATTTACAAATAGAGCTTCTTTTGATTTTGTAATAATTTCTAACAATTCAATTTCTGAAAATGTTACTATAATTGATAAGATAGTTTTTGATAAAACAATAATTTTACAAGGAGAATTAACGAATGAGTAAAGCATTACCTTTGGATTTGTTGATAGATATTACTTCAACGGGCGTAAGAGATACTTTTACACTTGGTAAACTACCAACAATATTGATTGAAAAAGCAAATACAAGTTTACCAAACTTAGAGTTTACGGAAGTTTTAAGAGGTATTCCTGACGGTGCTGGAATTGCTAAATCATTATTTGGATTTACAAGCAATGTAGGAAAATTTGCAGATATATATTTTGGTGTGACTGCAAAAGGTGCTTCAAAAGCTGATAGACTTTGGGTTTATAACTGGGCTGAAAATGGTCAAGCTGAAGCTATAAAAGGTGCAAGAGTGGACACTACTGTTTTTGCTTTAAATGGAGCTTTTGGAATAGATATTAACGGAACGGTTGAAAGTTTTACAGTTGATTTAACTGGTTCTTTATCTTTTGCAGAGGTAGCAAGTAGAATTCAAACAGAAATAAATGAGAGCATAATACCAGCTTTAGAAACTGCAACTTTTACATATAGTACTACAACGGGCGGATTTGTTTTAAGCTTAGGTGTGATTGATGAGTTTAATGTAAAATTTGTATCACCTACAACTGGAACAGATATTCACAACAAATTAGGAATGACTACTTTAGAAGGCTCTTTATTTATTCCATATATAACTGCTAAAACTTTTGATGAAGCTTTAAGTGCTATTGGTGGTTATAATGGTAGTTTCTATGCAATAACTCCAAACTTTCAACTAACAATAGATGAAAATGTTGATGAATTAAAATCTTTTGGACAATTTATCAATAATAGTAATGATAGATTTATGGGCGTTTACTCTTGGGTAAATAAATCTCTATTGGTTATGGGAAGTAATGCAACTGAAAAATATGAAGGCTATAATGGATTATTGATTGATTGTCAATTAAACGATTTTCAGGGTGCTTTTATTTGTGGTTTAATTGCTTCAATAAATTTATCTTTAGTGGCTGGAAATGAAAACTTAGCATTTCAAGATAATACAATTTTCCAAACAAGTGCTTTAGTTGATACACAACAATATCAAGCTTTAGAACAAAACAAAGCAAATGCACCATCTAAGTTTGGAATACTTGGTCAAGATGATACTATATATCAATCTGGAGCTATTTTAGGGAATAAAACATCAACTGCAAATGTGTATTTATGTAACTCTTATTTAAAATTTGCATTACAAATAGCTTTATATAATATGTTTAAATCTCAAAAGCTAATTAGCTTAAGAGGTAAGGCTGGATTTGGAATTATATCTTCTTATATGAGTGAAGTGTTTGAGAATGCTGTTGCAAGTAATATCATCGTAAAAGGTGCTGAATTAACTACAACTGAAAGAAACTCTGTTATAACAAATTTCCCTAACAATGCAGAAGAAGCGATTAATGCAATTCAAAAATATGGATATTTCTATCAAGTAAATAGAATTGATACAGTAACAAAAGAAATGTTTATTACACAAGCCTATATGGCAAACACGCCTGTAAGCAAAATCATAATCAACAATTATATTTTAGGAGCGTAAGATGGGTATTTTAAGTACAAATAATGGAAGAATAACAGTTAAGTTTGATGGGTTAGGAGCTATCGAGATAGATAACTTCGACCCTGAAAGTGATATGTGGACTGTTAATGATAGACAAACAAGTGACGCTGAAATCACACCAGATGGAATTGTAAACTATTGGGCAATTAATGCACTAATTGAGTGTACATTAACTTTAAGTGGTGCAAGTAAAGCATCTACTCAATTAAGAGCAATACTAGATGCACAAATGAGAAGAGGAACAACTGATTCAGATTTGAAAAAAGTTACAGTTGTTGTTGAAGTTGGTGGGAAAAGAACTACTTACAGTGAGGGTGTTATGACTTCAGGAAAAGCTGGAGACCATTTAGGAAATCAAAAGCTACAAAATCAACCATTTAATTTTAAATTTGGAGATGTGAAATAATGGTATATAGAAACTATAAAATAGATAAATATGAGTTTAGATTTTCAATCATTTCAGTTGTGGAATTAGAAGAGTTATTTCCAGTTTTTGCAAGTGCTGGAAACGGAAATGAAAGTCTAGCTTTAAAAGAAATGGGAAGCTTACTATGGAAGCATGTAGAAATGAAAACAGATAGCGACTTTGAAAAGGTAACTAATCCTGAATATTTAGATTTAATTCTAAATGAAGATAAATGGGTTTATTTAGCTATTTTAGAGGAGTTCAATATGATGGTGAAGGGTTTTTTGGACGGTTGGAGAACTTACCGAGAGCAAAAAAACAAGGTAGCCAAACTCAAATAAGCTATCCTTTTGGTAGCTTAACGGTTGGATTAGTAAACTTTGGCGTTGGAACTTGGAGAGAGGTATCTGATATGGATATTGAAGATGCAATTAACACTTTTTGCATAATGTACATAAACCGATATAATGAAAATTTAGCTTATGAAAGTAATAAAAAATGAAAGAATATTTAGAAGAATTTTTAATAGCTTTTGGTTTTGACGATAAGCCTTTAAAAGAAGGTGTAAAGAGAGCCGATAAGCTATTTGAAGGATTATCAAAAACAATTACTAGTTTATTTGCTAGTTTCACTGCTATTAAAATATTTAACGCTATGACTTTTGATTTTGCAAATCTCAATGTGGAGTTAGGAAAAAGCACATCATTATTAGGATTAAATGTTGAAGAGGTATCCGCCTTGGGTGGAGCTTTGGAAAGATTTGGAGGTAATACTGATAGTGCTATAACTTCAATAAAAAGTTTAAGCGGACACTTAGAACAAGCTAAAAGAGGTCAAGGTGCTTTAATTGAAGTTAGTAGAAAATATGGTTTAAAAGTTAATCCTTTTGCAAGTGCTACTGATACCTTAAGATCTCTTGGTGGTCAAATGGGTAGATTTACTCATCAACAAAGATTAGCAATATCACAACAATTAGGATTAGATGAAAGCTTAACAAGAGCTTTTGCAGATGGCGGAAAAGAGTTAGATAAATATATCCAAAAACAAAAAGAGTTAGGAACTACTACTCAAGAAGATATAGACTTATCGAATAAGTTTTCAAACGCTCAATTAGATTTAAAAGATGTATTTAATGCCTTAACTAGAGATTTTGCAAGGGTGATTTTACCAGCATTTACTAAGTTGATAGAGTTATTCAGTTCGTTTATTGAATGGGTAAGAAAACATAAGCAATTAGTGGTTATTTTCTTTTCAGCAGTACTTATAGCTATGACCCCTATTTTGATAATGTTAGGAAAAATAGCAATAGCTAGTTTAATCGCTTTTGCACCTATGTTAAAAGCCGTTGCAGTTATTGCAGGAATATCTTTAATAGCAGAAGATATATACGGCTATTTTATGGGTTGGGATAGTGTAACAGGCGATTTAGTTAAAAAGTTTCCAGTTATAGGGACTATCTTAGAATATATAAGACCGATTGTTGTAGGTATTGCCGATACTTTTGGAGCGATTGTTGATTGGTTAAAAGACCCTACTTTTGAAAATTTTGGGAAAATATTTGATAATGTTTTAAATATAGTTAAAGAAATTATTATAGCAATATCAGTTGGCATATATGATGCAATAGGTGCGATTGGAATGGCAATAGTCGAGCTAGGTAAAAGCATTATTGAATGGTTTACAAAACCAATAGATGGAGCGGTTGAAAGCTTAAAAGGGATATTCAATAGTGCTAAGAACTTTTTGGGATTTGGTGAAAATTCAACACAACCACCCCAAGCTCCAGCAGTTCCATATCAGTCAAGTACAATGAACAATCAAAATAATAACTATAATGTAAACAATAACTTTAATCAAAATATTAGCACAGCAACACCTACTCAATTTGCTAATCAAACAAATGCACAAATCATTAGTAGTGTATATAATGTTAGACAACAGAATGGAGCTTTATAATGTTTAGTATGCCTTTTGAAGCAAATTCAACTCCTACTACTAAAGTGATGAATTTTAAAGGAATAGAAGAGTTGAATTGCACTATCTATGAAGTGACTGAAAGTCAAGATTATGGACTTCCTGAATTCCCACTTGATAACAGCACTTTTATAGGTGATACGATTTATGATATGCCTAAAAAAATTGATGTTAGAGTTTTAGTAAATGAAGGTGATATATCTACTTTTTTGGCTTCAATAAAAGAAACTCAATTCTCAAATGATAGGTTTACTGTTACAAGTGTAGCAGGTGAAGTGTTTAAAAATCTAAAGATACAAAACTACTCTAAAACTGTATCATCTAATATGATTGGCAAGACTTTTTATTTAATCTCTTTAAAAGAAGTGCCTTTAGTTAAAGCTTTAGTTGAAACTTATCAAACTTCAAAAAATGCTGGATATTCTAACAATAAAAATGTAGGCTCAAAAGATGGTCAAGAGACAAAAAAAACTGCATTAAAAGGAGTTTTTTCGTGATAGATATAGATTTAGATAAATTAAAAAGCTTAATTGAAATCCCTTTAGATAAAGAGCCAAACTATACTTTTGATATATTTTTAGGTGAAAAAAGTTATCAAATTCAAGTTAGAACTTTTGTAGATAGCAGTACTAGATTATCAATATTTAGTGAAAATGAAATAATAGTAAATTTAGCACCCATAAATATTTATCAAACAAATTTAGATTTTTTCTCTAAAAATAGTGATGTTGTATTTTTCTTTTTAAGAAATCCTGAAATTGCTGGAGAGCCTACTTTTTTAAATTTTGGTGACAATGATTTAAGGTTATTCTATGGAAATATTTAAAAGAAGTTTTAGACTAAAAATTCAAATAGGAAGTAATCTAAAAGTATATCAAGAGTTAGGCTTTACAGATAAATCACTTAAAATAGAGTTTGATATTACTATGGGTGTTGCTGGTTCTATGGCAAATGGAAATATTACAGTTTTTGGTTTAACAGATGAAGATATGGAATATCTATGCAGTTGCTATGACCCGTCAAGAGGTATATTTAAAAGAAACTTTGTAAGTCTTGAAGTTGGTTACATTGATAAGTTAGGATTAGTTTTAAAAGGGAATATTTTAGAAATAGACCCCAACTTTAACACATTAGGAAACTCAATCAATCTAAAAGTTATGGCTGGAGTTGGGAATAATTTATCAAACAATAATATAAGTACAAGCTTAGCTAATAAAGTGGACTTTAAAACAATTTGCAATGACTGTGCTAAAAACAATAGAATGACTTTAAAGTTTGATAGTAAAATCCCAAAAAGATTTATAAATGATTATAGCTTCAATGGTACTCCATTTCAACAAATAGAAAACATAAGAAAATATTATGATGATGTAGATATTTTTGTTGATGGATTAAAAGATGTTTTAAATGTGTTAAAAAAAGAGGGTGGTGAAGTTATCAATAAAAACGAGTTAAGCAATAAAACAGGACTGGTAGGG